>WBZR01000796.1_pt1 | contig 45953 bp, 44 predicted proteins | sample 5204231 | NCBI WGS metagenome assembly WBZR01 (sample SAMN12412403, study PRJNA552823) | activated sludge metagenome | isolation source: activated sludge from anammox sidestream of wastewater treatment plant... | place: USA: Virginia | collected 2017-08 | reverse complement strand
CCTTGCGAGGCTTCGCACGCAGCATTACTGCTGCGCACGCTCGCTTGGCTACCTGTCAAACGGGCAACTACAGGGTTGGGACATCTCACTCAACCAGATCAACCAGGCTTAGCCTGGCGCACCGGAAAAGACGGAAATAACAGAACAAACGGAAATTCTCAGAGGCCTTCCAGTCTTTTTTCCGTTTGTTCCGTTATTTCCGTCTTTTCCGTACTCTCTGTTTTCTGCCTCACAATTTGCAGCCACGCTGGTCTTCAATCAGGCCAGAATCGCTTTGACCACGTTGCCATGCACGTCGGTCAGACGGTAGTCGCGCCCGCCGTGCCTGAACGTCAGCCGCGTGTGATCGAGTCCCAACAGATGCAAAATCGTCGCGTGGAAGTCGTGAATGTGGCATTCGTTCTCAGCCACTTTCATCCCGTAATCATCGGTCTTGCCGTAAACCATTCCGCCTTTGACTCCGCCGCCCGCCAACCACGATGAAAACGCGTTGGCGAAATGGCCGCGCCCGTATTCGCCTTCCTGCGTGGGCGAGCGTCCGAACTCAGTCGTCCACACGACCAGCGTTTGATCGAGCAACCCGTGCGATTTCAAATCGCGGATCAAACCGGCGATGGGCTTGTCAATGTTGCGCGCCAGCGGTTCGTGCGTCTTCATATCGCCGTGCGCGTCCCAGTTCTTCGACGCGCCGACGTCAATCAATTCGATGAACCGCACTCCGCGTTCGATCATCCGGCGCGCGACAATCGCCTGCCAACCAAACCCGGTGGTCTGTCCGCGCTCAAGACCGTAAAGCTTCAACGTCGCGTCGGTCTCTTTCGACAGATCCAAAACTTCGGGCATCGCCTGCTGCATGCCGAATGCGGTTTCGTAAGACTTGATGCGCCCTTCAAGCTGCGGATCGGCCTGGCGCGTTTTCAAATGTCGCCGGTTGAAACGTTCGAGCAAGCTCAACTCGTCCTCTTGAATCTTCGGCGAGGGCGAACGGCGATTGAGATTCGGCACAGGCTCTTCGCCCGCCACAACGCGCGTGCCCTGATGCGCGGCGGGCAGAAAATCGGAATCCCAAACCTGCGCGCCGGTATAAGGCAGTTGCGGCGCGAGAGCCACGAACGATGGCAAATTTTGATTCTCGGTTCCGAGTCCGTAGCTGACCCACGATCCGATGCTCGGACGTTTGAACGTGACCGAGCCGGTGTGAATGCCGAGCGTCGCCTGAAAATGGTCGTTGTGATCGTTGCGCAAAGAATTGATCACGCAAATGTCGTCAATCGCCTCGCCGATGTGCGGGAAAAGATCGCTGGTATAGATGCCGCTCTTGCCGCGCGGCTTGAATTCCCACAGCGGAAGCCCGAGTTTGCGCTTGCCCTGATACAACCGACCGTTCTTCGCATCATCAATCAGCCTCGGCTTGTAATCGAACGAATCAACGTGCGAACAACCGCCGGGCAGGTAGATGAAGATCACGTGTTTGGCCTTCGCCGGAAAATGCGGTTGCTTGGGCGCGAGCGGATTGTCCGGGCCAAGCTCAGCGGCTCGCCCGTCATTGGCCAACAATTGCGAAATGACCGCGGGCATCAGGATCGAGCCGCTGAAGAGCGAGCGGATCATCCGGCGGCGTGAAAAATTACAATCGTCTTGAATCATTTTCTTCCTCGCTTTCAAACAGGCAGTCCGAATGATGTGCGAATGACTTTGCGAACATGTCGGCAGGCCCTGATCGCTTCTTGAGCATCAGCCTTAGTTGCCGCTGCGCCAGGATAGCGATAGTCAACAGCAAAATCGCTCAGAAACTTTAGCTCAGCCAGCAACACATTCCAGCCTGACTCGACGGGCAACGCCAAGTATAACAACGCCTCCAAGTCATGGGTTTTGACAATCTGGATGTTGGCCTCCTCCAATCGGGCTTTCAGGTATTTCTCAGCCGATTGTTGCGCGTGAAAACAGACTGCGTTATGGGCAGGATTCTTACGCTTACGAGCTAAAGTTCGCGCCGCCTCCCAGTCCTCTTCAGCTTTATTTACCCACTCCCGCGTAATCGGCTTCATAAAGAACCTTTCCCTGTTCGGTAATCTCCTGCATGAAGAAATCACCCATCCGGATTCGCTCTTCAACGTGTTCAGGCGTTCTGACCAGCAAATCCATTGGCATGGGGGGAGTGATCTTCATCCTGATATTGAATGCTTGCTGATGGGGGCTACACTTAAATGGCATGATCACCAACAAATCAACATCGGAATCCTCATTAGGCTGGCCATAGGCGTATGAACCGAAAAGAATGATCTTCTGCGGGCTGCAAGCGCGAACAATTTGCTCGCACAAATCGAAAATCTTTCGCCTGATCGTCTTGTCTCCCCTGATTCTTTTCCTGGTGTTAATGCCTGGAATTCTGCCTTGTTTCATAACTCATCAATCCACATACAAAAATTCATTGCTGCTCAGCGTCACGCGCAGATAACTGGCCAGCGATTTCCGATTCAACTGCTCAACCGGCGCGCCGATTGCCGTCAACTCGGCGCGCGTCCGCCGCAAATAGCTCTGCGCTTCACGAATCTCAGGCAATGTCGCCGCGCGCCCGTAAGCCAGCCGAAAGGCGTAATCAATTCTCTCACGAAGCGTGTCGTAAGCCATCCCGATGCGCACGGCGAATTGATCAGACTGTTCGCTCATAAATGGGCTGTTCATCAAAAACAGCGCCTGCACAGGCGTGACGCTCTGCGCGCGGGTGTCGGTCGTCGCGTTCGTGTCCGCTCCGTCGAAGACCTCGAAGAACGGATGCTTCTTCAATCGCTGCTGCATGACGTAAACACTGCGGCGGTTGGTGTCGTAGACGGCGAAGAATTGCGTGTGCTGCGTGAAGCGCCAGGTCGGTTCGGGCGGGAACGGATGCTCGCCGCCCATCGTGCGATCAAGCTGTCCACTGACCGCAAGGATCGAATCGCGAATCTCTTCGGCTTCCAGACGGCGGCGATTGAAACGCCAGAGGTAATCGTTGTTCACGTCAATTGAGGAGTTCTTCGCATCGTCGCTGCTGGCAAGCTGATACGCGCGCGAGAGCATAATCAACTTGTGCATTTTCTTGATTGACCATCCGCCTTCGATGAAGCGCGACGTGAGCCAGTCGAGCAGTTCAGGATGCGTCGGCGGCTTGCCTCTAGTTCCGAAATCGTTCGGCGTTTGCACGATGCCTTTGCCGAAATGATATTCCCAGATGCGATTGACCATCACTCGCGCCGTCAGCGGGTTCTTGGCGTCGGCGATCCATCCGGCCAGAAATTCGCGCCCGCTGCCGCGATGGTCTTTCGGAATTTGCTGCCCGCCGAGAATCGTCAGAAAGCCGCGCTGAACTTCATCGCCCAAATTTTTCGGATCGCCTTTGCGGTGGATGCGCGCGTTGGCGGGCGATCCTTCGACGACGGCGTATGCCTTTGGCGTGTTGAGATAACGCGCGTGCAGTTGCGTTTGGCGATGTTGCACGCGGTTCCATTCAGCTTCGACCTCATCCGGCAATCGCTTGGAAGCTTGCGCCGCCCGATTGTTGTTGATGTCGCGGTCGTAATCGGCAGGCAGGCTGACGGTCGCCTTTCGCGCTTCGGCTTTCGATTGCTGCGCGGCGCCGCTCTCGTTGTCGCGTTTCGCCTCGGACGGCTTGGCGTCTTTGCCTGCGGTTTCAGCGCTGGCCGCCGCATCTTTCATCTTTTTGTTTCGCGCCGCGACGCCGCGCTCGGATTGCAATCGCTCAATCGCGTCATCAATCTCACTCAACTCTTTCTGCTGCCTGTAAAAATTCTCGGCCTCCTTGCCGCCAACCAGCGCGACCATCTCAGCCGGGTGCGGGTAAATTTCGGCGCCGGGAAACGAATAACGAATGCTGTTGAAGACGCCGTAAAGCGCGTAATAATCGCGCTGCGTGATCGGATCGAACTTGTGGTCGTGACATCGCGCGCAGCTCACGCTCAATCCCAAAAACGTCTTGCCCAAGTTGTCAATCGTGTCGTCAATCGTCAGGTTCATTTCTTTGTTGCGCGAACCGAAGCGGCGCGACATCGCCAGATAACCTGTGGCGATGATCTTCTCCTGACGCGACTTTTCGGATTCGTTAGCGAGAATGTCGCCCGCGATCTGTTCGCGGATGAACTGGTCGTAGGGCTTGTCTTTATTGAACGATTCGATGACGTAGTTACGATAACGGTAAGCGGCGGTCACCGGATAATCCGAATTGTCGCCAGCCGTGTCGGCGTAGCGCACAACGTCCAGCCAATGCCTGCCCCACTTCTCGCCATAAGCCGTCGAAGCCAGCAGCCGGTCAACAACCTTCTCGAAGGCGTTCGGCGACCGGTCATTCAAAAACTCGGCGACTTCTTCCGGCGTCGGCGGCAATCCGGTCAAATCGAAAATCGCGCGGCGAATCAGCGCGCGTTTGTCGGCGTCCGCGACAGGCTTCAGACCTTTCTCTTCCAGTTTGGCCAGGATGAAGCGATCAATCGGCGATTTGACCCAGGCTTCGTTTTTGACTTTGGGCGGCTGATGATCTTTGACCGGCTGAAACGACCAGAACTTTTTCGCCTCTTCAAAATTGTACGCAGGCTGATTCGATGCGGCTGCCGCCGGATTGCGCGGAGCGGGCGCGCCCATCTTCACCCAGGCTTCAAAATCCCTGATCGTCTGATCGGGCAGTTTGCCGCCCGGAGGCATTTGCAGTTTGGCGTCGGTGTGGCGAATGGCTTTGATGAGCAGGCTTTTTTCAACGTCGCCCTGAACGATTGCGGGTTGGCCCGACGCGCCGCCTTTGAGCATCGCTTCAATCGAATCGAGCAGCAGGCCTCCTTGCGGCTTCCTGCTCTTCTGGCTGTGACAGGCGTAGCAGTTTTCAGCGAGCGCGGGCCTGATCTTCTTCTCGAAAAATTCCAGGCCTTCGCGTGACGGCTCCTGCGGCTGCGAGGCCGTCTGCGCCGGGCGCAACGAGACGCTCAGGAAGATTCCTCCGGCGAACAGCACGGTGAAAGATTTGATAACGGTTCGGGTCAACATCCGTGCGCCTCCTGCAGATTCGATTGTCGGGTTGTTTGCGCGGTCCGCGTTGTGGAGCCGCGATTATACTTCAGCCTCAATCAATCCCACAGACGCGAGCGAATGAAATTGAGTTACACAAGAGAACGCGGAACAAGCGGAAACAACGGAACAAACGGAAAGACTCCTTACTCTCCGCGTGTTTCGGTTATTTCCGCGTGTTCCGCGCGCTTCTTTTCTCAGCCTTGCAGCCTGACTACGGCCAGACTTCTTTCGCTACCAGCCAGGGATGAATCTCGACCGTCAGCCGCCCGGCCTTCACCGCCGGATCAGCTTCGGCCCAGGCTTTCGCCTCTTCGGCCGATTCGGTGTTGAAGACGAAGATCCCACGCAATTCTCCATTATTCGTGAACGGCCCTGCGGCCAGCATCTTTCCTTCGTCCATCATCCGGCGAATGTTCCAGAGGTGGTCGAGTTGTAGCTTCTGCGCCTCTGCGCCGGGCTGCGCCGCCTGCGATCCGCGTTTGAGCAACACAAGATGATATTTCGTCATCGTCCATTTCATATCCGGGTTCTTCTTGTGTTCCTCCATCGCCCGGACGCCGATGCCCTTCGATCCGAACCAGGGCAGAATTTCGATTTTCAACCTTTCGGCCTTGATCATCGGATCATCCGCCGACAACGCCTTCGCTTCGTCAATCGAGGCGCGAAAGATGAAGATTCCGCGCAACTCGCCATTGTCCAGAATCGGCCCGGCGGCGTAGAGCTTGCCTGCTTGCGCCATCCGGTTGATGTTGGCCATGTGGCCTTCCTGAAGCTTCCGAACTTCGGGCGTGTCTCCGCCTCCCGATTTCGGCCCGCGCGTCAGCAGCCCGAATTGATATTGCTCATTGTCGAACTGAGGCAACTTGGTTTCGGCCTTCGACTGGCTCTGCTGTTTCGGGCCGGCGGCTTGAGTTGTTGATTGAGCCTGAGCCAGCGGCGCAAGCGCCAACAGGCAGAACGCCAACAAAAGAACCTCTCTCGATTTCATGATCTCCTTCCTTTCTCCCGAAAAAGGGTGGGGCAATTTGGCAAATTGCCCCACCCCAAGTTGTCAAGCTTCGGCATCTTTGTACAACGCGGCTCCAGCCACAGCGCCGACCGCAAATTCAACCAATCCCCAGACAAGTCCGATCCAGAAGGACTTCATAGCAATTATCCCCAACGCGCTGTAAATCACGCCGGTGTAAAGGTAAACGAAAAACCATCCAAACAATCCTGCGCAAATCGCCGTCTTCACGCCGGGACCGAACTGCGTTCTGATCGCCGCGTACAAATAGACGATGACGATGCCCAGGATGAAAGTCATCACCACAGCCTTGGCGATGAAATCGCCGCCCGGCTGTGGCAGGTTGCCGAGCCTCTCAAATTCTTTCTTCATTTCAGCGCCCAACACCACTTCGTTGAGCAGAAACTCGCCGATGTTCAACACCAACCCTGCCACTAAACCGCCGAGCAGGACACGTCCCACGTTGATTTTTTTCATGTCTGCCTCCTTGAGGTTTGGTACTACTGGTTTGGGTTTGTGAATCGCCGGAACCGCTCCGGTCAGGGCCGGTTCAATTCCGAGCAATCGTTGATAACGGTAAGCTGGCCGCGGCAGCACATCTCGCGCGCCAGTGCGGAACGAAGCATAGGCCTCCTGAAGCCTGTTGGCCATCGAATCCGGAGAATAATTCGCCTTTGATTCAAGCCCCGCTCGCGGCTTCGAGCCGTTTCGACAGAAACCGTCGCTCCGGCTCCGAGCAGGGGTGGTTCAACGCCTGCCGATAAAAATCCGCCGCCTTTTTCGCGTCGCCCATCTCGCGCCACAATTCGCCGAGCGTCGCTGGCAGCAGGTAATAATGCTGCATCGCGGGATGGCGGACGATTTCTTCGATTGCGCGAATGCCCGCTTCGGGGCCTTTCCATTTTGCGACCGCAACCGCGCGGTTGAGCGCGACCACCGGCGACGGGTTCAACGCGACGAGCAGGTCGTAGAGCCGAACGATCTCAGCCCAATCGGTCAACTCGTAACTCGACGCCGCCGCGTGACAGCCCGCGATGGCCGCCTGCAAATGGTATTCGGTGAATTCATCGCCTTCGGCTGCGGCGTCGAGATGTTTGTAAGCCAGATAGATCATCCGGCGATCCCACAGCGAGCGATCCTGCTCGGAGAGCAGAGAGAGTTCACCGGTTTCGCCGACGCGGGCCGGCAATCGCGCCGCCTGGAACATCATCAGCGAAAGCAGCGCGTGGCATTTCGGCAGATCGGTGGCGGGATGCCGGATGACCAGCGAGCAAAGCCTGATCGCTTCCTGCGCCAGATCGGCGCGAACCAGGTTCTCTCCCGCGTGCGCCGTGTAGCCTTCGTTGAAGAGCAGGTACAAAACTTCGAGAACCGAATCGAGCCGCGCGGACATTTCGCCCTCACCCGGCAGATCGAAGCTCAAGCCTTCATCTCGAATCAAACGTTTGGCGCGAACCAGGCGCTGGGCAATAGTCGGCTCTTTGGCCAGAAAGGCCCGCGCAATCTCGCTCACGCCGAAGCCGCCGACGGTCTTGAGAGTCAACGCCACGCGGCCTTCACGCGGGATCGCCGGGTGGCAGGCCATGAAGATCATGCCCAACGTGTCGTCGAATAGCTCCGCCAGCGGTTCATTCGTCCCGACTCGCCGGTTGGCGAAATCCTCCTGAGCCGCAAATGCGCGAACGATCTCTTCGGACTTTTCTCGAAGCGAAGCCTCGCGCCGCAGCAGATCGAGCGCGCGGTTCTTCGCAACCTGGATCAGCCACGCCAGCGGGTTATCGGGGACGCCACGATACGGCCATTGCTGCAAGGCTTTGATGAGAGCCTCCTGCACGACCTCTTCGGCAAGATCAATGTGGCGCGGGCCGAAAATGCGCGTCAGCGTGGCGATCATCTGTCCGGCTTGATGCCGGAACAGATGATCCACAAGCTCCAGCGCTCTGTTGTCCAAAACTTCAGCCATTGTTCTCAACCCGAATACGACGACAGGTCTTCGACCTCGCGGACTTCGACGCGGCTGCCGAATTCCAGACTCGGACAAGTAGAAGCCAGTTTGACGGCTTCGTCGTAATTGGCGGCGGTGATGATCCAGTAACCGCCGATGATCTCTTTGGTCTCGGCGTAAGGGCCGTCAGTAACAACCTGGCTGGCGCCGACGCCGACAATATTCTTTCCCGGCCCCTCACGCAGCTTGTTCAAACTGACCAGGTGGCCGGACTTTTGCAAACCTTCCGCCCAGTCGTTGTATTTCTGAATAATGCCCTGAATGATTTCGGGCGTGATCTCGAAGCCTTCGGGAATCTCCATCGAATCCTGAGAAATGAGCATGAACTGCGGCATAGATGTTTTCTCCTTAAGGATTGGTGTGGTTGATGGCCAATGGCCATCAGTCGTGGGGGCGCAATTGTACTTCTCACCCCGTTTTCGGCCTATAGACGAACGACGTTCGCGAGATTCGACACAAGGGGAAAAAAATATTTCAGCGATGCGGCGCCGCATTAATTGGCGATCAGAGTTGACATCGAACCGCTATTGCCGCAATAAAAAGCCGCGATCAAATCATTTCGACTTCAACAGGAAGGATACGATGAACATCAAGAATCGTCTTTTGCCGTCTTCGCTAGCGCTGCTGCTGCTTGGCGCTTTTGTTAATTCAGCTTTCGCTCAATCTCAGACGTTGACCTTCGAGGAGTACGAGCCAAAATCAACGATGGTCGTGCCCGAACACAAAACCCCGCGCGCAAAATTTCCACTGATAGACATTCACAGTCACCACAATGACCTTTCGCCCGGCTACGTTGATAAGCTGATCAAGGAGATGGATTCGATCAACCTGCGCGTCATCGTCAACCTGAGCGGCGGCACTGGCGAGCGTTTGAAACAGACCGTCGCGGCAATGAAGGGCCGCTACCCCGACCGCTTCGTCGTCTTCGCCAATTTGAGCTTCGACGATCTGAACGAACCCGATTTCGGCAAACGCGCCGCCGCGCGATTGGAACAAGACGTGAAGAACGGCGCGCAGGGTTTGAAGGTCTTCAAGAGTTTCGGGATGGATATGAAATACAAGTCGGGCGAGCGCGTCAAAGTTGACGACCCAAACTTCGACCCGATCTGGGAAATGTGCGGGCGGCTGAAAATCCCCGTGCTGATCCACATCGCCGAACCGTCGGCGTTCTTCGATCCGATAGATAAATACAACGAACGGTGGCTGGAGTTGAAACAGTTTCCCAGACGCGCGCGCCCGCCTGAGAAATATCCGACGTTCGAGACGCTGATGACCGAACGCAATCACATGCTCGCCAAACATCCGAAGACCACTTTCATTCTGGCTCACATGGGTTATCACGGAAACGATCTGGCGCGGCTCGGCAAGTTGTTCGACACTTACCCGAACGCTTACGTTGACATCGCGGCGGTGCTCGCTGAATTCGGGCGGCAGCCTTATTTCGCCCGCGACTTCTTCATCAAATATCAGGATCGCATTCTGTTCGGCAAAGACATCTACGAGCCGAGCGAATACACCTACTATTTCCACGTCATGGAGACGCGCGACGATTACATCGAATATTACCGCCGCCGCCACGCGTTCTGGCGGTTGTACGGGCTGTATCTGCCCGACGAAGTTTTGAAGAAGGTTTATTACCAGAACGCGTTGAAGCTCGTGCCGGGGATGAACGCCGGGCAATTTCCGAAATAAAACTCTGGGGCGCGCGAGGCCACGCGCGCCCGGGTTTTACTTCGGATTGAGCATCACGAAGTTTTTTCGGTGGTTGAAATAAATGCTCCGGAAAATGCTGGTGGGCAGCAAGCCGTCTTCGACACGGTCTGCGCCTCCATCTTTCGCATCCCACAAAGTCACGGGCAGATCGTAAAATTCCGCGCCGCCGATCTCGAAGCTTCGCAGCCGTCTCTGTCGCGCAAGTCCGCTGCCGAGTTCGCTGCTGAGTCGCAACAATTGCGAGCCGCCCTGCTCCCACTTCAATCCCGTCACGCGCGCGTCAGTGTTGAACAGTATCAGCGCCGGAGTCCCCGAATCCAACACCAGCCGCAAACAGCCCTTTCCGGCGTAGGTGATCAGAACTCGGCCTTCATCGCGCTCCACCGGCAAACGCGCGCCGCGCAAACTCTTTTCCATCTCGTCTTCATCTTCAAACTCGATCCGCCGCTCGCGGTAATTGATCAGGTAGTTGAACTGCGACAGAAAATTCATACCCAGCACGCCGCAAATCTCCGGCCTGATGGCGCGCATTTCGCGCAGGTCGCTGAATAATGTTTCAAGGTTCGCCGCTGATTTTGCGCCGACGGTCACGCGATTCAACCATGCGCGCGGGACGGCTTGCGCGCCGTTCACCGTCACCAGTTCGACGCGGTCAACCGGGCGCAGCCGCAACGCGCGCGCGAACTCCGCGCTGACGAGCGTCGTATTCGTTCCCGTGTCGAGCAGAAATTCATAAGGCCCCGCGCCGTTGACTGTAACCGGAATCACAATCATATAGCCGTTGAGCAATTTAAATTGCGTAATCGAGGCGGCCAATGTTTGCACGCTCGCAAACGCGCAAAGGCAGCATAGCGTCGCGGTGGGAATCAGAAATTTGGATTTGTTTCGCGCCTTCATGAAATCTCCTGTTTCCGGTGTTTTGATCGGTCGAGGGGATTCTGAAATCGCGCGGCGCGGGCCGTCGTGATGAGGCGATGATGTTTCGGCGCGTTTCGATGATCTGTCGGTGATGAACGAAAAAACGCAGCGCTACCAATTCGATGACGTGCGGGTTGATCCGCAGACTTTCAAAGTCTGGCGCGACGGCGCCGCCTTACCGCTCGAACCGAAGGCGTTCGAGGTGCTGGTCTTTCTAATTAATCATCGCGGACGGCTGGTGGAGAAAGATGAACTGCTGGACGCCATCTGGAAGGATACATTCGTCACGCCGAACGCGCTGACCCGCGTCATCGCGCAACTGCGCCGCACGCTGGGCGATGACGCCAAAGAGGCGAAGTACATCGAGACTGTCAAAACGCGCGGCTACCGCTTCATCGCCGACGTGCAGGTCGAAAACGGTTTGACGGATGGACGCCCGGATCATTTGATTACGACCACGCCCGCTTCCAACGAATTTGAAAGCGCGTCGGCCACGCGGCGCAGCATCACGCCGCGCGCATTGGCGCTGACCGGCGCGGGCTTCGCATTATTGCTGGCCGTTATTCTTTCCTGGGGATTTCAAAACCGGTTTGCCGGCGATGGACAAATCGGCGTGCTGAGAACGACTCAGATCACCACCACGCCCGGATTAGACCTCTTCCCCGCCTTCTCGCCCGATGGCGGCGCAATCGCCTACAGTTCGCTCCGCAACGGCAATTTTGAGATTTTCGTTCGGCAACTAGCGCCCGGCGGCAGAGAGATTCAGATCACTTCGGACGGCGCGCAAAACCTGCAACCGGCGTGGGCACCCGACGGCAAGCTGATCGCTTATCACTCGCGCAACCATCGCGGCGTCTGGATAATTCCAGCCTTCGGTGGAGTGGCCACGCAGCTTACCGAATTCGGCGCCGACCCGGCGTGGTCGCCCGACGGCGAATGGGTGGTTTTCCAATCGGACGCCCCTGCCGACCTCAATCAGGCTGCTTTCAGCGCGATGCCGCCATCAACCATCTGGATCGTTCCGGCGCGCGGTGGAGCGCCACGACAGATCACTAAAATCGGCGCGCCATCAGGGGGACATGGCGCGGCTACCTGGTCGCCCGACGGGAGCCGAATTATTTTTGTGACTTATGACATCGGGCTGTCGGAGGTCTGGTCTGTTTCGCCAAAAGGCGATGGGCTGAAGCGGTTGCTGGGCGGGAGGAATCATTTATTCGACCCTGTCTTTTCGCCTGACGGTAAATACCTGTTTCTGAGCGCGGCGTCAGGCAACTTCCGTTTGTGGCGGCAGCGTATGTCGCCGGACGGTTTGCCCGAAGGCGAGATGATGCAGATCGCCAACACCGGCGCGGCGCTGGCCAGGCATATGACTGTTGCGCCGGATGGCAAGCGGGTCGCTTACAGTTCGCTGACGATGAGCAGTAACATCGGCTCGGCGCCGTTGGCCCCGAATTCTTTCGAGGCGGCTGGCGAGCCTAAGCTGTTGACGCAGGACACCAATTACCGCAAGAACAATCACAATTTTTCGCCGGACGGAAAAACCATCGTTTACAACGTGTGGCGGATGGGAGCCGACGACGAAGTCTGGCTGGTTGACGCTGACGGAGCCAATCCCCGGCAACTCACCACAGAACCAGCCGTAGCGTTGGGCTGGCTGCCGGAGGGCGATCAGGTCGCGCTCAGCCGCAGAGACGCGCGCGGAAGCCGTTTCCTGAAAGTTGACGTAACGAGCGGCAAACAAACGCCGATCAGCCGCCAGAATCTGGATGTGCGAATGGGGCGGCTGTCGCCCAATGGCCGCCAACTCGCTTTCAACTCCAGAGCCAGCGGCACGATCAACGTTTGGACAGCGTCGCTCGACGATGGAGCGATAAAGCAATTGACCTTCGACCGCGAGATGATGGGCTTCCCCTGCTGGTCGCCCGACGGCCAACAACTGGCTGTTGAAATGCGGCGGGGCGACGATTGCCACATTGCGGTTGTTCCGAGCGGCGGCGGCTCGCCCACGCAACTCACCTTCGATCGCGGGCTGAGTTGGCCCGGCAGTTGGTCGCCCGACGGCGACAAGATAGCCTTTGCCGGATTGCGCGACGGCCTGTGGAACGTGTGGTGGGTTTCGCGCGGCAACAAAACGCAAAAGCGAGTGACCAATTACACGAAGCCGAACATTTACGTGCGTTATCCTGCGTGGTCGCCGCGCGGCGATCAGATCATTTACGAATACGCCGAAACCACCGGCAACATTTGGATGATGGAGTTGAAATGACCTGGGTGCGCGCCGCTTCCAGCGCGCACCCAGGGATTCTCGGAGAACCAGGATGAATTTCAATCTTGATGAGGCAACGGCTGTGCTGTCTCGCACGCCATCGGTTTTGAAAGCGATGTTGAATGGCCTGCCCGAAAGTTGGCTGAATGGCAACGAAGGCTCTGAAACCTGGAACCCGTATGATGTCATCGGGCATCTGGTCCACTGCGAGCGGGCTGACTGGATAATGCGAGCGAAGGTCATTCTCGAACACGGCGAAGCGCGACCGTTCGATCCGCTCGACCGCTTCGCGCAGTTTGAAGAGAGCAAGGGCAAAACGCCTGGTGAATTGCTGGACGAGTTCGCCGCGTTGCGCGAGCGGAATCTGGTGACGCTGCGCGAGATGAAAATCGGCGCGGCGGAGTTGGAGAAAACCGGCCAGCATCCCGCGCTGGGCAGAGTGAAGTTGAAAGAACTCCTGTCCACCTGGGTGGCGCACGATCTGGATCACATCGGGCAAATAGCCAGAACGATGGCGAAACAATACGCGATTGAAGTCGGGCCGTGGCAGGCTTACGTCTCAATCATTCACGACAGAAAGAAATGAAGCCGCAAAGATGAGCGATGGCCGGAAACATCGCGGCGCGCATCCCGCCGACCGGAAACTCTTTGCCGCAAAGCATCACGAAGCTTTGCGGCAGGCCGTCCGCGATCTTTCCTGGCTGCTCAGCCACGATTACGCTCCGGCGGCATCGCTGAAATTGGTCGGCGACCATTTCGCGCTGAGAGAGCGCCAGCGATTGGCCGTCGCCAGAGCCGCGTGTTCAGACCGGCAGAAAGACTACCGCGAGCGAATCCTTCAGCCTCTCGAATCAATCAAAAACCAGAACCTGCTGATAGACGGCTTCAACATCATCGTCACGATGGAGGCCGCGCTTTCAGGCGGCGTGTTGATCCGCTGCCGCGATGGCTGCATCCGCGATATGTCCAGCGTTCACGGCTCGTACCGTTCGGTCGCCGAAACCGAGCAGGCGATTCGATTGATCAGCGAAACGCTGCTCGGCGCCGAGCCTGCTTCGGCGGTGTGGCTATTGGATCAACCCGTTTCAAACAGCGGGCGACTGGCGCAAAAAATCAGGGAGATGGCTGCCGAAAATAACTGGCCGTGGAGCGTCGAAGCCATGATGAATCCCGATAAAGCCATTCGCTCGTCGGATCGGATCGCGGTGACTTCGGATTCAAATATTCTCGATGGCGTGAAGGGATGGATCAACCTCAGCCAGATTTTGATCACGCGCCATCTGACCGAAGCCTGGATCGTTGATTTGAGAGACTGATTCCCGCCTCCTATAATCAATCGTTTCGCAACCACAACCGAAAATTCACGACAATCAACTGTGAGATCACGCTATGAATTTCAAGCTCGTTTCCGATTATCAACCGCAGGGCGATCAACCCGAAGCGATTGACGCGCTCGTTCGCGGACTCCAGGACGCCGAGAAACATCAAGTCCTGCTCGGCATCACGGGCAGCGGCAAGACGTTCACCGTCGCGTCGGTCGTCGCGCGCGTCAATCGTCCGACGCTGGTGATGGCGCACAACAAGACGCTGGCCGCGCAGCTTTATCAGGAGTTCAAAACCTTCTTCCCCGAAAACGCGGTCGAATACTTCGTCAGCTATTACGATTATTACCAACCCGAAGCCTACGTCGCCTCAACCGACACCTACATCGAAAAAGAGGCGACAATCAACGACGAGATTGACCGGCTGCGTTTGTCGGCTACGCGAAGCTTGTTTGAACGCCGCGACGTGATCATCGTCGCTTCGGTCTCGGCGATTTACGGCATCGGCGATCCCGACGCCTATTACGGAATGCTGATGTTTCTGGAACCAGGCCAACGCATCAGCCGCAACGAGATAATCAAGAGGCTGGTCGAATTGCTTTACGAGCGCAACGACATCGAATTCACGCGCGGCACATTCCGCGTGCGCGGCGACGTGATCGAGGTCTATCCGAGCTATCAGGATCAGGCTTACCGGATCGAATTGTGGGGCGACGAGATTGATTCGATCTCGACGATTGATCCGCTGCTCGGCGAGGTGATCAGGAAACACGACACACGCTTGCCGATCTACCCGAAATCGCACTACGTCACCACGCGCGGCACGGTCAAACGCGCAGTCAAAACAATCAAGGAGGAGCTGGAATGGTGGGAGCCGCAGTTGATCGAACAAAACAAGCTGGTCGAGGCGCAGCGGCTGCATCAGCGCGTGATGTACGACCTGGAGATGTTCAACGAGCTTGGTTATTGCCGGGGCGTTGAAAACTATTCGCGCCACCTGACCGGGCGACAGCCGGGCGAGCCGCCGCCGACGCTCTACGATTATTTTCCCGAAGACATGCTGATAGTGGTTGACGAAAGCCATCAATCAATCCCGCAGATTCGCGCGATGTTCACCGGCGACCGTTCGCGCAAACAGAACCTGGTTGATTTCGGTTTCCGCCTGCCATCGGCTTTGGACAATCGCCCGTTGAAGTTTGAGGAGTGGGAGCAGCGCGTCGGACAGGTGATCTACGTCTCGGCCACACCTGCGGCCTACGAGTTGACGAAATCCGGCGGCGTGGTGATCGAACAGATCATCCGCCCGACCGGTTTGCTCGATCCCGAAGTCGAAGTGCGGCCAGTGCGCGGCCAGATTGACGACCTGCTGCACGAAGTCCGCGAACGTGTCGAACGAAACGAGCGCGTGCTGGTCACGACGCTGACCAAAAAGATGGCCGAAGATTTGACCGACTATTACAGCGACCTCGGCGTCCGCGTGCGTTATCTGCACTCGGAGGTCGAGACGCTCGAACGCATCAAGATTCTGCGGGATTTGAGAAAAGGCGAATTCGACGTGCTGGTCGGCATCAACCTGCTGCGCGAAGGACTCGATCTGCCGGAGGTTTCATTGGTGGCGATTCTGGACGCCGACAAGGAAGGATTCCTGCGCAGCGAACAATCGTTAATTCAAACCATCGGCCGCGCCGCGCGCAACGCCCGTGGCAAAGCGATCCTCTACGCCGACAAGATGACCGATTCGATGCGCCGCGCGATTGACGAAACCAACCGCCGCCGCGCCAAACAGACGGCCTTCAACGAAGAACACGGCATCACGCCGCAATCAATCATCAAACCGATCGAAGCCACGCTGGTCACGGCTTATGAAGCCGATTACTTCAAAGTGCCCGTCAATCTGGAAGACTTTGAAGAGTACAGCCCTGAGAAGCTGGCCGAGACACTCGCGCGATTGGATCAGGAAATGCGCGACGCGGCGCGGAAGTTTGAATACGAGCGGGCGGCGGAGCTGCGCGACAAGATCAAGTATTTAAGGGAGCGGGAGCTTGAGGTAGCATAGCGGCTGTCTGAAATCTCAGCGGTAGATCAGGAGGCTTCAAAATGCCAGGAGAATCCGTCTATATCGAAACCAGCATCGTCAGCTATCTTGCCGCAAAGCCGAGCCGTGACCTGCTGACCGCCGCACGACAACAACTGACGACCGATTGGTGGGCAGACAAGCGTGGAAATTTTGATTTGTTTACGTCCCCGGTCGTACTCGACGAATCAGGGCGCGGCGATCAAGGCTACGCTGCGAAACGTTTGGCGGCGCTGGCAAGCATTCCGTTGTTGGATGTTTCCCAGGAAGCCATTGCGCTTGGCAGTCAGTTGATTCAACAACACGCTCTGCCCGTTAAAGCCGCGCAAGACGCTCTTCATATCGCAATCGCTGCTGTCCACCACATCAACTACCTGCTGACCTGGAATTGCAAACACATGGCTAACGCGCAATAGCGCCGAGGCATCGAGAAAACTTGTCAGGCCGCCGGTTTTAACCCGCCGATCCTTTGCACGCCGGACGTGTTGAGCGGAGAATTGACTGGACACGAACTCGACAAGTAGGAGTAGCTTATGACGCACGACACAATCATCGAAGAAGTTCGCAACATCCGCGATCAGATCGCCGCGCAATTTGACTACGACGTAGCGGCGATAGGCGCCTATTACCAGGCGTTGCAGAAAGAGAGAGGCCTGACGGTAATATCGCGTCAAGCGACTCTCTCGGAAGCTGAGTCCGAAGCGATATCCGACTACGACAATAGTCAAACGCCGGATGAGTCGGCGCTGGAAAAAGTCGCCTGACAAGGCGTTGTTCAACGAAACCAGCTTAATGGAGAGGCGATCCCCCTATGCCCAAAGCTAACGACCGCATCGGCCCCTACCAACTCATCAACAAACTCGGCAAAGGCGCGTTCGGCGAAGTCTGGCTGGCGAAGAACGTCACCGCTCTGGCTGCCCGCGAAGTCGCGCTCAAGATTCCGCTCGATGACGAAATTGACCTCGATTCGATCCGGGCGGAAGCCGCCATCTGGATCAAAGCCAGCGGCCACGCCAACGTACTGCCGATCATCGAAGCGAACGTTTACGACGATTACGTCGTCATCGCCAGCGAATACGCGCCCGACGGCTCGCTGGAACAGTGGCTGAAAAACCACGGCGGACGCGCGCCGTGGCAACAACTCACGTGGATCCGGCGCAAGCCATCAGCTACGAAGGGAGGCTAATGCCGGGCGAGATTTGCCGCATGGCAAAACGGCGAGTGGTTGGGGTAATCCCTCCCACTCGCCGTTCTCTTTTTCAGTTGGCCGTCGGTTTATTTCTTCATGGCCTTCGGCTTGAAACCGCGAATGTGTTTGACCATCGCGTTGATCTGCGCGGCTGAAAGCGTGTCCTTGAAGCCGGGCATTGTGTCCTTGCCATCTCGAATGTCTTTGGCGATTTGCGCGTTGGTGTGCGAGGCTTGCCATTTCGCGTCGGTGAAATCGGGCGGTTTCAGGCTCTCAAGCCCTTTGCCGTTTTCAAGGTGGCATTTGGCGCAATGTTTTGTATAGAGGGCGGCGGTTCCTCCGCCTGCGCTTTTGCCTTTGGCGGGCTGCGCGGCGGATTCAAGCCAGGCGGATGAAACGAGAACGGTGGCGAAGAGAGCCAAAACGAGCGACAGTGATTTCCTCATTGGTGTCTTTCTACTCCTTAAAGTTGCGACGGGACACGGCCTGGTACACGAAGGGGGTACGCGATGATACTGCCACGCCCGCGCTTGCGATTTTAAAAGTGATTTCGGTCTGATTGCCCTTCAAGACCGCGCAAATCCTAAAGCCTGATTAAGGTGAAAGCAAGCCGGCGCTCGATTCTGAAAACTGCCGGCGATTTTCAGCGGTTCTGAAGATGAAAAGAATTTTCGAGCTTACTCCGGCAACTCCTCCTGCTTAGGCTCCGGCAGGAAGAAGGTCAGAATCAGATTGGCCGCGTATAGCAGGAACGCCACTCCCGCTGCGGCGTACGCCAGTTTCGTCGCCGGCCCCGCGCCAGACATCCCCATCACCAATTGCGTGGTTAGTAGCGGAGCCGAGGCGCCGATCATTCGCCCGCCGATGTTAGCCGCGAAGCTCTCGCCCGTCCCGCGCAGATGTGTGGGATAGACGCGCGGCAGATAATTCCCCCAGAAACTCAACTGCGCGACCGTGAACAATCCGGCGAAGAACATTCCCCATTTCAGCATTGAAAGATTGCTCGTCGCGGGAAAGATGAAGACCAGCGGGATCAGGATCAGCCCCGGGATCAGGAACACACGAAGCAGATTCCGCCGTGACAGGATGCGGATGGCCAGAAACGCCAGGAGGAATCGCCCCACGAGGCCGCCGAGTTCCTGAAACAACTGCGTGCTGGCGACGGCTCCAGATATGATTTTTTGCCGCTCAGGTGGCGGCAACAGGCCATCAACTTTCACCAGCGCGGGCACGATCTGCGGAGCCTGCTGAATCGCGCCGAAAGCCACGCCCAGACTGCAGGCGAACATCGCCGCCGCGATGATCGTCGTTTTGCGGTATTCAGGCACGAACAGTTCGCCCAGACTTGGCCGCTTCAAAGTCCCGGCGGCGCGTTTCTGCTGCCAGACGGGCGATTCAGGCAGGAATGGGCGAATGATGATCAAGGGGATCGCGGGGATCAATCCCGAAATCAGCAGATAGCGCCAGTTTTCGTGCGCGCCGTGAATCGCAGGCAGCGATGTGGAGGTTTTCGCAATCAGGGCGGCCATCCCGCTGACCATCACTCCACCGAGAGAAGAAAACGCCTGAGTGTAGCCGAGCACCGCCTCGCGCTGTTTCGGGTTGGAGAAGAGTTCCGCCAGCCAGGCGACCGCCGCCACAAATTCGACGCACACGCCGATGAACGTTGTACAGCGGAAGAGCAGCAGCATCGGCAGCGATGTCGCGAAGCCCGCCGCGAAAGCCGAAAACGCGTAAACCAGAATGCTCCAGGTCAGCACCCGCCGGCGCCCCAGCCGGTCGGTCAAATATCCCCCCAGCAATCCGAATACGCCTCCCGACACCGCTGGCGCGTAAAAGAACAGGTCGCGCCAGTAATTGTATTCCGGGCTGCCGAAGGCATATCCGCCGAGTTTCGCTATCGCGTCGCGAATAATTAGCGGCAGCATCAGCAGTTCATAAGTGTCGAACGCGAAGCCGATAACCGCGATGATGCAGATCAGCCATTGAACGGGGGTAAGGCGAAGTGATTCTGAAGAGGTGTTGGGCATATTTATCCTCACCGGTAATCAGTGATTTGAAAGCAGCGTCGCGAAGCGGATCGCCACGCCATCCGGCCCGGCCATCGTGAAATCGCGCAGGCCGTAATAGCGGTCGCCAATCTCCCTGAAGATCCGCGCGCCCATCTGTTTCGCTAACGCCCAATATTCATCAACGTTCGGAACCATCACGCGGATGTTGGCCACGGGAAACGGGGGCGGCGAAGGCATCTGCTTGAATTCTTCCAGAAAGAGCCGCGAATCGTCCCAGCTTAATTCGGCGAATCCTGCTTCCTCGCGCGTCAGCTTAAAACCCAGGCGCTGATAGAACGAGAGCGAATACCTGAGATCGCGGACGTAGATTTCGACGACGAACTGTTCGCTCGCGGACACGTAGCTTCCGGTTGAACTCATAATGTTTCAGACAATTGTTCAGGATTGAAAAGCCGGGAGAGTATCCAACGAGCGAGCGTGAAAGAAAAGACCGGGAGGAGTTTCCGCAAAAATAAAACCTGGCCGAATCAAATTAAACCATTGACGCAAGCCAACCATCAGGTAGACTGCGCACATCAGAGGGCACGCACTGATGCCCTGTTATTCCAGTATGAATGACAAATAGGACGGAAGGCGCCTGAGAGATTAAAAGGGGCGGCTCTTTTAAACGACGCATCCGATTAAACTGAAAGCGGCAAAACTGCCGGCCTTAACAGTGTGAGACGGATGTTCACGGACCTCAGCGCTAATTCATGCTCCTCATGGTCCTCATGCACATCAGCGCCTGTCCGTATCCCGCACGGTCGTTCCAAAGAGTCACACCTGATTAAAAAATCCGCCACCCATAGAGAGTGCTTCTTGCGCGCCTGACCAAACCCAAATCGGTTATTTAATCAAGAGAGGTTAGAGATGCGCGCTTCTTACAAAAACACATCCATCACCCTGCTCATAACGCTGGCCCTTTCGTTGCTCTTCGTTTATTCGATGAAGCCGGGAGAGGCGTCCGGCACAGAGATCAATCGGCTTTCTTCCGAGCGTCTGAGTTCATCTCCAGCGGAAGTGGCCCTGGAACTTTCGGAGCAAGTTGGAGTTGAAAGCTTCGCCACGGGATTGAAGCCGCTGGCTCCGGCGGCAATTGAGGGAATGAGCGCGGCTGAGTTTAAAATCACCCTCAGTTCAGCCACTAACGGCCCAACCAGAACAACTGTTCCATGCGTTCTCACCGGTGATCCGAAAACTCAACACCGCATAGAGTATTACACCGCCGAGGTATGCGGCGAGAGGGGGCTTGAATCACCTCGTTACCTGGGAGCGGTCACCGTGACAACTAATAACGAGGGCCTGTCGAAATTCACCGTGAACATCACTCCTCCTTTGGGCATAGGCCGGTTTCTCGCCGCCAAGGCGATCAATCAGGAGAAGGGGAATTCGGTCGTTTCAGCTTGCGTGAAAGTTACAGTTCCAACGACGACGACGCCTACACCCACGCCAACTCCGACACCAACTCCGACTCCGACTCCGACGCCGACTCCGACTCCAACGCCGACTCCGACTCCGACACCAACGCCGACTCCGACACCGACGCCGACTCCGACACCAACGCCGACACCAACGCCGACTCCGACTCCAACGCCGACACCAACGCCGACTCCGACTCCAACGCCGACACCAACGCCGACTCCGACTCCAACGCCGACTCCAACGCCGACGCCAACGCCGACTCCAACGCCAACACCGACTCCGACTCCGACTCCGACGCCAACGCCGACGCCCGTTCCGACTCCTACGCCGCCAGTTGCGAACCTCGGAGCGCCCGGCATCCAACTCTCACCAACCGGGCAGGTCAGCGACAACAAAGTTGGCTCTGTGCTGTTCTACCCCATCTACACTTCAAGCGCGACGGATCCGGCGCATCAGAACACGCGCATCAACATCACCAACGCCGACACATTTGATCCAGCGTATGTCCATCTCTTCTTCGTGGATGGGACGAGTTGCAGCGTGGCTGATATGTACATCTGTCTGACTGAGAATCAGACAGCTTCGTTCCTGGCTTCGGAATTCGATCCGGGCACGACCGGATATCTCATCGCCATCGCTACCGACAGTTCGGGCTGTCCGGCGGCCTTCAACGCGCTGATGGGCGATGAATACGTGAAGTTCTCAACCGGGCACGAATCCAGTCTTGCGGCGGAGGCCGCAGCCAGATTGAATATCCCATCGCAGTGCGACGAAAACTCGTTTACGGCTGAATTGAGATTCGACGGGATCAACTACAACCTGCTCGGACGCGCGCTGGCGTTATCCACTCTGACAGATCGCGCCAGCGGCAACAGTACGTTGCTCATCCTGAACCGGATCGGAGGCAATCTGACCACAACGTCCGCGCCACTCGGCCCGATATACGGCCTCCTGTTCAATGACGCGGAAAGCGCCTTCAGCTTCGGCTTTACGCCGAACACCTGCCAACTCGTCAGCATTCTCTCGAACAACTTCCCGCGCACCGTGCCGCGCATCGAGCAGATTATTCCGGCGGGGCGAAGCGGCTGGCTGAAGCTCTGGTCGTTCGACGACGCGGCGATTTTCGGCGCGGCGCTCAATTTCAATCCCGAAGAAGAATTAACGCCTTCAGCTTTCGGGCACGGCCACAACCTGCACAAACTGACATTGACCGCCGCCGGGACTCTGACGATTCCGGTCTTCCCGCCAAACTGTTAAGAGCAACCAGGCTCCCGCGCGTGGCGAAAGTGAACATTAGCATTCACTTCTCGCCCCGCCGGGAGCAAACGCCTTTTCCAAATAATCGCCAGCTCAGATCAGACAATCACAACAAGCTACAACCCGAAGAAAAGCTTACCGAGTAAAGTAGCGGCTGATGGTCGCATCGCCCGGTTTCTTCGTCATCAGCGAGACCACGATCATCAACAGCGCCGAGACAATGACCATCGGCACGACCGGCAACAACCCAAAAACCGCCGTGCCGCCCGGCGTGCGCGCCAGCGCTTCAACTCCGCCGACTGACCAGACGACTCTCGGCGCGGTCACGACGGATTGAAAAACGGCTATGGCGATCACGCTGGCCGCCGCCCAGAGAGCGCTTGCCAGCGCGCCCCATTTCGTGCTGCGCTTCCAAAACAGAGCCGCGACAAGCAGCGGCATCAATGCCGAGTAGCCCGAAAACGCGTACTGCACGGCCAGATCGAAAATCGGCTGCGGGAATTTCAAGGCGATGGTGTAGGCGATGATTGTCAGCGCGATGACGAAGATGCGGCCCGTGACGACCTGCGCCTTCTCGCCGAACCGTTCCTTGCCTTCGTAAAACGCAAAGATGTCTTCTGAAAACATCGTCGAGAGCGCCAGTATCTGCGAATCGCTGGCCATCACCGCCGCCATGATCCCCGCGCCCAGCAAGCCCGCCAGCCAGAGCGGCGCGTAATGATCAAGCAACCGCAGCAGAATGTCATCGCCAGCCGATTTCGCGCGCAACTCGGTTCGCTGATCGGGGCTGAGAGTCGCGGCCTGCGTCGCCAGCATCTGTCGCGCTTCAAGCTTCGCCCGAATCGCAGGAACTTCAACTGCGCGATTGGCCGCCACGCCCAGGAAAACCGCAGGCAGCCAGATCGCCAGCATGCAAATCGGATAAAGAATCACGGTCTTCTTGAAATGCCGCATCCGCTCGGCTGTCAGACAGAAGATGATCATGTGCGGGAAATTGATCGAAGAGAGCGGAATAAACGTGTAGCTGAAGAAGAAGAGCGGCGAAACTTTTTCACGCGTCAGCAGCGACGAAGTCGAAGGCGACGCGAGCAGTTCGTTCACCGCGCTGCCAAACCCGCCCATTCCCACGCCGATGACCGTCAGCGCAATCGCTCCGAAGATCAAAAACAGCGTCGTCTGAAACGTGTTGACCCACGCCGTGCCGCGCATCCCGCCAAAGAAGACGTAGATCATCACCACCATCGCCACAACCGCGCCGCCGATCCAGAACGGGATTCGCCCGCCGCTGATCGCAAACAGCGCCGTCCCGCCACCCATCACGCCGATGATGATGTAGGGCACAAGCAGAGCGGCCTGAACAATCGTGATCACCGTGCCGATGTGACCGCATTCCCAGCGGTCGCGGAACAACTGCACCGGCGTGATGAACCCGAAGCGTTTGCCCAGCGCCCACACGCGTGTTCCGATCAGAAACAGCGACAGCGGGACGATCAACGCTGACGATGAAGCCATCAAGCCGTAAGTCACGACGCCATTCGCAAACGCGTGGCCCGACGAACCCAGAATCGCAAACGCCGTCATGTTCGTGCCGAACAGCGAGAGCAGGAACACGAACTGACCGAGCGAACGATTGGCCAGGAAATAATCTTCAGCCGGATGCTCGCCGACTTTGCGCCGGAAAGCGAATACGCCGATGTAAATAACTATTGCGAGATAAGCGAAGACAAACAGGGATGGAATCACCGGCGCCCTCCTGATTGCGGATTGCGGATTGCGGATTGCGGATTTGCGTTTTCGAGATCGGCTTGCTCTTCGAGATGCGAGGGCCAGGCGTGTTTAACCAACAGCCACATCAATGCTGAGATCGCGAGCGTGTAAACAACATGATAGAAAAGGCCGATGGGCAAAAAGCCCAGGACAATTGGCCGAGCCGCGCGCCAGAACCAGAAGTCCTGATGCAGCAGGTAAAGCGCGACGATGGCGACAACGAGCAGTGATCGTTTCATTTGATCGTGTGTTTTCGTGTTTGTAGTATCAGAAACCGCAGAGCGAAATGCGGCGTACTATCCCATGTGGTTCGAGAAAATTGCAACACATCAAGCGGTCAAACGGCGGTTAAAATACGAGGTCTGATGCGGCGGATGAGATGAACAGCGCGTCTTTCAATAAAACTGGAAAACGCGCCGCGATTCCATCTCGCCGCGTTAATCATTGCTTTGGACATTGTTTCAAGCATTAATGACTCCCTCTTACCTGCTCGCTAAATATTCAAGACGAAACCAATCGTGATTGACTGACGACGAGGCCTGAATTTGGGAAAAATGGCTCGAATGGACTTTGATTATCGTGAACTGCAATCTTCAAGTCGCGCACGCATCCGCGCGCGGCAGGATGAGCGGCTCCTCTCCCTGTTGTCGGAATTGACCACAAATCAATTTTATCGGGAGAAGTTTCGCGCCGCCGGTCTGGAAATGGCGAAGATACGCGGCGCGGCTGATTTGAACGCGTTGCCATTCACGACCAAAAGCGAGTTGGCGGCTGAACAACTCGCGCATCCGCCCTACGGCAGACTGCTCACCTATCCGCTCTCGCGTTATCGCTATCTGCATCAGACATCGGGGACGACGGGACATCCATTGCGGTGGCTCGACACCAAAGAAGACTGGGACACATTTATGCGTTGCTGGGCGGAAGTCTACCGGGGCGCGGGCGTGACGGAAAATGACCTGGTCTTTTGCGCCTTCTCCTTCGGGCCATACGTGAGCCATTGGACGGGCATTGATGGCGCGCGATACGCCGGCGCGCTGGCGCTTTCAGGCGGCGGGATGAGTTCGGAGCAACGGCTGCGCGCGATTTTGGATAACCGTTGCACCGCGCTGGTCTGCACTCCGACTTATGCTTTGCACCTGGCCGAAGTCGCCGCCAACCTGGGACTCGACCTGCGCGCTTCGGACATTCGCGTCACGATTCACGCCGGCGAACCCGGCGCGAGCGTGCCGAACGTCAAACGCCGGATCGAAGAGGCCTGGGGCGCGCGATGCTACGACCACGCGGGCGCGACCGAAGTCGGCGCGTGGGCTTTCGATTGTCAGGCCGAAGATGGCGCAATCCACCTCAACGAACTCGAATTCGTCTGCGACGTGATTGACCCGCAGACTTGCAAACCGGTTGATGAAGGCGTGCGCGGCGAATTGGTCATCACCACGCTTGGCCGCGCCGGAATGCCCGCGCTGCGCTATCGCACGGGCGATCTGGTGGAAATGACGACGGAGCCTTGCGAGTGCGGACGCCAGCTTGCGCGCATCAAAGGCGGCGTGTTGGGGCGTACTGACGACATGCTGACTGTGCGCGGCGTCAATCTTTATCCCGCTGCGATTGATAACCTGATCCGCGCCATCCCCTCCATCATCGAATACGAAGTGGAGATTCGCCGCGTGTCGGAGATGGATGACCTGCTGCTGAAAATCGAAACTGATGAACAGCATTCATTCGCCAAAGTGGAGCGTGCGCTCCTCGCCGCGTTCCGCGCGCAACTGAACATCCGCGTAAGCGTCGCGCAGGCCGAGCGCGGCAGCCTGCCGCGTTATGAGTTCAAGGCGCGACGTTACAAGCGAGTCACGAATTGAAATCGTGGCAGTAGCCCGACCGTGAGGGAGGGCTTAGCCAGCATAGCCAATAGCCAAGCCCTCCCTCACGGTCGGGCTACCGTCACGGTTTATTTGGCAAAGAGGCTCAATAATGACAGACACACCGAACACCAAAACCGAAATCGGCAACTATTTCGTCTCCAACTATCCGCCATTCTCGCAGTGGAAGCCGGAACACACCGGTGACGCGATCAAGGCGTTGGAACGACCTCCGCGCACAGATCAACCGCTCGGCCTCTACATTCACATTCCGTTCTGCCGCAAGCGATGCAAGTTTTGTTACTTCAAAGTCTACACCGATAAGAACGCTTCAGAGATCGAGCGATACCTGAACGCGCTGATCAAGGAGAATGAAATCTACAGCCGCGCAAACGCGCTTCAAGGCCGGCAGCTTCGGTTCGCTTACTTCGGCGGCGGAACGCCTTCGTACATCAGCGAGAAGCAGCTCGGTTATCTTGTCGAAGGTCTCAACCGGTATGTGAGTTGGGAGCACGCCGAAGAGGTCACTTTTGAATGCGAACCGGGCACGCTGCGCAAGTCGAAGCTCGAAACCTTGAAAGAGATTGGCGTGACGCGGTTGAGTCTCGGCGTCGAGCATTTCAACGATGACATTCTGGCCGCCAACGGACGCGCGCATCTTTCGGCTGAGATTTATCGCGCTTACGAGTGGGCGCGCGAAGTTGATTTCCCGCAGATCAACATTGACCTGATCGCCGGGATGATGGGCGAATCGGAAGAGCATTGGCGCGACGCCGTTCGCCGCGCGATTGAACTCGAACCGGATTCGGTGACGATTTATCAGATGGAGTTGCCATACAACACCGTCATCTCGCGCGAAATGATCGAGAAGGGCTTGGATTCGCCCATCGCCGATTGGCCGATGAAGCGGCGCTGGCTCGATTACGCCTACGAGCAGTTCCAGGCGCGCGGCTACCGCATCGCGAGCGCGTACACGCTGGCGACGACGAAGAAGCCTTGCCGGTTCATCTACACCGACGCGTTGTGGCATGGCGGCGATATGATCGGACTCGGCGTTTCGTCGTTCTCGCATTTCGACGGCGTGCATTTCCAGAACGCGCACAATTTCGAGGATTACATCAGCGCGCTTGACGCCGGGCGATTGCCGCTCTGGCGCGCGCTTCAGTTGACGCCCAAGCAGAGATTGATCCGCGAGATGGTTCTGCAACTCAAGACCGGCGCGATTGAAGCCGAGTATTTCCGCCGCAAGTTCGGCGTGGACGTCTGGCAGGAGTTTCAGCCGGTTTACGAACGGCTGAGCCAGGAGCAGATGCTGCGCCGCAACAACGGAAGCATCGAACTGTCGCGGCGCGGGCTGTTGCAGGTTGACCATCTCCTGCCTGAATTCTTTGAACCCGAATTGAAAACCGTTCGATACGCTTGAGACTCGATGTACCGTCAGTAGATCGCGAAATGGATGAAAAGAGTGGAACACAAAAAGCACAAAGAAGAACGCAAAAAGCACAAAAACAAAGACAGAAGGCCCTTTGCGCTTTTTGCGTTCTTCTTTGTGCTTTTTGTGTTCCCTGGTTTCGCATCGGATTCCGCGATCTACTGACGGTACATCTGAGTATGAACCTGAATATGAAGAATATGGATTCAAATACTTATGACGTGATCGTAATGGGCGGCGGGCCTGCGGGCAGCAGCGTCGCCAGCATTCTCTCCCGCGAAGGCCGCCGAGTCGCGCTCTTCGAGAAAGAGTCATTTCCGCGCCATCACATCGGCGAATCGCTGATGACCGACACCTTCTGGACGTTTCAGCGGATGGGCTTTCTGGAGAAGCTCAGAAAAAGCCCGTTCGTCCGCAAATACAGCGTGCAATTCGCCAACCCTGCGGGCAAAGAATCGCGTCCGTTTTATTTCTTCGAGGCCAATCATCACGAGAGCGCGGTGACGTGGCAGGTGACTCGCGCCGTCTTCGACCAAATGCTGATCGAACACGCGGCGGAGCAGGGCGCGACCGTTTACCAGAAAACATTGGTCAAGCAGGTTCTCTTCGACGGCGACCGGGCGGTCGGCGTCGAGGCGCAGATGCAGGACGGCTCGCTCCAACAATTCCACGCGAAGGTCGTGATTGACGCGACGGGTCAAACGGCAATGCTCTCGAACAAGTTTCGCTGGCGACAGCGCGACCCGAAGCTCAAGAAGGCCGTGCTTTATTCATACTTCAAAGGCGCGCATCGTGAACCTGATCTGAACGGCGGCGCGACGCTGGTGCTGCGCACGCAACAGGGGAGCAACGGATGGTTCTGGTATATCCCGCTCGAAAACGACATCACGAGCGTCGGCATCGTCGCCGATCCTGAATATCTGGTTAAAGGTCGCGGCCAGGATTTGGCGAAGATATTTAACGAAGAGATCGAGAAGTGCGAGCCGTGCCGTCGCCGCGTCGAAGGCGCCGAGCGCGTGGATAAAATCTATTCGATCCTCGATTATTCCTATCGTTCAAAACAGAACGCGGGCAATGGCTTCATTCTGATCGGCGACGCTTATGGCTTCCTTGATCCGATCTATTCGTCGGGCGTGCTGTTGGCGCTCAAGATGGCCGAGCTTGCAGCCGACGCCATCCACGACGCGTTCAAGAGCGACGATTTCTCCGCCGAGCGGCTGGGCCAATTTCAATCCAAATTGGATCAAGGCATCGAGTCCATGCGAAAACTGGTTTACGCCTTCTACAACGAAGGCTTCAGCTTCTCGCAGTTTCTCAGAAAATATCCCGAACAGCGCGTCAACGTCATCGAATTGCTCATCGGCAATGTTTTCAAAGAGGGCGTTGATGACGTTTACACGCCGATGTCGGATTTCGCTGCGATTCCGCCACCGCTTTGGGAACAGATCGCCGGCCTAGCCACAAACGGCAAGGCGCAGACGGGCGATAATTCATCTGAGACGTTTTCCGCAAAATACGCGTATTATGACGATAAATCCCGTTGAAGCGCCCTCACACAGTGAGGCCTCAAACCTTTTTTCAGAAGTTATGTTGAAAACAATCTGCATCATCTGCTTTCTGCTTTGCGGCGCCACCGACCTTTACGCGCAAACCACGGCCACCATCACCGGCGTCATCAAGGACATCAACGGCGCTGTGATCAGTGGGGCCAAAGTCACCGTCCGCAATCTCGAAACCAATCTGGCGCGCAAGACGACAACCGACGGCGAGGGGCGATACACATTCGCCGAGATGCGCGTCGGGCGTTACGAGGTCAGCGCCGAACAGACTGGCTTTCAGGCCGAGAAACGTCCGGCGGTCGGTTTGACAATTGGTGAGACAGCCGTGATTGACCTCACGCTCAAGGTCGCGTCGGGCGATTACAAAATTGATGTCACTGACGCAGGACCGCTGATCAACACCGAAACGCCCGAACTCAGCTATCTGGTCGGCGAACGCGCCATCCGCGAATTGCCGCTCAACGGGCGCAACTACACAGACCTTGCGCTGCTGCAACCGGGCGTGACGCCTTTTCCGTTGCGCGACGGCGGCTCGGTCGTGGCGCATGGTCTGGGGATGAGCGTCAACGGGCAGGACCTGCGCTCGAACGTCTACCTGCTCGACGGCACACTGCAAAACGACATCACCAACAGCCCTGCCGGCAGCGCCGCTTCGACCGTGCTCGGCACAGAGAGCATCCGCGAATTCCGCGTCGAGACCAATTCGTATTCCGCCGAATTCGGGCGCAATTACGGCGGGCAGATCAACGCCATCAGCAAATCAGGCTCGAACCAGTTTCACGGCTCGGCCTACGAATTCCTCCGCAACGACAACATGGACGCGCGCAACTTCTTCGACCGCGAGCCGATAGGCAAACCGGAATTCAAACGCAACCAGTTCGGCGGAACCATCAGCGGGCCGATCAGCAAAGACCAGACGTTCTTCTTCTTCAATTACGAGGCGCTGCGCGAACGTCTGGGACGCACGCTCAATTCCGCTGTGCCCGACGCCAACGCGCGCAATGGCATTCTGCCTTCGGGAACCGTGACAGTGAACCCGGCGATCAAGCCTTATCTCGATCTCTTCCCACTCCCGAATGGCCCCGCCATCGGCGGCGGATTGGCGAATTATTTCTTCGGCTTCAAGCAGACGCTCGATCAGAATTTCGTCCAGGCGCGCGTAGATCACAGTTTCAACGCGCATCATCAGGTCTTCGCGCGTTACACTTTCGACAAGGCCGATCAATTTCTGCCGACGGACTTCCCGCAATTCCCGCGCACTTTCTTTTCGCGCAACCAGTTCGCCACCATCGAACACACGTGGCTGATTTCATCGCAAACGGTCAACACGCTGCGCTTCGGTTTCAGCCGCACGCCGATTGGGCAAAACGTGCAGGCTGATATTCCGAGCGGCATCCCGCCGTTCGTGCCCGGACGCCAGTTCATCGGCGACATTGACATCGGCGGCATTCCGCGCTTCGGCACGCAAACGTCCGGCAATTTGCGATTGACTCAGAACGTCTACAGCTTCGGGCAAAATCTGACGCACACGCGCGGCCGGCACATCCTGAAGTTCGGCAGCCTGTTCGAGCGTTACCAGGACAACATGCTCAATCCGACCTTCTCGCTCGGCATCTACAATTTCGCCGACTTGAGCAACTTCCTGCAAAACCGCCCGCGCCAATTCGTCGGCCTGACTCCCGACGCGCAGCTCGACCGTTACTGGCGATTCACGCTCTTCGGTTTTTACGCGCAGGATGATTACAAGATCACGCCGCGTTTGACCGTCAATCTTGGATTGCGCTACGAATTCGCCACGATGCCGCAGGACCGGCGCGACATCGCGTTGATAAATTTCAGCGACAAACAGATCACGCCCGGCCCGCTTTATCAAAATCCGACTTACAAGAACATCTCGCCGCGATTGGGCTTCGCGTGGGATATCTTCGGCGACGGCAAGACCAGTTTGCGCGGCGGTTACGGATGGTATTTCAACACCAACAATCAGCAGAACCTGATCGTCACCGTAACCAATCCGCCCGCGACACCACGCGTTGTTGTCCCCAATCCATCGTTTCCGAATCCGCCGTTCGTCGCGCTCTCCAACGCGATTCGCCCGATTGAATGGAACCTGAAGAACCCGTCGAATCACGTTTACAACCTGAGTCTGCAACGCCTGCTGCCTTTCGATTTCGTCGTCACGCTCGGTTACGCTGGCTCGCGCGGCGCTCATCTGTTGCGCAACACCGACGCCAACACCTCCGTTCCGACCCGGCTGGCCGACGGAACGTACTTCTTCCCGAACAACGCGCCGCGCCAGAACACGGCTTTCGGCGTGATCGAATTGAAGAAGAGCGACGGCGATTCTTACTACAACGCGCTGATCTTCGAGGTTCGCAAACGCTTCTCGCGCGGCTTCGACTTCCAATCGTCTTACACTTTCGGAAAGACGATTGATAACACTCAGGCTTCGACCTTCTTCTCCGACGCGACCAACGCGACAGTTTCGGCGCTGCCCGAACCGGCGGGCACGAATTACAATCGCGGCCTTTCCGATTTCAACATCCAGCACAACTGGGTGATGAATTTCTCGTGGGAATTGCCGTTCGCCAAAAACCTGAAAGGCGCGGCGGGCAAGATTCTTGATGGCTGGGGCGTGCTTGGCATCAGCCAGGTTCGCAGCGGATTGCCGTTGACGGTCTTCGTCGCGGGCAACCGTTCGCAATCGAAATGGGCGCCGTCGGCGGGGCCAGGCCTCGGCCCCGATCGTCCGAGCTTCGCGCCGGGCTACACGTTCCAGAGCGCGGTTACGGGCAATCCCGACGCCTACTTCGACCCGAAGGCGTTTTTATTGCAACCGTCGGGCACGCTGGGGACGCTGGGGCGCAACACGTTCATCGGCCCAAATCTGCGCACCTTCGATCTGGCGATGGTCAAGAACACCACGTGGTCGAAGCTCGGCGACAACACGCGAATCCAATTCCGCGTCGAATCGTTCAATCTGTTCAACCGCGCCAATTTCGGCACGCCGAGTTTGCAGGTCTTCGCCGGAACGCCTGAGAATTTGAACGCGCCGCCAGCTTCGCTCGCGCCTACGCAACCGGCTTCGCTGGCTACGTTCGGTCGCATTCGCTCGACGGTGACTTCGGCGCGGCAAATTCAGCTTGGTTTAAGAATTTCGTTTTAAATCTGGTTCGATAATGCATCCGGCTCTTATCGGCGTCCCCTGGGACGAAAACTCTTCGTTTATTCACGGCGCGGCTGAAGCTCCTCCGCTCATCCGCGCCGCGCTCTTCTCCGAATCTGCGAACCTGTGGAGCGAGAGCGGAATTGATTTCGGCGCAGCGCCAATCTTCGACGCCGGAGATGTCGAGCCAATTCCCGGCGTCGAGATGATGAACCGGATAACGGAATCAATCGCCGCATTGCTCGATCAAAATTACAGTCCAATCCAACTTGGCGGCGACCACGCGATCACTTATCCGATCATTCGAGCCTTCGCCAAAAAATATCCGCGCCTGAGCATTCTGCATTTCGACGCGCACCCGGACATCTACGACGAATTCCAGGACAATCGTTTTTCGCACGCCTGCCCATTCGCGCGAATTATGGAAGCGGGTTTGGTTGAAAGACTCGTGCAAGTCGGCATCCGCACGATGACCGGGCATCAGCGCGAACAGATCGAACGCTTCGGCGTCGAGGTCGTCGAGATGAAAAACTGGCGCGACGATTGGACAATTGATTTCGACACGCCGGTCTACATCTCGTTCGACGTTGACGGACTAGACCCTGCGTTCGCTCCCGGCGTTTCGCACCGCGAGCCGGGCGGACTGTCAACGCGGCAGGCGCTCAACGTCATTCACAGCATCAGTTCTCCCGTCGTCGGCGCCGACATAGTCGAATACAATCCGCGAATGGACGTGAACGGCGTGACCGCGATGGTCTGCGCAAAGCTGCTGAAAGAGATCGCCGCGAAAATGTTGGAGGTCGAATGAAACCTGTTGACCCAATCTTTGTCGCTGAGCTGTTCGGTGAGCTTCACGAGGAGTTGTTGGGATTGCTCCGAAGTCTGCCCGACGAAGACTGGTATAAACCGACCGTCGCCGGAGCCTGGCAAGTCCGAGACATCGCCGCGCACCTGCTCGACAGCGACATCCGCCGGCTTTCATTTCAGCGCGACCGAGCGCCGATGATTCCGCCCGAAACGCCGATTGAAAATTACCGCGATCTGGTCGGCTTTCTGAATCAGCTCAACGCCGAGTGGGTCAAAGCGGCGAAACGCATCAGTCCGCCATTGTTGATCGAATTTCTCGAAGTCACCGGCGCGCAAGTCACCGAGCTTTTCAAATCGCTCGATCCGTTCGGCCCCGCGCTGTTCGGCGTCGTGTGGGCGGGCGAGGAAGGATCGCAAAACTGGTTCGACATCGCGCGCGAGTACACCGAAAAATGGCATCACCAGCAGCAAATCCGCGACGCCACCTCAGCGCCCGCGATCACAAACCGCAAATGGCTCTTCCCCGTTTTGGATGCTTTTCTGCGAGGCTTGCCGCACACTTATCGAGAAACGACGGCTGAAGAAGGCGCGCGAATCGTGCTCACCATCACCGGCGAAGCCGGCGGCGAATGGACTTTGTCGAGAGAAGGCGGCGCGTGGAAGCTTTATTCAGGCGGAAGCGAAACGCCGGCTTGCGCAATCAGAATGGATCAGGACACAGCGTGGCGGTTGTTGACCAAAGGATTGTCGCGCGACATAGCCACCGCGCGAGTTGAAATCACTGGCGACAAACGCCTCGGCGAACCGATTCTGGGAATGCTCGCGGTGATGGCTTAATCCATGCCGCGCCACCCCGGCTCATCACGATCGAGCAAACGCTTCAACGCCTCGAAATGCAGCAGGTACTGTTTGTCTTCCGCAATCTGCTTTCCCGTCATCGCCGCCACTGAGTCAGGCACGAGTTTCAATTTCCTGCCAGCGCTTTCGGCCAACACCTGAACCATGCAGGCCCGTTCGAGGTAATAAAGATCATCGAACGCCCGCGCGACTGAATCTCCGCAAACGATCACGCCGTGATTGGCCAGGAACAACACGTCGGCGTTTTCAACCTGCGCGCAGATACGGTCGCCCTCTTCGGTGTCGAGCACAAGGCCATTGTAAAACTCGTCGTAAGCCACTCGCCCGTAAAATCGCAGCGCGTTCTGATTCGCCCATTCCAGCCGCCCTCCGTCGCTGATTGCCAGAGCCGTCGCGTAAGGCATGTGCGTGTGCAGCACGCACGCGGCGTTCGGCTTTCCTCGATGAATGCGCCCATGAATGAAGAACGCGGTGGCTTCGACCTTGTGTTTGCCTTCGATCACGTTGCCTTCAGAATCGGTCAGCGCCAGATCGGCGGGCGCGATCTCAGACCAGTGCAGCCCTTGCGGATTAATCAAGAAGCGATCCTGCGCGCCTGGAACGGCAAGGCTGAAGTGGTTGCAGATGCCTTCATTAAGGCCGAGCCGAGCCGCCCAGCGCAGAGCGGCGGCCAGATCAATTCGCGCTTGTTTGATTGGATTGTGTGACATAGCGACGGGGAGTTTGCCAGCTACCATCAGGCCAGGTAAAGTCCGCGCGCCATTCATTTCGCGTGGCCGGATTTTTGTCCGCGCTCCTTGCCTGCCGGTTCGCGGCGCCGCACAATGCCGGGGCGTCCGTCCAACTCCACTTCAATCACGGAGAAAAATTATGTCAACGCGTTTCATCACCGCGCTCGTGCTTACGCTGTTTTGCGGCATTCAAGCAATCGCAACCGACAACGAATGGTCGCGCTTTCGTGGCCCCAACGGCACAGGCGTTTCCAACGCGACGAATCTGCCAGTCGAATTCGGGCCGGAAAAGGACGTCGTGTGGAAAACCGCTTTACCGCCGGGCCATTCGTCGCCGGTGCTCGCTCGCACGCGCATTTACATCACCGCGCACACGCCGATTGACGCGAAGAACAAGACCAGCTACCAACTCTTCGTCATCGCGCTCGACCGCAAATCGGGCAAGGAGCTTTGGCGGCGCGAGATTCCGCGCGTTCACAAAGGTCGCCTGGAGAACCTCAACGGCCCGGCTTCGGCCAGCCCGGTGACCGATGGTGAAAACGTCTACGCGTTCTTTCAGGATTTCGGCTTGATCGCGTTCGACGCCAACGGCAAGGAGAAATGGCGAATGCCGCTCGGGCCGTTCAACATGTTTTACGGCTACGGCGCGTCGCCGATCCTGGTTGACGACAAAGTCATCGTGCCTGTTGATCAAGACCTCGGCGCTTATCTGCTCGCGGTGGACAAGAACACCGGCAAGACGAAATGGAAGATTGATCGTCCCGAAGTCATTTCGGGTTATTCGACGCCGACGATCTATCAACCCAAATCCGGCGCGAAGCAGTTGATCATTCCCGAAGCGTTTCAGCTTTCGGCCTATTCGGTCGCCGACGGCAAGCGCGTCTGGTGGGTGCGCGGGCTGGCCTGCGAGATGAAATCAGTCATCAGCTACGACAACGAATACGCGTACATCAACGGTTGGGGCTTTCCGCTCAATCAGCCGGGCAAACAGATTCCGACCATCCCGTTTGAAGAAGGATTGAAACGCTACGACAAGAACAAAGACGGCTTCGTCGCTAAAGATGAAATCAGCGGTGCGGAGCCGATTGATCGCGTGCTCTCGCCGAACTATGGCTTCGACGCTTTCGATTTGAATCGCGACCAGAAGCTCGACGCGAAAGACTGGGATGTTTTTCGCGCGATGATGGCTTCTGAAAACGGACTGTTGGCGATCAAGCTCGGCGGCGCGGGCGATATGACCGAGAAGGCGATCCGCTGGAAATATCAACGCCCCGTGCCGCAGGTGCCTTCGACGCTGCTTTATCAAGGCTCGCTGTTTATGGTCAACGATAGCGGCATCCTGATTTCGTTCGACCCGGCGACAGGCGCCGTGATCAAGCAGGGGCGGTTGAAGGGCGCGATTGACAAATACTTCGCTTCGCCCGTGGGAGCCGATGACAAGGTCTATTTGATCAGCCAGGACGGAACGATGTCGGTCGTGAAAGCGGCGGGCGAATGGGACGTGCTGGCGGTCAACGCGCTCGGTGACGAGGTGTTCGCCACGCCAGCGATTGCCGATGGGAAGATTTACGTGCGGACGCGTGGGATGCTTTATTGCTTCGGGAAGTAGAGCTTCGTTGCGCAAAACTCGCTGTGATAGAATTCGGCTCGGAGGTATGGGTATGGACAAGATTCTCGAATTTGAACTGACCAGCGATGATCCGGCTGAAATCAATAAGTTGCTCGATCAGTACATAGAGGCGTTGGATCGGATTCACAGAGAGATGGTCAAAGATCGAGAAGAGATTGATCAGATCAACGCCGAAAACACGGCCATTCTGGCTAAGTTGCGAAACTTGATGCGCGAGGCCGTGTGATGTGGGAAAAAGTCTTCGAGATATTCAAGAGGTTCTTCACGATCAGCGATGAATTGAAGAGGCTGCAAGCCGACTCGAAGTTGCACGGCGAGCAAATCCGTGAACTCATTGACAACCAGACTCGCCTCTACTACGAATTTCAGCTTCAGAAGGAACGTAACACGTACGAGCGCGAAAAAGAAACGCTACGAATTGAAAATCAGCAATTGCGTGAGCGGCTGGAGCGACTGGAGAGATTGCTACCCTCAGCCACAGCAGACAAGAAACCGGACGAAAAATAGTTGAGCCGGAAGACGGCTAATCTCAACAACAACTGACAACTTCGACTGACATCTCAGGGAAACACCAAACTTATGACAAAAAAGGAGACTAAACGTTCTATGCTTTGGGTCATGTTCGCTATCGGCGCGGCTCTTTCGTGGGGAGTTTACGGCGCAATGCTGCATCAGGGGCAGGTCAAGCTCGGCAGTCCGCTGCGGGCGCTGCTCTGCGTCGGTGTCGCGTACTTTCTGATCGGCGTCATCGTTCCGGTCCTGATGCTGGCTTCGCAGGGACAATTGGGCGCGCAGGGGTGGAACACTTTCGGCGCGACGACGGCGACGGCTGCCGGCGCATTAGGCGCCATTGGAGCCGTGTGCATCATCCTGGCTTTCAAGAACCAGGGGGCGCCGGCTTACGTAATGCCATTGGTGTTCGGCGGCGCGCCGGTGATCAACGTGCTGGTCACGATGCTGCTGCATCCGCCAAAAAACTCCATCAATCCGCTGCTGTACGTCGGGTTCCTGCTGGTGGTGTTGGGCGCGAGCATGGTGCTCTATTTCAAACCGCAATCGTGATTCGATTCAAAGACCGATCAAACAGAAGGAGGGAGACATGGCCACGCCAAAAAGAATGATCGAATCGAGTTTCGTACCGGAATGGCCTCCGCACGTTTTCGAGAAGATGTTGTCCTGGCCCGGAGTGAAAGCCGGGCACGTGCGTCTTTTTCCCGGCGAAGCGACCAACAAACAACTCGACAAACATCATATCTTCATCCCGCTCGCCGGTTCATTCGAGGCTTCGACGGTGACGGTTGGCGGGAACATCGCTCACGCCAGACGAACCGTCGGTCAGGCGATCATTGTGCCTGCGGGCCAGCAATATTCCGCGAATTGGAGAGAAGAGCTGGAAGACGTCGCAATCCACCTCGATCACGATTTCGTCGCGCGTTCGGCGGGCGAACTGCTTCAACCCGACCGCGTTGAAATGATGGCCGCCTGCGAAATCGGCGATCCCCTGGTTCATCAGATCGGTCTGGCGCTGGCCTCCGAAATTGACGCGGGCGCGCCCTCCGGATCAATTTACGCTGAGTCGCTGGTAAACACGATGGTGGCGCATCTGCTCAGACATTACTCGTCCGCCGGTGAAAGATTCCAACTTAACCTTGCCAATCTCGGTGGGTTGCCGAAACACAAATTACGCCGCGTAACTGAATTCATTGAAGAAAACCTCGATCAAGACCTTACGCTGACCGAAATCGCCGAAATCGCGGAGTTGAGTCCGTTCCATTTCGCTCGGTCTTTCAAACAGGCCACCGGCTCGACTCCAATTCAATTCCTGACTCAGCGCAGGATTGATCTGGCCAAACGGCTGCTGGCCGAAAGCGATCTGCCGATTGTCGAAATCGGACTGCGCGCCGGTTTCAAAAACCAAAGCCATTTCACGACGCTCTTCCGCAAAGTCACGGCGATGACACCCAAAGCCTACCGCAACGAGCATCTGCGCTGAAAAGCGCGGCGGTAGCCCGACCGTGAGAGAGGGCGCGGCTGCCATTTCACAGCAATCACAGAAAAAAAGCGGCAATCAACCGAAAGATTGATTGCCGCTTTTTTCTTACACTCCCGCCCGAATCAAGCTCACTCAAGGTGAGGGGCCTGATGAACACGAAACAACCTGATCAACCAGATTCGCCGATCAAGAGCGAGAAGAAGGGAGCATGCGAAATCGAATCTTCATCACATTGTTGTTCTTTGCGCTGATGACATTCAGCCTGAACGCCAAAGCCCAGATCAACGACGCCAACGAGGCGATAGAGCGCGGCAACGAACTTTTCCATCGCGGGCAGCGCGAACTGGCGATCTTTGAATATCAGGCCGCGCTGCAATGGCCTGGCAATCATCAGGCCCGCGCGCATTTCAACATCGGCGTTTGCAACTACAAACTCGGACGCCGCCGCGAAGCCATAAACGAATATCGCGCGGCGATCAAACTGCGCGAAGGCCAATATCCATCGGCCTCTTACGCGCTGGGCGTCGCGCTTCAGGATTTGCGGCGATATCGTGAAGCCCGCGAAGCCTTCGCTCAGGCGGTGAAGAGTTCAGGCGGCAAGCACGCCGAAGCCTTGTTCGAGTTGGCGCTGGAATCGCAGCGCGCGGGAGACGACCGCGCGGCCTTCGATCATTACCAGCAATCCATCAAACAATCTAAAGACGGCATTCCAGCCTGTCACAACAACCTCGGAGTGATGCTGGCAAAGTCGGGAATGATGGAAGAGGCGACGCGCGAGTTCGAGATTGCGGTCAAACAATCGCGCGGCAAATTCGCCGAAGCGAGCCAGAATCTTGCGCGCTGCCGGCAAATGATCAACGCGTCATCGCCGGGAATGATCGCCGATTTGAAGATGATCGAAGGCGCGCCGGGAGTGGCGATGAAGGCCGAATGATTCGGGCGCCGGGTTTGTGGCGTGATAAACTACGCCGCATTCAATCCAATCCATTCGAGGAGCGTCAACAATGATCTATCACACTATCGCCGACATTCTGGCCGCAGGCGCACAGGCGCAGGAGCGGTTCATCGCCGCCGTCTCAAACCTGACTGAAGCCCAGGCCAATTTTCGTCTCGATGAAAATCAATGGACGATTGCGGAGATTGTCGAACACGTCAGCGTCGTCAACGACGGCTTTCTGCGGATCACGCATAAACTGTTGAAAGAAGCCGAGGCCGCAGGTAAACCGCCCAAAGCCGATTTGAATCTCGGTCACACGATCCTTGATGAAGACGGCAATCAACCGCCGCCGTTTCAGGCTCCTGATCGCGTGCGCCCGCAAGGCGGCATGGGGATCGAGGATTCGCTGGCGAAGATGCGCGCGACGTTGCCGGGATTCGCTGAGATTCAATCGCGGCTCGAAGCGGTTGACCTGTCCGAACCGATGTTCCCGCATCCGGCAATAGGTCCGATCAACGCTTATCAGTGGATGGTTCTGCTGGGCGAGCACGAAGATCGTCATCGCGGTCAGATCGAGAGATTGAAAGCGACCGCCGGGTTTCCAGGCTAAAACAACGCATCGAGCGCATCGCTCACCGATCTCACGCCGATGACTTCAAGGCGGTCGTCTTGCGGCAACCCGCTCAGGTTGTTCTTCGGCAAGACGACGCGCTTGAATCCCATTCGGGCAGCCTCGCGCAAGCGCACCGCGGCTTGACTGGTCGCGCGAATCTCACCAGCCAATCCGACTTCGCCGAAAACGATCGTGTGTTCGTTGATCGGGATATTGCGGAAGCTCGAAGTCACAGCGGCGACAATCCCAAGATCAACCGCAGGTTCATCGAGCGCGATTCCTCCGACCAGATTGACGAAGATGTCGTCGCCGGAGAGATGGAACCCGACTCGTTTTTCAAGCATCGCCACAAGCAACGCCACGCGGTTGATCTCGACGCCTTGAGTCGTGCGGCGGCCAGTGCCGAATTTCGACGAACTGACCAGCGCCTGAATTTCGACCAGCATCGGTCGCGTGCCTTCCATCGCGGCGATCACAGCCGATCCCGACGCGCCAACCGGGCGTTCGCTCAAAAAGACCTCGGAAGGATTGGGAACGCCGACAAGCCCGCTCCCGGTCATCTCAAAAATGCCGAGTTCATTCGCCGCTCCGAATCGGTTTTTGGCCGCGCGCAGGATGCGGTGGTTATGATGGCGTTCGCCTTCAAAATACAAAACCGTGTCAACGATGTGTTCAAGCGCTTTCGGCCCCGCGATCGTTCCCTCTTTCGTCACGTGACCGATCAGAAAAACAGGCGTGTTCAGATTTTTTGCGAGCAGCAGGAACTGGCCCGCGACTTCGCGAACTTGCGAGACCGAGCCGGGCGCGCTCTCCAGCTTTTCCGAAAAGACTGTTTGAACCGAATCAATGATGATCGCCTGCGGCTGCAGCTTGTTGATCTCGTCGAAGATGCGTTCGAGGTTTGTTTCAGAAAGGAGGAAAAGCCCTTGCGGATTGATGCTCAGGCGTTCGCCGCGAAGCTTGATCTGGCGCTCGCTCTCTTCGCCCGAAACGTAAAGCACGCTGCCGTAAAGCGCGCTTAGCTTGTCGGCGACTTGTGAAAGCAATGTTGATTTGCCGATGCCCGGCTCTCCGCCGATCAGGACGAGCGAGCCTGGCACGATGCCGCCGCCGAGCACGCGGTCGAACTCCTCAATGCCGGTTACTTCGCGCGAATCATCCTGCGCTTCAATTTCACCAAACGGAATCGGTTTGCTTTCGCGCAAACGAAGACCCGCGCGGGTGGCGCCTGCGCCCTCTTTCGCCGCGGCGCGTTCGCGTTCTTCGGCGAACGAATTCCATTCGCCGCAATCGGGGCATTTGCCAAGCCATTTGCGCGATTGATGGCCGCAACTCTGGCAAGCGTAAACAGTGCGTGGTCCTTTTGATGGCATAGAGGTTCCGTAAAGCAGACCTGAAACCAAGGGGTGGAGGTAGCGGAAAAACGTCCGCAGGCAGGTGAAGCTTCGCCGGTAAACACGGGCAGCAAGCGCCGCGCGCGTACCGGCGAAGTTCAGGCGTCATCTGTTGCTCAAAACTTTAACGCGAGCGACGAACGCGCCGGCGTTGTCCTTGAGGTTTCCCTCGTTGACGCTCAGGAACAGAATGCCGTTATGCTTCGAGACGAATTCGGTCGCCTTGCCCACGAAGATGAAATCGTCATTATCGTCACCGACGACGGCGATCAACGCGCCAGTCGGACGAGCCGCGATCAGCTTGCGATTGTCGGTGAGGGAGATGCCTTCAGGGCCGGTGCGCTGGTTATCTCCCAGATCAACTTGCCCATCAGCGCTGATCACTATGCGCTGCCCGCGCTGGATGCGGATTTCGGTGCTGGTCCAATCGGCTGCGGCAGCGACACTGACTGTCTTTTCCGCGATCGCGGCGATAGCGCCCCCGTTAGCGTCATCCGGCGGCGGTTCTGACTCAGACGCAGTTCTCGACGCATCTCTGTTTATCGCGGGGTTTGTCGCGGGATCGGCGGGAGTAGACACCGGCGGATCATCTCGCGGGACTTCAGGACGTGAAGATGACGCGATCGTTTGTGAATTGGGAGCCACAGGTTCAGCGCGACTAACTACTCCCGCGTCGCTGGAATCAAATTCCACACTCTCGATCTCTTCAACCGGAATCACGTGCTGCGAACTCGATCCGCCGATGTTGACCAGAATGGTGAATTTGCGCTGCCCGTAGGAGATGACTTTGCCTTTCAGCACACTCCCATCCTTAAGCCTGATCGTATCTGCAAAGGCGGCGACACTGATCAATGACAAGATTACGAGACTGATGAATGAACAGATGAACGGTTTTCTGATCTTCACACATACCTCCGTAGTAGAGCCTGGCTGTAATAAAGCCCGGATTGTTGGCTTACGTCTTACAAGGGGTTGACGGCGCGAAGCTTACCACAAAATAGACGCGTTGGCACTGAACCCTGATGGGAAACACCCGCGAAAGCGCTTCGTGTCGTTACTTGAAAGACCGAAAACCAGGCGATCAACGCTCGGAAGATTCGTAAAAACTTTATGAAGAAAAGCTAAAGCATTCTTGACTCGCAAGGGGTGAGTGAATATACTCCGCGTGCCTGTTGGGTTTCGATGAAGAAACGCCCTGACCAACAGCGCAAACCCTGCATAGGTCAAATTCTCACAAGACTGTGTTCAACAGTCAGGTAAGTCATCATCAAATCGTTTTTTTAGTCGCGTAGAGTTTTTGCGCTGAGTTTAAACTGGGTTTTCATCGTTTGCTGACTCCTTTCGGTTTCTGACGTTTACCTCCCTCCTTCTCCTGCTTGATTCCCACGATGTGTAACACGCATCGTGGGATTTTTTTTGCCCACGTCACATCAAGTCCATGAACATTGGGGCAAAAACAAAAGCGCACAAAGTGGAGAAAGCGATGTTCCCATCTTTACTCCTTAACCTTCGTGCGCTTTGCGATTTTGAGATTATGTAACGCTATTGTTCTGAGTTCGGAGTTGGCTGCTTGTCACGCTCGCCATCGGGAGTTTCGGCCCTCGGAGCGCGATAGAATCGGCGCGCGCGCACCACCAGATCAGGATTGCTGACCCCGACCGCGATTGTGCGGTAATTGCCGTCGCGCTGTTCATTGTTCGAGATGTAGGTCAGCGTGTACTGATTGTGCAATTCGTTCGCGATGTTTTGGAAAGCATAGCTGGTGTTCTCGATACTTTCAGCCCGGAAAGGCAATCCGCCCGATTGCGCCGCCAGAGTGCGAAGGAAATCCGCCGCGATCAGGTAGCGATCACGAATCGGCTGTTGGCGCTGGCCGTTGACACGTGAAGACGGGGCGGAACGGGGCGTTGGCGACATGGGACTGCTGGGTCGAGGTATGTTGATCAGCGATTTCGTCTCTTCTTTGGATTCATCCTTCGATTCAGGCTTTGCAGTTTCAGTCTCCGGCTTCGGCTTCTGCTGCGGTATGTCCTGCCACTTAATGCCCGAACCCGATGCGAAGGAATTGCTGATGCCCGGAATGAATGTGGGTTTCATCACCGGGCCGCCGTCGTTGCGCGTTTCGTATTGGATTGTATAACTGATGATTCCGGCGCTCGCCGCCAGATCAATCACGCTTTCATAAGTCGCCTGCTTGCTCGCGGTGTCAACGCCGTCTGTCAAGATCACAATCGCCTTTCGCCCCTGCACCCGGCTCATCTTCTCATTGATGGTCAGGTGAATGGCGTCATACAGACTTGTGAGGTAACTGGTCTTCAGCGATTTGACGGCGCGTTCGAGAGTAGCGTGGTCATTCGTGAAGTCGGAAACGAACCGAACCTTTTCATCGAAGCTGACCACCATCACACGGTCGTTCGGCAGCAACTGCCTGATGAAGGTTAGCGCAGCTTTGCGAATCTTGCCGAGTTGGTTTTGAGTGCTGCGGCTGGTGTCAATCAAGAGTGCGACGCTGAACGGCGCTTCAGTGGAGGAAAAGTCCTCAATCTTCTGTGGGGAGCCTTCTTCGCGCAAAGTAAATTCGTTGCGAGTCAGTCCTGTAGCGAAACGACCATAACGATCCGTGACGATGACAGGCACCGTTACCAGATTTGTGCCGATTTTGATGCTTGGCTGTTGCTGATCCTGTTGCGGCTTCTCTTCACCGCTCTGACCCAGAACAGGAAGCGCCACAGCAAACAGGATTAAGGCAGCCACAGCCGCGCGCGCCAGTATCGGCGGGGAAAACGTAAATCTATTCATAGAAGCATGACTCCTCGTTGTGTGCGGGAATTCTACTTGACGGTTGAATTGGAATCAAAAGCGCCGGAAGATTCAGCCTGCAACCGATTCGGAAGATTCAGCCAGAACCTTCTGAATTGGTGTTAAAATTGTCCGCTCTCAAACCCTCCCCATAATTTAGTGATCTTATGTCTCTTGAATACGCAATCGAATACCCATGCGAAATGCGGCGTCTGTACGGCGAACAGACTCTGCGCAATCTCGGGCGCGCCGGCTCACTGGTTTCACAGATCGTTAATTTGACATTGGAAAATGAACGTCCGCCATCGGCAGAAAGCATTAAATTTACGACTGAACTCTCAAATGAACTGGAGTTCTCGGAGCAAGTGGCCGAATACTGCCGCGCGCATTGTCCAGCGCACGTCGAACAGAACTTCGATTATGAATTCGGCGAAGATGAGTTCAACAGAAGCGATGACCTCTTGAACGCGCCACAATCAGGCTCTTGCGGCGAAACCATTGGATGTCTGGGCCGAATCCGCTATCCCATCGAGGCCCGTTTCGAGCGTTTCCTGGCTGATCGCGCGCAACTGTTGAGCGACACTATGCCTCAGGAACAATGGCCCAGCCTGTTTCTTATCTTGATTGACTCAGAGTCGCCGTTCGACGGCGAGGTAACGAAAGAGTTGAGGCGCGTGACGACGCCTGAAGGACTGAGATTCTTTGAACTGCGAACACCAATCTCACTCGCGCGTAAAATCGCAAAGCTGAACACTGATAATCTTTTCGATCTGCTGGCCGGGTTCGCCGCTTCCGACGAAGGAATTTCAGGCTATCAGCGTGAACTGCCTGTCATGGCCCTTCCGGATTACGCCGAATTTCTGGAAGCGTTGCTGATTAACGGCCTGTCGGCTGGCGAACGGGCGCGACTGCGCACCCAGGGATCCACTTATTCCCAATTCGTAAGATTCACCAGGGCGGTTAGACTGGCTGAGTCGCTCGGTGTGAGGTTGTTGATGGACTGATCCGGAGTCTGGCGCGAGAAGACGAACTACGACCGATTCTCCAACCCGGTCAAATTCGCGGTCCGCGAGCTTGAACTGAAACAGGATTTAATTGAGATGTTGAGCCATCGTCGCGGCGGTCATTTCGGGAATAACCTGCGACTCCACATCACGCTTGATCGCGTCGAGAATGCCGTTAATGAATTGGGTCGCTTCGTGAGTTGAAAATCGCCGGGCGATTTCCAGAGCCTCGTTGATGGCGACCGTCTTCGGCGTGTTCGGCTGATGCAGGAATTCGAACACGGCCAGACGCAGTAGATTTCTATCAACTATGGCCATTCGCGGAATTCGCCAGTGCTCAGTGCGAAGACGAATCCGTTCGTCAATCTCATCGAGGTGAGAGATCGCGCCTGCGACGAGTTCGTTAGCGAACACGCGCACCTCTTCGGCGGCCTCCGCCATCTCTCCCCAATAGGTTTCAATAAGCTCCTCGACAGACGGGCGAGCCACGTCGTACGAAAACAGCATTTGTAGCGCGCATTCGCGCGCTCTACGGCGAGCACCCATAATTTTTACGACTTACTGTAACAGTTCTTAGGTTTAAGTTGATGAAGAATACCTGGGGGACGGAACGGACGCTTGAACGATGGTGAGGGCGGCTCAAGCTGACCGGCGCCGCTTCACAAAACACTACATAAACAAAAGGCATGCCCGTCTCGAATAAAATCTGCGTCATGCCTTTGGTCAGTTTCGCAGCAAGAATCATAAAAAACCCTTCTCGCCGCGAATCGCCGTTCCCACTCGTCCACTTGCCGTCATAAAATTGACTGCGAGGGATTTTCAAATGAGCAATGAGCCTGTGAAAATGATCAGGGCTAGCCGCGACTACCATGCGTTCGATTGGGATGGCGTTTGCCATGCGTCACCCAAACACAATTGCGAAAAGTAATCGGACATCTCGAAAAGCGCCTTGAGATTTTGGCTCTGGGGGATTCACTCAAGATCACTCGCGGACAGTATATTGAGCCGACTTGATGCGGTCAAGTTAATGACAGGTTGCCCGTAATTTACAGCCGCTTAAAAATTTAAAGATGCGACATTCACTCGCTCTTCAACCTTAGTGATGCCTGATGATGCCTGCGCCGAT
>WBZR01000795.1_pt1 | contig 45961 bp, 50 predicted proteins | sample 5204231 | NCBI WGS metagenome assembly WBZR01 (sample SAMN12412403, study PRJNA552823) | activated sludge metagenome | isolation source: activated sludge from anammox sidestream of wastewater treatment plant... | place: USA: Virginia | collected 2017-08 | reverse complement strand
ATGGACACGATGGACGACGCGGCCGTCGGCGCCGACAGCACACCCGTGGACGAGCCGACGCCGGAGGAGGCGCTGGAGGGGATGGAGGACGACGAGGGCGTGGACGACACGAACGAGAAGTCGCTGGAGGGGATGGAGGACGACGAGGGCGTGGACGACACGAACGAGAAGTCGCTGCGCCGGCGCTACGTCAAACTCCTCCGCGAGCACTACGGGAAGGGTCTGCCGTCCGACAACATCAGTCCGGGGAAGGCCCGGCAGATGCTCCACGACGGCGGGTACCACGACCGGGCCGGGACGTGGCACGCGCTGACGGACGCGCAGCGAGGCATGCTCGGCGCCGCCGCTAACCGCGGCAAGAAGGCGCTGAAGACGGGTCGGAAAACCAACGAGCCGCCGAAGCCGGCCCCGGCCGGCGCGCCCACCCCGAAGCCCCCGACCCAGCGACGCTCCGCGCAGATCCACCCGGCCGACGCGGTCAGTTACACGCAACGGGGTTCCGCGGCGCAGGCGCCGAAGAAGGGCCTGAAGTGCCCGAAGTGCGGCGTCGCCGGCCGCAAGTGCGGGAAGAAGAGCGTCGAGCCCGGCGCGGAGACGGTCGACGTCCCGCACGGCAACCTGTCCGAGACGAACATCCCGCCCGCCAGCTGGGTGCCGGGGGCCGGGGCGAAGGGTTCGCTCGCGGCTCACGAGCGAACCCCCGTCAAGGAGGCGGGCGGGTACCTCGGTGACATCGCGAAGGCGCACGAGTTCACGGACGCGAGCCGGATGGACGCCTACCACCACTACCGGACGCTGGACGGCATCTCCCAGCTGCAGGACGTCAGCGCCGCGCTGAACGATCAGACGGGCGGGCCGACGAACCAGGGTGACGGGCAGCCGGACGGGACGGCCGGGGGCGCCGCCAACCCCGACGCGAAGGCGATCCCGGGCGAGGACGCGCCGCCGGACGAGTCCCAGATCGCGGGGGACTTGAACTGGCTCAAGGAGGAGGGGGAGGAGACGGGGCACGGGGACGACGTCCACCCGCATCGGCGCTCCGTCAAGGAGGCGGCGCTGTTCCTCCGCGATCTGTCCCAGCATCGGGAGCCGATGCTGTCCGACGAGCAGCGGATGAAGTCCAACCACTTCCACAAGGTGCTCGGGGAGATCGCGAAGGACGGTGAGGAAGTAACCGAGGAGGGCGCGCCGGACGCGGACGCCGGGACGGACGACGCGACGGACGTCGGGACGGACGATCTGGGCGGCCGGTACGAGCCGGACATCATGTTCGATCCCGGCGAGATGGGCGAGAAGCAGCTGGAGGCGATCCGCCAGCAGGAGAAGGAGATCGAGGAACTCGCCGGCATCACGAAGCAGCTGCGGGCGCTGATCGGCGCCCGCTGAGAACGACTCGCGGGACCAAAGACGGTCGAACTGGAACTTTACCTTTTTGTGCGAGGAACGATAAATGGCCGCAACGGCTGAACAGATCGCTAACGAGGCTCTGTCCGTTAGCAAGAAGAACGCGGAGTCGGTCGGCGCCCTGACGAAGGAGGTCAAAGGCCTGATCAACGCGATGAAGAAGACCCCGGCGGGCACGCAGCCGTCCCAGGTGTTCGGCGCGCCGTGGGCGATCGTCGGGGAGAGTCCGAACACGTCCCGCGGCTTCTCCTTCATGAAGCTGCTCGGCGTCGTCAAGGGCTGCGTCCAGCCCGAGGAGGCGAAGGTCGAGCTGCAGGTCCACGAGAAGCTCCACAACCTCGTCGGGCACGGTGGCAAGCTCACGAACATGGGGTACGAGTACAAGGGTGCGGGTCGCGTCGGCGCGACCACGTTCCTCGCCCCCCTCGCGTCCAACTACTTCCAGGAGGACGTCGTCGATCGCTCGTTCCGGCAGGAGATGAAGGCGCTCGTCCAGGCCGGCGCGTACGGCGCCGATTTCGAGGAGATGCAGTGGATCCGCCGGAAGCAGCTCCAGAACCAGGGGTACGGGCAGAAGACGCTGTCGTGGCTCAACGAGCTTGTCGGCGGCGCCCTCGTCGCCCCGCCCGAGATGGGTGAGCTGATCGAGCTGCTGCGCAACAAGGAGGCGCTCGTGAACGCGGGCGCCCGGACCGTCCCCCTCCCGCCGCAGGGGCGCATGAAGTACCCCAGGCAGACGGCCGCGAGCACCACCTACTGGGTCGGTGAGAACGCCCCGATCCCGGCGTCCGACATCGGGACCGGCGAGGTCACCCTGTCCGCGAAGAAGCTGGCGGTGCTGATCAAGGCGCCGAACGAGCTGATCCGCTTCGCGTCCCCGGCCGCGGAGGCGCTGCTCCGGGACGACATGACGAAGTCCCTCGCCCTTGGTCTCGACCTCGCCGGCCTGGAGGGGCAGGGCGGTGACAACCGTCCGCTCGGCATCATCAACCAGCCGAACGTCGCGTACATCACCTCGTCGTCCCAGACCGCGAACGGGGACAAACTCGTCGGCCAGGACATCTACCGCTTCCTGGCGGCCGTCGAGGAGCAGAACGCGGAGTTCGAGACGTTCGTGATGCGGCCGAAGACGCTCTACAAGTACCTCCAGCTGCGCTCCGACGCCGTCGCGCAGGGCGACGCGGCCGGCCCGTTCCTGTTCAACCTGATCCGCGAGGCGGGGGAGGGCGTGAAGCCGAAGCTCGCGGGGCACGACGTCGTGACGAGCACGCAGGTGTCGCAGGTCCGCACCAAGGGGAACGCGAGCAACCTGACGTACGTCCTCGGCGGCATGTTCTCCGACTGCCTCATCGGCATGTTCGGCGCGATCGAGTTCGCCGCCACCACCCTCGGCGACACGCCGTTCCAGTACGACCAGACGTGGGTGCGCGGCATCCTCAGCGCCGACGTCGCCATCCGCCACGGCGCCAGCTTCGTCGTGATGGACAACCTGAGCACCACGCTGTAACGCGGCCCGTCCGCAGGTAAACCCGGTGGTGGGACCCGAGTCCCACCACCGTCAGTCCCGCAATCCACCTGTAAAGGAGCAATACCTTGAGCGCTTCGTACGCCGTCGACCTTGGTTCGACCCTCCAGTCCATGCCGTCCCTCCCCAGCGCGGCCGTCGCCGCGGACGGCGGCATGGCGATCCTGTCGGGGGGCGGCATCAGCTCGCTGTCCGGTGTCCTCATCGGGGACATCGTGGACATGCTGAACTCCGACACTTACTGCAACGTGTACGTCGCCGGACGCTCGATCGGCTCCGGCCCGCTGATCATCGGGGTCCAGACGTCGGACAGCACCGCGTCCGGCACGTTCACGGATCCGACGAGCGGCCTCGCCGCGATCCAGGCGCCGTTCCAGTCGGGCGGCAACCTCATCATCGGCTCGGGTGACTGGACCGCCGGCTGGGGCGGCATCTTCGGCTCCGGCATCTCCGGCCAGGTCGTCCTGTCCGGGTTCATGGCGATCGGCGCGTTCCAGCGGCCGCAGCGGTACGCCCGTCTGATCGTCAACAGCGGCTTCATGGACGTCGTCGGCTTCCAGGCCGGGTTCATGAGCCAGCTGCGCACGACCGGCTCCGGGGCCGGGTTCACCTACTCGCCTTCGAGCGGTGTCCTGAACGTCTAATCGTCCCCCCGTGGGTGACGTTTCCTGCCAACCGCGGGGAGGGTGACGATGCCCTCCCCGCGTTCACATACCCCCTGCCGACGCGGGTGCCCGATGATATTCTCCGATCTCCAAGAGGTGAAGTCGATCCTCCAGATCGACCCGGGGGACAAGTCGGAGGATCGCTCCCTCCTCATGTTCCTCGAACAGGTGTCGAAGTTCATCGAGGAGTGGCTCAACCGACCGGGCTTGACGAAGAAGGCGCGGACGGAGTACTACAACGGGACGGGGACGCAGAAGCTCCTCCTCCGCTCCCGGCCCGTGTTCACGGATCCGGAGCCCCAGGTGTGGGTCGACGAGGCCGGCTTCTGGGGGCAGGCGAGCGGCTCGTTCGCGACGGGGACGGCGCAGACGTTCGGGACGGACTTCAGCCTGTGGATCGATCAGGACGACGGGACGTCCCGCTCCGGCATCCTCGTCCGCAACCGGAGCATCTGGCCGCGGCCGGCGATCCGGCAGGCCGGCTTCCTGTCCCCGTTCCTGGGGACGGGCTTCGGCAACGTCAAAGTGACGTACACCGCCGGATACACGGTGGACACCCTCCCCGCGGAGTTCCGGACGGCGTGCAATCTCCTCGTGGGTCGGTACCGCTACGTCATGCCCGTTGGGGTTTTTCTGGCAGGAGAATCTTACGAGGATAGAAGTATTGCCATCTCTCAAGGAGAAAAACAGTACATGCTCTCCGTGATCAAACCCCTGCTGTGGGGGTTCAGGAATTGGAAGTTCTGACATAACGGGTACAGCAAACACGCTAACCGGTGCAGCAATGGCTCTCGTCCGCGCGAAACGCCTGAAGCGAACGAAACTGTCCGTCCCGTGCCTGACGGGCGTGAAGGGTCGCCAGTACGGCCGCTGGGTTCGCTCCGGCGTCCCGCGCAACAAGCCGAGCATGCCGCACGATCCCCAGCACTGGTCGCGGCGCTCGGGCAAGGCGCTGCCGACGGACGAGCCGGAGCCTGTCGAGTCCGCCGCGGTGCCGGCGCCTACCAAACCGGCAAAAAGTAAACGTCCGCCCGTCGGCTTTCGGGCGCCGCGCGGTCCCCGGCCACCCAAACTGCCCGATCGGACCGTCGCAGAACCGGTTGAGACACCAGCTCCGCAGGCGCCGTCCGTCCCGCCGCCGATCGAGGCGCCGGGGGGATCTGGGACACCAACAGCGCCGTCAACTACGGTCAACCAACCTAGTACCACGACCCAACCAATCGCCGCCAGTCCGGGCGTTTCCGAGGCGCAAACCGCATCCACGCCGACGGGCGACACCGTCGTCCCGGCAGGTCGGGAGGCGGCAGCGGAAACGACGCCGTCCGCACAGCGGCAAGCGCCCACCGCGGATCCGGAAATCGTGGCGAAAGCGGAGCAGGTCCTCGCCTTTCTGCCCGACAATTTCGGGGGCGCGGCCAACGGCAACGAACTGGTGGACCGCTACCTACACACCGTCCCGCACTTCGCGCAGTGGCTCGCGGGTCGGTCGCACGGGCACATCGCCGCGCTGGAGAAACCGAAACTCAGCAGGCCGCTGTTCGAGCTGCTGTCCCAGGCGGTGGAATACCCGTACCTCGCGCGGCACTTCGCGGATCCGGATTTCGCGATCACCGACGCGCCGGACATCCTGGCGCGGCACACGGGCCGCGTTAACATGCCGTTGAACGTCCCGCTCAAGGAGGATCCGCATCAGTGGCTGCGCAAGGTGAAGGACACCCACGATCGACTGAAGGCAAGCGGGTATACAAAGTCTGACGTCCCCGAGCTGACGATCGACGCAAAACGCGAACTGGACGTCCCGCCCGCCAAGGGGCAGATCGTCTATTTCCGCGCGCCGGCGGGTGGTGATCGGGATCCGGAACGGCCTGCAGTGGCCACGTTCGGGAAGGTGATCGGGACGGAGCGCGATCCGCAGACCGGTCACGATCGGATCAAGGTACGGCTGTACGAGAACTACCCGTCCGACGAGGGCGTCAAGGACAAGGCGGCGTACGAGAAGGGCTGGGTGAGTGCGGCCAACGTACGGAACCGCCATGCCCAGAGCTCAACCATACCCGTGCCGGGGGAAAAGCCGGGCACCATAAGCGTGGCAACGGTCAGCGTCGATCCGAACGAAGGATCCGTGTCGCTGCGCGAGAAACGCGACTACTTGCTGCGCGTCAAGAACGATCTGGTCGCTGCCGGCATACCGGCCAGCAGCCTTAATCTGTTCCCAATTAACGATTTGTTGCGGACCATCGACGTGATGCTGGACGACGCGGCGGCCTCGCAAACACTGTCGCCGTCACAGTTCCGCAGCTACCAGATGGGCAAGTTCGACTTCACCAACTACCGGCCGCTCGGGTATTCCACTGACGGTATTCACAAAGATCATGCGCAAAGCGCGTTCAGTCTGAACGTGAACAACCTGGGCATGCGCGATCCCGCTGTCGCCGATTTCGTACACGACACACTTAAAAACAAAAGCAGTCTGACGCGAAAACCTACCAGTTTCGCCGCAATCATGAAGGAGATCGGTCCGTCCGTGATGGAGGAGTGGTACAGCACGCTGCGCGCGGATCCGTACGCGACGAAACAGGACTTCCTCCGGATCCTGTCGGGCGTGTTCGACGATTTCTACAGGGACATCCCGTACAAACCGAAAACCAAGTCCCTGCCCGACGACGCCCCCATCCCCCAGCCACATCCGGACGCGGGGCAGCACATCACGGGATCGCAACAACCGCCGAAACCCAAAAAGCGGCCGCGGGGGTTCCGCGCGCCGGCACGCCCGGGTAAACCGGCCAAAGTACCCCAGCAAGTCCAGGCTCCGGAGCCGTCCACGGCGCCGCCTCCCCCTCCCCCTCCCCCTCCTCCTCCGTTACCGTCTGCGTCGGCAGCTCCCGACGATGCCCCCGTCGCAAAGCCGCCGGCACCGACCCCCACCGCTGCCCCGCCGCAGGCACCAGACGCGGGGGACGGCCCCCAGCCCCTCGCCCCCGATCCCGACAGAGCGGCGGCTGCGGGGGCGGATCCGGAGCACGTCCGCGCCGTCCTCGAACGCATCCCGGACGACTACGGCGGCCACGCCGAGGGCAAGGAGCGGATGGCGGTTTACCTGCACACCGTCCCGAACTTCGCGAAGTGGGCGGCGGGGCACGGCGGCCGCATCCAGTCGGCGGCGTCCCGCGTCGTCCTCGACATCGCCGCGGAGTCCGGGCACTACCCGTACCTCGCGCGGCACTTCGCGGATCCCACCTTCACACCCGTGGACGCGGCGGATGTGCTCGAACAACACCGAACGCGCGTCGACCTGCCCGTCAGCGTCCCGCTCAAGGAGGATCCACATCAGTGGCTGCGCAAGGTGAAGGACACGCACGACCAACTGAAGGAGAATGGGCACACGGACTCCGAGTGGCCGGAGTTGACGATCAACGCGAAACGGGAACTCGACGTCCCGCCCGTCAAAGATCAGATCGTCTACTTCCGCAGTCCGGACGACGGTTCCGTGGCGACGTTCGGGAAAGTGGTTGGGACGGAGCGTGATCCGGAGACGGGTCACGATCGGATCAAGGTGCGTCTGTACGAGAACTACCCGTCGGACGAGGGTGTTAAAGACAAGGCGGCGTACGAGAAGGGCTGGGAGGCCGCCGGCCTGCCCGAGTTCCGCGGACTGTCCGAGCACATCATGATGGCGGACGGCAAGAAGTTCGAGGTGAACGTGCCGGCGTCCGCGTCCGCTGACGATCTAGCGAAGGAGATTGATCGCCTCACGACGATCGAGAACGACTGGGCGCGCAAGGGGTACGATCTAGCTTGGATCAACCGCGTCATCGACAAACTGGAGAACGCCCTCAAAACCAAACCCCCAGCCAACGCGCGGGCGTCGGAGCTCGCGAACTTCCAGCTCGCCCGCGCCGACCACAGGCACGCCCGTCCCAAGGGGGCATCGGCGGAGGGCCTGTTCCCGGACGGCGACGACACGCACGCCGCCTGGCGGAAGCGCGTCGATCAGAACGTCCTGCACATGATCAACGAGCGCCTCCGGCACAACGATCACGAGGAGCTGTCCACCATCCCGCACGGCGACTCTAAGCCGAACCAACTGGCGGAAGAGCTGACCAAAGAGATCCACGACAAATGGCGCCGGCACGTCCGGCAGAACCCAACCGCTAGGTTCGACTACCTCCGCGACCACGTCGCCCCGGCCGTCGTGGACGCACACTTCCCGCCCCGCGACGAGTCGTCCGCGGCGCTGCGCCGCTTCGCGATGGTCCGCGATGTCGGCGCGGAGCCGGAGAAGGCGATCGCGAACCGCGCCCGCTTCGAGCATCACGCCCGCAAAATCAAGGACTGGTCCGCGGCCCCACCGACACTTGTGAACCTGGCCGAGCAGTACCTAGACAACCACACGTCTCTTGAGCGTCTCTCCCACTGGAGCGAGGAAGAGGAGGACGCTACCAAGGACGAACTGATCGCGTTCCTCCGCGGGCAGAAACAGACGGAACTGGCCGCCGCCGTCCGCAGCAAGTGGGGACGCCTGGACTCGGACCCCGCGATCAAAGCGGTCGTCCGCGCGTACGCGAGGCACCTCGGCGCCGAGCGGCAGGGCGGCACGGATGAAAAGGCGCTCCCGACGGCCCCGGTCGCCCCGACAACGACGGCGCCGAAACCGCAGAAACCCAAAGCGCCGCCAAAACCCACCCAAACCCAGACACAGTCCCAAACGCCGACGCAAACGCAACCCAAACCTGATAGCCCCTCGACACCAGGGGCGGAGACGGATCAAGCGACGGATCAGCACGCGCCTCAAACCCCGGCGCAGCCGCGGGCACCCGCCCCACCGACCCCGGCGCGGTCGACAACGCTGGCGCACGAGCCGGCCCCGTTCCCGGACGTCAGCGGCCGGGAAGACGGGGACCACATCCGTCACGCGATCGAGGCGCCCGGGGCCGCGGAACAAGAAACAGAAGCGCCGCGGACTAAACCCGCCCAGCGCCGACGACCCACCCAACTGAAGCCGGGCGCGCCGGACGCGCCGCAAACGACCCCGCACGATCTCCCCGTCATCCAGGACAAGGCCGGGGCTGTGTCGTTCGTCCGCGCCCTCCCGCGGGCGACGCCGGAGCAGGCGGCGCAGATGGGCATCACGGATCCCAAGCAGGTGAAGGAGATCGTCGTCCCCCCGCAACTCAACCTCGATCTCCGCGAGTCGTCCGCGGACGCGATGGAGATCGCCCGGCTGATCGGGACGGACGCGATCCGCGCCAAACCTCAAGAGGTCGATCCGACGGATCTGATTTTCACGCAGATGTTCGGCGCCAGCGGCCTGCAGCGCGTGCTCGCGCAGGGGCCGCTGCCGGACGACTGGCAGCCCGCCGGCGCCCAGCTCACCCCCGTCGCGTACGTCAACCAGGACGGGGCGTACGTCCTCATCAACGGCTCCGCGACGGCCATGCGGGCGATGGCGTACGGGCAGAAAGTGCCCGTCCGCGTGATCAACGAACTCGACATCCGCCAGTTCAAACGGGACGCGGACACCAAGCGGCGCAAGGAGTGGGCGGTGCTACAGCCCGCGTTCGACGGCAAGACGCTGCCGGACGTGCTCCAGTCCCCCGTCGTCGATCGCGTGGTGGGGGGTGTGATCGACAAGGTCGTCAAGGACAGCGAGACGTTCGAGAAAAACAACCAGGAACAACATACCAAATTAGACGCGGATAATGACGAAGCGTACCGAACGTACGCCGCCGCCCTCCGCATGCACGGGCGAGCTAGTGCGAAGTACGTGCAAGCGAAGGAGCGCCTCGACGCGATCGGTAAGGAGTTGTACCGCGTGCGCCAAGAAGCGGAGGACTACGCCGGCAACATCCGCCGCGCCCTCGTCCACCTCCTCCCGGACGGCCCTCGCCATCAGATCACCACAGTCGCCGGCCCGGACGCGGGGGAGATCGCGAAGACGCGGGCGCAGAACGCGGCCAAATGGCTGTCGTCCGCGTTCGTCCGACGGGACGGGGATCCGGACCTGCCAGCGGTGGGCGTCGTCCCGCCGACGAAGTACGGGCCGATCCGCGCGTACTACGCGGACGCGGACAAACACGTCGCGCTCGCGGACGTGTCGGAGGAGCACGTCGCGGCCCACGAGCTCGGGCACATGCTGGAGTACAACGTCCCGGGCGTGAAGGAGGCGTGCCAGGAGTTCCTCAAGCATCGCGTCAAGGAAGAGGCGTTCACCGATCTGCGGGACGTGGCCCCGTCCGCGGGGTACGGAAAGTGGGAGCGGGGCCGGCGGAACCATTTTGATCGGTACTTCAGCGAGACGCAGGCGTACTACGTCGGTAAAGACTACGGCGACAGCGCGACGGAGGTCCTCAGCATGGGGATCGAGGCGCTGTACCGGGATCCCGTCAACTTCATGAAGAAAGATCCCGAATACGCCCGCTTCGTGCTGTGGATCATGGCCGGCCGGCCGACGGGGGCGCCTATGGCGGCTCAGCCAGCGGACGAGAAACGTCCCGGGGAGAGGTGACGCATGGCGGAGACAGTGGGTGAGATCGTCATCCCGTCCTTGGCCGGGGAGATCCGGGCCGTCCTGACCACGGACGGCAGGTGGGAGTGCCCGGATCCCGTGATCCTCGGCGTCCTCAGACGCGAGTTCGGTCTGGACGGCTGGTACGGCTCCCCCAGCATGGGGGCGGGCGGTGCCGCGGCGCTGCACGCGGCCGCCGAGTACCTCGGTGGGGAGGCGTCGTACCAGCACAAACAAATCCCCGAACCACCCCCCGGAGTAGTGTTTTGACTGAAGACACCATCCCCCCCATTTCGGAGCAGGGAATCGCGTTCAACGCCGGCTGCGACGCGCGCCTCGCCGGCGTCCCGCCGTACGAGAATCCGTACCCGAAGTGCCACAGGGGGTACAAAACGTGGCTCGCGGGCTGGTACGACGTGGACGTGTACTGGGGGATGCACGCCTGCTGGCCGGTCCGGCGCCTGCCGGACGTCCCGTCCCTTCCCCCTTCCCCGAAAATCCCCGATCCGGCATAATGGACACCGGACCCGGTTGATGTCGGGAGGTGATCCGTGCCGCTGAACAAATTCAACACCCGCGTCTTCCACCGCACCCTGTACGCGTCCCAGCTGAGCAAGGTGAAGCTGCTCAAACGGGGGAACGATCAGAAGCAGGGGACGGTGACGGAGCACACGCTGTACCAGTGCCGCTGGTCGAGCGTTAGTAAGGGCGGGGAGCCGCTCCAAGGGGACATGAGCACGGACCACCACATCACGATCTTCATCCCGCGCACGGAGCTCGATCGGGTGGGGGTCGCGTACATCAACGCGACGGATCGCTTCGTCGATCACAAAAACCGGACGTGGCAGCCGGAGGCGGTCAACCAGCGCATCGACGTAAAACTGTTTGAAAACCGCGTGACCATCGAGTGCATCCGCACCGACCCACCCGGGCAGCTGAACTGAAATCGGTAGCGAACCGGCATGACGCGTGACTTCCAGATCAACGGTGAGACGCTCGTCCTCGTCAAGTGGGGCGCCCACATCACGTCCGGCGTGCTCTGGGAGAACACGGGGAGCAACCTTACCGAGTTGGGTTTGGCGGTCGACTCGATCCACGTCATGCCCCGCTTCGTCCACGCGGACGTCCACGCGGACGCGTGCGGACCGCTCGTCCCCGCGGAAGTGCGCTGGCAGCTCGCGTGGGCGGACGTCCACATGACGCTCGTCCACTACGACAGGGACGCGCTGGACGTGTGCGTCGGCGAGTCGATGGGTGGCTTCGCGTCGGGCCTCGCCGCCGGCACGCTCCAGCCGGGCGGGGTGCCGCTCGGTCGGGGGCGGGCGCCGCTCCAGAGCGGCTGCCACTACGTCAGCCTCAATCTGACGTCGCCGCAGCTGGAGTACCCGTGGCGCTTCCCGACGACGTACCTCGCGGAGCGCCCGCTCGATCTGCCGCTCGGGACGAAGACGTCCCAGACGAAACTCCGCTGGCGCGCCGTCCCGTACGTCCGGCCGCTCTTCCCGCCGACGTCCGGGGATCTGAACTTCCTCCAGGCGCAGGAGGTCCGCGCGTCCGGCGCCGTGCTGTGGGATCACACGCTCGACACGTAGGGTCAACGCTGACACCACCCGTTCCCGGTTCAGGGGCAAGGAGATACAATGGCTCGTGACTTCCAGATCAACGGCGAGACCCTCGTCCGCGTGCAGACGGGCGTCCTCCCGGGTTTCAACCTGCAGTCCGCGACGGAGCTCGGCCTCGCGATCGACGCGATCCAGGTTTCGTTCACGTACAACCGTGACATCCTGACGGTCGACGCGTGGGGCAAGGCGCCCGTGGACGTGCAGAACATGAACATGATCGCCCACATCCGGATGAACCTCGTCCACGTGGACATTGACGTGCTGGAGGCCGTCCAGCAGATCACGGTGGGCGGCAACGCGACGCTCGGGACCGTCGGGCGGGCGGGCGTCCGGCTCGGGAACAACGTGGCGCCCGGCGTCGGGGCCGGGCGCCTCATCACGGTCGGCCTGACGTCCCCGCAGCTGACGCGGCCGTACCGCTTCTACAACTGCTACCTCGACAACCCACCAATCCAGATCCCGCTCGGGACGGAGCGGAGCGTGTTCGCGCTGAACTGGACGGCGATCCCGTACGTGGACGACCCATACCAGGCCAGCGCGGGCTGCTCGAACTGGGCGCTGTACGATCGCACGAGCATGGGTGTTTAACGGACGGACCGGCTAAACGACCGTTTTTATCAACCGGGGGACGCATGTTCGCGAAAGTTTCTGACTGGCTCCTGTCATGGTTCTCGCGCGGTCCGCGGATCGACACGTACCGGCCGCGCGAGCGCATGATCTACACGTACCACGACGGGCAGAAGTACGTCCGGGCGGATCCGCTCGTCCTGTACAAGCGCGTCATGGACGTCGGCCCGGAGCTGTCCGTGGACGTGAAGGTCGCGACGTCCATCAGCTCCCGCGCGCCGGTCGCGCTGACGTCCGTCGTCGGCCGGGTCCGCGAGATCTTCAACGTCAAGACGCTCGCGGACGGCGGCCTGACGGACGTCGAGGTGCTCGTCCTCCTCGACCACTTCATGCTGTACTGCGACGCGCTGGAAAAAAAAACGCCGCCCTCTGCGACAACTGCGACGGGAACATCGCCAACCTACGAGTCTTCCTCGGCCGGAAGCCCCGGTACGACGAGTTCGCCTGCTTCTGGTTCAACCGAAGACGTACCTTCTTCCGCCGCGCCGGCGTCGTCGCGTTCGGAACCGGGGTAGCGATCGGTTCCGTCGAGCCCGGCATGGAGTACTACCGGGCGATCACGGACGGGGAGGGGGAGGCGCTGCTGATGAAGGGGATGCACGACGCGGCGCGGAGGCGCTCCAGTGGCTGACTCACGGCACGACAAGGCGGTAGAAGCGATCCTGAATCGGCTCCGCGACGGTCTGGACGCGCAGCTGCGCCGCGCCAACCTCGGGGAGGTCGTCCGGGACGCGCTGCAGCACGCGTTCGGCGAGACCCAGAACAAGCTGGACGCGTCCAAGCCGCCGACACCGCCGATCCGGGCCGCCCCGTCCCCGCGCCTCGTCGACCGCGGGCAGGACAAGTTCTACAGCGCCGTCCTGGAGCGCCTCAAGCAGCAGCGCCCGCTGACGCAGGGCGGCAAATTCGCGCCGTCGATGGAGCCCGTCCAGAAGGCGTACGATCAGGGCCTCGTCAAGACGGCGGACGACGTCAAGCAGTTCGCGGAGGGCGCCCACCAGGCGGCGCGGGCGGCGGCGCAGGCCGGGCAGGACATCCACAAGGCGGTGACGGAGTGGTTCGACAAGACGGTCAAGGCCGTCCGCGAGACCGCCGCCAAGCAGTCCCAGCAGGCCGGCTTCCGACTCGTCCAGCGGGCCGCGGAGCCCGTCCTCGCGTCCGTCGGCAAGAAGCTGGATAAGGCCCCGACGCTGACACCCGTCGCGCCGCCGGCCGACAGAAAACCGGTCAAACGACCGACGCTGGAGCCGCCAAACCGGGATCCCGCGACGGGCCGCGCCCGGCCGACGAAAATCCCACCCGAGGCGGAGACCGTCGGGGACGCGCGCAAGGCGCCGAAGGGCGCGCCGGCCGACATCAAGGCGGCCCTGGCGGAGGCGCTGGGGGAGCTGCACCGCCGCTTCGCGGAGCGGGGCGGGCCGCCCGCGGCGCCGGGTGGGGGTCGGGGCAAGCCTCCCGGGGGCGGCCCGCCCGTCGGCCTCGACTCGGCGGGCAGCGAGGAGTGGGACCCGCTAACCAACCTGAAGAGGGCCGCGGGCAGGCAGTGGGGGCATCTCACGTCGGGCGGCGGGAGGTTCGCGAACTTCCTCGGCGGTCTGAACCTCGGGCAGGGCAAGGCGGCGCTCGGGAGTCTCGCGGGGACGCTGTTCGCGGATCCGTCCGAGAAGGGCGGCGGCCAGCGCTTCGGCAACATCATGGGCGGCGCCCTCGACACGGCGGGCAACGTCGCCGGCATGGTCGGCGGTCCGATCGGGATGGCGGCCGGCGGCCTGCTCAAACTGGGCGGCGCCGCGTTCAAGGCGATCGAGAGTCTGCGCGCGTGGGGGGACAAGCTGCACGAGGCGAACATGAAGTTCGCGGAGTTCTCCGCGTCCATGACGCAGGTGCAAGTGGAGCAGGAAATCCGCGAGATGTACCTGTCCCAGGAGCGCGGGGAGCGGCGGGCCGACAGCGCCCGGCGGCTCGCGGAGAGCAAGAGCGCGCTCGATCGTAAACTCGCGCCGCTGGAGGACATGGTCGCCAACTTCCAGAATGATATCGCGGCGACCCTCAACCGCACGCTCGTTGCGACTCTCGACGTTCTCAGCGGGCGCCTGCCCAACCTGGCGGGCGCGGACGGGGAGGTGGGCGGGGAGACGCTGGCCGCGGAGACGTTCCGCATCGGCGAAGCGCAGTGGATCCAAGAGTACGGGCGCCCGGCGCGCTTCAACGTGTAAGAAGGGAACAGGTGGATGAGTCGCCTGATCTACAACTCGGTCGAACTGCCGTACCCTTTCAGCACCTATTTCGACCAGGAGACGGTGTACGACGAGAGCGGGACGGACTGGTACTGCACGAAGTTCGACATCGCCGTCACGTGCATCATCAGCGGGGACTACCTGCCCCTGCTCGCGAACAGTCTGTACACGACGGGCACCGTCATGACGAACCCGGCGGACGTCCTGCGCGCCGCCCGCCGCAAGCTGATGGAGCCGCGGCGGAGTCTGTCGTTCGTCGTGAACGGGACGGAGCTGATCCCGAAGGTGACGCAGAACGCGGGGACGGTGGACGTCCGCAACGGCCCCCAGCCCATGCACTGCCGAATCGTCCAGCTGACGGAGGCGTCGTTCCTCGTCGACTACCGGATCGTCGCCCACTACTGGGAGCGGACCGCGACGGCGACCGGTGTGATCCCGCGGCCCACCGAGCGCGACAATATCCTGTACAACCGCTGGACGGAGACGGTGGAGACGGACCAGTCGCAGTACAGCACGTACACGCGCGAGGGCCGGTACGTGATGCGCTCGGACAACCCGAGCGGGGCGATCGTGGACGAGATGCGCGCCCAGATGGTGTTCTTCGGCATCCGGCCCGGCTTCGTCCGGGAGTCCGCCCAGTACACGGTCAGTCCGGACGGCCTCGCCCTCAAGTACCAGATCAAGGACCGGGAGGTGTTCAAACTCCCGCCCACGCCGGCGTTCGAGGCGCGGGGTGAGTACTTCGAGAAGTCGTCGAACAAGGGACATCTGCGCTGGGTAGGACAGCATGTGTCGCTGCGGGGGAGTCGGGCGACAGATCAGACGCAGCTGATCGACCGGGCGGTGGCGATCTGCGCCTCGAAACTAACCATTGCAGACGCGCAACTCGTCGGACGCAAGTTCACCAACCTTGCGGACTACACGCTGAAAGTTGGATCGTGGGACAATACGGCGGAATGCACGATGCTCGCGCTCGCCGGCCCACGCGGGTCCGCCAGGCGGGCCGGCGTCCCGCTCGGCCCGCTGGGGGAAGCGGCACTCCTAGCAGCGGATGCGGCGATCGGCGCCGGCCAACTCGCTCCCGTCGGCGTCCCCACTTGGGTCGCCGTCGCCCGCACCCCGTTCTCGTCCGCCACGGCGGCCCCGCCACCCGTGACGCTGCGCGGGACCGCCGGCATCCTCCTCAAGGCGGCCGGGTACTGGGATCCGTCCCTCCAGGCGCCGCAGGTCGCGAACGCCGGGAACGAGTTCACCGCGGGTCTGTTCCCCGGCGCGATGCAGGTCGGCCAAGCGGGTGTGAATCTGGAGAGGTGAGTCATGCCGGACATCCAGCCGCCGAGTCCGAGTGGTGTGGGCGACACGATCGAGTACACGACCTTCGCAACGGTGGAGATCGGCCCGGTCCCGACGGACGACGACGCGCGGTACGTGAACAACGACGACCCGCTCGGTGTCGTCACGGACTACATCATCAACAACCGTTACGAGCGGGACGGGCACGTCTGGTATCTGGGCGTCACGTCCCCGGGCGGCTTCCAGGGCGCATCGGCCGCGTTCGTCCAGCTCGCCGCGAAGACGCTCGTCTGGATCTCCGACTGGACCGCGTGCCGCTTCAACGGGCAGCCGGACATCCCGACCCCGGACGTGGCGGACGCGAACTGGGTGCTCCTCGACGAGCATCTGGAACCGGTCAGCGTCGTGACGGGGCCGGACGGTCGGACGCCGCTGTACCGCATCTCCGGGACGTACGTCTACGGGAACAAGCGGCCGGAGCTGTACGCGAAGCTCGTCAACTACGTCCGGTACGGCCGCGTCCCGTGGCTGAAGGACGACTTCGATCGGACGATGCCGGAGAGCAAGCTGAAGGCGGATCTGAAGGACGGCAACGGGCACGCATGAGGTACGGTTTATGGCGATCATCTTCACAAACACCCCCAGGGCGCTGTTCAACATCCTCGGCCGGCTCGGCTCGCTGATCAAGGAGGCGAAGACGGACCAGACGGCGCAGGAGACGAACGCGCTCGCGGCGATCGCCCAACTGGACGCGATGCCGGACATCCAGGCGACGCTCGGCGCTACGTACATCGGGATGCTGAACGGGATCGGCGGCGCCGCCGGCAACTTCGCCCAGAGCGTGGCGGCCGCCGTCGTCAACCGGATCGTGTTCGACGACAACCCGCAGATCAGTCAGAACCTGCAGAGCGTCAACATCACCGCGTCGTGGAACGAGGTGATCCGGCAGATGCGCCAGCAGAACGCGACGATCCTCGCGATGACAATCGGCAGCTCCACGACCGCGTTCGTCGGCGCCGGGACCGGGTCGGTCGTCGTCGGGACGCGCCGGCCGTCCGACGGCCTCGTCCTGGAGAACGCGTACGCGGAGACGATCACGCTGACGTGTACGACTGACTCGTACACGGGCGGCGCGACCGCCGGGAGCGAGGGCTTCCGGGCGACGGGGCAGGGATCGGCGCCGGGCAACTTCAGCTTCGACTGGCCCCTCGGCTCGAACGCGCAGATCAACCTGAACGCGATCGACGGGAACGTGGACAACGGCTCCGGGAACCTGCTGACGAACTCGTCGTTCGACGCGTGGACGAGCAACGTCCCGGACAACTTCACGCTCGCGGCGGGGACCGCGGGCACGCACATCGCGCAGGAGTCCACCCTCGTCCTGGCCGGCTCGACGTACGCCGTCCGGCTGATCGGGGACGGCGCCACGAACGTGTCCCTGACGCAGCAGTTCGACGACAGCGCCGGGACGACGGACGCGATCGCGCCGCTCACGCAGGTGGCGGTGAACGTGTTCGTCCGCCGGGACGGCGTCGCCGCGTCACAGGGCGTCCTGACGATCGACCTCGTCGACGGGAACGGGGACGTGATCGAGGACGAGGGGGGGACGCCGAACTCGTTCGACATCGACCTGACGGCGCTGACGGTGAACTACACGCCGTACGGCGGGATGTTCCGGACGCCGCGCGTGCTGCCCGCCGCGTACTACCTGCGGCTGCGGCAGTCGACGCCGCTGGAGAGCGGCCGGAGCGTGTACCTCGACCGCTTGGGCTGCGGCCTCGCGACCCGGTTTTACACCGCGGGACCGTACCTCGCCGTGTTCTCCGGCGGGGTGAACTTCCAGCAGGACGACTACGCGACGGCGACGATCACGAACGCCCGCGGCGCCGCGGGGACGCTGAGCACGTTCCAGACGCTGATCGCGCGCCTGTTCCCGGCCCTCGCGTTCAATGACGGCATGCTCGTCCCGTCGGCGTCGACCCCGTCGATCTCGGACGGTCTGATCGTGTAGTGCCGTTGCCTTTGCCGTCCGCCCGGGTAGAATGGGAGTCTGTGACGGGGTAACCTCAACCAGCGCGACGGCAACCATGGAAATCGCGAACTCCCCCCAGCCGGTGCGAACCAGTCTCAACGGGCTTCCCTTCTTCGTCCATCAGGCCGCCGTCGACGGCGGCCTGAGCGTCGAGATCGTCAAAAACGGCCGGTACGAGGTCGGAGAGATGCTGACAATGTCCCGCGTCGTCCGCGCCGGGGACTGCGCCGTGGACGTCGGCGCGAACGTCGGCGCCCACACCGTCCACCTGTCGAATCTGGTGGGGCCGGACGGGACGGTCGTCGCGTTCGAGCCGTACCCGCCCCACCACAGTCTGCTCCAGCTGAACGCCGCGACGAGCGGGCGCGGGAACGTGATCGCGGTCCGCCTCGCGCTCGGCAATCGGATCGGGGCCGGGACGATGCACGTCGCCAAAGACGGCAACCTGGGAGACAACCAAACGTACGATCGGGGGGAGGGTCGTCCCACCGTACCGGTGCGGATGACGACGCTCGACGCGTTCATGGGCGGCTGGGGCGTGGACATCGACTTCATCAAGATCGACGTCCAGGGGTACGAGCTCCACGTCCTCGAAGGGGCGAGCGGCGTCCTCCGCCGCAGTCCGCGGGTCGCGATGATCCTTGAGTTCTGGCCGCCCGGCTTGCGGAAGGTGGGCCGGGACTGGCGGGATCTGGACCCCCTCCTCGACGATCTCGGCTTCCGCCACCTGTACGCGATCGACGAGGTGCGGATGATGCTCGCGAACATCAGCGGCCCGCGCCTCAAGGGTGTCATGAGGCAGGGGTTGTACGATCCGGACGGGCGCCGGCACGATCCGGAGGAGATGGGACTCGTGAACCTTTTCTGCTCGAAGATCGAGTTCCCGGCGCTGGCCAACAGGTGACGACGTCATGGCTACCCTGTCCTACACGCTGACGTTCGCCGACGTCCCGTTCGTCGGCGACCACGCGTCCCCGTTCCGCATGTACCAGCCCGGCACGCCGGAGCAGGAGGTCGCGTCGACGCAGCCGCTCCGGCAGCAGCAGCCGCGGGACACGCTACGGGACGAGATCGAGCGGATCCAGCCTACCCACCAGCTGCGCGACTTCGGGCCGCCGTTCCTGTTCCTGGGCCGCAACCTGTCGGCGCTGGCGCAGGAGACGGGGACGAACCCGACACCGACCCCGGACGTCCGGGTCGGGGAGTGGTTCTACCCGACGGGCGCCGTCCGCTGGTCCGTGTTCCGCGGCCTCGCGACGTCCGCCCAAGTCAAGGCGATGCTCGCCGCGACGCGGGGCAACCTGCCGAAGACGTTCGTCATGAAGGCGGCGCCGATCGCCCCGGACGATCTCGCGGCGGCCAACTACGTCGTGTCGACGAGCATGTACATGCTCCCGCCCCGGCCCGTCGCGGAGCACGGGACCGGCCTCGACGGTTTGTACGTCGTCACGCTCGTGGACGGGCGCTACTACTTCCAGGGGACGCCCGCGTCCCTGCGCGTCAAGCAGGGGACGACGTGGACGTCCCTGCTGACGCAGCTCGCGGACGCGCTCGGCATCACGCTGACGTACTCCGCGATCGCGTCGGTGTACGGGCAGCCGGAACCCGACTCCCAGCTGTGGACGAACGCGGAGAACGCGGCCGTCCTCCTCGACGCGGTGGCGTACAACGTGGGCCGCGTCGTCGTCCGGAAGCTGGACGGGACGTTCGCGCTGTACACGCCGGCGGAGGCCGCGGCGATCGCGTACGCGAACCGCGGTTCGGCGTCCGCCGTCGTCCGGACCGCTGGCGGGGACCTGTTCACGTCCGGGACGCGCCTCCCCGTCGGCAATCTGACGCTCGCCCGGAACGCGGTCCTGCCGGCGACGATCCGCGTCACGTACCCGAAGTACGTCGCGGGGGACGATCCCGTCCCCCACTACGCGAACACGCGGTACGCGAACCAGCGGGCGTCCGTGTGGTACGAGGACTCGTACGGGGACGCCCTCGCGATCAACGTCCCGATCGCGTCCGGCGGCGCGATCGTGTCCGGCATGTCCGGGGTCGGGGATCTGACGATCCGGGACACCGCGAAGGCGCTGTACGGGGCGGAGACGGACCTAGCCGGGAACCCGCTCAACAACTCCGGCCTCGTCGCCCTCACGACGCAGATCGCGCAGGACTACTTCGCGAACCAAACCCTCGTCGCGTTCGACGAGACGTACCCGGGGACGTTCGCGTGGGCGCCGGACGGCATCCACGACATCGTCTGGACGTACGCGGAGTCGCTCGGGCAGGGGACGACGCGCGTCACGCGGACGGAGTGGAACCAAGCGGTCCGCGATCTCCAGCACGCCGGCCCACCCGTCAGCGGGACGATCGTCGTCCGCGGGGTCGGCGGACCGAGCGTGGCGCAGACGTGGCGCGACAGCTTCAGCGGCACCGTGGACACGACGCTCGCCGCCCAGCTCCAGTCCGGTGACTACACCGCCAGCTTCACGTCGATCGCGAACTTCCCGACGCAGAACCGCTGGCGCGGCAAGATCGAGGACGAACTGGTCCTGTTCGAGGGGACGAGCGGGGGGACGACGGTAGGCGTCGCGTACCGCGGGATCGACGGCACCGTCCAGACGGCGCACGCCGCCGGCACCACGGTGACGCAGGTGGTGCCCGACACCGCGTACGGGATCAACCTCGTCACGATCGAGAAGGGGCAGTTCGCGTACCCGTCCGACTGGACGAGCGGCGGCGTCCAGGGCGTCAATCTCGTCCCGCAGACGCAGACGGTCCTTGTCTTGTCCGCGTCCGGCGTACCCGCCGGGGACTTCACGCTGTACTCTGGGCGCCTCCACCTGTACGACACGACGACGGACGCGTACGCCGAGCGCGAGACGGTGTGGATCGTCGAGCGGAACGACGCGGCCGTGACGTCGGGGTACTACTACGACGGGCAGTTCGTCGGCTTCAGCGCCATGGACGTGGTGTCGCCGCTGTACCTCGTCAACGCGTTCCCCACGTCCGGTGGGGCCGCGGACGGTGACTGCTGTCTGTGCGCGAGCGGGTACGCCACGATCTGCGTCAGCGGGTATCCGAACCCACTCATCAGCGGCCCGGACTACCACGTCGTCAGCGGGTACCCGTACCCGCTCGTCAGCGGACCGCGCGTCGTCGTCAGCGGCTGCTTCCCGTACCCGCTGCACAGCGGCGTCTACTACCCGACGATCGTCCCGAGCGGGAACCCGGTGTACCCGTACCCGCTCCCCGTCCCGAGCGGCGTCGCGAGCGGGTACTACGGACTCATTCCCCCACCACCGAGCGGCGGGCCGCCGTGGTACCCGTACCCGCTCCCCGTCCCGAGCGGGACGCTGACGACGAGCGCGCCGTACGGGTTGATAACCCCCGGGCCGAAAGTCCCGTGGTACCCGTACCCGCTCCCCGTCCCGAGCGGGACGCTGACGACGAGCGCGCCGTACGGTCTGCCCCAGCCGCCGCCGAGCGGACTGCTCCCGCCACCAATGTACCCGCTCCCCGTCCCGAGCGGGACGCTGACGACGAGCGCGCCGTACGGCATGGTGCAGCCACCCGCGAGCGGCACCGTCTACCCGTACCCGCTGTTCGTCCCGTGGGGCACCCCCATCACGAGCGCTCCGTACGGCATGGTGCAGCCGCCACCCCAGCGCGGGAGTGGTTTGTACTGGCCGTACCCGCTCCCCGTCCCACCCGGTACGGCGCCGACGAGCGCGCCGTACACGATGCTCGCCGTCCCCCTGTCCGGGACGCCGCAGTACCCGTACCCACTCCCCCTGCCGGCCGGCATCCCGACGACGAGCGCGCCGTACGGTCTGCCCACACCCCTCGACGGCGGCAACTTCATCTGGCCGTACCCGCTCCCCGTCCCGCAGGGCTCCGATCCGCTCGGGCACTACCAGTTGACGAGCGGGTACCCGTACCCGCTCAAAAGCGGACCCCTGCTGGCCGTGTCCGGGTACGACTACCCGCTCAAAAGCGGCGTTTATCTCACCGTGTCGGGACCGTTCCCGTACCCGCTCAAAAGCGGCCTGCTCCTCAACAGCATTTGGACCCCGTTCCCGTGGCTGTCCGGGCGCGAGCCGTCCACAATCTACAAGAACTCGGGTCTCGTCGGCGTCGGACCCGCCCTCAACTTCATCGACGGGAGCGGTGTCACGATCGTCGCGACGGACGGGAGCGGGATTATCGGCTTGGGATTTGCGGCCGCCGCCGCAGCATCCGCAAACTCGGGACACTGCCGCCTCCCTGGGTCGAGCATCAACGTCGCGAGCGGGTCGAGCGCGTATGCCGACTGGGACTACCTGAACCCGGAGTACGACGTCGGTGGGTACGCCGCGTCCGGCGGGTTTATCGTCCCGACAGACAAGTCTGGGTACCACACTCTGGGCGCGTACGGGACCACCGGGGACGCCACCGAGGGGGCCGAGACCGGCAACGTCATCATGTTCATCGTCGTCAACGACATGACCGTCATCGCCGGCCAGAGCACCGGCGCCCGGGATCCGAACATCCCCATCAACACGGAGCACCTGTGCGCCCACACGAACTACGGCCTGGAGGGCGGGGACAAGGTGGCCGTCCAGGTCACCAACAACCAGGACGACACCATCCAGTTCTCCCCCCAGGCGTTCTGGATCAGCCGCCTGCCCTAGCGTGTGAAGCGCTCGGCGATCTTGACCAACTCGTCCGGGTGGCCGCGGACGGTCAGCGGGTGCAGGTCCAGCAGGTGCGGGTCGTCTGCCGCCAGGGAGGAGGCGGACGCCTGGCGGACGACGAGGAGCCGGCCGGGGGCGGCCGAGAACCGGCGGGGTGAGCCCTGGGCCATGTCCCACAGCGCCTCCCAGCCGTCCGCGGACCCAGCCCGCCGCAGGACCGTCACCCCCGCCCCGTAGGCCCGGGCCTCCCACGCCCTAGGCTCGGCCCGGCCCAGCGCGGCCGCGAAGTCCCCCGGGAGCCAGTCCGGCCCGACGCGGATCGTCTCGACGCCGGACGGCTGGAAGTGGTATACTACAGCGCAGACCAACACGAGCGGGACGGGGGCGAGCCACAGACGTTTGCCGTTGACGGCCATGACAGTGCTCTCATGACGGAGTTCCCTTGCGACGCCTTCGTCGGGTAACGCACGCTGCCCCTATTATCGACGCCCGCGGCGCGTTCACAACGGTGCGGCGCTAAATTTTCTCAAACCGGGAACGGGTGGTGCATGAGTCAGTTCAGCGACTGGGCGCTCGCCAAGGATGAGGACGGGACGCTGACGATCCAGATGACGCCCCCCACAGCGGTAGGCGGCTGGGACGCGCGCTTCGACATCGCGAAGCGGTTCGGTGGGACGCCGATCGTGACGAAGTACGTCGCGTCCGGCTTCAACGGCGTCAGCGGGATCACGATCACGAACTCGGGGCAGGGCATCTTCTCCGTCCGGATCGACGCGGCGGACAGCTCCGGCCTCGACGAGGGGGTGTACGCGAGCTGGCTGAAGCGGACGAGCAGCGGCTTCAGCACCGTTCTGTTCGAGGGGTACCGGCTGCTCACGTATTAAGGTGTACGATGAACATCAACTACCCCGACGTCCGCGGCCCGCGCGTCGCGGGCGCGATCAAACTCCACGAGTGGCTGGAGACGGGCAACTGGGTGGCCGTCAAAAGCACCAGCGCCGCCGCGATCGCGTACGACGCGGATCTGCGGCGGCTCCACGTCCAGTTCAAACAGGGGGGGAAGCGGCAGTACCCCGGGAACGCGGGGTACTACGACGGGGTGCCGATCGAGGTGGCTGTAGGCGTCTACATGGCCACCTCGATCGGCAAGTACCTGTCGTGGCAGGTGAGGCGCATCGGGTACCGCTGGCGGTACAGTTGAGCGCGGCGCCCCTTTCTAGTTCGCGACGGATCCGGACACGTACGTCCGGCCGCCGGCCGAGGCGACGGACAGCGTGACGCCGTCCAGCCCGCCGGCCGCCGCGGTCCCAGTTTCCCGCTCGCCATGACTCAGCCCGCCATCGGTTCGGATTTGCGGACCACCCGGCCGTTGCGGGCAACGCCGCGCTGCATTTGTGACACATCTCTCCCGCTGCCAGCAACAGTTGCTACGGGACAGACGCTGACGATCGACGAAGCCGTAGCGCTGTGACACATCTCTCCCGCTGCCAGCAACAGTTGCTACCAGGCGTACCGAGTGCGCAACATCGGCCGCTTCGACGGTGACACATCTCTCCCGCTGCCAGCAACAGTTGCTACCCTGCCGGCCCGGTTGCGGCGCGTCGCCATGCCCCCGTGACACATCTCTCCCGCTGCCAGCAACAGTTGCTACGGCCTGGCTGTACCTCGAAGCGGCACGAAGCCCTGGGTGACACATCTCTCCCGCTGCCAGCAACAGTTGCTACGTCGGCTCCCCCGCCCACTCAATTCGACGGTTCTTCGTGACACATCTCTCCCGCTGCCAGCAACAGTTGCTACAGCTCCAGCTGGACTCTTCGGCGTGTCGCTGCTGAGTGACACATCTCTCCCGCTGCCAGCAACAGTTGCTACCAGCAACAGCCGCTGCGCTGGGTGCGGATCGACTTCGTGTGACACATCTCTCCCGCTGCCAGCAACAGTTGCTACATGTCCGCGAACCGCATCGACGTCGTGTTCATCCGCGTGACACATCTCTCCCGCTGCCAGCAACAGTTGCTACCTTCCCCCACCTCGCCCGCTTGGACGGGGTGGGGATGTGACACATCTCTCCCGCTGCCAGCAACAGTTGCTACAATTTTATGCCCTAATGGAGCAAGCACTGTTGGAGGTGACACATCTCTCCCGCTGCCAGCAACAGTTGCTACCAGCAACAGCCGCTGCGCTGGGTGCGGATCGACTTCGTGTGACACATCTCTCCCGCTGCCAGCAACAGTTGCTACCGTCAACAACATAAGTCATTACTATCAGCAGACTTACCTTGTTGTTTGCGAGAGGTACTATGTTTCCCGACTGTTTTTGCGGCAGATTTACCGGGCCTCTCGCGGGCGGAAGGTGGATGTGTCCCCGTTCCGTTACTGACAGCGTTCGAGACTTCTCGGGCAACCCCCCGGTGGGGGTTAGCGCCCGCAAGCTCCGTCCGAGCTTGTTGCAGGCCTCTAGTCAAAACGTTCTTCGCGGCGTTGACGTCCGCGTTCAGCGCGAGTCCGCACTTGCGGCAGACGAACCGCGCCTGCGTCAGGCGGTTCTCCGACTCGCAGTGCCCGCAGCGGGAACATATCTGGCTAGTGTATTTCGCGTCCACTTCTACCACCCTAGTGCCGGCACTCTCAGCCTTGCACTTCAGCGTGGTCAGGAAGCCTCCCCAGGAGGCGTCCAGAATCGCGCGGGCCAACCGGCGGTTCCCCGACATCCCTTTGATGTTAAGGCTTTCCGCCGCGATGAACCCGTACGCGCGGACGAGTCGCAGCGCTACTTTATGGTGGTGCTCCTTTCGCAAGTTGCGGATCCGCTCGTGCAGACGCTGTAGTTTCTTCTTCATTTTACGACGACGCTTGCCCCCCAGCGTCGGGAACTGCCGGCGTTTCGGCCGCTTCTGTCGGTTCTGCACGGCCATTTTCCGCGACAATCTCCGGACTTCCGGAAGTTCCGCTTTCAAATACGCCGGGTTCGGCTCGTGCCTCCCGTCGCTCGTGGTGAGGAAACGGACGATCCCGACGTCGATGCCGGCGGCCGGCAGCGTGCTCTCCGGCACTGTGACATCACCCAGATCGCACGAGAACACCGCATACCACTTGTCGGCCTCCCTCTTGACCGTGACCGTTTTTATGCGCCCCCGGATGGGACGGTGGATGCGAATCCTGACGGCGCCAACGCCGAACACTTTCAGGCGGTAGCCGCGCAGGGGCGCGTCGTCCGTCATGAAGCCGTACACGAACCAGTTGTACCTGTCCACGAGCGCGACGACGGCGCCGTCCTGCAGACGGCCGCGCATGCGCTGCGCGGCCGTGACGATCTCCGAACGGTTCACCGCCACGACGGCACCGTCACCGTTCTTCGTCTCCGTCGCGTGGACCGTAACCCCGTCCTGATCGACGAGACGTCCCGACGCGCCGTAGTTGTCGAACGGGATCGAGTCGTACCGATCCCGGCCGCGGAAGCGCGGGTAGCCCGGCTTGCCCCCCTCGCGCACCCTGCGGAAAAAATTGTCGAACGCCCGATCGAGGCGACGGATCGTGTCACGCAGAGACACGGCGCTGATGTGGGCCAGCCAGTGCGGACTGCTGCCGCCGGCTTTCTCGTCGGCAATTTGTGCGTTGCGACGTTCCGCGAACACGGGGTACTGCTCCGGCGACCGGAGCGTCTCCTGCCGCGACTCGTACGCCTCCTTGCGCGCGGCCAAAGCGTCGTTGTACACGCGGCGGTGCGTCTCCAGCGACACGGCCAGGCACCGCGCCTGCGTCGCGTTCGGATGCAGTCGAAATTTGTAGGCACGTCGCATGACACGACCCTGTGTGACAGTGCTTTGGACAGCGCCTAACAGCCCATGTACGAGCATCCGTCATCGTCGTCGTCATCCTCATCGTCCACGGCGGAATCCCACCTGGGTCGGTACGGCGGTTCGTCCGGCTTATCGACCCCGTCGATCGTGAACGTGTGTGTGAGATCCCCAACCAACTCTGGACGCAACATAACCCAAAACAACTGGTGGAAGGCGATGACGCCGTCCGGGTGGAACGGCGCCGTCATCTCCCGCAGCTGCGCCTCCGTCGGGACGCCGGCTTCCGCGATCGCGCGGTCCCACTCAACCTCCGCCGGCGTCGGCTGGTCGTCCTTTTCCGGTTCGTTCATGGCAGCGTCTCCTGTAGTTACGAATGCCCGTCCTTGTTATACGCCCGCCTTAGACCGGGCGTACTCCAGACAGGCCCGGCACAGATCGTCCAGCGCGGCCGCCTTGGAGTCGTACTCAACGCGGAACCGGACGACGCTCCCAACCATAGGGTGCCCGTGCAGCAGGTCCATGATCTCTCGGGGCAGGTACGCCGGACCGAGTTGAGTGCCGTGATCACGTACTAACGTGCCCGACGTGGTCACGGAATAACTCAACGCCGCCGCGTCCACGAACCAGACGTAGCGGTGGCGAGCGCCGCCAAAATGGTACAGCGCGGCCGGACACTTCCCCCCGAGCACCACGCGGCGCAGCGGCATCGTCCGGACGGCGCGGACGTGGTCCCCGTCCAGCCACCAGCGCGCCCACGTCACACGGGCCTCCTCGATGAAACCCTTCCGCCAGATACAAACGTTGTTCGCCGCAGCTGAGAACGGGTAGTGGGCGCCCCACAGCGCCGCGTGCGCGCTCAGCAGTTGTTGCTCGCGAAGTTTCAAACGCGCCCACGGACGGCATCGCTCCTCGCAACCCTCCTCCGCCAGCTGCGCCAGCGTGGGGAGGAACTCACCGCACGAGTACATGAACCGCGAGCACGACCAGTTCCGCTCCAGCGCGAACTGGACGCGGATCAGCTCCGCGCGTTCCGCCCGACCGTGCTCCTCGCACCAGTCCGCGTAGACCCAGCGGGGCGCGTCGTCGTCCGGGGCGGCGCACACGGCTGTGATCAAGGCGCGTTCGTCGTCCGTCATGAGGATCAGTCCAGTTCGATCAGCGTCCCGATCTGCTTGAGCCAGTCGTCGTCGCTGACGAGGATCAGCTGCACCCCGAACTCCTTCGCGAGCGCCTTCAGCATGCCGCCGACGCGCGCCTGGTACTCCTCCCCGTTGACGTGCTTCATCGGCTCGTCCAGCACGAGCAGGCGGCGCATGGGGGGTCGGGCGAGGACGATGCCGACGAGGCGCAGGGCCAGACTCGCGACGTCGATCTGCCCGCCCCCACCCTCGTTCAGCGGATCCTCCAGCACGAGGACGTCCCGCTCGAACACGAGCCGGGCCTCCGTCTTCCCCCGCGCCTGCCGGAAGTCGATGCGGAACTGGTACGCGTCGTCCCCGAACACCGCCTCCAGGCAGCGGGACACGACGGACGCGATCCGCTTGTGGGCCGTCTGCTGGACGAACTCCGCGACCCCCTGCCCGAGCTTCTGCGCCTGCAGCGCGTCGTCTAGCTTGTCGCGGGCGCCGGCCAGCGCCGTCTCCTCGTCCCGCGCGACGCGGCGCGCGTGCGCGTGCTCGGCGAGGAGTTTGTCCAGTTTGGTGCGGTAAGCGGCAAGCCGGTCCACGACGGCCCTCACTCGCCCTTGGGCACCCAGACGACCTTTTGATCGCTGTCCCGGCGGGCCACGATTTTGTGACAGTTGACACAGTGCTTCGGACAGCGCCTAACGATGCTGTCCGGCACAACGATCCACCTACCCCGACACCTTGTGGTCGACGAGCAGGTACTTGGCGACGTTCGCCGTAGCGAGAAGGAGGGCGTCGTCCGGGCTCGGCATGTGCCTGAGCGGATGCCGTCGGATGTTTTCGTTCATGGCATCCAGCGCGGCCGTCAGCTGCTGGAGCAACACCGTCTTCAGTTCTTCGGTCATTTCATGTCCCCGTTAAGGAGCGCCTTGCCGTCCGTCGCCTCGAACTCCGCGACGTCACTGTCCAGCTCCGCCTCCGCTTTGGTGCGGGCCGCTACGAGCTTCTTCAGCAGCGCCTCGCCCTCCTCCCGGGAGTCGACGTCGAACTCCTGCCGGAGTTCCTCGCGCAGCTGCTCCAGCCGACCCTCCGCGCGATCCGCGTCGCGCCGCGCCTGCTCGACGCGTTTTCGGATCCTAGCCACTCTTTCGAGCGTGTCCACCTACAAACCCCCACCTTTTGATACGAAAAACTTTGGACAGCGCCTAACGATGCTGTCCAGCACATCACCGACCAGGAGATGGCCGCCCACATGCGTCGGTGCTTTGGACAGCGCCTAACGATGCTGTCCAGCACCGGACAACCAAAGCGGCGTGTCAAAGGAGGTACGTTGTGTTTTGAACAGCGCCTAACGATGCTGTCCAGCACTCTCCATCGCCGCGAGGATCAGCTTCTTGACGCTGCCCGAAACCTTCTCCCGCTCCAGCATTCTACGGACCGCGTCCGTGAACGAGATGGCGGCGTCCCCCAGCGTGCCCATCTCCTCCAGGAACGTGTTCAGGCCGATCCCGTCGGCCCCGTCCGGCAGATCCTTCGGTTCGAGGAACTTGTCCGCCGCCGCGTCCAGGTAGTGCCGCTCCAGCGCGCCGTCCGCGCGCAGCAGGACGACGGACGGCTTGTGGGCGCGCTCCTTCGTCGTCCGGCGCAGCAGGCAGCCGACGTTCCGGATCCGCACGCCGTCCTTGACGTCCCAGTCGAGCGGGACGTGGTTGTCGCCGAACAGCGCGACGTCGTACCCCGTCAGCCTGGGGACGTACGCCTTGACGGCCCGCTCGGGCGGCGCGCCGGGGAAGCCCGTGCCGTACTTCTTCGACCAGATGTACGCGTGGACGACGGCCACCTCCGTCAGCAGACTGTGGGGCTCCGCGAGCGGTTCGACCTCGTGGCCGTACGGGAAGCCGTGCAGACGGACGTTGCCGATCTCGACGGGGGCGCCCGGCGCGACGAGCGCCAGCTTGCCGGCCTTCACGAGCGTCCAGAACGCGCTGCGCCGGAGGGACGCGGGATCGTGATGGGGGAGATCGTGATTCCCCCAGATCGCGTGCCCGCCGGGCAGGTGAACGAGCAGGTGGTTGATGATCTCGGCCGGCGCGTTCCAGCGATCGAACACGTCGCCGACGTACACGAGCGGGACGGGCGGCGTGGACAGGCCGTTCACGCTCAGCGACAGGTTGGTTAGTTGCTCGCAGCAGCGGCGCTGCGCCTCCAGCCAGTCGTCCTCCGCGCTGCGCGCGATCGGCGGTTTGAGGGACGCGTGGACGTCCCCGACGCCGATCAGGACGACGGGATTGTCGAGCCGCAGACGGGGCACGTCGTCCCGACGAGTTCCCCCAGTTCGGCCTCGGCTGTAGCGGTACTTTCCCGCGCCCGGCATAGATCGTCCTCCGCGGCCCGGATGTGGGTGAGCAGATCCGCCAGGGACGCGGCGCGCTCGCGCCGCCCGCGGAGATCGACGGCCAGCGCGTCGATGCGGTCGAACCGTTTGCCCACCTTACCGAGTTTCGCCTGCATCTCCAGTTTACGCATGCCACTCAGCACGCGCTGCAAGTGATCGATCCGCGCCGTCAGCGCCTGCAGGCGCTCCCCCCGCTGGAGGCACTTGTCCCCGCGCCGGATTAGCGCCTTGCCCCGCCTGTGCGTCGCCTCCGCGTCGACCAACTCCGCGAGCAGTTCCCGCAGGCGCTCGTGTCTGGCGACGGCCTCCGCGACGGCACGACCCCGTTCCTCCAGCGCGGCAAGACGGCCCGCCACCAACTTCGTCCACGCGAGCGCGTCCACCCGCTCCCGCGCCTCCGCGGCCCGGCGCTCCGTCACCTTGACTTCCGCCCGCGCGTCCCGGACGCCCGCGGCCAGATTCGCGAGCGTCCTGTCGATGAGGGCCAGATTGACGATCGCGTTGAGTTCCCGGCTCACCTCGCCCGGCGTCCTGTCGAACCAGTACGCGCCGTCGTGCTGGGACGCGAAGTTCGCGTCCCCGACGGCGAGGAACTGCGCGATCGGGTCCGGGACGCCGCGCTTGTTCTCCGCGTCGAACTCGTACCGGACGCCGTCGAGGAGGTAGTAGTTCCCGTCCGCGCCGCGATGCCGGACGAGCGTCCGCCCGTCCGCGACGAGCGTCACCTCCGCGAAGTCGGCGCCCTTCCGGACGAACGCGTCCCCGGCCGGCTTATTCAGGCACGCGAAGCGGACGGCCCGGAGGACGCTCGACTTCCCCGCGTCCGTCCGCCCCGAGATGACGGTGACGCGCCTGTCGAACGCGACGGCGCGGCGCGCGTGCCGCTGGAAGTTCGTGAGCGCTGCGGACTCGATCACGCCCCGGCCCTCCCCGCACCCCGGAGACGCTCGTTCTCGGCACGCAGGCGTTCGACCTCGGACGCCAGATGACGGACGAAGCCAAGTACCCGATCGCGACCACACCAGCCGTCCAGGCGGTGGAGCATCCCGAGCCGCTCGCACTCCTGGTACACGGCGGACCACGCGCGGGCCTGCGCCTCCTGATCCCCGCCCCGGTAGTCGGCGCGCAGGCGCTCGATCTCGTCGGCCAGCTCCAGCGCCAGGCCCGCCGAGGTGTAGCCCCCCAAATAGTAATCGCTGCTCTCGTCGTCGTTCCGAACGGCGGTCACTATCTCCGCGAACCGTTCGGGACTCATCGGCGTCGACATGACGTTACTCCCCCTGACGGACGGAGCGGAGGAGTTCGGCGAACGCCGCCAGGCCATCCACGGTGTCGATGTGGTAGCAGCCGACGGCGAAACCCTTGAACCGCTCCAGCGGGGACGGGCAGCCGCAGTCCCCGTCCACGCGGACCTGCGTCCCCCACGTCACGTGGAACGTCTCCGCGACGTCCGGCGGGACGCCCGGCCCGTCCGCGATCCAGTAGTACCACGACCGCTTGAACCCCCAGCCGCACAGCTCGCCCGCGTACTTGGTGGGGACCTCCGTCTGCCGGCGCCACGCGTCCCCCAGATCGATGCGGTTGATGCCGGCCGCCAGCAGCTCGTCACTGACCTTCGCATCCACCTCGTCCCACGCGTCCCGATCCCGCGTCCGCCGGGCCAAATTGGGGAACACGGTCCGGCCGGGATTGATCGCCGCGGCGATCGCGTTCGACGGATTCAGGCTCACGGTAACCCTCCGTAATGAGTGTGGGGCGGGGAGACGTCCTGCCCCCGCCCCGAACTCCGCCGGCCCGTCGCGCCTACAGCGCCAGGCGCAGGTAACGTCGCTTCTGCGACGCCGGCATGCGCAGCCGGCGCTCGTCGAAACGCACCGTCCCCTCGTCCGAGCGATCGGCGCAGTCGGCGCAGTAGTACTTGTCGCGGTAGAAGCGCTGCGCCTCAAAACCGCAGTCGGCGCACGTCTGCCCGCGGAACACGTCCGCGATCAGCCGGCGCGTCGTCTCGTGTAGCTCGATTGCCATTGTTCCAGGTTCCCTCTAGAACGGACTACACCCAACGTCCCGCCCGTCGCGAGCGGAACCTTTCCACCGGCCCTCACGCGGGGCAGGTGCCCGTCGGCCGTCCGACGGATTTTGCCAGCCTCCTCACGGCCGCCGGGGGGACGCCCCGGAGCCAGTCCGTTAGCGGCATGACGCACACGCGCAGATCGGATCCGTTTACCTCCACGTCCAACGTTGCCACAGCACCCTTGACGTCGGTTAAGCACTTGAGCGTGCGTAGTTTTTGCACCACGTGCCACGGCGCGACGACGAGCGGGAGGCGCTTGTCGCGCCGGCAGACGATGAGCCAGCCCCACGCGCCGGAGTTCGTCTGCGCCTCCAGCGCCTGTTCCAGCCACTTCTCGTGCTCGGGCTTGGCGGGTTTGCCCCGCCTGGTGGGGAGGGGACAGTCGATGAGATCCTGGACGGTGTGTTTGTTGTAGCCGCGCTTGCACTCGACGGCGAACAGGGCGATGAACGGCTCCCCGATCGGATCGACGGCACACAGGTCGCCGCAGTGGATCTTGGTTTTCCTGCCGGCCCGGTTGCGGCGCGTCGCCATGCCCCCGGAGCCGGACGTGCGCCAGAAGATGCGGCGGTCGCGGTCGCCGCACCACCAGTACGACAGCAGGTCCGCCACCTCGCGTTCCCAGGGCGATCCCTTGTTCCCCATCGCACCGCGCCCTCCCCGTTGAGGCCCCCGTCGATCAGGGCAGGCGCCCCGTGTCGAGGATCTCGCGCGCGAGATCCCGGAGCGCCATCCGGCAGTCCATCGCCGTCTTCTGGATGAGTCGGTACGCGGCCGCCTCCGTCAGCCGCTTCCGCTCCATCAGCACACCCTGCGCCCGCCGGATGATCTTGTGATCGTCCAGCTTCTGCCGGAGATCGACGTTCTCCCGGCGCAGCGCCGTGTTCTCGCGCTTCAGCGCCTCGTTCTCGGCGCGGAGCAGATCGACGACACTCATCCGACGCGGCGCTTCGCACTCGCGGGGTGCCTGAGCCGCCTGGACGGCGCGCTCGACGCAGTGGATGTGCGGTTCGCGCACATCCACGACTGCCAGTCCTCGTACCATAGCTGATGAACCTCGTAAGTGTTGCGGACGAAACGCCTCCGCACTGGCGTGGGCGCTACCCCCCATTATCGTCGGACCGCGCCGGCGCGGCAATGGCGGCGCGGAACGCGTGTCGTCCCGATGTGCTTTGAACAGCGCCTAACGATGCTGTCCAGCACACGACTACGCGACGAAGTCGCGGATCGTCGTGATGCCCAGCTTCGCGGCCACGGCCCGCCACTTCGCGACGGTGATCTCGTCCGGCCGCAGCGCGAACACCTTCGTCCCCGGGTACGGGAGTTTTACCAACTGCCGATTCTGCTCGATCACTTCCCCGCCGTCCCGGATCGCCTGCAGCGCCTTGCTCGCGGGCTTCAGCTCGCCCCGGAGCCACTGGCAGGCGCGGACCTCCCCGACGCCGCGGACGCCGCGGACGTTGTCGCTCGTGCAGCCGGCGATCGCCTTGACGTCGATCCACTGCCGCGGCGCGATGCCGTACTCGTCCCGGAACGACTGCGCCGTGACGAGTTTCGGCTTGCCGTTCGGCAGGACGTTCCAGATCGTCACCCGCCCGGACAGGAGCTGGTACAGGTCCTTGTCCGCGGACACGATCACCGCTTCGTCCGGGGCGATCACGCTGCGCTGGACGACGGACGCGATGACGTCGTCCGCCTCGTACCCGGCCTGATGGAACACGTTCCGGAAGCCGACCTCCGGGAGGAGTTCGTCCCGGAGCCGATCGATCTGCTTCGCGACGGCATACTTGCTCGCCGCCTCCTCCGGCGTCAGACTGCCCCGCTTCCGGTTCAGCTTGTACGCGGGGTACACTTGCGCCCGCTTGCTGGGCGGGGCGTCGAAGCAGAACGCGACGTTCGTCGTCCCGTGCCGGTCCTGGAACGAGCGGACGTCGCGCAGCACGCCGTACGCGATTCCGGTCGGATCCTCGCCGTGCCGCAGGAAACCCATCACGTGGTAGTTCCGCCACGCGAGGAACGGGACGTCGAGGACCAGCCACCGGTTGTGCTTCGGGCAGCGCCTAGCGATGCTGTCCGGCACTGACGTATTTTCCATAAATTCCCGGCAAGGGGACCGCCTGCTTTAGCTGGCGGGGGAATTGCCGGACCTCCACGTTGCTAGAGTCTTGATTATTCTTCCGACGGCTGTATAATTTAGGCATGGAAGGTCGTTATGCCAAAAACGCCGGGGCCGTCTTCTCGCTCAAGTACCACATCGTCTGGTGCCCGAAGTACCGCCGCCCCGTCCTGACAGCCGAAGTCGAAGCCCGCTTGCGGCAACTTCTCAGCGAGAAAGCTGCCGAACTTGGCATGACGATACACGCCTTGGAAGTCATGCCGGATCACGTTCACCTGTTCGTCGAGTCCGACCCGACCTTCTGCGTTGCCGAAATCGTCAACCGCTTCAAGGGCTTCACGTCTCGTGTCCTCCGCAAGGAGTTCGCCCACTTGCGGTCGCGCCTGCCGACCCTGTGGAGTCGGTCGTACTACGCGGGGACCGTGGGGGCCGTCAGTGAGGCCGTCGTTCGCCGTTACGTCGAAAGCCAGAAGGGACAGTAGGTCGTGCGCAAGGCATTCAAATACCGCCTGTGGACCGATGCCAATCAGGAGCGGGAACTGGCGACTGCCCTCGAATCGCACCGCCGCCTGTACAACGTCTGCCTGGACTATCGCGAGCTGGCCTATCAATGTTTCGGCGCGTCCGTCACCTATTGCGACTGCTCGCGCTGGTTCAAACACCAGCGGGACACCAACCCCTTCTTCGCCCGCCTCAACTTCAGCAGTGCCCAGGCGACCGTGCGCCGCCTCGACAAAGCCTTCGTCGCCTTCTTCCGGCGCCGCCAGGCGGGCGAGAAGCCCGGCTACCCGCGCTTCAAAGGGAAGGATCACTTCAACAGCATCGAGTTCCCGTCCCACGGAGACGGCGTCCGCCTGCGGGGCGACCGCCTGCGCGTGCAGCACGTCGGAACGATCCGGGTGAAGTTGCATCGGCCCGCCGAGGGCAAGATCAAGACCGTCACCCTCAAGCGTGAGGCGGACAAGTGGTACGTCGTCCTCTCCTGCGAGCTGCCCGATGTTCCCCTCGCGGACAACGGCAGGCCACCCGTGGGTATCGACGTGGGCCCGGAATCCTTCCTCACCACCAGCGAGGGCGAGCAGGAGCCGAACCCACGCTATCTCAAGGCAGCCCTGCCGAAACTGCGGCGTGCCAGTCGCGCCGCCGCCCGCAAGAAGCGGGGCGGCAAGAACCGCCGCAAGGCCGTCAAGCGACTCGCCAGGATCCACACCCGCGTCCGCAACTTGCGGCGCGAGCATCATCATCAGGTCGCCCTCAAGTTGGTCCGTCGCTACAGTCTCATTGCTGTCGAAAGCCTGAACGTCCGCGGGATGCTCAGGAACGATAGATTGGGTCGAGCGATCAGCGATGCTGGCTGGTCCAGCTTCGTCGGCATTCTGCGCGGCAAGGCCGAAAGTGCCGGCGTGCAGGTTGTGGCCGTCGATCCCAGAGGCAGTAGTCAGCAGTGCGTATGCGGTCAGGAGGTACGCAAAGACCTCTCGGCGCGCTGGCATGATTGTCCTCGCTGTGGTCTGTCGCAGCATCGGGATCACGTCTCTGCTCGGATAATCCTCGCAAGAGGACTGGCTTGGACGAAGCCAGTGCAGGTCAACGTAAGCTCCAAGGCTAAGCGTCCTGCAAGAAGCCGTCGCGTTCACGCGACGGAGTAGTCACACCCACTCTCCGTGCTTTGCTTCGGGCATCGCCTAACAATGCTGTTCGGCACTTTCCCCTAATTATCGTCGCCTACTCGTACCGCCGCTTCCGCGACACGGTGCACGCCGCCTCGATGTCGCGCCACACGCGCTCGACGAGCTTGTGAACGTCGTCCTCCATCTCCGCGTCCTCCACCGCCTTGACGATCTCGTCGCGCGGCCCCGTGTGCCCGACCTCCGTCGCGAGGATGCCGCCGGCGTCCGTCTCCCAGTGCTTGTTGTCCACGAGGTAGTCGACGCACGAGCCGATGTCGTCGAGTCCCGTCTTGCGGTAGAACGTCAGATCGACCCGACCCCCCTCCCAGCCGCACACATGATTTTTCGCCATCTTGAAGCGGACCACCTGACCGACGGGGTGGTCTTTCCCGCGGTACTTGACCTTCAACGTCTCCTTCAGCGACAGCCACGCCTCCAGCCGGGCGTAGAAGCGCAGCGCGTCCCCCCCGCTCCGCGTCTTCGGGTTGAACGTCGCGTTGAAGCCGATGTTGTGGCGCGTCTGGCTGATGATGACGAGGATCGAGTCGTGCTTCCGCAGGTAGTTGTTCGACACGCGCAGTCGCTGACTGTTGATCTTCGCCTTGTCCGTCCCGTACGAGCCTGACTCCTCCACCTGCTTCCCCTTACTCCGCGCCGCCCGCGCCTTGCGCTCCTTCTCGACCTGACTGATGTACGCCTCGGGGACGAGGGAGTCCATCGAGTCCAGGATTTCGATCACCGGTCCCGTCTTGAGGGACGCGTCCAGATCGTCGTAGAACGCCTCCTGGACGGACGGCTCCGTGATCTCGATCCGATCCATCAGCTTCGAGCCGAAGTACGACCGGATGTCCATCAGGGAGCCGTTCTCCCCGTTGTGGAAGCGGAGCCGGTAGTCCTTGAACGCGGGGTTCCGCGCCGCCTCCGCGAGGATCGTCATGCACAGCCACGTCTTCCGCGTGCTGCTGTCGCCGACGAACAGGGTGTACACACCCTTCGGGATGCCCCAGTCCGGCCGGCCGGAGAACGCCATGTTGAGCAGGGCGGAGCCCGTGCTGACCCCGTCCTGCGGGGCGCCGCCCGGCTTGCCCCCCTTCTTGCCCTTCTTGCCCTTCAGCGTGTCCGCGAGTTCCTTCGTATTCTTGGTCATGACTGAACTCCGGGCGGGAGGATGAGGCACGGGTACCCGTCCGGGCAGTCGACGTAGATGTACCCGGACCAGAAGCCGGACTGGAGGCCGGGGAGGGAGCGCGACGCGCGGCACTCCCGGATCCAGTCCACGACGTCGTTCATGTAGCAGCAGCCGACCGGCTCGCACGCGGTGAACTCCCGCGTCACCTCCTCCGACACGTACAGCTTGCCGCTCTCCTTGAAGTACTGGATCGCGATCTTGAACGGTTTTTTCATGGGATACCTGCGGAAAAACGGGAGCGTGGGCGGCAGCCGCTGTGATCCCACCGACCTGGCGCGGCTTGCCCTTACCGTCGGCCCGGCCCAGTCCCGTACCTGCGGGCGCCGTGGTTTCCGTCCTGCCCGCGTGGACTTCGGAGTTCCCGGCGTCACAGCCCTAGATTGACGCCGGACAGCGCTTGCCATCGCGCCGCCATCCCGTCCTGACGAAAGCGTAGCTGGCCGCCCGGGATGTAGCGTGGGGCACTCACGGCTCACCTCTGATGGGTGCGGCCACTCGGTCCGGTCGGAATCGAACCGACTGCGGGGGAGTTATGAACCCCTGCTCAACCGTTGAGGTGCTTTGGACAGCGCCTGACGATGCTGTCCAGCACATCATTGAGCATCGGACCGCTAACTAAGGAGGGGGACAACGAGTCCCCCTCCCCGCGACGAAACCGCCGCCCTTGCGAACGCCGCGGCTGTTAGCGCTTCTTGCGCTTTGGCTTCACTTCCTCTTCCTCTTCCTCTTCCTCTTCCTCTTCCTCTTCCTCTTCCTCTTCCTCTTCCTCTTCCTCTTCGTCTTCATCCTCGTCGTCCACCTCGTCCTCGTCCTCGTCCTCAGTTTTGGACGGCTTCTTGTCCTTGCCTTTGGCCTTGCCTTTGGCCTTGCCTTTCGCAGCCGGAGGCGCGTCTTCCTCGTCAGCGTCCGCCGTCTCCACGGCTTCGACCTCGTCAACGCCGACGGCCTTGAAATGCTTGCCGTCCGTGTCCTCCAGCGTCAGGGACGTGCCGTCGGGGCTGATCTTCACGATCTCGCACTCCCCATACTCGTCGTGATTGACGTACCCGCCGACCTTGAGTCCCTTGCCCTTGGCCGTGGTTACCTTGCCGTTTTTGTTCGGCTTCGTCGTGGGGGCGTCATCCTCGTCTTCCCCGTCCGCCTCCGCCCCGTCATCGTCATCGTCATCGTCATCGTCCGTGTCCGGCAGTTCGTCCTGCTCGTCGTCATTATCGTCGGACCGTCCCTTGTCCTTGCCGGCCGGCTTCCCGCCGTCTGCCCTGTCGGCACCACCTCGCGTCTGGAGCATGATCTGCTTCAGCTTCTCGTACGGCGTGTAGACGATGAGATCGTCGAGGCACGCAACCTCGTCCAGGACGGCCTCGTCCAGATCGGCGCGCGGCACCATCTCGATGTTCGTCGGCTTGAAATAGGTCTTGCCCTTGAACGTGTCCTGCCGGCTCGTGACGCGCAGCTCCTGCCCCCCGTCCAGCGCGAAGAAGTCGCGCCGGACGTCGTCGTCGTCCATCGCGTCGATCTTCTCGTCCATCTTCTCGCCGAACCCGTTGTAGTAGCTGCCCTCGTACACCTGCCAGCCCTTCTCCGGGTCCGCCTTGTCCTTCCACTGCCACAGCTGCCGCTTCTTCGGCTTCATCGAGTTGATGAGATCCTCCGACGCACCGGAGTCCTCCAGGCGCCGGAGCTCATCGCACACGGGGCACGGCTTCTTGAACGTCTTGACGAGGCAGCAGTAGGAGTTGCCGTCCGGCCCCAGGTTGCTGTGGACGTAGTACGTCCGCTCGAAGTGGAGGACCGGATTGTCCTCCGAGTACGGATCCGTCATCGGATTCCCCTTCCCGGGCCGGTACGGGGGGACGATGAGCTTGTACGTCTTCTCCTCCTTGAACTTGAACCGACTGACGCCTTGCGGCAGCTTGATGCACGCGAGCTCGAAACCCTCGCTCTGCTTCTCCGCCACCCTCTTAGCGTTCGTGTAACTGTACTTCCGCTTCTTGAGTTCCTTCTTAGTCGCCATGCTTGTCCCTTTCTCGAAAACGGTCCCGGAAACGTCTGATCGCCGTGAGCACGCCGAGCGTGATCATTTTCGCCCACAGGTAGAGGAGGAGTGGGACGACGAAGAACAATAATAGGAACCACAAAATGCCGGTGAGGACGGTGTCCATGGTGCCGATCACGCCCCCTCCCGGCGCCTGCGCCGCGCCCGCATCTGCAGCTCGTCCAGCTTCTCCTGCGGCACGTCCTTGGGCGTCTTCATCTTGGAGAAGTAGTTCGCGAGCCACAGCTGGACGAGATTCTCCAGCGCCTTCTTCCGATGCTCCAGCGTGTCGACCGCGGCCTCCAGCACGTCGACCGCGTGCTTCGCGTCGATGACGGCGCGGTTCGCGGACTGGTACTTCTTGCTGATCAGGATCGCCTTCTCGATGGACGGCTCCGTCAGCTTCTCCAGGCCGAACTGCCCGGGGTTGAGGCGGACGCTCCGATCCACCTCCGCGGCCGTCACGTCCCGCGCCGCCTTCGCCTGCTCGTGCACCTTGCGGGCGTCCGCGAGAGCCACCTTGTATCGATGGTACAGCTTCGGCTGGTTGATCCACTCCTCGTCGAGGCGACCCTCGTCGAGGACGAAAAAGTCCGCTTCCTCTTCCACGGCGTCACCCCCCGTTTCAGCTGTCGAAACCGAACACGATCCGGACGTCGTCCGGATGTTCCGGATCGATCTTCGCGAGCTCCGGCAGCACTTTGCTGTAGAACCAACCGGCGTCCTCGCCGTACGTCTGCTCCCACCAGACGCGGACGAAGTACTCGACGCCGGCCTTCTTCTTGGTGGGATTCGCGAGCAGCGCGTCCGCGTGGTACTCGTCCAGGACGAGGACGCCCGAACCCTCCACGTGGTGGCTGTACCCGTCCGGCGCACGTCGGGGTGCGTCGCGCCACGCGGGGTACGCGTCGAGCGGGATGACGCCGTAGTTGCGCGTGCGCCGGCCCCAGTCGTACGCGAGGAGTTCCTTGACCGTAAGCCACGAGAAGCTGTGATCCCCGAGATCCCGGTCCTGATCCACGTCCGGACTGAGATCGTCGGGCACGCCCCGGCGCGGGGTGATCGGCACGTACCCGTCACCCGTCTTGATGCCCGCAAACCCGCGCCCGTTGCGGACGTCCGCGAGGATCGCGAAACAGGCGTAGTTACGTTCGCTGTACCAGTCCGTGCGGTACTTTTTGACGTAGTACCCCGCCATGCTGTACCCGTCGTCCGGCCGCGCCTTCTGCTCGTCCGACAGCGCCGCGTACTCCCGCGCGAGGTAGGGATCTCGGGCCGGGTAGTCGTCGGGCGGATGCACGCGCTGCCAGACCCCGTCGATCTTACGCTCCACGACCAGATGGATGTCGGTCCCCACGGATGGCCCCCTTCGTTAGATGTAGATGTCCGCTCACGGCGCCGGCATCAGGACGTCCCAGCACGCGCCGTACAGACCCTCCCTGCCGCTCGCGAAGAAGTCACACTCGAACGCGCTGAGGATCATCCGCGCCCGCGCCGCGCTCTTCCCGGCCTTGAGGATCTCCTTCCCCGCGTTCGCGAGGACGAGGCGCCGGATCTGCTCCGGCTCGTCCTCCACGTTGCGCAGGATCTTGCACATGTCCGCCCACGTCGTCCGCTCCCACAGGAGCGCCTTGACTATGTCGAACGCCTGCCGCCGCGTGTCCGACTTCGTGATCGCGGCGAGCTGCTCCGCCTCCGTCCCGAGGCCGAACACCTGATGGAGGAGGACGAGCGCCTTGCGGGCGCTCCCGTCCGCGCACTCCACGATCCGATCCAGCACCTCCTGCGACACCTCCCGGCCCTCCCGGCGTGCGACGTCCGCGACGTGGTTAGCGAGCAGGTCGGGCGCGATGCGATGCACATGCACTATTGTACAGCGAGTGCGGATCGTGTCCAGCAGTTCGTTCGGATGGGTCGTCGCGAGGAAGAAGTACACGTTGCGGGGCGTGTCCTCCAACACCTTCAGCAGGGCCGTCTGGGCGGAACCGCCTTTTCGGTGAGATAGTTCGTGACAGTTATGAACCGCGACACCATTCGCGAAGTAGGACGGGTGCTCCGAAATTTGCAGGTCGTAAAACTCTACGAATCCGCGAGCGTTGTCTTGATTCGAGATAACACCGACGAAAGCGCGTTCGTTACGGCCTCGTTGGTAAACCTCAACACGCGCCACCCTAACAGTTCGAGCTTTCGCGTCTTTTTGGCATCGAGCGCGGAAATCTTCTTCGATCTGTGCCCAGCGCCGTCGATCTCCACTGCTACCTTCTTCGCCTCGCATCCGACATCGACTTTGTAGTTCGTCGGGTATCCCGACTTGTCGTACGAGTGATGTCCAGTCAAAATCGGTAATTCCATTTTCCACCCGCACACATCCCCTCCCAGCGCTTGGTGCAGTTCCATCTGCGCCGGGGTTAGTTTCCCGTTCCCCCCACGCTGACCCAACCAGACATGTCCGATGCCGGCGGCTTCTTTTGTCGCCATCGCCTTGGTCACATTCTCGGGACGTTGTCCGGGATTGTCCTCCCGCATCCGCCTCGACGATCTCTGCCGTTGCCGCAAACCCTCTTCCGTCTGCATGAACGCTTTCCGCTTGGCGCTGATTTTCGCACGAGATGATTGCCCGTACAGTTTCGCACGGATCTCTGGCCGGCTGATCTTGTTCTTCGCCAGACACGACCTGCTGCAAAACGTCTGTTTCGCATACACAGGCACACGAAACCCCGCCGAACACTCGGGACAGACCCGCACCTCCCTCGCAGCGCGGGGACGTTGCCGTCCAACCAACCCGCGATCGGCGCACACCTTGCTGCAATACTTCTGTTTGCTCCGGGTTGGCACCTCGAACGCCGTGCCGCACTGCAGACAAACTATCATGCCCCGCCGTCCGTTCCCCTTCCGCCGTTCCCGCAGACTCGTTGCGCACCCTTTCGAGCAACATGTGTTCGGTCCGATTTTCGCGTCCCGACACGATCGCTTGAATTCCCGCCCGCAGAACGCACAATTCCCCACTTGATCCGGTTTGCGCTTCCGCCCCATCCAGTTCGTGCCGTAAAGCCGGACTTTCAGCGCGTAGCCGCACTTCCGCGAACAAGTCCTTTGCCGTTTCGTCTTCGGGATAAAACTTGTGCTGCAAACAGCGCACACCAGAACTGGTTTCATTGGGAACACCCTCCTTTCCAGCATCATAGCTATCCGCGCTGAAAAGGCAATGCTCATAACTCAAACCGGATGCAGGCACCCATCCCTTGTCCGTCAAAAAGAGATGATCCTTCGTTGTGAAGATGGTAACACCCGTGCCAAGCGTCACCTTAACAACCCGATCAACGCTAACCTTGTTAACGAACACCCTCTCTACCACACCACTCCCCGCGACATTCGTGACGACGTCCCCAACCCGCACGTCGGCGATCTTGACTGGTCCGCTAGGCGTCGTCACATCCGTGCCCCGGTGGAAACACTCGTCAATAATCCACACGCGGCACGGCCCGGCCATCGGCGCGAGGCGCGCCGCCGTCTCCAGCTTGCGGACCATGTCGATGCCGCGATCGGACGCCGCGTTGATCTCGTCGAAGTCCATGTCGCTGCAGCCGAGCTTGTCCTTGAGGATGCGGGCGAGCGTCGTCTTCCCGCACCCCGACGGCCCGACCAGCAGGACGGCGGCGGGGACGCGCTTGTTCTTCAGCCACTCGTTGATCATGCCGACCGCTTCGGGCTGCCCGACGACGTGCTTGAGCAGTTTCGGTCGGTAGCGCCGGTACAACTCCACGGGTTCGTCGTCCCCCCGCTTCCCGCCGCCCGCCCCGTTGCGCCTGACTTCGTCGCCCATGACCGGACCCCCCTCAGTTGGACTCGATGAGCTCCCGCTCCAGATCGTCCGCCTCGTCCCGCAGCGCCTTGATCATCACCAGTTTGTCGCAGTTCGTCAGCGTGACGACGCGATCCCCGCGCTCGTCCACACCCTTCCCGACGAGGAACAGGATGTAGGCGGCGTCGTCCGGCAGTTTGCGCGTGACGCGCCGCGCGATGCCGCTCAGCAGCCGGTTCACTTCCCGCTCCGTCAACTCGACGAATGGTTTGCTCATCAACAGCACCTTTGCTAGAACAGACCCTTCTCGAACTTGGGCTTTCGGACCGTCCGGCGCCACCGCTGGTAGCGCTTGACGACGATGTCGAGGCACTCCCCGTACGACAGATGCGAAAGATCGGGGACGGTCCGCAACTTCATCGCGTCACGGAACCAGTTCGTTGAGTCCACAGAGTCGAGGCGGCGGACGTGTGTGTACTCGCGCAGCGCCCAGCCGTGGACGTGCAAACCATCTGGAACTTTGTCACACACGCCGCGGATCCACTTCTCCTTGCCCCCGCGCGGCGGCTTCAGACCTATGCCCAACCAGTTGCCGCGCTCGCGCGCCAGGGAGATCAAATCTTTGAGCAGATCGGCCGGGTCCGTGTCGTGGATCGTCGGGAAACCACCGTACGCTTCGTAGTTGCGCAGCGAGCGGCGCCAGTCCCCACTGATGTCGTCCAGACCGGCAATCGCGTCCGCGTGCCCCACCCACTCGGCGTGCCAGTCTTTGTACGCGGCGCCGTCCACTTTTACACCCGTGTTCATCTCGCTGAACGCGCCCGAGTCGATGAGGACGCGACGGAACGACTGCTGGTACCCCCTGTGGAGCCACCCCTGCCGGCCGTTGACGACGAAACTCAGCAGGACGGGCATGTCGGCTAAGTGTTCCGCCTGCTGCTGTGTCGCCGGGCTCGCGAGGTAGACGATCATTCCCCGTACTCCACGCACGTCGTCGCCGTCTCGTACACGCGGACGGCGACCAAACTGGGCCAGCGTGTCTTCGCGTAGTCGTGGAAGTGCCGCGCCAGCTCCTCCGCCGTCGTCCGCTCCCCGCCCCCCATCACGACGTTCAGATCGCGATGATCGAAGTTGTCGTCCAGATACCGTTTGAACGGATCGAGATCGCCGTAGTCTACGCCGGCAAAGTTGCGGGTGTCCAGTTCCGCGCTCTCCAGCACGAGCTCGACGCGGTACGAGTGGCCGTGCGGGCGCCGGCACTTGTGCCCGTCCGGCAGATGCGTCAAAGAGTGCGCCGCCTCGAACGCGAACCACTTCGACAGTCGCCACCGTTTCGTAGACATTACGGCAACCCCCACACTTTATGTGCTTGGACGCCGAGCCGGTAGCCCTTGCGGCGCCGGAGGAATCGCAAACAGTCGTCCAGCGATCCCGGCACGCCCTCGCACGGCGTCACGAAGCGGTAGTTGAAGTTCTTCTCGCACTCGTCCAGCACGGGTTCCATGTCCTCCAGGCGCAGGCCGTTGAGTCGCGGCACAAGGTTCAACTGGTCCCCGTTCCGATGGATCCACGTGTCAGAGGCGTGGGGGCTGACGCTCAGGAAGTCCACCCCGCCCCAGCACAGGCCCATCTGCGCCGGACGGATCCCGGCCGTAGCCAACGCGACGCGGTACCCGAGCGTGCGAATCACGCGGTACAGCGGGACGAGATCATAGATTGTGGGCTCGCCCCCCGTTACCCACACCCATTTCGTCCCGTCGTACGCGACGTTCGCGACACGCGCCGCGATCTGCTCGGGGGACAGTCGTTCAGTGACGGTGTAGTTCGTGTCACAGCCGGCGCAGTTGACTGGGCAGCCGGCCAGACGGACGAATACCATCGGCTCGCCGAGCATGACGCCCTCACCTTGGTACGTCATGAACACGCCCTGCGGGGCGAGCGCATACAGTGCGTTTTCAGACACGCAGGGCCTCCTCCCGCTCGACGCAGGCGCCGCACTGCCGGCACGGTTCGTCATCTTGGGGATCGTAGCAACTCCACGTCACGTCGAGCGGCGCGCCGAGCTCCCTGCCGAGGCGGACGATGTCCCGCTTCGTAAAACCCAAAAACGGCGCCACGACACGCACACCAAACGTTGCGCCGATCAAACGGTCCACCGCCTCGACGAACTCGGGGCGGCAGTCCTCGTACACTGCGGCGTCCCCCGCGTGCGCGCCGAACAGCACGATCCCGCACTCGTGACTCTTGGCGATCCCCGCCGCGAGCATCAAAAGGATGAGGTTACGGTTCGGCACGACGGTGGCGGCCTGTCGCGGATCCGTGTAGTGGATACCCTTCGGGATCTCCCCATGTCCCGTCAACGCAGACGGTGTAATCATCGTTGGGGGTAACTTAACCGATCGAGGATCGCATTTTGTTTTCTTACCTATGTGCCCGGCTGCCTGAACTTCTCGTTCCGCATGTAACTGCCCATAATCGAACGTGACAGCGAACACGTCGCGTCTGATGTTCAACTCACGGTACAGTAAAACTGTCGAGTCAAGTCCACCCGAGAATAGCACGACGCTGCGCATGCCTTACCTCACGCCTTGTACTTAACGATCCGGAGGATGAGACCCCGCGCCCGCGCCCGCGCGATCATGTCCCTGGTGCCGCGTGACGAACCGTCCCAGAACGCGACGCACGCGCCTTTGCCGGGCCGGCACGAGTGCGCCATCGCCTCGTTACGAATCCGTCCGGCGCGTTTGCCGTGCCTGCCCCAGTCCGCGGGGAACGGATCTATTATATGCCCCCGCGCCTTCGCCCACGCTTCGCCCAGCAGGTCGGCGCCCGGCGCGCGGCCGCTCACGACGGTGACTTTGCGCAGCTGGCGCGTCAGCCGATCCAGCGTCCGGAACAGGAGGTCCCCGTCCGCGAACGTCCGCGTCCCGCAGACGATGATCCGCATGGTTAGAAACCGAACCCCTTGTCGAGGCGGGCCTGCTTGAGGCGGCGCTGCGTCAACTTGATCTGACTCAGCCGCAGATCGACGCCGACGAAGCGCCGGCCGAGTTTGACCGCCTCACCAACCGTAGTACCCGATCCCGAGAACGGGTCCAGCACCGTGCCACCCGGTTTGCAGAAGCTCTTGATGAAGAACGCGGGGACGGCGGCGGGGAACGGGGCCTCGTTGTCGTGCGCCACGTT
>WBZR01000792.1_pt1 | contig 46026 bp, 48 predicted proteins | sample 5204231 | NCBI WGS metagenome assembly WBZR01 (sample SAMN12412403, study PRJNA552823) | activated sludge metagenome | isolation source: activated sludge from anammox sidestream of wastewater treatment plant... | place: USA: Virginia | collected 2017-08 | reverse complement strand
GACAGTTTCACCTTGGAGCGCAGCACGTACATGCCGAGCTTTTTCAGCATCGCCGGCTGAATGTCGGCGGAGAGCTGGAGCAGGATGTCGCGATCGTCGCGCCAGATCAGAAAATCGGCGAGCAGGCGGCCTTTCGGATTGCAGAAGCCGCAGCGTTCTGCGCGATTGCGCGCGAGATGCTGCACGTCGTTGGACAGGAGGTTGTGCAGGAAAGTCGCCGCATCCTCGCCGCTGGCGCGGATCAGCGCGAATTGGGCCAATGGCGCCACGACGGTGGCCGAGGCGGCGGCCTGGAGTTCCGCCTGCGCGTCGCCGAAATTCTGCGGCTGACCCGCTTCGAGGCGGGCGCCGCGTTCGCCGAGGAAATTCTGCCAGTTCATGCCGGTGTTCTCTGTACGGTTGAGGGGGGTGGGTTATTATAGCTTTTGTGTCGCAGTGCTTTTCTTCAACCCGCTTCCTCCCCGGATAATGGCCGTTCTGCTGCGTTTGCTCGGCATTGCCCTGGCAGCCGTGCTTGCCTTCCTCGGCTGGATGGCCTATTTCGCCACCCGGCCGGTCGCGCTGCAAGCCAGCCCGGCCGATTTCACGATACCGCCCGGCAGCACCCTGCGCGCCGCCTCGCGCCAGATCGAGGAGGCCGGCATCGCCTTGCCTGCCTGGCAATTCACCCTGCTCGGGCGCGCCCTCGGCAAAGCCTCGGAAATCAAGGCCGGCAGCTATGAAGTCGTGCGGGGCGTCACGCCGCTCAAGTTGCTGGAAAAGCTGACCCGCGGCGATGTCACCCAGGCGGATGTCGTTCTGCTGGAAGGCTGGACGTTCCGGCAGATGCGGGCGGCGCTCGATGCCAATCCCCATGTACGCCACGACACGACGGGACTGGCGGATCGGCAGATCATGGAAAAACTGGGCCTCGAAGGCCACGCGGAGGGCCGCTTCTTTCCAGACACCTACCTTTTTCCGAAAGGGACGGCCGATGTCGATATCCTGAAGCGAGCCTATCGGCAGATGGACAAGCTTATCCAGTCGGAATGGGATGCCCGCGAAGCCGGTCTGCCCTACAAAACGCCCTACGAGGCCTTGGTCATGGCTTCCATCGTGGAAAAAGAAACGGGGCAAGCGCCTGACCGCGGCCAGATTGCGGCGGTTTTCGCCAACCGCTTGCGCAAGGGCATGCTGCTGCAGACAGACCCTGCGGTGATCTATGGGCTCGGCGACCGGTTCGATGGCAATCTTCGCAAACGCGATTTGCAGACGGATGGCCCTTACAATACTTATACGCGGCCCGGCCTGCCGCCAACCCCCATCGCCATGCCCGGCCGCGCCTCGATTCAGGCAGCCCTGCATCCCGCCCGAACGGATATGCTTTACTTCGTCGCCAGAGGGGACGGCTCCAGCCAGTTTTCCCGCACACTGGACGAGCACAACCGGGCCGTGGCGAGATACCAATTGCGAAAAGGGAACTGAATGCGCGGCAAATTCATCACGCTGGAAGGCATCGACGGGGCGGGGAAGAGCACCCACCATGCCTGGTTGAGCGAATTCCTGAAAAAGCAGGGCAGGGAGGTCGTCGAAACGCGGGAACCGGGGGGAACGCCCCTCGGGGAAAAGCTCCGCGCCCTGCTGCTTTCCGAAGCGATGCACCTGGAAACGGAAGCCTTGCTGATGTTTGCCGCCCGGCGCGAACATCTCGCCAAGCTGATTCTGCCGGCCCTTGAAGCAGGAAAATGGGTAGTCTCCGACAGGTTTACCGATGCCTCCTATGCCTACCAGGGCGGCGGCAGGGGGCTTGCGCCCGAGAAGATCATGGCTCTGGAACAATGGGTGCAAGGCGATTTCCAGCCCGACCTGACGTTGGTTTTCGACCTGCCGGTCGAAATCGCCTGTGAGCGATTGTCAAAGGCCGGGAATGCGCCGGATCGTTTCGAGCGGGAGAGCCGCGCATTTTTCGATCGTGTCAGGAATTCCTATTTGCAAAGAGCGGCAGCCGATCCGAAGAGAATCAAGCTGATCGACTCTTCCGAGAGCATTGTGAATATTCAAGAAATACTTTATAAAACAATTACAATTATTTGTTAATAAATGATATACGTATGGCAGAAAGAGCTTTGGAATAAGCTCCTGGGGCAAGTTGAGCGGCTTCCTCATGCCCTTCTTCTGAGCGGTCCGGCCGGAGGTGGGAAGAAAAATTTCGCCCATGACTTGGCTGCCAGACTTCTGTGTGAAAAGGCTTCAGGAATCAATGAGGCTTGTCGGGCTTGCGCTTCCTGCAACTGGTTCTTTTCGGGTAATCATCCGGATTTCAGGCTGATAGAACCGGGTGGCGACGAGCCGGAGGACAGCGACTCCGATGCCGAATCGGCCTCGATGACGAAGAAAAAATCCGATCAGATCCGCATCAATCAGATACGGAACCTCGATAGCTTCTTGGGTATTGGCACCCACCGCCAGGGCTTGCGCATCATCGTGATTCAGCCTGCCGAGACCATGAACCAGGCAACCGCCAACGCACTTCTTAAAATACTTGAAGAACCATCTACAAACACATTGTTTATATTGATAACTAATAATAAAAAAAGACTTCTGCCAACCATTCTGAGCCGTTGCCAGACCGTCAATTTTCCAAAGCCAGCCAGCAAAGATGCCTTGGCTTGGTTGAAGGATTCCGGCATCCAGCATGCCGAAGATCTTCTTTCCCATGCCGGCGGCCTTCCACTGGCAGCTGCCGACGAATCAAAAAACCGGGAACGGCTGGACACCTTCTTTCATGACCTTGCTCAGGTTGGACAAGTCGGACCAGTTGCCATAGCCGGGCGCTGGGAGGGCTGGCTGAAGGAAAACAAGGACGGAGAGCCCTTGCTGGAAAAGCGCACCCTGGTCACCTGGCTGCAAAAATGGGTTTTTGATCTCATCACTGTAAAAATGACCGGTTCGGTCGTGTTCCACAGTCACAAACAGCGAGAAATCCACATGATTGCCGGCGGGGCATCGCTGCACGCCTTGATTGATTGCTACAATGAACTTCTGAGAATCAAGGCTGTATCGCAACACCCCCTGAATCCGCGGCTGTTTTTTGAAGACATGCTGACCCGATATGGAAGGGCTGCAGTTAAAGGAAGCTAAGGGCCTATGCCAGAACCCACCAAACCCCAGGCCGCAGCTGCCCGCCCGAGCGTACTTTCGCTCAACATCAATTCAAAATCAGCGCTTTATGCAGCGTATATGCCTTACCTCAAAAGGGGCGGGATTTTCGTGCCGACAGCCAAGCCGTACGCCATCGGAGATGAGGTTTTCATGCTGTTGTCCCTGATGGACGAACCGGGCAAGCTGCCGATTGCCGGCTCGGTGGTCTGGGTCACGCCCGCCGGAGCGCAGAACAACAAAACCCAGGGAATCGGAGTCCAGTTCAGCGAAGACGAATCCGGACAATCCGCCAAACGCAAGATAGAAGGCATCCTGGCCGGGTATCCTGCCGGCCGGCAGACGCACACAATTTGAACCGCTGTATATTGGTGCTTCCCTGCAATGCTGGTCGATTCGCATTGTCACCTTGATTTTCCCGAACTCGCCGACAGAATCGATCAAGTCATTGATTCCATGATGCATGCCAATGTTGGCGCAGCTCTTTGCATTGGCGTCAGCCTCGAACAAATGCCCAAGGTGCAGGCGCTGGCAGAAAAGCACCGTAATTTGTATGCCACGGTTGGCGTGCATCCGGAACACCAGGATTGTCTCGAGCCGGATGTCGAAACCTTGCTCAGATTCGCAGATCATCCCAAAGTGCTAGGCATTGGTGAAACTGGCCTCGATTATTTTTGGCACAAAGACAAGCCAGAATGGCAACGGGAGCGTTTCCGGGTTCATATCCGAGCTGCCAAGGCTTGCGGTAAGCCCTTGATCATTCACACAAGAGATTCTGCAGCGGACATTCTGCAAATCTTGCGTGTGGAGGGTGCCGATTCGGTTGGTGGAGTGATGCACTGCTTCACGGAAACCCGGGAGGTTGCCGAGAAGGCGCTGGACATGGGCTTCTACATTTCCTTCTCCGGGATCGTCACATTCAAGAATGCGCACGAGTTGAAGGAAACCGCCAAAATGGTCCCTATGGATAGGCTTCTTGTCGAAACGGATTCTCCCTTCCTGGCGCCGGTTCCCCATCGAGGCAAAACCAACGAACCGGCTTATGTACGCCATGTCGCCAATGAGATCGCGGCATTGAAGGGAATCGGCATCGATGAAGTCGAGAGCCAGACGACAGAGAATTTCTGCAAATTATTCAAGGTGATAATCAATTGAACCGGAAACGCATGTCTTCTTTGAGAGATACGGTTGCCGCTTTGGTCATTAGCCTGTTGTTGCTTGCAGGCAAGGCGACAGCAGGTATCTACGAAGATCTACTTAAAGCCATTGAGGGCAATGACACACAAACCGTTACCGACATTCTGCAGCGCGGAATGGACGTCAATACAGTCGATAAATCAGGTAATTCACTGCTCATGCTGGCCATAGAAAAGGGGAATGCGGATCTGGTGCGTTTCCTGGTTGCGCATCGGGCCAAAGTCAATGTCAGGAATCAGTACGGAGATACGCCATTGATGCTGGCCTCGCTCAAAGGGCAAAGGGAGATCGCCAAAATGCTCGTATCGGCCGGCGCGGATATCAATCCCCCTGGATGGACACCGCTGATGTATGCCGCTTATGAAGGCCAAGTTGAAGTGCTTGAGTATCTCATCGGCCAGGGGGCCGAGGTCGACGCGACGGCACCCAATCACGCCACCGCGCTCATGCTGGCTTCAAAAAATGGGCATTTCGAGGCTGTGAAATTACTGCTGGAAGCGGATGCCGATCCAGATTACAAAACATCGGACGGAATCACGGCACTCAAGTGGGCTGCGCAAGGCGGACATGGGAATATCATTGATTTACTCAAGAAGGCGGGAGCGGAAGAGTAGCCGTAGTCCTGAACGCCGGTTTAATATACTTCGTATAATCTGTATTATGTCTAATTAGTTCTGGAGGGCAATCGCCGGTGGCAGTGGTTAGGGTGAGCGTTTCGGTTGGTGCCCGGAGCCGGAATCGAACCGGCATGACCGTTGCCGGTCGAGGGATTTTAAGTCCCTTGCGTCTACCAATTTCGCCATCCGGGCGATCAAAAGGCACGAAAGGATGGAGGCGGGGGTCGGAATCGAACCGGCGTAGACGGCTTTGCAGGCCGCTGCATAACCACTTTGCTACCCCGCCGCGGAATGTCCGGGCTCTGAACGAAAAGGGGAAAACGCAGGCGCTCTACGCTTTCCCCGGTATTCTGGAGCGGGAAAGGAGTCTCGAACTCCCGACCTCAACCTTGGCAAGGTTGCGCTCTACCAACTGAGCTATTCCCGCGGAACAGGCGAGCATTATAGCGGCGCTTCCCCCGGTGTCAAGCTTCCCTTCTTCCATTCAACTTCACATTTTTTCGACGATGTGCGGCCATGCCATGCGCAGATAGTAAGCCATGGACCAGAGCGTGAGCAAGGCGGCCAGATAAATCAGCCAGGTTCCGATGCGCTGAGGTTCGAACAGCGGCAAGGAGTCATGATAAAGCAGCATTGGAATGGCTACCATCTGACTCGTCGTCTTCACCTTGCCCAGGAACGAGACGGCGACGCTGCGGGCGGCGCCGATCTTGGCCATCCATTCGCGCAGTGCCGAGATGGTGATTTCCCGCCCGATGATGATGAAGGCAACGATCGTGTCCGCCCGATCGAGCTGCACCAGCATGATCAGGGCGGCGGCAACCATCAGCTTGTCTGCAACGGGATCGAGGAAGGCGCCGAAGGCGGAAGTCTGCTGCAGGGTACGGGCAAGGTAACCGTCGAGCCAGTCGGTCAGGGCCGCAACGACGAATATTATCGTTGCGGCCAGATTTTGCTGATGCGGGGCGAGCCAATCGTGATGCAGGTAGAACACGCCGACGAAAAGCGGGATCAGGAGGATGCGGCCCCAGGTCAGCAGATTGGGAATGTTGTTGGGCATCGCCTGTTCTTGTTTGCGTCAGTGCAGCTGATTGTAAATCGCTTCGGCCAGTTTGCGGCTGATACCTTTGACACGACATAAATCCTCAACCGTCGCCGCACGCACGCCCTGCAAGCCGCCGAACTGGGCCAGCAGACGCTTGCGCTTGCCCGGTCCGACGCCGGGTATGTCCTCCAGGCTCGAACGGCTGCGCGCTTTCGCACGGCGGGCACGGTGCCCGGCGATGGCGAAACGGTGAGCTTCGTCGCGGACCTGCTGGATGAGATGCAGGGCCGGATCGTTCGACGGTAGATTCAGCGGCTCCTCAGTGCCGGGCAGAAACAGGTTCTCCAGGCCCGGCTTGCGCTCCTCGCCTTTCGCCACGCCGACCGCAGGCAGGTCGGCCAGGCCCAGTTCGGCGAGAATTTCGCGCGCGGCGCCGACCTGCCCCTTGCCGCCGTCGATGAGTATCAGGTCCGGCCGTATCCCCTCCCCCGCCGCGACCTTCTCGTAACGGCGCGCCAGCGCCTGGCGCATCGCGGCGTAGTCGTCGCCGGGCGTGATGCCGGTGATGTTGTAGCGTCGGTATTCGCCCTTCTTCATGGCGCCGTCGACGCACACCACGCAGGATGCGACCGGGGCTTCACCCAGGGTATGGCTGATGTCGAAGCACTCGATGCGCCGCAGCGGCTCGTTTGCGACGAGCACTTCTTGCAGCCGCTCGAGGCGTCCTTCGGCATTCGCGGTTGATGTCGCCTGGGCCTCGATGGCATGACGGGCGTTGCGCTCGGCCATCGCCAGCCAGGCGCGCTCCATTTCATGGCGCGGACGCTGCAAGGCGACGGCATGATCCGTCATGCCGGCCAGGATGGCTACGCACTCCGCGTCGACGTCGAGGTTGACGAGAATGCGCTGCGGCGCCGGATGGTCGGCGTAATGCTGCTCGAGGAAGGCGGCCAGGGTTTCCTCGGGCGAACAGTCCTGCGCGTTCCGGGGAAAGTGCACCCGGTCGCCGAGATGACGCCCGCCGCGCACCATGGCATGGTCGATCGCCAGCATGCCCCGCTCGGCGACGGCGGCGACGATGTCGACATCCTCCTCGCGCGCGCTCTCGACGTACTGACGGTGCAGCACCCTCTGCAGCGAGCGGATCTGGTCGCGCAGCGCCGCCGCCTTCTCGAAATGCAGCCGCTCCGCCTCCGCCTGCATGGCCTCGGTGAGCCGCTCGACGACTTCGCCGTGCCGGCCCTTGAGGAACATCTCGGCGAGGCGCACATCGGCGACGTAGTCGGACTCGGAGATCAGCCCGACGCAGGGCGCGCTGCAGCGCCCGATCTGGTGCAGCAGGCAGGGCCGCGAGCGGTTCTGGTAAACCGCGTTCTCGCAGGTGCGCAGCAGGAAGATGCGTTGCAGGAGGTGAATGCTCTCCCGCACGGCCTGCGCGTTCGGGAAGGGACCGAAGTAGCGCGCGCCCTTCTCGAAGGCGCCGCGGTGGAAGGCGATGCGCGGGCAGGCATCCGCCGACAGCTCGATGTAGGGATAGGACTTGTCGTCGCGAAAGAGGATGTTGTACTTCGGCGCCAGGCTCTTGATGAGATTGTTCTCGAGGATCAGCGCCTCGGCTTCGGAACGCGTCACCGTGACCTCGACACCGGTCACTTGCCCCACCATGAGACGGATGCGCGGGCTGAGGTCGGATTTCTGGAAATAGGAGGCGACGCGCTTCTTCAGGGCCTTGGCCTTGCCGACATAGAGCACCCTGCCCTCCTCGTCCAGCATGCGGTAGACCCCGGGTTCCTCGGGCAGGGAACGGATCAGGGCCTTGCTGTCGAACATGCTCAGAGATCGGCTCGGATGGCGTCGAAGACGGCGTGGAAACCCGCCTCGGTCAGCCGGCCGGTCTGGGTGTTGTAGCGGCTGCAGTGGTAGCTGTCGTGCAGGATGCGTCCGTCCGGCAGGACATGGCGCGCGCCATGGGCGAACTTCCAGGCGCTGCGTCGCAAAGTCAGTGCCTGCAGCACGGCGTTGTGCGCCACCAGACCCAGCGCTAGGAGAATGCGCGCCTCCGGCGAAGCGGCCAGCTCGCCGGCCAGGTAGCGGTTGCAGGTCCTGATTTCGCCCGTTTCAGGCTTGTTCTCCGGCGGCACGCACTTCACGGCGTTGGTGATGCGACAGTCGCTCAACTGCAGGCCGTCGCCCGCCGAGACGGATTCCGGCCGGCTGGCGAAGCCATAGCGATGCAGCGTCGAATACAGCAGCACGCCGGCATGGTCGCCGGTGAACGGACGCCCCGTGCGGTTGGCGCCGTGGTAGCCGGGCGCCAGGCCGACGATGAGCAGGCTTGCTTGCGGGTCGCCGAACGGCGGCACCGGCCGCGCGAAATAGTCAGTCTGCGCGGCACGGCAATCCGCCAGGAAGTCCGCCAGGCGCGGGCAGGCGCGACATTCGAGCAGCGTCGTCGCGGTCGCCGGCATGCCCTACTCGTTGACCGCCGCGAGCGTCGCCAGCGCCTGCCGGTAGGCGGGCTCGTCCTGCAGGGCCTCGAGGGACGACGCCGGCGCGGCAGGCAGCAGCTTCTCCAGCCGTTGCGCGGAGACGGAGTCGTGCCGCGGTCGCCAATCGCGCAGCAGCCGCCGAGCCGCGTCCGGGTTATTGCACACCAGCACCATGTCGCAGCCCGCATCGAGAGCTGCGTCCGCCCGCTCGACGAAACCGCCGGCCACGCTGGCGCCTTCCATCGACAAGTCGTCGCTGAAGATCACGCCCTCGAAGCCGAGTTCGCCGCGCAGCACGTAGCGCAGCCAGTAGGACGAGAAACCGGCTGGCTGGGGATCGAGGCTCTCGTAGATGACATGCGCCGGCATGACGGCGGCCAGATCCATCTTGCGATGGGCGCGGTAGGGCGCGAGGTCCGGATACAGCGCCGACACCGGCCGGGAGTCGACCGGAATCGCCACGTGGGAATCTGCCGCAACGAAGCCGTGGCCGGGGAAATGCTTGCCGACATTGGCCATGCCGGCGCGGCGCAGGCCGGCAATGAGGGCGCCGGCGAGCGCCGTCACGGCCTCCGGGTCGCCATGGAAGGCGCGGTTGCCGATGATCTCGCTGGTGCCGTGGTCGAGGTCGAGCACCGGCGTGAAGCTCAAGTCGATGCCGCAGGCGCGCAACTCTGCGGCGAGCACATATCCGGCCGCCTCGGCCGCCGCGATGGCGCGGGCGGGCTCCGCGTCCCACAGCACGCCCAGCGCCCGCATCGGCGGCAGCACCGTGAAGCCGTGGCGGAAGCGCTGCACGCGACCGCCCTCGTGGTCGATGGCGATCAGCAGCGGCGGGTGGCGCAGGGAATGAATCTGAAAAGTCAGTTCCTGCAGCACGGCGATGGATTCGAAATTGCGCTTGAACAGGATGACGCCGCCGACCAGCGGATGCTGCAGGAGCTCGCGTTCCTCGTCCGTGAGGCGCGGCCCTGATAGGTCGAGCATCAGCGGGCCGAGCGGCAGGGAAACGGTCATGGCGTATCTTCCTGTTCCACGACGACGAAGGCCATGGCGGTGTCGGTTTCGTCGCTCAGGCTGAGATGGGCGCGCAGCCGCCGCGCCTGCATCCAGTCGGCCAGCGGCGGCGCGTATTCGAAGCGCGGGCGGCCGATACCGTCGCTCGCCACCGCGATGTTGTGCAGCGTCGCCGGATCGCGCAGGCCGAGGCCGAGGGCCTTGCCCAGCGCCTCCTTGGCGGCGAAGCGCTTGGCGAGGAAGGCGGCCGGCCTGGGCGCCTGGCGATAGCGTTCCATCTCGACCGCCGCCAGCAGCTTGGCGGCGGCGCGCTCGCCGTGCTCGGCCAGCATTCGCTCGATGCGGACGATGGCGACGATGTCGGTGCCGACGCCGTGGATCACCGTCGCGCCTCCCGCATCAGTTGCTTCATGCGCCGGACGGCTTCCTGCCAGCCGAGAAAAATGGCCTCGGCGACGATGGCATGGCCGATGTTGAGTTCCACGATCTCGGGAATGGCGGCCATCGGCTGGACATTCCCGTAGTGCAGGCCGTGGCCGGCATTCACCTTGAAGCCGAGCTTGTGGGCATAACGCGCCGCCTCGGCGACGCGCTCGAGTTCCTCGCGGATGACCCCGGGCTCGACCGCTTCGGCATAGCGGCCGGTGTGGATCTCGATGGCCGGCACCCCGCATTCGCGGGCGGCATCGATCTGCCGCGCGTCGGCATCGATGAAGAGCGAGACGCGGATGCCGGCCTCGGCGGCGGCGCGGCAGGCGGCGCTCACGCGCTCGAAACCGCCGGCCACGTCGAGGCCGCCCTCGGTGGTGAGTTCCTGGCGCCGCTCCGGCACGTAGCAGACGTCGTGCGGGCGGATGCGCAGGGCGAAGGCCACCATCTCGTCGGTGACGGCGGCCTCCAGGTTCATGCGCGTCTTCAGCCTGCCGCGCAGGATCTCGACGTCGCGGTCCTGGATGTGGCGGCGGTCCTCGCGCAGGTGCAGGGTGATGAGGTCCGCCCCGCACTCCTCGGCCAGCAGGGCGGCGCGGACGGGATCGGGATAGGCGGTGCCGCGCGCCTGGCGCAGCGTCGCCACGTGGTCGATGTTGACGCCCAGTTCAATCACAGTTCCTGCAGCTCCATGAAAACGCGGCGCGAGCTCAGTCGCTGGCCGCCGAGGTAGTGGTGTATCAGCATGCGCATCAGCTGCTTGCACTGCGCGAGCGTTTCCGCGTCGCTGAAATCGTCGCGGGCGATGGCCAGCAACGCCCGTCCGGAGAACGCATCGGTTGCGCCCGCCTCCCCGCCCAGGGACACCGGCCCCCGCTCCAGGACGTAAGCGTAGCGCTTTTGCGGCTCCACCGGACCGCCGCTGTCCGCCTCGCGGTCCAGCGTCAGGCCGTAGCCCAGTTCCTTCAGCAGCGTCTTCTCGAAGCGCCGCAGCGAAGCCTGGCTCGGCTCCCCGAGCGCGAGGGCATGCACCGCTCCGGCATAGGCCTGGAACAGCGCCGGATGCGCATCCTCGCGCGGCAGCAGCTTGAGCAGCAACTCGTTTATGTAGTAGCCGAGCAGCAGCGCCTGCGCCTGCAGCAGCGGCTGGCCGCCGACCCACTCCACCTTGGCGAGGGTACGCATTTCCGCCTGCCCGAACCAGCCCAATTCGAGCGGTTGGAAGGCCATCAGCAGCCCGCGCATCGCCGAGCGCGGCCGGCGCGCGCCGCGCGCCACCAGGGCCACGCGGCCGTGATCCCGGCTGAAGGCCTCGACGATCAGGCTGGTTTCCTTGAAGGGATGGGTGTGCAGGACGTACGCCGGCTGTCCGTCAACCCTGCCCTTGGCCGCGCCGCTCATTCGTAGCCCAGGCTTTTCAGCGCCCGCTCGTCGTCGGCCCAGCCGCCCTTGACCTTGACCCAGACCTCGAGGAACACCTTGCCGTCGAACAGCTTCTCCAGGTCGCGCCGCGCATCGCTGGCGATGGCCTTCAGCTGCTCGCCGCCCTTGCCGATGACAATGGCCTTGTGCGCCGGCTTGTCCACGATGATCGCCGCGTGGATCCGCCGCAACGCACCCTCCTGCTCGAAGCGCTCGATCTCGACGGTCATGCCGTAGGGCAGTTCCTCGCCAAGGCGGCGGAACAGCTTCTCGCGCAGGAATTCGGCCGCCAGGAAGCGCTCGCTGCGATCGGTCAGGTCGTCTTCGCCGAAGAGTGGCGCGGACTCGGGCAGGTAGCGGGCCGCCGCTTCGAGCAGTTCAGCGCCCCCGCTGCCTTGGGCGGCGCACACCGGGACGATCTCGGCAAAGGCATGAGCCTTGGCCATGTCGGCGATGAAGGGCAGCAGGCGCTTCTTGTCGGTCAGGCGGTCGATCTTGTTGATCACCAGCAGCACCGGCTTGTCCTCCGGAATCATCGCCAGGATGCGCCGGTCGTCCTCCGTGAAGCGCCCCGCCTCGATTACCAGAAGGATGACGTCGACATCGTTCAGCGCTTGCGACACGCCGCGGTTCATCAGGCGGTTCAGCGCGTTCTTGTGCCTGATCTGGAAGCCCGGGGTGTCAACGAAAATGAATTGCTCGTCCGGTCGCGTGAGCACGCCGGTGATGCGGTGGCGCGTGGTCTGCGCCTTGCGCGAGACGATGCTGATCTTCTGGCCGATCAGGCGATTGAGCAGGGTCGACTTGCCCACGTTCGGCCTGCCGACGATGGCCAGGCGGCCGCAGCGAAATCCTGCCGGCCCGCTCATTTCGCGCCCGTCTGCTCGAAGGCGCGCCTGGCGGCCTCCTGTTCGGCGGCTCGGCGGCTCGGCCCGCGGCCGGTGGTGACGATGCCAAGTTCGGGTATCAGGCACTCTACCTCGAACTCCTGGGCATGGGCTTCGCCGCGCGTGGCGCGCAACTGGTATTGGGGCAAGGCCAGCCGGCGTCCCTGAAGGAATTCCTGTAGTGCGGTCTTGGCGTCCTTGCCCGAATGCAGGGGATCCAGGTTGGCCAGGAACGGTTCGTAGAGCACGAGAATGGCCTGCCGGGCATTTTCGAACCCGCCATCGAGGAAGACTGCACCGAACAGGGCCTCCAGGGCGTCGGCGAGGATCGAGGGGCGTCGAAATCCGCCGCTTTTCAACTCCCCTTCTCCCAGGCGCAATTGACCGCCCAGGTCGAGCCTTTGGGCGATTTCCGCTAGGGTTTCCTGCCGTACCAGGTTGGCACGCAGACGGGACAAGTCGCCTTCGCGCACTGCCGCGAAGCGCTCATACAGCGCCTGCGCAATCACACAATTGAGCACGCTATCGCCGAGAAACTCCAGGCGCTCGTTGTGCGTTGCGCCAAAGCTTCGGTGTGTCAGGGCCTGGGCCAGGACGTCCCGGCTTTGGAAAACGTAACCAATTCCCTGCTCAATCGTCGCTACGCTCATTCACCAGTGACTTACTCGACCGGACGCTTGCTGCCTGAACTGCTGCCGGTGTAATCGATGCAGATGCTGACGTTCCCGGCAATGTGGATTTTCTTGGCGTATTCGAAAGAGATGACGATCTGGTTGCCTTCCTTGGTGATTTCCAGATCGGCACCCGTGATGCTGGGCGTGTCGTCCACCGAAGCCTGCCGGTCATAGGCGGACCGCACTTCTGCCACCGTGGATACTCCGCTATTCGCGATCGTCCTGATATGTCTGACGACCGTGAAATATTCAATCACGGAGGGCGCGACCTTCATGCCCACCACGGCAACGCCGATGACGATGGCACTGACCAGGATCAGGCTGATCAGGCTCAAGCCCCTCTGCTGTTTCTTCATTTCGCGCTCCTTCAGTGGAAGCTGCCGATACGTTTCAAGTCGCCGAAATTGAACCAGATCAGAAAGGCTTTGCCGACGATGTTGCCATCCGGCACGAACCCCCAAACCCGGCTGTCGCTGCTGGCGTCGCGATTGTCGCCCATGACAAAATAATGGCCTTCGGGCACTTCACAAATCACGCCCGAGCTATTGTAAATGCATTTGTCTCGGCCTGGATACTGCATGACCTGGGTGACGAAGGCTGGCGCATCCTTGTCCAGAATGATCCTGTGTTCGACATTGCCCAGCCTTTCCTGGTATTGGGACGAGTAGTACAGGCGGTCCGGATGCAGGTAGTCCGGTTGCGGAACGACGGCCACCTCGTTTCCATTTATGAATAGCCTTTTGTTCTGCCAGGCGACCTTGTCGCCAGGTAGCCCGATCACCCGCTTGATGTAATCGAGGGATGGATCCTCAGGCCAGCGGAACACCATCACGTCCCCGCGCTGCGGCGCGTTCAGGTCGATCACCTTCTTGTTGATGACCGGCAGGCGTATGCCGTAGGTAAATTTGTTAACCAGGATGAAATCGCCGACCAACAGCGTCGGGATCATTGAACCGGAGGGGATCTTGAACGGCTCGACGAGAAAGGAGCGCAGAAGGAAAACAACCAGGATGACGGGAAAGAAGCTGGCGCCATATTCCACCCACCATGGCTCCTTGGCGTCCGGGCTGCGGCGTCTTTTCATGACTATTGCATCCAGCAGCCAGATGGCGCCCGTGGCGATCGTGAGCAGGAAAAGGATGAGAGCGAAGTTCAAGGTGGATTCCCTATTTTGATTCGACGCGCAGCACGGCCAGAAAGGCTTCCTGAGGAATCTCGACACTGCCGACCTGCTTCATGCGCTTCTTGCCGGCTTTTTGCTTCTCCAGCAGCTTGCGCTTGCGCGTAATGTCGCCACCATAGCATTTCGCCAGGACGTTCTTGCGCAGGGCCTTGATGTTTTCGCGGGCGATGATGGTGGAGCCAATGGCCGCCTGCACCGCCACGTCGTACATCTGGCGGGGAATCAATTCCCGCATCTTCGCCGCCAACTCGCGGCCCCGGTACTGCGCGTTGGCGCGATGAACAATGAGGGACAGCGCATCGACGCGATCGCCGTTGATCAGGATATCAAGCTTGACCACATCCGCCGGCTGATATTCCTTGAATTCATAGTCGAGCGAAGCATAGCCGCGCGAGACGGACTTCAGCTTGTCGAAGAAGTCCATCACCACCTCGGCCATCGGCATGTCGTAGGTCAGCATGACCTGGCGGCCGTGGTAGTGCATGTTCACCTGGCTGCCGCGCTTCTGCTCGCACAGCGTAATGACCGCACCGACGTATTCCTGCGGCACGAAAACGGTCGTGGTAATGATCGGCTCGCGGATCTCCTCGATTTTCGATGGATCCGGCAGCTTGGCTGGGTTCTCGACTGTCAGCACGGTCCCATCGCGCAGCAGCACCTCGTAGACCACTGTCGGGGCAGTCGTGATGAGGTCCATGTCGAACTCGCGCTCGAGGCGCTCCTGCACGATTTCCATGTGCAGCAGTCCCAGAAAACCGCAGCGGAAACCGAACCCCAGCGCCTGCGACACTTCCGGCTCGTAATGAAGCGAGGCATCGTTGAGCTTGAGCTTTTCGAGGGCTTCGCGCAGCGCGTCGTACTGATTTGCCTCGACCGGATAGAGCCCCGCGAATACTTGCGGCTTGACCTCCTTGAAGCCGGGCAGCGGTACGGCGGCTCGGCGCTCGGCCAGCGTCACGGTGTCGCCGACCTTGGCGGCCTTCAGTTCCTTGATGCCGGCGATGATGAAACCGACTTCTCCAGCCGACAGCGCCTGGCGTGCCTGGGATTTCGGCGTGAATACGCCGACCTGATCGCACGGATATTGCGCATCGGAAGACATCAGCAGGATCTTGTCTTTGGGCCGCAGCGTACCGTCCACCACCCTCACCAGCATCACTACACCGACATAGTTGTCAAACCAGGAATCGATGATGAGCGCTTTCAGCGGGGCCGACGGATCGCCCTTGGGGGCCGGGATGCGGGCAATGATGGCCTCAAGGATGTCCTCGACCCCCTGCCCTGTCTTGGCGCTGGCCAGGACGGCATCGGTGGCGTCAATGCCGATGACGTCCTCGATTTCCTCCTTGGCGCGATCCGGATCTGCCGCCGGCAGATCGATCTTGTTCAGCACCGGAACGACCTCGACGCCCAGTTCGATGGCCGTGTAGCAGTTGGCCACCGTCTGCGCTTCGACCCCTTGCGAGGCATCCACGACCAGCAGCGCCCCTTCGCAGGCAGATAGCGAACGCGATACCTCGTAGGAGAAGTCGACATGCCCGGGCGTGTCGATCAGGTTGAGGTTGTAGACGCGGCCGTCGCGCGCCTTGTATTGCAGGGCGGCGGTCTGCGCCTTGATGGTAATGCCCCGCTCGCGCTCGATGTCCATCGAATCGAGGACTTGCGCCTCCATTTCGCGCTCGGAGAGGCCGCCGCACAACTGGATGATCCGGTCGGCCAGCGTGGACTTGCCGTGGTCGATGTGGGCGATGATCGAAAAGTTGCGGATGTGCTCCATCATGGATGAAAGGGTGCTGAAAGCACCCTTTCGGAGGCGTACGAAAACGGGAAATTTTACCGGAAATTCAGCAAATAAGCACGGATTGCCGCGGAGTCGAGGAAGTAGCGGCAGAGTTCGATCCCTCCGCCCAGCACCACTGGCACGCGTTCCCCATAGGTTTCCCCGACTTCAGGATGCGCGTCCGCGTCGGAATCTCGATTTCCGCGCCAAACTCATCGCAAATTGGCCGGAGGCCGGTCAGGAGGTCATCGCACAGATGGCACCATGCCCTGCCATAAACGGTAAGCCTCGGCTGCTTATTGCTTGTCACCGTTCGCCTTGAGCGTGACGTAGGTCTGCTGATCGCCGCGTTTGATCAGGAGCGTAATCGCCGCAAATTTCTCGTACTGGGACAGAAGCTTGTTGAACTGATCGACGCTTCTGACCTCCGTGCTCAAGCCCTTGTTCACGATCGCCAGTATGACGTCTCCAGGGCGCAAATCCATGCGGCTGCCGTTGGCGCGGACTTCTTCAACCAAGAGGCCGTTGGCGAGCTTCATTTCGCGCTTCTGGTCCGCGGAAAGCTCGCTCAGGACCAATCCGAGCCGATTGGCGGCCGCTTCCGGTTGCCTGGGGCGTTTCTGGCCGCGCTGGGCAGTTTTTTCTTCCGCTATCTCCCCAACCGTCACGCTCAGATCGCGGACGGTCCCTTTGCGCCAAACTTGCATGGTGACCTTGCTGCCGGGTCGGGTGGAACCGACAATTCTCGGCAGATCGCTGGAAGCATTCACCGCCTTCCCGTCGAACTTGAGGATGATGTCCCCTGCCTCCGCACCCGCTTTCTCGGCCGGACCGCCCTTTTCCACGGAATTGACCAAGGCACCCGCAGCCTTGGGCAGGCCGAAGGATTCAGCCAAATCCTTGTTCAGTTCCTGAATGACCACGCCGATACGTCCCCGGCTGACGCGGCCGCTGGCGCGTAGCTGGCCTTGCACTTCCATCGCAACGTCGATGGGAATGGCGAAGGCCACGCCCATGTAACCGCCCGTGCGGCTGTAAATCTGTGAATTGATGCCGACCACTTCACCCTTCATGTTGAACAGCGGGCCTCCCGAATTGCCCGGGTTGATGGCAACGTCGGTCTGGATGAAGGGAACGTAATTTTCCTGCGGCAGGGAGCGCCCCTTCGCGCTGACGATGCCGGCCGTCACCGAACTTTCGAAGCCAAAGGGGGAGCCGATGGCCACCACCCACTCTCCAACCCTGAGCCTGTTCGGGTCGCCCATTTTGACGGCTGGCAGTCCGCTTGCCTCGATCTTGATCAGGGCAATGTCCGTGCGCTTGTCCGTGCCGATTACCTTGGCCTTGAACTCGCGCTTGTCGGTCAGCTTCACCGAAATCTCGTCGGCCGAATCGACGACATGGGCATTCGTCATGATGTAGCCGTCCGGGCTGAGGATGAAGCCGGAACCGAGGGACTTGTTCTGGAAATCGCGCGGCATGCCCGGCTGACGGGGAATGAAGCGCTTGAAGAACTCGAACATCGGATCGTCTTCGTCGATATCCGGAATTTGCGGAAAGGCGCGGCTGCCGCGGATGGTTTGCGTCGTGCTTATGTTTACGACGGTTTGTCCGTATTTGTCCACCAGATCGGTAAAGTCCGGCAGTTCCTTGCCTTGCGCAGCAGCATTGAGCGCAACGACGGTGAGGAGGATGGAGAAAAACAGTCTGATACTCATCGGCAGGTTTCCTTGCTGGGACAAAATGTGGAGCCGCGGCGGAGCAGTACGGGGACCGCCGTCTTGCCGGTACGCCGCCCATGAAAAGCCAGTCCCACCAGGACGCCGGCCAGAAGGCCGCCCAGGCCGCCCAGCGCCGCTGCGGTATCGTTGCCGGAGTTCTGATGCGCTGACAGAACACTTCCGCCAATCGCTCCCGCCAGCAGGAACAGAACGGGTACGGCGTAGGCAAGCAGCGCTGCCCTCATGGGCGCTCCCTCCGCAATGCGCACTATGACGTTTTCACCGGGAACGGCGCCGATCAGGTTGAGTACGCGAAACTGTCGTGGCTTGGTGCCGAACAACTGCCCAAGGACGCTGCTTTGGCACCCGCCTGCCTCATGGCAGCGACCACAACCTGCATTGGCTCCGCCGGCCTCGACGAAGGCATGATTCCCTTCTATGCGCACGACAATCACATCCTGGTCCATCATTTTTTCCTGAGTTCCATGCCGTTCGCAAGACGGGCCAACGTCGCCATCGGCACATCGCCAAGCACCGTCAGCAGATGCTTGCCGGCCACCCGCTTGTATACATTGATGGCACCCACCGAGTAGGTCTCCTTCTCGTCGTACCGGTCAGACAGCGGCTCGATAAACACGGAGATGGAAGCCAGTCCATCCGTAAAAATGAAATGGGTCGTTTCAGGGCCGTTGCCGCGACTTGATTGGCGACGCATTCCTGCACTTCTCACGAAACCGGGCAGTTGGGTCTTGAACAGCCACTCCCCGCCGGCGGAAAGGCTTTGCGCTGACCGGGCATTGTGAATTCGCCAGTCCTTGCCTTCGGTGTCGAATTTGGGTTTCAGCGCATCCCTGCCCAACACGCCATCGATCTGTATCTGGTTAAAGACGAATTGCTCGATGGTTTCATTGCGCTCGTTGACAGTGAGCGCTTTCAGGATCAGTCCAGTATTGATATCCGCCCAAAGGCGATGGCCATAACGCAGATTGTCCTTCGGTTCGAGGATGACGAGCTGGCTGTCGAAACCTGCTACCCGCGTGGTGTCTCCCTGCCGTATCTGATAATGCTCCCCCAGCTTGGCAACAGAGGATGGCAGGAGCGCCGGGAACGCCTTGTTCCGCCCCCGCTTCTCAATGATGACAATCTTTTCTTCTGGCAGATAGCACTTCACCTCGTCGTTGTAGCGAACAACTTCTCGCGGGCTGCCGTCGAGCACCTCGAGTTTTTCCATCTCGCCGGATGCATCGACCAGATGGGTGATACGGGAAGTTTCGGAAGCGCGGCCGCTTTGGTAGGTAAAGGTGCCGGTGTAGTTGAGCCGCTGGGCTGCCGCAGCCACTCTTTGGAGCCAGGCCAAGACCTCGGTATTCTGATCGCCAAAAGCAGGGGCAGCAAGCGCACCGCCTATGGCAAACAGCACCAGCGCACGCTTCATTATCTTCCGCCCTTGTGTATCACAGAGACCGTGCGTACATAAGGTGCTACACCCTGGATGCTGCCACCAGGCGAATGTGCCTGATGCGCCACGAGATATTCCTTTAGAGCTGCCGGCGGCGCCGGCTCGGGCACCCGTGCCGACTGTTCGACTGGCGGGCTATGCCGGGCAGCAAGCTCAAGCGTTTGCGGTGCATTCAGCGCCAGCGCCACCCAGCCTACCGCCGCCATGCCCGTGACCGCTGCAGCCAGCGGAAGCGCAAATCGCCAAGGTGTTCGCTTCGGTCGTACAACCGGGACAAACAGCACAGGTTCTTCCGCGAGGCGCGCCATGACCTTTCCTGACAGGTCGGGACAAATAATGGCCGTGTTGCGCAGGGCATCGCCTATCAAATGATAGGCGTTCCATGCGTCCTGTAATTCCTTGTCGCGCCGCAAGACGTCGATCATGCGGCTCGCCTCTCCCAGTTCAAGCTCATCATCCAGCAGAGCGGAAATTTCAGATTTCATTCTCACCACCTCTTGTCTGGCGCAGTATCCAGCAACGGTCTGAGCTTCTCGGCTACCGCCTCGCGAGCGCGGAATATCCTCGACCTCACGGTTCCAATCGGGCAATCCATCATTTTCGCAATGTCTTCGTAGCTCATTCCCTCGATTTCGCGCAGCATGACGGCTGTGCGCAATTCCTCCGGCAATGCTTCCATTGCCGCATTAATCGTCTCTCCGATCTCCTTCGAGAACAGCAGGCGCTCCGGTGTGTTGATATCGCGAAGCTGGTCGCCTTCCTCGAAACCCTCCGCTTCTTCGGTGTCAAACCCAGTTCTCGTAGGCGTTCGCCTGCCTTGCGACACCAGGTAATTCTTGGCTGTATTGATGCCGATGCGGTAAAGCCAAGTGTAGAAGGCACTCTCACCCCGGAAATTGCCCAAGGCACGGTAGGCCTTGATGAACGTCTCCTGCGCCACGTCCTCCACCTCGGCCGGATCCCGGATCAGCCGCGACAACAGCCGCGACAGCTTCCGTTGGTATTTCGAGACCAGCAAGCCGAACGCCTGCTGATCGCCATGCTGTGCGCGGACGACCAGCTGTTGGTCAACTTCACGTTCTCCCATTTGAGCGGCTGAATTATTGGAAGTTCATTCGGCCCCAAGACCGGGCCGGAAGCCGCAAGTATAGCCGACGCATCCCGTGCAGCATTGCCGTCCTTGGAGACAGCTGGAACCGTTAAAAAGTTCATCCTCGGCAAGGGCTTCCCCCTGTAATCAGCCTCAATGGTATAGTTCCGAGCCCCCTAACCGTACCGAATTCCCGTGCAGTTATTCGACGTCCTGATCATCGGCAGTGGCTTGGCCGGCCAATCCCTCGCCCTACAGGTGGCACAGCACAAAAAGGTGGCCTTGGTTACCAAGCGCGCGCTCGAAGACAGTGCCAGCAGCCGCGCCCAGGGAGGCATCGCCGCCGCCCTGGACGATGCCGATTCGATCGAGGCACACATCAAGGATACACTGGTGGCCGGGGCAGGCCTCTGCAACAAGAAGACGACACGCTTCGTCGTCGAACGAGGCAAGGTCGCCATCGACTGGCTCATCAGTCAGGGCGTGCCCTTCACGCGCGACGCTTCGGGAACTGGCTACCACCTGACCCGGGAGGGTGGTCACAGCCATCGCCGCGTGATCCATGTCGCTGATGCCACCGGCTTGGCGGTGCAGGACACCTTGACGCAGAAACTGAGGGCTCACCCGAATATCACGATATTCGAATACCACATTGCCATCGACCTGATCACGGGCACCAAGTTCGGCCTGCCCGACAGTGCCTGTCATGGGGCCTATGTCCTCGACAAGCGGGCCGACCAAGTGGAAACCTTCTCCGCCCCGCACACAGTCCTGGCGACCGGCGGCACGGGCAAGGTCTATCTCTACACCACCAATCCCGACACGGCTACGGGGGACGGCATCGCCATGGCCTGGCGGGCCGGCTGCCCGGTGGCCAACATGGAGTTTGTTCAATTCCATCCCACCTGCCTGTATCACCCCCATGCAAAATCCTTTCTGATCACCGAGGCAATGCGGGGTGAAGGAGGGCTATTGCGCCTGCCCAACGGCGAGCGCTTCATGCCGGAACACGACCCGCGCGCTGAACTGGCTCCCCGTGACATCGTCGCCCGCGCCATCGACCTGGAAATGAAAAAGCGCGGCCTCGACTGCGTCTACCTCGACATGACGCACAAAACGGCCGACTTCCTGATCGAGCATTTCCCGAACATTCATGCCCAATGCCTCGAATTGGGCATCGACATCACCCGCCAACCCATACCGGTCGTGCCGGCAGCGCACTACTCTTGCGGCGGAGTCGTCACGGACTTCTCGGCCCGAACGGCCCTTCCCGGCCTCTATTCGGTCGGGGAGACCGCCTTTACAGGACTGCACGGTGCCAATCGCCTGGCCAGCAACTCTCTGCTGGAATGCCTGGTATTCTCGGCGGCGGCGGCGAACGACATACTCCGGTCCGAGCGGCGCCCCCTGCCGAGCTTGCCGCCGTGGGATGAAAGCCGGGTCACGGACGCCGACGAGGAAATCGTCATCTCGCACAACTGGGACGAACTGCGGCGCTTCATGTGGGACTATGTCGGCATCGTGCGCACCAACAAGCGCCTGGAGCGGGCCCGCCACCGCATCCGCCTGCTGGAGCGGGAAATCGACGAGTATTACGCCAATTTCCGCGTCACGAACGATCTGATCGAACTGCGCAATCTCGTGCTGACCGCCGAACTCATCGTACGCTGCGCCCAGCGACGCCGGGAGAGCCGCGGCCTGCATGCCAGCCGCGACTATCCGGACACCCTCGCCACGGCACGAAATACTGTGCTGCGGAACCGCATCAGCTGAGTTTCCAGCGCAACCACGCACACAGCGTCCTGCGATCCTCGGCTGGCAAGGAATCCTTCATGATCACCAGCGGGTACGGCCGCCATCTGCCTGGCATTTCAAGCAGGATGACGGTCAGCCCGGGTAGCGCCGTGGTTTGCCCGGACACGCCGGCATCGAAACGTCTTCCGTCCTTCCAAACTCCCTCGACGGCGCCATCTGCCTTAAGAGTGAGCTCGCATATTGATGTCGCTGCCAGAAGCAAGGCGTGGTGCCGGATCGACAAGCCAAACGACAACGCGGCTGCCGTAGCCAACCCGATTTTGTAAAGGAAGGAAACCTGCAGCAAGAATATGCTGCTCAAAGCGGCGAGATGCAGCAGTGAAAGCACGCACGCCAAATGGCCAGAGGCACGGAATTCAAGCCGATGCGGTAATAGCATCAAGCCGTAAGGACACTTTGATCAGATCCGACGGAAAGCCAGTGTGCCGTTGGTGCCGCCGAAGCCAAAATTGTTTTTCAGGGCGACATCGATCTTGAATTGACGGGCCGTGTTGGCGCAATAATCGAGATCGCACTCAGGATCCTGCTCGATGATATTGATGGTCGGCGGCGAGATCTGGTGATGCACCGCCAGCACCGTCAGCGCCGACTCGAGGCCGCCTGCACCGCCCAGAAGATGGCCTGTCATGGACTTGGTGGAGTTGACGATCAGATTGCGCGCCGTATCGCCGAAGGCAAGCTTGATCGCATCGGTTTCATTCTTGTCTCCGAGCGGTGTCGAGGTGCCGTGGGCATTGAGGTACTGCACTTCGTCAGAGTTGATCCCGGCATCCTTCAGGGCATTGATCATGCTGCGTCGCGGCCCGTCGGTATCCGGCGCAGTCATGTGATATGCATCCCCGCTCATGCCGAAACCCGCAAGTTCAGCATAGATCCTGGCGCCACGCTTCTTGGCATGCTCGATTTCCTCGAGAACCAACACGCCGGCGCCTTCACCCAGCACGAAGCCGTCCCGTCCCTTGTCCCAAGGGCGGCTGGCCGTCGCCGGGTCGTCATTTCGCGTTGACAGCGCCTGTGCCGAAGCAAACCCACCAATGGCCAGAGGGGTCACTGTGGACTCGGCGCCCCCGCAGACCATGGCGTCGGCATCGCCGTATTGAATCATGCGGAAGCTGGTGCCGATGGCGTGCAGCCCCGTTGTGCAAGCAGTCACGACCGCCAGGTTCGGCCCCTTCATCCCATACAAGATCGAGAGGTTCCCCGAAATCATGTTGATGATCGTGCCGGGAATGAAGAAGGGGGATATCTTGCGGGGACCGCCACCGAGGAAATCATTATGCGTGTCCTCGATCATCGGCAGGCCACCGATGCCGGAACCGATATTGACGCCAATGCGGTCAGCGTTTTCAGGCGTCACCTCGAGTCCGGAATCCTTGATGGCCTGTATCCCAGCCGCCATGCCGTAATGGATGAAGACATCCATGCGGCGGGCTTCCTTGGGAGCAAGATACGAGGCGACGTCGAACCCTTTCACCTCTCCGGCGATACGCGACTTGAAGTTGCTGGCGTCGAATCGGGTAATGGCGCCGATGCCGTTTCTGCCGGCGACGATATTGTCCCAGGATTCCTGGACCGTATTGCCAACGGGCGATACGATGCCCAAACCTGTGACGACTACCCTACGGCGTGTCACTTCGCTCTGCTCCTGCTCGGGGGGCTAAAAGACTTACTTCTTGAGGTGCGCGTTGATGTAGTCAATCGCCTGCTTGACGGTAGTGATCTTCTCGGCTTCCTCATCCGGAATCTCGCATTCGAACTCTTCTTCCAGAGCCATCACCAGTTCCACCGTATCCAGGGAGTCGGCGCCGAGGTCATCCACAAATGACGACTCGATCTTGATTTCGGATTCGTTGACGCCGAGTTGCTCGGCGACAATCTTCTTGACGCGTTGTTCAATGTTCTCCATGTGTTTTGCTCCTTCCCTGTTTAGCGGGTGTATCGAGAAAAAAACCGGGCTATTTTAACAGAAAGGGCAAGCCCGACAAAACCTGCGATCAATCCATGTACATGCCGCCGTTGACGTGCAATGTGGTACCGGTGACATAACCTGCCCGGGGCGAAGCAAGGAAAGCCACGGCTGCGGCAATCTCATCTGCCTTCCCGAGCCGGCCAAGCGGGATCTGTCCGATCAATGCATCCCGCTGAGCATCCGGCAGGGCCTTGGTCATGTCGGTATCGATGAAGCCGGGCGCCACGCAATTCACGGTGATATTCCTGCTGCCCAGTTCGCGCGCCAAGGCACGGCTCATGCCAGCCACGCCGGCCTTGGCAGCGGCATAGTTGGCCTGTCCCGGGTTGCCTGAACTGCCTACGACAGAAGTGATATTGATGATGCGGCCCTGGCGTGCCTTCATCATGCCGCGCATGACTGCCTTGGATAGACGAAAAACCGCCTTGAGATTGGTCTCGATAACAGCATCCCATTCCTCGTCCTTCATGCGCATGGCCAGGTTGTCGCGCGTAATGCCTGCATTATTGACCAACACGGAAACGTAACCGAAGCGTTTCTCAATCTGGCCAATGACGGCTTCACAGGTGACGGCATCGGTGACGTTGAGCACCGCGCCCCATCCCTGAATGTGGGCGGCATCCAGCGCCTTCTGGATGTCAGCCGCACCCGACTCGGTGGTGGCCGTGCCGACCACCGCGGCACCTTCCCGTCCCAATTCGAGAGCGATGGCGCGGCCGATGCCGCGCGAAGCCCCCGTAACCAGCGCAACTTGTCCTTTCAGCATGACGCCTCCTATGCGTTCGTCGCGGCCAGCGCCGCCTCGAGCCCGGCCAGATCCGCCATGGCACCGCCGACCAGGCCGTCGGCGCAGCGTTTCACGAGACCGGCAAGCACTTTGCCTGGGCCGCACTCATAGACGTGGCTGATCCCCTGATTCGCCATCGCCTGCATGGTTTCTACCCAGCGCACTGGTGAGGCGGCCTGCCGTACCAATGCATCCTTGATCGCTTGCGGTTCCATCGGGCAGGCTACGTCCGCATTATTTACAACCGGGATATGTGGCGCCGACACCGGCAGGTCGGCCAGCCTCTGCCGGAGGCGCTCGGCAGCCGGCCTCATAAGCGAGCAGTGAAATGGTGCCGACACCGGCAACATGACGGCCCGCTTCGCGCCCTTCGCTTTCGCCGCGTCCGCGGCGCGCTGCACAGCGGCGGCATGGCCGGCAATGACGGTTTGCTCGGGGGTGTTGAAATTGACAGCTTCGACGATCTGTCCTTGGGAACATTCCTCACAAACCGCTTTCACAACGGCTGCATCAAGCCCGAGAATCGCTGCCATCGCGCCCTCTCCGGCCGGCACCGCTTCCTGCATCGCCTTGGCGCGCAATTCGACGAGCGGCACGGCATCCTCGAAACGCAGCACGCCAGCAGCAACCAATGCCGAGTACTCGCCCAGGCTGTGACCGGCGACCATGCTTGGCAGCTGGCCGCCCTTTTCCTGCCACAGACGATAAACGGCAATACCCGCAGTCAGCATCAGCGGCTGGGTATTCACGGTCTGGTTAAGCGCCTCGGCCGGCCCGCTTGTCGCAAGTTGCCACAGGTCGCGGCCAAGCGCGGCCGATGCCTCGTCGAATGTGCCGCGGACGATGGTACTGTCGCCATAGGCCGCCATCATGCCGAGGGACTGGGATCCCTGCCCAGGAAAAACGAGTGCGAATTTCATGATTGTGTTTGAGCGGATTAGAATTTGAGGAGAACCGCGCCCCAGGTAAACCCGCCGCCTACGCCTTCGAGCATGAGCATGTCGCCCCGTTTGATGCGGCCATCCCTGACAGCCGCATCCAGCGCCAGTGGGATCGAGGCGGCGGAAGTATTGCCGTGGCGTTCCACCGTCGTGACGACCTTGCCCATCGGCACCCCGAGCTTCTTTGCGGTCGACTGGATGATGCGGATATTCGCCTGGTGGGGAATCAGCCAATCAATCTCCGTCGGCCCGACTCCGGCCTGGTCCATAACTTCCTGCGCGACTTCGGCGAGCACCTTGACGGCAAACTTGAAAACCGCCGGTCCGTCCATCTTCACGAAAGGATCCCCGACTACCTTGCCGCCACAGACGCTCCCCGGCACTTCCAGGATGCCATGATGGGACCCGTCGGCATGCAGTGCGGCAGCGAGAATGCCGGGCTCACCGCTGGCTTCGAGAATCACCGCGCCGGCACCGTCGCCGAAAAGCACGCAGGTACCCCGGTCGTTCCAGTCGAGAATGCGCGAAAAAACCTCGGTGCCGACCACCAGTGCGCAACGGTGGCTGCCGGAGCGGATGAACTTCTCTGCTACCGTCAGGGCATATGCGAAGCCGCTGCAGACGGCCTGAATGTCGAAGGCCGCCGCACCGCTTATGCCGAGCCGGGCTTGCAAAAGGCAGGCCGTGCTGGGGAATATGTAATCAGGCGTCGAGGTTGCGAGGACAATCAAGTCGATCTTCCCGGCTTGGATATTGGCCGCGCTGATCGCCCTCAGGCTGGCTTCAAGGGCCAGATCGCTCGCCTTCTGGCTGTCGTTAGCGATATGCCGGCTGCGGATACCCGTGCGTTCGACGATCCATTCGTCCGATGTATCGACGCCGCGCGCAACCAAGTCGTTGTTGCTCAGTGCCGTTGAAGGAAGATAGCTGCCCGTACCGGTTATGCGTGCGTACATTTATTCTGCCATTTGCGGCGCATTCAGCGCCATGCGTTCGCTGATTCTCTCGACCAGGCGATTGCGGGCGGCCTCGGCCGCCCGCTTGATGGCCTCGGAAAAAGCCAATTGATCGGCCGATCCGTGGCTCTTGACCACGATGCCGCGCAGCCCGAGCAGACTGGCTCCGTTGTAACGGCGCGGGTCGGCGCGTTTCTTGAAGGCCTTCAGCGCCGGTAGCGCGAGTAACCCGGCGATTTTTCGCAATGGTCCACGGCCGAATTCCTCGCGCAGGAATGTAGCCAGCATGTGCGCCAGGCCTTCCGAGGTTTTCAGCAGAACATTCCCGACGAAGCCATCGCAGACGACGATGTCCGCAGTGCCTTTGTAAATGCCATCGCCCTCGACATTGCCAATGAAATTGAGGCCACTTGACTTGAGCAATTCGCCAGCCTGCTTGACCACCTCATTGCCCTTGATGTCCTCTTCGCCGATGTTGAGCAGGCCGACAGAAGGCCGTTCCTTGTGCTCCACCGCCGACACCAGCATGGCCGCCATGATGCCGAACTGAAGCAGATGCTGCGCTTCGCAATCCACGTTGGCGCCCAGGTCGAGGACATGGGTGTGCCCTCGGAGCGTTGGAAGCGCAAAGGCGATGGCCGGCCGATCGATCCCCGGCAAGGTCTTCAGCACAAAACGGGAAATGGCCATCAAAGCACCGGTATTTCCTGCCGACACTGCGGCCTGCGCCCGTCCTTCCTTGACCAGATCGACTGCGACGCGCATCGAGGAATCCTTCTTGATGCGCAGTGCCGTGGACAGAGGGTCGTCCATGCCGACCACTTCACTGGCGGGGTGGAAATTCAGGCGGTCGCCGTAACGGGATCGCTCCCTGGCAATGGCAGCCTCGATTTCCGCTGGTGGGCCAACCAGAATGGCCCGCGCCTGCCGATCCTCATCCAGGAACCTATAGACGGCAGGCAACGTGATGGACGGGCCATAATCGCCTCCCATGCAATCGATCGCAATGGTGACGTCCATCGAAGCGCTGTGTGATGAGCGATGGCAGGCGGCTGTCGTCCGTCGTGACGACTGGCGACAGCCGCCTGTGAATCACTCGCCCTTGGTCTTGACGACCTTTTTGCCGCGGTAATAGCCGGTCGGGCTGATGTGATGGCGCAGGTGGGTTTCCCCTGTGGTCGGCTCGACGGCCAGAGGCGGGTTGGTCAGAAAGTCATGCGCGCGGTGCATGCCGCGTTTGGAAGGCGACTTCTTGTTCTGTTGAACGGCCATGTTCTACTCCTTAAAACAAAATCCAATAACTACTTGTGCTTGAGCCGGGCCAGTTGGGCAAAAGGCGTAGGCTCGCTTGTGTCGGCTGCTTCTGCCGGTCGTTTGCAACATTCGTGTCGTGGCGCGATTGGCAAGGCGAGAAGGATTTCATCCTCCATCAGAGATGCGAGATCCATTTCGCGCGATGCTTCGATCGCTTCGCAGGCCTCGTCCTCCAACCCACCGGCTTGACTGTCCTCTGGCCATGACGAACCCGGCTCGATCAGCATCATCCGGCGGTGCTCGCTCAGTGGAAAATCCAATTCAGCGAGGCAACGCTGGCAGATCAGCGGCAACACGCCTTCAAGCTTGAGTTCGAGAAAGGCTCTTTCCCCCTCTGTTTCGCCTGTCACCTCGTACCCGATACTGCCAGAGGTATCGATGAGCGCCTCTGACAATCGCGGAAGGGTGCCGAGTTGAAGACGCCCGGACAGACTCCCACGGCATCTCGCATACTCAAGGCTATCGATCACCAAGCCCAGTTGCGACATAAGCTTTTAATGATATCATTTCATGACTTTTCCTGTCAAAAGAATAACATCCGAATACATCCGCTTCCGTACCAACCCCATGCCCCGCCTCGTTCTTGCCTCCACCTCGGCGTTTCGCCGAGAATTGCTGGCTCGTCTGCAGATTCCTTTCGAAATCGCCAACCCGGAGACCGTCGAATCGGAATTGCCCGGTGAAGCGCCGGCAGCCACGGCCGAAAGACTGTCGATTGCCAAAGCCAGGGCGGTCTCGGACCGTTTTCCCAACGCCCTCATCATCGGCAGTGATCAGGTCGCGTACCATGGCGACAGGCGTTTCGGCAAGCCGCTGACACACGAACGTGCCGCGGAACAACTGCGCGCCATGCGTGGCCGAACCGTCATCTTCCATACCGGCCTTTGCCTCTACAACAGCGGCAACGGCAACATGCAGGTTTGCGGCGTTCCCACCGAGGTGGCTTTCCGCACTCTTGACGATGCGGAAATTGAGCGGTACCTCATGAAAGAGCACCCTTATCATTGCGCCGGCAGTGCCAAGTCCGAGGGGCTGGGCATTTCGCTTCTGTCCAGCATGCGGGGGGACGACCCGAATGCCCTCATCGGCCTGCCGTTGATCGCCCTGTGCGAGATGCTGCGCGCCGAGGGCGTCCTGGTACCCTGATGACGCCGGGTACGCTCTATCTCGTTCCGGCCACCTTGGGCGAGTGCCGACTTGAAGCCGTGCTGCCTGCCGAAGTGTGCGAAATTGCGAGGAGCCTGGATTATTTCATCGTCGAAAACGCGAAATCGGCACGATCGGAACTGAAGCGGCTCGGTTTCCCTCGCCCCCTCCGGGATATCGATATTCGCGAACTGCCGCGCGAACCCACGCTTGCCGAACTCGATGCCCTGCTCGTTCCACTGATCGCCGGGCGGTCGGCGGGGCTGATGTCAGAGGCGGGCGTACCGGCAGTCGCAGACCCCGGCGCCCGATTGGTTCAGGCCGCCCACGAAGCGAAAATCAGAGTCGCCCCCCTGGTCGGTCCCTCCAGCATACTGCTCGCGCTGATGGCTTCCGGTCTGAACGGCCAGAGCTTCGCCTTTCACGGCTACCTGCCGATAAGGGAGCCGGAACGCAGCAAACGGATCGCGGAACTGGAGTCCGAATCCCTGCTCGACCAGCGGACCCAGATCTTCATCGAGACGCCTTATCGCAACGCCGCCCTGTTCTCCGCCCTCCTGCAGGCTTGCCGGCCGGCAACCCGGCTTTGCATTGCCTCCGGACTGACCACGGACCGGGAACGCATCGAGTCGAGAAGGATCGACATCTGGCGATCCCTTCCCACCCCCGCCATAGAGAAAAAACCATCGGTCTTCCTGCTGCTGGCCGAATGACTACCGCAAGCCGAACTTGCCCAGGCTATTCATGATGCCTTCGGCAATTTCGGTGCCAAACTGCCTCGCCAACCGATCGGTCAGGCTGGCCCTCAATGTATAGTCGCGGATTTCCTCCGCCTTGATCACTTCGCGCGCCACGTATTCAACGCTGCCTAAAGCATCGGCAAGCCCCAGCTGGATGCTCATGTCACCCGTCCACATCAAGCCGCTGAATAGTTCGGGTGATTCCTTCAAACGTTTGCCACGTCCCTTGCGCACCACTTCGATGAACTGCTTGTGGATGTCGTCCAGCAGGATCTGCGCATGCTGCTTTTGCTTGATATCCTGCGGCGAAAAAGGATCCAGGAAGCCCTTGTTGTCGCCGGCGGTCAGGAGGCGCCGCTCGACGCCCAGCTTGTCCATCGTGCCCGTGAAGCCGAAGCCGTCCATCAGCACCCCGATAGACCCGACGATGCTGGCCTTGTCGACAAATATCTTGTCGGCAGCGGCCGCCACGTAATATCCGCCCGAAGCGCAGATGTCCTCGACGACGGCATAAAGGGGAACGTTCGGGTATTTGGCGCGCAGGCGGCGAATCTCGTCGTTGATGATGCCCGACTGGACCGGGCTGCCACCGGGGCTGTTGATGCGCAGAATGACCCCTTGCGTACCGCCGTCCTTGAAGGCCGCCTGCAAAGCCTCGACGATCTTCTCGGCGCTAGCCTCGCCGGTCGGCTTGATGACACCAGTCAACTGAACCAGGGCTGTATGCTTCTTTCCGTCCCCAAGCCTATCGGCGGTGCCACCCCAATCGCCCAGAATCACGACAAGGACGGTCAGATAGGAAAAACCGAGAATCCTGAAAAAAATGCCCCAGCGACGGCGACGCCTCTGTTCCGCCAGCGCATCCAGTGCGAGTTTTTCGATGATCTTTCTTTCCCAGGCGGGATCGTTGTTAGGCGTCTCTGGCATATGTTTCAGGCAACTTCAGGTAGATACCGCCATCATGTTCGCAGACTGCCACCGAGATCAGGCGTTTGCCGCGGCAGGGTCCGGCCACGCAGTGCCCACTGTCGGGAAGGTAGGTCGCGCCATGCGTTGTGCAAATCAAGTATAGCCCGGAACCATCAAAGAACTCACCGGGCTGCCAGTCGAGCTCGATGCCGATGTGCGCGCACCGATTCAGGTAGGCGTAGACCTGCCCCCCGTATCGCACGGCAAAGGCCGCTTGCGAGCCTCCTTTGCCCGCCATCTCGAACCGAACGCCATTGCCGCCCTCGGCAAGGGCGTCACTGGCGCAGATCAGCCGTTCCGTCTCAGCCATGCCGTCAGTTGTTCGAACCCGTCGAGCAGTTGCAAGGGTTGTTCGGCCTGCAGCGTTTCACGTGGATGGGCGCCGAAACCAACGGCCAGCGCGGCGACGCCGGCATTTCTCGCCATCTGGATGTCGTGTGTGGTATCGCCGATCATGAGCGTCTCCCCGGCTTCCGCCTCGAGTTCCTGCATGATTTCCAGCAGCATGTCGGGTGCGGGCTTCGAATTGCACTCGTCGGCGCAACGGGTGGCATGGAAAAACTCCTTCAGCCCAGAGGCATCCAGTGCGCGATTCAGCCCGAGACGGCTCTTGCCCGTGGCAACGCCCAGCAGGTAGCCCGCGCCATGCAGTTCACGCACCAGCATCTCGGCGCCCGGGAAAAGCGACAACTCCCGATCCCGGGAAAGATAGTGATGTCGATAGCGTTCGGCTATGCGCGAGTATTCGGAGGAAGGCACAGCGGGCAGGGCCCGCGACAGGGCATCGTGCAGACCCAGCCCGATGACCTGCCTCGCGGCGGACTCGTCAGGAGGCGCGCGGCCGATATCAAGCGCCGCCGCCTGCATGCTGGCCACGATCGCCCCCGCCGAATCCAGCAGCGTGCCATCCCAGTCAAACACCACCAATCGGTAATTCCGTCCCATAGTCCCGCTTTTCGTTGTCATCCAGGCGCCGCAAGAACGCCTGCAGTTCTTCCGGTAAGGCCGCCGAGAGCGCCAGCCGTGTTGCCGTCAGAGGATGGCTCAAAGCCATTTGAGCCGCATGCAGGAACATGCGTCCGAGGCCCTGTTTTTGCAAGACCTTGTTGAGCGCGAAGTCGCCGTATTTGTCGTCGCCGCAGATCGGGAAGCCGAGGTGCGCCAGATGCACGCGGATCTGGTGGGTCCGCCCGGTCTCCAGTTCAACCTCGACGAGGCTGAAATTTTCCCACCGTGCAACCAAGCGCACGATGCTGTGTGCCGTCTTGCCGTCCCGGGAGACGCTGACGCGACGCTCCCCCTCGCCTGTCAGGTACTTGTGCAATGCAAGGCGCACGTGCCGCTCCGGCCCGAGCCAGCGCCCCTGCACGAGCGCCAGGTAGCGCTTTTCGATGCGTCCTTCCCGGAACTGGTCGTGCAAGGCGGTGAGGACCGCGCGCTTCTTGGCCACCAGAAGCAGGCCCGAAGTTTCCCGGTCCAGTCGATGCGCGAGTTCGAGGAAACGGGCCTGCGGCCTTTGCCGGCGCAACTGCTCGATGACCCCGAAACTCACGCCGCTACCGCCGTGCACGGCCAGGCCGGCCGGCTTGTCGATCACCATGAGGCCATCGTCCTCGTGGACGATCCGGTAGTCCCGCCCGACCGGCACAGACGCCTTGCGCTCCTCAGCCAAGCGCAACGGAGGCATCCGCACCTCGTCCCCGCATTGCAGCCGATAATCGGGGCCCACCCGCTTGCCATTCACTCTCACCTCCCCGCTTCTGAGGATGCGATAGACATGGCTTTTCGGCACGCCCTTGCAGATTCGAAGAAGATGATTGTCGATGCGCTGACCCTCGGCCTCCTCGCCGACCAAATGGCGGCTTACGGAAACTTTGCTTAACTCCTTCATTTTGAATATACTGCCGGTTGGTTTGCCCATTCCGAAGGGTTGGCCATGAAGAATAATTCATGGTTGGCTCCGGATGCGCGCCCCATGACCCGAAGCGGCATTGGATGGTGCGCCGGGATGCCGCCGGTAAGCCGGCTCAAGCGAACCGAACAAGGGTTAATTCGCTCACCGCAAGCAGCGATACTACTTGAATTGCGCGCACTTAGCATACGCGGAACATTCAGTCCTGACGTCATTTCAGGACGAAAAAGACAAACCCCACATTAGTTTGCCCACGATGCCTTTGATGATTTCAAGCCAGCCAAACTAATACCGTCCGCCCGAACCGGATGCGGTTTGTCTTCCCGTGTTTGCGCGCGGGAGAACAACACAATGAAACGCATGCTGTTCAATGCGACGCAGGCCGAGGAACTCCGCGTCGCGATCGTCGATGGCCAGAAACTGATCGACCTCGACATCGAATCGGCCGCCAAGGAACAACGCAAGAGCAACATCTACAAGGCCGTCATCACCCGCATCGAGCCCAGCCTCGAAGCGGCCTTCGTCGATTACGGCGCCGAACGCCACGGCTTCCTTCCCTTCAAGGAAGTCTCGCGCGCCTACTTCCGTGACGGCGTCGAGCCGAACCGCGCCACCATCAAGGAAGCCCTCAAGGAAGGCCAGGAACTCATCGTCCAGGTCGACAAGGACGAGCGCGGCAACAAGGGCGCGGCCCTGACCACCTTCATTTCCCTGGCCGGCCGCTATCTGGTCCTGATGCCGAACAACCCGCGCGGGGGCGGCGTCTCGCGCCGCATCGAGGGCGAGGACCGCAACGAGCTGCGCGAGGCCATGGACCAGCTCGATGTGCCGCAGGGCATGAGTCTGATCGCCCGCACCGCCGGCATCGGCCGCACCGCCGAGGAACTGCAGTGGGATCTCAATTACCTGATGCAATTGTGGCGCGCCATCGAGGGCGCCGCCGGCAGTCAGAAGGGCCCTTTCCTCATCTACCAGGAGGGCAGCCTGGTGATCCGCGCCATCCGCGACTATTTCCAGCCGGATATCGGCGAGATTCTCATCGACACCGACGACATCTTCGAGCAGGCGCAACAGTTCATGAGCCACGTCATGCCCGGCAACGTGGCGCGCGTGAAGCGCTACCGCGATGACGTGCCGCTCTTCTCGCGCTTCCAGATCGAGCACCAGATCGAAACCGCCTTTGGCCGCCAGGTCACCCTGCCCTCCGGCGGCGCCATCGTGGTGGATCACACCGAGGCGCTGGTGGCCGTCGACGTCAACTCGGGACGCGCCACTCGCGGCGCCGACATCGAGGAGACCGCGCTGCGCACCAACCTCGAGGCGGCCGACGAGATCGCCCGCCAGCTGCGCCTGCGCGACCTGGGCGGCCTCATCGTCATCGACTTCATCGACATGGAAAGCCCGCGCGCCCAGCGCGAGGTGGAGAACCGTCTTCGCGATGCCCTGCACTACGACCGCGCCCGCGTCCAGACCGGCAAGATCTCGCGCTTCGGCCTGCTCGAGCTGTCGCGCCAGCGCCTGCGCCCGGCCCTGGCCGAAATGACCTACATCCCCTGCCCGCGCTGCACCGGCACGGGCCACATTCGCAGCACCGAGTCGGCCGCCCTGCACATCCTGCGCATCCTCGAGGAGGAAGCGATGAAGGAAAACACCGGCGCGGTGCATGTGCAGATTCCCGTCGATGTCGCCACCTTCCTGCTCAACGAGAAGCGCGACGACATCCGCACTATCGAACTGCGCCACAAGGTGAATCTCGTTCTGATCCCGAACATCCACCTCGAAACGCCGGCCCATGAGATCGTGCGTCTGCGCCACGACCAGTTGAACCAGGAAGAACAGGTCCTGCCGAGCTACAAGATGGTCGAGGCGCCGCCGACGGAAGCCTACCAGCCGCCCTCGGCGCAGACCGAGTCCCGTCCGAGCCGCCCCGAAGCCGCCGTGAAGGGCATTACCCCGGCACAGCCCGCCCCCGTTGTCGAACCGAAGCCGTCCCCGGCGCCGCAAACCGCCAGGCCTGCCCCTGCCGTCGAGCCTGGCATCATCGAAAAGATCTTCGGCTGGTTCCGCGGCAACCGCACAGCCGAACCGGCGCCAGCCGTCAAGGCCGAGGCACCCGCCCGCCGCGAGCAAACTCGCGAGGGGCGCGGCGGGCGCGGACGCGACCGCGGCGAACGCGGGCGCCAGGAGCCGCGCGACCGCGCGGAACAGCGTCAGCGAGGCCAGCAGGCGCCCCGCCAGGATCAGGATGGTCGCGGCGGCGAGCGCCGCCCGCGTCAGGAGCGCGGTGAGCGTCCCGAACGACAGGGTCAGGAGCAGCCGCGCCAGCAGCGTCCGCAACGCCCGCAGGAACAGCGCACGCCGCAGCCTCAGCCGACTGAATCGCCGATTGTGGCCGTCACCGGCGCGCTCGAGTCGCCCAAGCCGGGCGCCCAGCCGGAGCAGCAGGAGGAGCGTCGCGGACGCCGCGGACGTCGCGGACGCAGCCGCGATCGAGGCGAGCGCCGCCCGGAAGAACAGGCCACCGAAACGGCACCGGCCGTGACGGAAACGAACACGGATGCCATTCCCGCTCCCGTCTCCGCCGGTAACGGGCAGATGGCTCCCTCCGCCGAGCAGCAAACCGCTGCGCCCGTTGCCGAAATGGCGCCGGCCCCGGTACCGCTGCCCGCTATCGAAGTTGCCCAACCCGAGCCAGCCAGCGTCCCGGTCGAGCCGGCCTTCGCACCCGTCCCGGTAGCCGTAACGCTGGTCGAAGACGATGCTGCCGCCAGCGCCCCGGCAACGACCGATGAAGCGACGCCCGCTCCGGTCGCCATGCCGGCAGCCGTCAAGCCGCAGATTGACCTCTCCGTGGCCTTGCAGGAAAGCGGCCTGGTCATGGTGGAAACCAGCCGCGACAAGACGACTGGGCCGGCTGCCGTGGAAACCGAAGTCCGGCTCGGGCGCAAGCCCAAGCCCGTCATCCCGGCCGGCAACGAACCGATGATGCAGGTGGAAACCCGCAAATAGGCGATGTCTCCGCAAAGAAAAAGGCCAGCGCATGCTGGCCTTTTTCTCGTCCGCCCGAATACCGCAGCTTTAGCGGCCGATCAACTGATTCACCTGCAGGTGCTCGATCAACCCGTTGGCGGCATCTTCCGCCATGTCCAGAACGAGTTCGAAGCCGCCTTCTCCGCCATAGTACGGATCCGGTACTTCTTCCGTTGCAAAGCGGGTGGCGTAGCTCATGAAAAGCCCGAGTTTGCGCTGATGATCCGGCGGGGATCTTCCTTTGAGCAGGTCGAGGTTGGACCGGTCCATGGCCAGCAGCAGGTCGAATTCCTCGAAATCCGCCGGCAATACCTTGCGCGCCCGCAGACCAGACAGGTCGATCCCCCTCCTGAGTGCCGCCTCGCAGGTTCGCGGATCGGGCGGTTCGCCGACGTGATAGCCGTGCGTTCCGGCAGAGTCTACTTTAATAAAAGATTCTATTTCTTTGTCTTTTATCATCTTTTTTAATACGCCTTCTGCCGTGGGCGATCGACAGATATTGCCCAGGCAGACGAACAGAACGCGAATCATGCGGCATCCTTGCGGCCGGACGGCTCGTGATCGCCTAGCCCCAAGGCCTGCTTCCTGAGGCGGAACAACTCATCCCGGGCGGAGGCAGCCTCTTCAAATTCCAGGTTCCGGGCATGCTCCTGCATGCGTTTCTCGAGCTGGCGGATTTTCTTCCCCAAGGCCTTCTCGTCCATCGCCTCGTAGCGCGCCCGCTCCTGCGCCGCTTCCAGCGCCTCGACGGCGATCTCGTGATCGTACACGCCGTCGATGATGTCCTTGATGCGCTTGGAAACGCCTTTCGGGGTAATGCCATTCGCCTCGTTGAACAACATCTGCTTGGCGCGGCGGCGCTCCGTCTCGGCGATGGCCCGGCGCATCGAATCGGTCATGGCGTCGGCGTAGAGGATGGCGGTGCCGTGCAGGTGGCGCGCCGCCCGGCCGATGGTCTGGATCAGCGAGCGCTCGGAGCGCAGGAAACCCTCCTTGTCGGCATCGAGGATGGCGACGAGCGAAACTTCCGGGATGTCGAGGCCCTCGCGCAGCAGGTTGATGCCGACCAGCACGTCAAACTCGCCCAGGCGCAGGTCGCGGATGATCTCCACCCGTTCCACCGTCTCGACGTCGGAATGCAGGTAGCGCACCTTGATGCCGTTCTCGCTCAGGTAGTCGGTAAGGTCTTCGGCCAGGCGCTTGGTCAGGGTGGTGACCAGCACCCGTTCGTTCTGCGCGGCGCGCAGCTTGATCTCGCCGAGCAGGTCGTCCACCTGGGTCGAGGCCGGCCGCACGATGACCTGGGGGTCGATCAGGCCGGTTGGCCGCACCACCTGCTCGACCACCTGCGACTGGTGCGTCCGCTCGTAATCCGCCGGGGTGGCCGAGACGAAGACGGTCTGTGGCATCAGCCGCTCGAACTCGTCGAAGCGCAGCGGGCGGTTGTCCAGCGCCGAGGGCAGGCGAAAGCCGTAGCCGACCAGGTTCTCCTTGCGCGAGCGGTCGCCCTTGTACATGCCGCCCAGCTGCGGCACGGTGACATGGGACTCGTCGATGAACATGAGGGCGTCCGCCGGCAGGTAGTCGATCAGCGTCGGCGGCGGCTCGCCCGGCTGGCGCCCCGACAGGTGGCGCGAGTAGTTCTCGATGCCCTTGCAGAAACCCAGTTCGTTGAGCATCTCCAGGTCGAAACGGGTGCGCTGCTCGATGCGCTGGGCCTCGACCAGCTTCTGCTCGCGCTGGAAGGTGTCGATGCGCCCGCGCAGTTCGATCTTGATGGCCTCGATGGCGCGCAGCACGGTCTCGCGCGGCGTCACGTAGTGGCTGGAAGGATACACCGTGAAGCGGCCGAGCTTCTGGCGCAGGTGGCCGGTGAGCGGGTCGAACAGCTGCAGCGACTCGACGACGTCGTCGAAGAGCGAGAGACGCAGGGCGTGCTCGGCGTTCTCGGCCGGAAAGATGTCGATGACGTCGCCGCGCACGCGGAAGGTGCCGCGACGGAAATCCACCTCGTTCCTCTCGTACTGCATCTCGGCCAGGCGCTTGATGACGTCGCGCTGGCCGATGCGCTCGCCCTCGCGCAGGTGCAGGATCATGCCGTGATAATCGACCGGGTCGCCGATGCCGTAGATGGCCGAGACGGTGCCGACGATGACCACGTCGCGCCGCTCCAGCAGCGATTTCGTCGCCGACAGGCGCATCTGCTCGATGTGCTCGTTGATCGAGGAGTCCTTCTCGATGTAGAGATCGCGCGAGGGCACGTAGGCCTCGGGCTGGTAATAGTCGTAGTAGGAGACGAAATACTCGACGGCGTTTTCGGGGAAGAACTCGCGAAACTCGGCATACAGCTGCGCCGCCAGGGTCTTGTTCGGCGCCAGCACCATCGCCGGCCGCCCCAGGCGGGCGATGACGTTGGCCATCGTGTAGGTCTTGCCCGAGCCCGTCACGCCGAGCAGGGTCTGGTACATCAGGCCATCCCGGATGCCCTCGACCAGCTTTTCGATCGCTTCAGGCTGGTCGCCGGCCGGCGGAAACGGTTGGTGCAGGGAAAACGGACTGTCGGGGAAGGTAATGGCCACGGGTTTGCGCGACGGGGAGGACTGTTCGGATTCTATCAAGCCGGCCGGCAATCGCCCTCCTCCAGTTTCCCGGAAAACAGGCTGGCGGCAACGATCATGGCCCCGCCGATCCATTCCTTCGCCGTCATGGCCTCCCCGGCCAGCAGCCAAGACGCAAAGGCCGCCACCACCAGTTCGAAGAGGAAGATGACGATGGCCCGGTTGGCGGTCGTGTGGGTCAGCCCGTACTGGACGAAAAGATTGGTCGCCAGCAGCACCAGCCCGATCACGCCGACCAGCAGCCAGCCCGTCGCCGTCGGCAGGGCGAGGGGTGCCGGCTCCAGCGGCAGGGCGCAGAGGCCCACCGCCACCACGCCGGCGAAGACGGCCATCGACTTGGCCTCGATGGTGAGGTCGCGCGCCTTGCGAATCAGCACGTTGGCGAAGGCGAAGAGGAAACCGGCCACCAGGCCAAGCCATTCGGCGCCGCTCCCGGGCAGGGGCAGCCCGAGCCGCGGCTGCCAGAGCATGACGACGGCGCCGGCCAGCGACAGCGCGATCACCGCCGTGCCGGCGAGACTGACTTTTTCATTCAGCAGCAGGCGGGCCAGCAGCACGGTCCACAACGGCGCGAGATAGAACAGCAGCAGCACCCGCATCACCTCGCCATGCACCGTCGCCAGCACGTAGCCCAGATTGCAGCCGCCGGCGACGAGCGCGATCAGCAGCAGCATCCGGTTCGGCCGCACGCCGGCCAGGGGCCCGCGCAGGAGCGGCAGACCGATCAGCCAGGCGACGAAGTAGGTCAGCGTCGCGCCCAGCGCCGCGCTCACGCCCATGCCCTCGAGGACGCGATAGGGATACCAGATCAGGCCCCAGATCGTCGCCCCGGCGAGCAGCGACACCAGCGCAACGCTGTGCTTGGCGAAATGTGACTCGCGCATTTTCTTGGCCGGCCTGGTGGCCTTGCTTATAATTCGGTCTTTACAGAGAAAAAGCGGCAAACTCGAACATGCCGCGAACCCAGCGTGAACCCCGATCTCGACAAGCTCCACCCCTACCCGTTCGAGAAGCTGCGCCTGCTCTTCCAGGGAGTCCAGCCCGCCCGCGAATTGCGCGAGATCCGCCTGTCGATCGGCGAGCCGCAGCACGAAACGCCCGTCCTGATCACGGAAGCGCTCGCCGCCAGCCTCGAGGGCCTGGCCAATTATCCCACGACCTCCGGCAGCGACGCCCTGCGCAACGCCATCGCCGCCTGGCTGGCGGCGCGCTATGGCATTCCGCCTCCCGACCCGCACGGCCAGGTGCTGCCGGTGAATGGCTCGCGCGAAGCCTTGTTCGCCATCGCCCAATGCGTCGTCGACCCGTCGCGCGGCGAGGCCCTGGTTCTCAGCCCGAACCCCTTCTACCAGATCTACGAGGGCGCCGCCCTCCTCGCCGGCGCGCAGCCCGCATTCCTCAACCATCTGCCGGACAACGGCTTCCAGTCCGACTTCGACGCGATTCCGGAATCCGCCTGGCAGCGCATCCAGCTCGCCTACGTCTGCTCGCCGGGCAATCCGACCGGCAAGGTGCTGGCCCTCGACGAATGGAAGCGCCTGTTCGAGCTGGCCGACCGCCACGGCTTCGTCATCGCCAGCGACGAATGTTATTCGGAAATCCATTTCGACGAGGCCGCGCCGCCGCTGGGCGTGCTGCAGGCGGCACGCGCCCTCGGCCGCGACGACTACCGCGGCATCGTCATGTTCTCCAGCCTCTCCAAGCGCAGCAACGTGCCGGGACTGCGCTCCGGCTTCGTCGCCGGCGATGCCGCCCTGCTGAAGAAATTCTGGCTCTACCGCACCTACCAGGGCTGCGCCATGAGCCCGCCGGTGCAGCACGCCAGCGCGGTGGCGTGGGGCGACGAGGCGCATGTACGCGAAAACCGCCGCCTCTACCGCGAGAAGTTCGACGCCGTCACGCCGCTCGTCTCGCGCCACCTCGGCACGGCGCGCCCGGACGCCGGCTTCTACCTGTGGGCGCGCACGCCGATCCCCGACACCGAGTTCGCCCTCGGCCTGCGGCGTGAATATAATGTGACCGTGCTGCCGGGCAGCTACCTCGCGCGCGAAGCGGGCGGCATCAATCCGGGCGAGAACCATGTGCGTATCGCCCTCGTCGCGCCGCTCGACGATTGCCTCGAGGCGGCGCAAAGAATCGAGGCCTTTTGCCGCACACTTTGAAGGGAACGCAATGCAGGACTTTCAGCAGATCATCGAGCAGGCCTGGGAAGACCGCGCCAGCCTCCAGCCCGGCAAGGCGCCGGCCAAGGTCGGCGAGGCGGTCGAATTCGTGCTCGGCCAGCTCGACCAGGGCAAGCTGCGCGTCGCCGAGAAAATCGACGGCGGGTGGGCGACCCACCAGTGGATCAAGAAGGCGGTGCTGCTCTCCTTCCGCCTCGAGGACGACCGCATCATGGAGGGCGGCACATTGCGCTACTGGGACAAGGTCCCCGCCAAGTTCGAGAAATACGACCAGGTGCAATTCGAGCGCGGCGGCTTCCGCGTCGTGCCGGGCGCCGTGGTGCGCCGCGGCGCCTTCATCGGCCGCAACGCGGTGCTGATGCCCTCCTTCGTGAACATCGGCGCGCATATCGGCGAGGGCACCATGGTCGACACCTGGGCGACGGTCGGCTCCTGCGCGCAGATCGGCAAGAATGTGCATCTTTCCGGCGGCGTCGGCATCGGCGGCGTGCTGGAACCCCTGCAGGCCAACCCGACCATCGTCGGCGACAACTGCTTCGTCGGCGCCCGCTCCGAGGTGGTCGAGGGCGTCATCGTGGAAGACGACTGCGTCATCTCGATGGGCGTTTTCATCGGCCAGAGCACGCGCATCTACAACCGGGAAACCGGCGAAATTGCCTATGGCCGCGTGCCGGCCGGCTCGGTCGTCGTCTCCGGCAGCCTGCCCTCGGCCGACGGCAAATACAGCCTGTACTGCGCCGTCATCGTCAAGCAGGTGGATGCGAAGACCCGCGCCAAGGTCGGCATCAACGAACTGCTGCGCGGCGTCTGAGCGGGACTGACTTTTCAAGGGAGGGGACATGATCTTCGACAAGCTGTTCCAGCTGATGGCCGAAAAGAAGGCTTCGGACATCTTTGTTTCCGCCGGGGCGCCGATCCACATCAAGATCCAGGGCAGCACCATCCCGATCAATCAGCAGATCATTGATCCGGCCACCATCAAGACCATGGCCTACGAGATGCTCAAGCCGGAACAGATCAGGCATTTCGAGGAAGAGAAGGAAATCAATATTTCCTTCGGCATCCGCGACGTCGGCAACTTCCGCGTCAACATGTTCTGGCAGCGCGGCAGCATCGCCATCGTCGTCCGCTTCATCCAGGGCGAGATCCCCAGCCTCGACGAGCTCGGCCTGCCCAATGTGCTGGCCGAGGTCATCATGGAAAAGCGCGGCCTGGTGCTGGTGGTCGGCTCGACCGGTTCCGGTAAGTCCACCACCCTGGCGGCGATGATCGACCACCGCAATGCCAATCGCTCGGGCCACATCCTGACGGTGGAAGATCCCATCGAATATCTTTTCAAGCACAAGAAGTCGGTGGTCAACCAGCGCGAGATCGGCCTCGACACCAAGTTCTGGGAGAACGCCCTGAAGAACGCCATGCGCCAGGCGCCCGACTGCATCCTGATCGGCGAGATCCGCGACAAGGAGGCCATGGCGGCGGCGCTGGCCTATGCCCAGACCGGACACCTGTGCCTTGCCACCCTGCATGCCAACAACAGCTACCACGCGCTGAACCGGATCATCAACTTCTACGCCGTCGAAAACCGGCCGGCCCTGTATCTCGACCTCTCCGTGAGCCTGAAGTGCATCATCTCCCAGCGCCTCGTCAAGAGGCCCGATGGCAAGCGCATCCCCGCCATCGAAATCCTGCTCAACACGCGGCACATCCAGGAATTGATCGAGAGGGGCGAGGTGAATGGCATCAAGGAAGCCATGGAACAAAGCCTGGCGCCGGGCTCGCAAACATTCGAGCAGGACCTGTTCCGGCTCTACAAGGAGAACACCATCACGCTCGACGAAGCGCTGGCCAATGCCGACTCGCCGACCAACCTGTCCTGGCTGATCAACAACTCGCAGCTCGGGGCGCCCTCGCCCGGCGAGAAAAGGTCCAGCGCACCGGCACCGGCCCTGGACTTCAGCCAGACGGATCCCGGCGGCGCCTCCTTCTCCGAATTCACCCTCCACGTCGACGACGCCGGATAATGTCCGGAACCACCCTGGAACTTGCCCGCGAGCTGATCGCCCGCCGCTCCGTCACCCCGGACGACGGCGGCTGCCTCGACCTCCTCGCGGCGCGCCTGGCTTTTCTCGGCTTCTCCCTGGAGCGAATGGACCGCGAAGGCGTCTCCAACCTGTGGGCGCGACGCGGCGGCGCGGGACCGACCGTTTGCTTTGCCGGACACACCGACGTGGTGCCACCCGGCCCGCTCGACGAATGGAGCGCCGATCCGTTCAAGCCCGAAGTGCGAAACGGCTTCCTCTACGGACGCGGCGCGGCGGACATGAAATCCAGCATCGCCGCCTTCGTCACCGCCAGCGAGCGTTTCGTTGCCGCGCATCCCGCCCACGCCGGCGCCATCGCCCTCCTGCTCACCTCCGACGAGGAGGGGCGCGCCATCGACGGCACCGTGCGCGTCGTCGAAGCCCTCAAGGCCCGCGGCGAAAGCCTCGACTATTGCATCGTCGGCGAGCCGACCTCGGCCGAGCGCCTGGCCGACACCATCAAGAACGGCCGCCGCGGCTCGCTTTCGGGACGGCTGTCCGTCAAAGGCGTCCAGGGACACATCGCCTACCCCCATCTGGTGAAGAATCCCGTGCACATGGCGGCCCCCGCCCTCGCCGAGCTGGCCGCGACCAAATGGGACGACGGCAACGAGTATTTTCCGCCGACCTCCTGGCAGGTCTCGAATTTCCATGCCGGCACCGGCGCCGACAACGTCGTGCCCGGCACGGCGGAAATCCTCTTCAACTTCCGCTTCTCGACCGCCAGCACGCCGGACGGCCTGAAAGCGCGGGTGCAGGAGATCCTCGAACGCCATGGCGTTGACTGCTCATTGGAATGGACGCTGTCGGGCCGGCCCTATCTGACGCCGCGCGGCCGGCTGGTGGCGGCGGTCTCGCAGGCGATCCGCGAGACCGCCGGCATCGAGACCGGACTGTCCACCAGCGGCGGCACTTCGGACGGCCGCTTCATCGCCGACATCTGTCCGGAGGTGATCGAGCTCGGTCCGCTCAACGCCACCATCCACAAGATCGACGAATGCGTTGCCGTCGCCGACATCGATCTGCTCTCGCGCATCTACGAGCGCTGCCTGGAACTGCTGCTGACATGATTCCCGCCGAGCTGGTCACGCTGCGCGACTTTCTGCGCTGGGCGGTCAGCCGCTTCAACGAAGCCGGCCTGTTCTTCGGCCATGGCACGCAGGACGCCTACGACGAGGCGGCCTGGCTGATCCTGCACGCACTGCACCTGCCGCCCGACCGCCTGGAGCCCTTCCTCGACGCGCGCCTTGCCGCCGACGAAAGAGCCTCGGTGGCCGGATACATCGACCGGCGCATCGAGGAACGCCTGCCGGCCGCCTATCTCACGCACGAGGCCTGGCTGGGCGACTACCGCTTCTATGTCGACGAGCGCGTCATCGTGCCGCGCTCGCACATCGCCGGCCTGCTCATGGAGGACGCCCTCGCCCCCTGGATCGATGCCGCCGAGGTGCGGGACGCGCTCGACCTGTGCACCGGCTCGGGCTGCCTCGCCGTGCTGCTGGGACTGACTTTTCCCGGCGCGCGCATCGATGCCGCCGATCTCTCCGCGGAGGCGCTCGAGGTGGCCCGCCGCAACATCGCCGACTACGGCCTCGAGGCGCGCATCGCGCTGCACCGCTCCGACCTGTTCGCCGCGCTCGGCGGCCGCCGCTACGACCTCATCGTCTCCAATCCGCCCTATGTCACGGCCGCCGCCATGCGCACCCTGCCGCCGGAATACCGCCACGAGCCGGCCCTGGCGCTGGCCGCCGGCGAGGACGGCCTCGACATCGTGCGCCGCCTGATTCATGATGCGGCCAGGCACCTCAAGCCGGGCGGCATCCTGGTCGTAGAAGTGGGAGATGGCCGCGCCGCGGTCGAGCAGGCCTTCCCGGCCCTCGATCTGCTCTGGCTCGACGGCCATGAATACGGCAACGGGGTGTTTCTGCTGCAGCAGGAGGCCTTGTCCTGATCCCGGGGAGGGGATGGATGCTATTGTGGCACCGCACAATCCGGAATCTCCGGCAGCTTGCCCTGGCCGGCATCGCGCTGCTGCACCCCCTGGCGGCCATCGCCCAGCCGCCCTTGCAGCTCGGCATCTTTCCCTATCTGCCCACCGCCACCCTGCTCACCACCTACGAGCCGCTGCGGCAGCACCTTGCCGCCCGGCTCCAGCGGCCCGTCGAAGCTTCCACGGCGCATGATTTCCGGGCATTCGTCAGGCGCTGCCTGGCCGGCGAGTACGACCTGCTGGTGATGGGTTCGGGCATGGGCCGTTATGTCGAAATGGAAGCCGGCTATGTCCCGCTCGTTGTCAGCCGGCGCAAGATTCACGCCCTGCTGCTCGTCGGCACCGGATCGAAGTACGCCAGGATCGCCGAGCTGAGGAATGGCCGTGTCACCTCCCTCGACCCCTTCACCGTCTCCTCGCAGCTCGGCGCCCAGTTGTTGCGCAACGGCGGCCTCGATCCGCAGCGCGATGTCCGCTTCGACTTCGTCACCACGCCCTTCAACGCCGCACAGGCCGTCATCCTCGGCGAAGCCGAGGCCGCCATCGTGCCGAACCTCCTGCTGGCGCAACTGAGCGCCGAGATGCGCGCCAAACTGCGCGTCCTCGCCGAATCCCCCGCCATTGCCGGCATCACCTTCTACGCGCGCAAGGAGGCTGCCCTGCCACCGCCGCAACTGGCCGCCCTGCTGATCGATTTCAGCGACAAGCACGAGGCGGGGCGCCGCTTCGTCCAGCAGGCCCAGCTCGACGGCTTGCGCCTTCCGGCAGCGAACGAGTTCCGGATGAACGACGCCTTCCTGCCGGAAACCCGCCGCCAGTTGCAGCGCTGAAGAGCAAGGAACATCGCATGACCACCCTGGCCCGCTGGCTGCAATTGCACAGTTTCCGCTTGCGCCTGCTCGCGGCGACCCTGCTGATCCTGCTGCTCACCGTCGGACTGGTCATGCGCTTCGGATTCGACCTCATCGACCGGGGCGTGGAAAACCGCATCGGCAGGCAGGCAAACCAGCTCGGGCCGCTGCTCGGCGCGGCGCTGGCCACGCCGCTCGCCCAGCGCGACTATGCCAGCCTCGAACAGATGCTGCGCGATTTCGTCGCCGACCGCGAAATCGATTACGCGGTGCTGCGCGATGCGCGCGGCAAGACCGTGGCCGCGGCGAACTGGGACGCTTCCAGGCCCCTGCCGGAGAGCCGGGCATCCTTCGACCTGGCCCGCGACGCACGCTTCGACGTGCGGGCGCCCGTGACGCTCGGCGGGAACCGGATGGGGGAGCTGCACTTCGCCCTCTCCCTCGTCGAAGCCCGGAAGAGGCGCGACGAGCTCGTCGGCAAGGTGCTCCTTGCCGGCGCCATCGGCATGACGCTGGCCGTCTTCCTTTCCGTCTTCCTCGCCTTCGGCATGACGCGCCGGCTGGTGCGGCTGGTTG
>WBZR01000791.1_pt1 | contig 46140 bp, 24 predicted proteins | sample 5204231 | NCBI WGS metagenome assembly WBZR01 (sample SAMN12412403, study PRJNA552823) | activated sludge metagenome | isolation source: activated sludge from anammox sidestream of wastewater treatment plant... | place: USA: Virginia | collected 2017-08 | reverse complement strand
CAATCCAATCAGCGCCAGCGTCAGCCCCTGTTTCAACACCAGCCGTAGAATGTCCGCGCCCGTCGCTCCCAACGCTGATCGAATGCCGATTTCGTGCGTGCGCTGCGTCACGGCGTAAGACATCACGCCGTAAATCCCCACCGCCGCCAACAACAAAGACAACGCTGAAAACGCGCCCAGCAACTGCGCCAGGAAACGCTGCCCGCCAAGCGAACGCTGCAAGAGCCATTCGAGCGTCCGCACTTTCCACACCGGCTGATCTCGATCAACCGACCAGATCGCGCCGCGCACCGCGTTCGAGAAATTCGCGGCCTCGCCGTTCGTTCGCACGACCAGCGACGCGAAGATGTGCGGCTGTTGCGCGTAGGCCAGATAAATCTGCGACAACTCAGGCTCGTCCAGGCTGTAATGTTTGACATCGCCGACCACGCCGATGACCGAAGCCGTCACCTCAGGCGAAAGCAGATGCACCTGCTTGCCGATGGGATTTTCGTTCGGCCAGTAACGCCGCGCCATCGTTTGATTGATGACGATGACGGGCGGAGCGTCCGCTTTGTCTTGTTCAGTGAAGATGCGACCTTCGAGCGTCGGAATCTTCATCGTTCGGAAGTAATGCGAGTCAACGCGATTGGTTTGCGCCTGCGGCTCCTGGCCGGCGGGCGGCGCGGCGCGATCGGGCAAGGTGAAGCCGGAGTCTCCGACATTGCCGCCGTGCGGTATCGCCATAACTGCCGCCGCCGATTCGACGCCGGGCAGCGCCTCGACGCGCGCGACGACCTGTTCGTGGAATCGCCACTGCTGTTGCGGTTCGGGATATTTGTTGCGCGGCACGCGGTATTCGAGCGTCAGCACGTTGTGCGCGTCGAAGCCCACGTCAACGCCGCGCAGGTTCATAAAACTTCTGACCATCAGTCCCGCGCCGACCATCAACGCCAGCGCCAGCGCGATCTGAATGACGACCAGCGAACCGCGCAAACGATTGCCGCTGCGCCCCGCTCCCGCTGTTCGCCCGCCGTCTTTGAGCGCGTCATTCACATCAGGCCGGGAAAATCGCAAAGCCGGCAGCAGGCCGAAAATCAAGCTCGTCAGGATCGAGGCGCCGAGCGTGAAGCCGAAAACCATGCGGTCGAGTTTGACCTCGACCAGCGGAGGCAGATTGGCCGCGCTGTTGGAGGCCAGCGCATCCATCCCCCAGACGCCGATCAACAAGCCCAGCGCGCCGCCCACCAGCGACAGCAACAACGATTCAGTCAGCAATTGGCGGACGATCCGCATCCGGCCCGCGCCCAACGCCGAGCGCAAGGCCAGTTCCTGCCGCCGACCCGTAACGCGGTTGAGCGTCAGATTAGCGACATTGGCGCAGGCGATCAGCAAAACGCACACGACCACGCCGAACAGCGCCAGCAACGATGGTTTTAATTGCTCAACCAACTGCGCCTGCAATCCGACGAGGCTCACGCCGCGATCCTTGTTGGTCTCCGGATACTGCTGCGCCAGCCGCGCCGCAATCGTCTCCATTTCGGCCTGAGCCTGCCGCAGCGACATGCCCAGCTTGAGCCGCCCGATCACAGCAGCGTCGGTGTCTTTTCGCTCAAGAGAAAAATTCGGGTGATACTGAATCGGCATCCACACTTCCACGTCGGAGAAAGGCGCGCGGAAGCCTTCGGGCGTGACGCCGACGACTGTGAAAAGTTGGTTGTTGAGTGTCAACGTCTGGCCGAGCAGATTCGGATCGGCGCCGAACCGGTCGCGCCAGACCGCATAACCGACAACGGCCACCCGCTCTGCGCCCGCTTGATCTTCACCGGGCAGGAAAGCGCGTCCCAACAACGGTTCGACGCCGAGCATTTTGAAAAAATCAGCGGAGACAAAACCGCCCACCACGCGCCCCGGTTCGGCGCGCCCCGTCAGGTTGACGCTCTGCGCCGCAAACGCCGAGAGATGCGCGAAAGATTTGCTCTGCGTTTGCCAATCGCGCAGGTCGGGCCACGAAACCCCATCGCGCGAATCACGACTCGTCCGCGTATAAACCACCACCAGTTGATCGGGATGATCGTAAGGCAACGGACGCAGCAACGCCGCGTTGACGACACTGAAAATCGCCGTGTTCGCGCCAATGCCCAGCGCCAGCGTCAAAACAGCGATCAACGTGAAGCCGGGTTTCTTCATCAACATTCGCGCGCCGTAGCGCAGGTCTTGCCGCAGACTTTGCATACTTTTCTCCTTGTCGGATGTGAATCAGTCGCAGCGCAGCGCAATCATCGGATCAACCTTCGTCGCGCGCCGCGCCGGGATGTAACAGGCCACAAGCGCCACAATCGCCAACAGCGCCACGACCGCCGCAAACGTCGCCGGGTCGGTCGCGCTCACGTCGTAAATCAAGCCGGACAGAAACCTCGTCAGGCCGAGAGCCAGAGCCAGACCGACAGCGACGCCAAGTAGCGCCAGCGACATTCCGTGCCCGACAACGAGCCGCATCACGTCGCGCCTTTGAGCGCCAAGCGCGATGCGGACGCCGATTTCGCGCGTGCGCTGCGCGACCGAATAGGCGATTATCGCGTAAATGCCCGTCAGAGCCAGCGCCAGCGCGACCGCCGCCAGGATTCCGAGCAGGAGCATGTTCAACCGTCGCGGGGAAACCGAATCGGCGACCGTCCGCTCCATCGTCTGCACGTTGTAAACAGGCTGGTCTTTGTCAATCGCGCCGATCTGATTGCGCACGGCGGCGGCGAGGCTCATCGGTTCTGCGGAGGTTCGGATCACCAATCCCATCCGCCCCTGCGGGTTCTGCGCGAAAGGCATATAGACGTGTGTGGACGCTTCGGCGTCAAGACCCGATTGCCGCACGTCGCCAACTACGCCGACTATCGTTTGCCAGCGATCTCTCATCTTGATGCGCCTGCCGATGGGGCTTTCGTTCGGCCAGTAGCGGCGAACCACCGCTTCATTGACTATGGCCACAGGCGGCGCGTCTGCGGCGTCGGCTTCGGTGAAAGCGCGGCCTTGCGAAATCGGGATGTTCATCGCGCGGAAATAATCAGGGCTGATCGAGCGATAATCGGCCAACGGCGTCTCGCTGCGGCTCCGAGGCTCCGGCCTGCCCTCGATCAGAAACCCGTCAACGCTTCTGCGGCTGGAGAGAGGCGGATTGTTGACGATTGCGGCCGATTGGACTCCCGGCAGTGAGTTAATTCGTTCGAGCGCCTGTTTGAAAAACGCTGCCTGAGACTGTGGCGTGTCGTATCTGGTCGAGGCCAGCGATGTCTCCATCGCCAACAGGTTTTTCGCGTTGAAGCCGGGGGCGACCTGCTGAAGCCGCCAGAAACTTTTGATCAACAATCCCGCGCCAATTAGCATCACGAGCGCCAACGCGACTTCGGCCACCACCAGCGCGCCGCGCAATCTGTTCGATCCTCCCGTCGAAATGCGGCCGCCGTCTCTGAGCGCTTCGTTCAAGTCCAGGCCCGAAGCTCTGAGCGCCGGGATCAGGCCGAAGATGACGCCGGTCAGCAGAGAGATCAAAAGCGTGAAGCCCAGAACGCGGGCGTCAACCGTCACTTCATCGGCGCGCGGTATGACGCCGCCGCCGAGCGTGAGCAGCGCGTCAACTCCCCAATAAGCGATCAGCAATCCCGCGCCGCCGCCGAGCAGAGCGAGCAGCAGGCTTTCGATCATCAACTGTCGAAGAAGCCGCGCGCGACCCGCGCCCATCGCCGCGCGAATCGCTATCTCTTTCCGCCGCGACGCGGCGCGCAGCAGCAGCAGATTGGCCACATTGGCGCAGGCTATCAGCAGCACGATGCCTACGGCGCCGAGCAGCGCCATCAACGACGGTTTTATCCTGCGCGCCACCTGATCGCCCAACGGCAAAGTATTCGCGCCGATGCTTTCGTGCGTGTCGCGGCGAGTCTGCTGGCGTCGCGCGGCGATGGTTTCAATCCCGGCTTTGGCCTGCGCCATCGTCACCCCCGGCTTCAGCCGTCCGACGACGAACAGGCTGTGCGAATTGCGCCCGGTCTCGGTCTCAAGCAGGCGTGGCGTCCACAACTCGCTCCTGATCACGCCGCTCTGCGCCTGCGGCGGCGGGAATTGAAAGCTCGCGGGCATCACGCCGATCACTGTATGCGCGGCGCCGCTGAGCGAGATTGCGCGTCCAATGATCTTCGGGTCGCCGCCGAATCGCCGTTGCCACAAGCCGTAACTCAGCACAACGACCGGATCGGCCCCTGCGCGATCCTCCTCCGGCGAGAAGGTTCGTCCGAGCGCGGGCGCCACGCCGAGCGCTGGAAAAAGGCTCGCCGTCACCGCCGCGCCCTCGATTCGCACGGGATCATCGCCGCCCGTCAGGTTGTAATTGCGCCTGTCGGAAGCCGCGAGATGTTCAATAAACTGCGCGCTGTCCCGATAGTCGAAGTAATCGTCGGGCGCGAGTTCAAGCTGATCCGTCTGCTTTATCTTCTCCCACACCACGACGAGCCGGTCGGGATCGGCGTAATCGAGCGGGCGCAATATCACGCCGTTGATGACGCTGAAAATAGCGCTGTTGGCGCCGATGCCCAGAGCCAGAATCAAAACCGCGACGGCCGTGAAGCCGGGGCGTTTTAACAACATTCGCGCGCCGAAGCGCAGGTCTTGCCACAGGCTTTGCATAGTTTTTTCCTTCTCGAATTTGAATCACTCGCAGCGCAGCGCAATCATCGGATCAACCTTCGTCGCGCGCCTCGCCGGGATGTAACAGGCCAGCAGCGCCACAATCGCCAGCAGCGCCACAACCGCCGCGAACGTCGCCGGATCGGTCACGCTCACTTCAAAAAGCAGTGTGGACATCACTCGCGTCAGCGCGAACGCGCCCGCCAATCCGATGCCGACGCCGATGGCCGCCAGCTTCGTTCCCTGCCCCAGCACCATTTTCAACACATCGGTTGATCGCGCGCCGAGCGCCATACGCACGCCGATTTCCTGCGTGCGTTGCGACACAGAGTAGGCCATCACGCCGTAAATCCCCACCGCCGCCAGCGACAGCGCGATGATCGAGAACGCGCCAAGCAGCAACGATAGAAAACGCGGCCTGACCAGCGAATCGGCGACCGTGTCCGACATCGCTTCCAGGCCGAAGATCGGCAACGCGGGATCAATCTCGCGCACCGCCGCGCGCACCGCGCCCGCGACCAGCATCGGGTCGCCTTCAGTGCGCACGACGAAATTCTGCCGCGTGATGCCGCCGAACAGCGTGTTGACCTGTGGCTGAAGCAGATAGAGTTCCGTCCCGGCGGGTTTGTCCACGCCCAGGTTCTTGGTGTCTTCGACCACGCCGATGATGGTGAACCAGTTGGGATCCTTCGAGACTTGCGGGTTGAGACGCCGCCCAATCGGACTGCCCCGCCAGAATCGGTTCGCCAGCGCCCGGTTGATGACGACGACGAGTTGCGCGTTTTCGTTGCTGTCGGATGGCTCGAACAATCGGCCCTCGGTCAATCGTATGCCCATCGTCTTGAAGTAGTCTTCGCTGACACCGTTCCAGAAATCCACGTTCTGCGCCGGACCGCCCGGCGTCGGTTGATAGCCTTCGATCTGCGTGTCGTTGGCGTCAATTGGCCGGAGCGGCGGCAATCCGCTCACCATCGCGGCGGACTTCACGCCGGGGATTGAAGCCAGCTTCGTTTGCAGCGATTGGGTAAACTGAAGTTGGCCGGGAACCGGGTAAGCGTTCGGCGGCAATGCGATGGTGAACGACAAGACGCCGAACGGGTTGAATCCCAGATCAACGTTTCGCAATTTCCAGAACGCGCGGAGCATCAGCCCTGAGCCAACAACCAGCACGACGGCCAGCGCGATTTCGGTAACGACCAGCCCTTTGCGAAGCAGTTGACTGCTCGCGCCGCTACCCGCTCCCTTGCTCGATCCGTGCAGCCACGCGGCCAGATTCCGTTCGCGCAATTGGGCCATCGGCGCCAGCGCGAAGATGATGACCGCCAGCGCTGAAACTCCCAGCGTGAAGACCAACACCAGAAGATCAATTTTGATTTCGCCTGTGCGCGGCACGCTGTCAGGGGCGGCGGCCATAATCAGTTCCAGCCCCATCTGCGCCAGCAGCACGCCCAACCCAGCGCCGAGCATAACCAGGATGAATCCTTCGGCCAGAAATTGCCGCAGCATTCGCCTGCGTCCCGCGCCCAACGCCAGCCGCACGGCGAATTCACGATGGCGCGCTTCGGCCCGCGCCAGCAGCAGGCTCGCCACGTTCGCGCAGGCGATCAACAAAACGAACGCGACCGCGCCGAGCAGCGTCAGCACCGCCGATTTCGCCCCGCCCACCACATCCTGATGCAGCGGAAACATCAACACGGGATGAAATTGCGGATTGAGCAAATGCTGCGCGCGGTTCTCGCTCTTCCAACCGGCCATCAGCATCTCGGTTTCGGCGCGCGCCTGATCAATAGTCGTCCCCGCCTTCAGCCGCCCGATCAAATAAAGAAAATGGCCGCCACGCCCGCCGGGATTGGCCGGGTCGAACTGAAACGGCGTCCACACGTCCACCGGTTCGTTGCTGCCGGGCGGGAAGACGTACCCTTGCGGCATCACGCCGACGACGTTGAATGGCCGCGCGTTGATCCTGATCTCTTTGCCGATGATGTCCGATTGCCCGCCGAACGAGCGCTGCCACAGAGCGTGCGAAATGATCGCCGCGCTCGGCCCGCCCGGCGCGTCTTCTTCCGGCGTGAAGTTGCGCCCCATCGCGGGCTGCACGCCGAGCGTATCAATCAAACTGCGCGTGACGCGCGTTGACGCGACGCGAATCGGATCGCCGGTCGCCGCGATGTTCACGCCGCCCGCCGCCCACGCGCCGATTGATTCCCACGACTTCGCTTCTTTCTGAATGTCCAGATACTCCGGCGCCGAAATCCAGAACTTCCGCAAATTCATCGTCGGGAATTCGCTGTAAACACGAACCAGCCGATCCGGCTCCTTGTACGGCAACGGGCGCAGCAACACGCCGTTGACGACGCTGAAGATCGCCGTGTTCGCGCCGATGCCCAGCGCCAGCGTCAGGATGGCGATCAAGGTGAAGCCGGGTTTCCTGAATAACATCCGCGCGCCGTAGCGCAGATCTTGCCATAAGGTTTGCATATGTCTCCTCCATTGGTTGGTTGCTGGCGACAAACCGCAGGCGGCGAGTGACTCACTCCCTTACCCGCAGGTGAAACCGCAAAAACGCCAGCATCTGGCGGATGATCTCGCGCGTCGTTTCGCTGTCGCGCCTGGTTTCCTGACTCATTGCTAACTCTCCTTGCACTCACACTCAATCACACCGAAGCGCGATCATTGGGTCAACCTTCGTCGCCCGCCGCGCCGGAATCCAGCAGGCCAGCAAGGCGACAACCGCCAGCAATAGCGCGACCATTGCAAAGGTGGCCAGGTCGGTTCTGCTCACGCCGTAAAGCAGGCTTTCGATCAATCGCGTGGCGAGGAAAGCCGCGCCCAGCCCAGCCGCCGCGCCAACGCCCACCAGCAGCATTTCCTGTTTCAGAATCAGCTTCAGCACATCTCCTGATTGCGCGCCGAGCGCCACCCGCACGCCGATCTCGCGCGTGCGGCGGCTGACCATCCAGGACATCACCCCGTACAGCCCTAGCGCGGCCAGCAGCAACGCCACCAGGCCAAAAATTCCGATCAGCGTCGAAGCCAGTCGCATCGCCGAGAGCGCCTTGCCGATCTGTTCTGACAGCGGGTTGATCTTGTCCGCCTGAAGCGACGAATCGAGCGCGAGCAGTTCGCCGCGTACGGACGGAATCAAATCCGCTGTGCGCGCCTTCACGCGCATGACGAAGTTGGTGTAGCTGTCGTAACCGCGCTGCAAAGCCGGCAAATCAAAATGCGGGATCGGCGTTTCAGTCAGATCGTGATGTTTGATGTCGCGCGCGACGCCGATGATTTCGAGTGGCGGCGCGCCCGCGCCCAACCGCAATCTTTTGCCAAGCGGGTTTTCGCCGGGAAAAAGCCGCCGCGCCATAGTTTCGTTGACGATCACCACGCCGGGCGCGCCCGCGCGATCCTGCTCGGTGAAGCCGCGCCCCGCGACAATGCCAATGCCCATCGTTTCGTGATAACGCGGGCCGACGAAGTTCGTATCGAAGGCCATCTGTTCATCAGGCAACGGCTGGTGGCCATCAACAAAAAGGCTGCTCATATACCGGCTGCCGCTGAGCGGCATAACCAGCCCGTAGCTTGCCGATTCAACTCCGGGCAGCGCCGACAGTCGTTCGAGGAATTGCCGCTGCAACTCGCTGCCGCGCGTCTTGTCGTACTTCTTTTCGTCAAGATCGAGCGGCGCAACCAGCACGCTCTCCGTCCGGTAGCCGGGATCAATCGCCAGCAGATTGCGCAAACTCTTGATGCACAGCCCAGCGCCGGTCAGCGTCACAATCGCCAGCGCCAGTTGCGCCGCGACCAGCAGGCTGCGGAAGCCAAAGCGCCGCTCGCGCTGACCGGAGACGCCGCTTTCTTCTTTCAACGCGGGTACGAGATCGGCTCGCGCGCTCTGCCACGCGGGCGCGACGCCGAACACGATCCCGGCCAGCAGCGTCGCCAGCGCGGTGAACGCCATCACGCGCCAATCTATGCTGTCGCCAAGCAGCGTCTCGGCAACGCTGAGCCTCGGCTGAGTCTTGACCAGCAATGTCACCAGCCAGGGCGCAAGCAGCAATCCGACAGCGCCGCCCGCCACAGCCAGCAGCAAGCTTTCAGTCAACAATTGCCGCGCCACGCGCCATCGCCCGGCGCCCATCGCCAGCCGGATCGCCATCTCCTTGCGCCGCGCGACGCCGCGCGCCAGCATCAGCCCCGCGACGTTGGCGCAGGCAATCAACAACACCAGCCCGACCACCGCCATCAACAGTTTGAGCGGCGACGAAAACCGTTTCCGCAAAATCGAAATGCCGCGCCCGCCCGGCTCGAATTTGATGTGCTGTTCGCTGAACGGCAGCCCTTTCGTGATCACGCCCGGCGGAGTGTTGGCTTCCTTGATCTGTTGAGCGAGCGCGTCCAGTCCCGCTTCCGCCTGCGCCTGACTGACGCCTTCCTTGATGCGCCCCATCAACAACAGGAAGCCGTCTTTTCGGTTCTCGATGAATTTTGATTGCGCCAGTTGCGGATGCATCAGCGCGGGAACCCAGACATCGGTCGGCTCTTCCAGAATCATCCCGTTGAAGCTCGGCTGCGCGACGCCGATCACGGTCAGCGGAATGTTGTTGAGCGTGATCGTCCGGCCAATCAGATTCGGATCGGCGCCGAACCGGCGGCGCCAGAATCCGTCGCTGACCACCGCGACCGGCTGCGCCCCCGGCGTCCGGTCTTCTTCAGGCGAAAACGTCCGTCCACGCGCGGCCCCAACGCCAAGCACGTCGAAATAATTGCCGGAGACATATTCGCCCGACACGCGCTCGATGCGGTCGTTCGTCTTCAGTTCCAACTGCGTGGTCGCGAAAGCCAGCAAACCGGACAAGACCTGGTTCTGCGCTCGATAATCGCTGAAGTTCGGATAAGAGAAAGCGTTGCTGACGAAGTGCGGCTTGACGCTGACTGAATTGATCAGAACAAGTTGTCGCGGCTCTTTGACGGCCAGCGACCTGACGAGCAGCTTGTCCGTCACGCTGAAAATGGCCGTGTTCGCGCCGATGCCTAACGCCAACGTGATGACGGCAGTCAGCGTGAAGCCAGGCTGCTTCAACAACATTCGCGCGCCGAAGCGCAGGTCCTGCCAGAGGGTTTGCATACTTTTCTCCTCGTCGAATTTGAATCAGTCGCGCCGCAACGCGATCATCGGGTCAACCTTCGCCGCCCGCCGCGCCGGAATCCAGCAGGCCGCAAAAGCGACCGCCGCCAGCAACAGCGTGACGCCGATGAAAGTCCGCACATCGGTGGCGCTCACGCCGTAAAGCAGCGCGTTGAGCAGTCGCGTTCCGGCGATGGATGCGGCGAGGCCGAACGCGATGCCCACAACCGTCAGGGTCAGGCCCTGGCGCACGATGAGGCGAATGATTTGCGCAGAGGTTGCGCCGAGCGCCACGCGAATGCCGATCTCGCGCGTGCGTTGCGACACGGTATAAGACATCACGCCGAAAATGCCGATGGCCGCCAACAGCAACGCCAGCAGGCCAAAGCTGCCCAGCAATGTGGCGGCGATGCGGGCAGGAAAAAGCGCGACGCTCAGGTGTTCGGTCAGGGTCGCCGCGCCATAAACCGGCAGAGTGGCGTCGAGTTGCTGAAATTCGCGGCGCAATGCGGCGAGCGCAGTTTCCGGGTCGCCCTGGGCGCGGACAATCAGCGTCAGGAAGTCGCCTGTTTGCGGGCGCAGGTTGCGATAGAAAAACGGCTCGTGTTTCTCGCTCAGGCTGAAATACCTGCCGTCCTGCATCACGCCGGCGACTTCTATCCACGGGCCTTGCAGACCATCGAGGCTGAATCGTTTGCCGATCGCCGACTGGCCAGGCCAGAAACGACGCGCGAAAGCTTCGTTGACTATCGCCACGCGCTGCCCGGATGCGGCATCGGCTTCGGTGAAATCACGGCCCTCCAACAACTGCGTGCCGAGCGCAGTCAGCAAACCGGGGCTGCACGACCCTGCCATCACCATCGGCGCGTTGCCGCCTCGTTGTTCGGGCTGACCTTCGATCTGAATTTCTTCGTTATTGATGTTCAGGCTGAGCGGCAGAAAAGTCGTCAGCCCGGCAGCCTGCACGTTCGGCAACGCGCGGACACGTTCCAGCAATTGTTTTTTGAACTGCTGTGTACGGCTTTCGTCATAGCCCTGCAAATTCAGATCGAAAGACAGCTTGAGCGCGTGTTGCGCAATCAGCCCCGGATTGATGCGTTGCGCGTTTTGCAGGCCGCGCAACACCAGCCCGGCGCAGACCAGCAACACCAGCGATAAGGTCATTTGCAGGACGACCAGGCCGCTGCGTAACCACGAACGGCGATAGCCGCCGGCTCCGGCTTCGTCTTTCAGCGCGGGAACCAGATCCGGCTTTGTGGTTTGCAGCGCGGGCGCCAAACCGAACAGCGCGCCTGCCAGCGTTGAGGCGACCAGAGTGAACGACAGCACGCGATAATCAAGTTGCAAATCAAGCGTCAGCGGAATTTCCATGGGCGGCTTGAAGGCGACGACGGCGTCCATCAGCCAGTACGCCAACAACAAACCGAACGCGCCGCCCAGCAGCGACAGCATCACGCTTTCAGTCAGCAACTGGCGTAACAACCGAAGGCGGCTCGCTCCGAGAGCCAGACGAATGGCAATTTCCTTGCGTCGCTCGGTCGCGCGCGCCAGCAACAGATTCGCCAGATTGGCGCAGGCCAGCAGCAACACCAGCCCGACCGCCAGCATCAACACGCCCGCAAACCCCAGCACCGACCCGCGAAAGAACGCGCCGAACAGGCCCGGCGGCGAAAGCGTAATCGTCAGGCCGTCGTTTTCCTTCGGGTATTCGCGCGCAAGTTGCGCCGCGATATTTTTCAATGCGGCTTCGGCCTGCGCCGTCGTGACGCCTGGCTTGCGTCGTCCGAGGACAAAAAAATTGAACGTGTCTCGCGCCTTGAAATAATCGCGCCCCGGTTCGATCTGCCCGGACATCGCCAGCGGAAACCACATCTCGGCCTGAAAAGCGATTTCGACGCCGTGAAATCCGGCGGGCGTGACGCCGATGATCGTGTATTCGCGCCCGTTCACCAGCGCCGTTTGTCCCACGATGTTCGCCGCTCCGCCGAAGCGTCGCTGCCAGCAATCGTGCGACAACACCGCCACCGGATGCGCGCCTGGCGCTTTGTCGTCTTCCATCGTGAACAATCTGCCCGCCGCCGGCGAAAGTCCCAGCGTCTCGAAATAATTTCCCGACACCACCAAACCCCACAGCCGCGTATTCACGCCCTGATTGCTCAGACTGACTGGCGCAAGCCGATATGCCGCCAGTCCCGTCAACACGTCATTGCGGTCGCGCAAGTCGAGGTAATTCGGAATCGAAAACGTCGGGAAATTCCGCTTCCCGTCGAGCGAGACGCTGTTGAGCGAAACCAGTTGATCGGGTTGCGCAACAGGCAGCGGACGCAACAGCACGGTGTTCACGAGGCTGAAAATGGCCGTGTTCGCGCCAATGCCGAGCGCCAGCGTAATGATGGCAATCAAGGTGAAGCCGGGTTTCTTGAGTAACATTCGCGCGCCGTAGCGCAGGTCTTGCCAGAGAGTGATCATAAATCTTCTCCGTTCATGCTTCAGGTCAGTATCGAGAATTGCCGGGCAGCATTGCCTCTGATGGCCAGGCGCGGCGATTCTTCGTTTCATCCCAGTCAACTAACCAAGCCGCGTGCCACATTGGACAACAGGCTAAGTTCTTGAATGGCGGGATTTGAGATTAGGCTGACGATCAAGATGAGCGGTGATCTGTCCGATTCTGGGATCACGCTTTCCCAGAATTGAAGTGACGCTGAGGAGTGACAAGCAGCAACCATTCTGGTCGCAAGTCGGAAGTCAGAACCCGATGAACGGCGGCGCATCGGCGGCTGGGATGAGCGCGAAAAAGAGTCCGGATAAGCCTGCCGCGCGGACGGCAGTGATGACCTCTTGCGGGTCAACTCCATGCGCCAGCAGACGGTCGCCATTGAGTGCGACATATTCCCTGCTAATTCCGCGCATAACAAAGACCGGTGAACGAGAAACCCGGCGCGACAAGGTGTTTATCGAAGGCGTCGGGCATTGGACGCCTATGGAGCGACCGGCTGAGGTCAACCGGGCGCTCCTCGGTTTTTTGAAATCCGTGTCCTGAAGACCCTCGCTGATTATTCGCAACGAAGCGCGATCATCGGGTCAACTTTCGTCGCCCGCCTCGCCGGGATGTAACAAGCCAGCAGCGCCACACCCGCCAGCAACGCGATGATCACGGCATACGTCACCGGATCGGTCGCGCTCACGCCGAACAGCATACTGCTCATCAACCGTGTCAGCGCGAACGCCGCGCCCAATCCAATCGCTACGCCCGCGAGCGTCAGCGTCATCCCCTGCCTCACCACCAATCCCAGCACATCGCGCGTTTGCGCTCCGAGCGCCATCCGAACGCCTATCTCCTGCGTGCGCTCGGCGACTGCGTAAGCCAGCACGCCGTACAGGCCGATGGCCGCAATCAGCAGGGCGACGACGCCGAAGACTCCGAACAAGACCAGGCTGAATCGCCGTTGATCGAGCGAGGAAGAAAAAATCTGTTCGAGCGTGCTGAAGCTGACCGGCGCATCGGGGCGCAAGTCCTGCACGGCGGCGCGCAGGGCCGGAATCAAGGCCGCCGGTTCGAGCGACGAACGCACGACGACGGCGAGCCGTGAGACTTGCCACCATTGCGGACGTTGCACCGAACAGGCGTAGACCGTCGGCTCTACGGCTGAGTCCAGCGCATCGCGCACGTCGCCGACCACGCCGACGACGTGCAGGATGCGCTTGTCGCCATCCATATTGCCGAATTGAATGCGTTGGCCGAGCGGGTCCTGGTTGGGAAAGTAACGCGCGGCCATCGTCTGGTTGATGACGGCGACGTGCGGCGCGTTCACCGTGTCCCGCGCGTCAAAAAAGCGCCCGCGCAAGAGCGGAACCCCCAGCGCCGTGAAAAAGCCGCCGCTCGCCACGCGGTAATCCGCCGTGCCGCGTTGCGCCGGATTGTCGTCAATCAGAAACGCGCCGTTCGCCCCGCGATCCGCCAGCGGCAAAGAATTGACGCCGCCCACGGCGTTCACGCCCGGCAGTTGCTGCGCCCGCTCCAGCAATTGCAAGTAAAACTGCCGCGTGCGCTCGTCTTCTTCCGGCGTGACGGTAGAAGGCAACGACAAGCGCATCACCACGGCGCGCTCCGGCTTGAAACCCGGATCCGTCTGCCAGAGTTTGAGAAAGCTGCGCGACAACAAGCCCGCGCCCGCGAGCAGCGCCATCGTCAACGCCAGTTGCGCAATCACCAATGCGCCGCGCAGACGCCCGCCGAACGCGCCCGCCGATTGCCCGCGCCCGCCTTCTTTCAACGCGGCTTGCGCATCTTGTCGTCCAAAGCGCAACGCCGGTAAACAACCCAGCGCGACGCCGATCAGCACAGCCAGCGCGCAGGCGAACAACAACACGCGGCCGTCCACATTCACCGGATTCAGTCGCGGCAAGCTGCCCTGTTCGAGCCGCAACAACACGTTCACGCCGAAGCTGGCGATCAACGCGCCCGCTCCCGCCGCCGTGATCGTCAACAGCAGATTCTCTACGACCAATTGCCGCGCGACTCGCCAACGCCCGGCGCCCAACGCCGCGCGCACCGCAAATTCGCGCTGCCGCGCTGTCAGTTGCGCCAGCAGCAAATTGGCCGCGTTCGCGCAGGCCACCAGCAACAACAAGCCAACCGCGCCGAGCAACAGCCACAAACCTTCGCGCACGTTGCGCGTCAGATGCTCCTGCAAGGGGGCCAACGCGAAATCGGTCATGGCGAAATCGGGCGCGGCGTCCATCTCCCCGCCGTTTTCCCGTCGCAATTGCCTGCCGATGACGCTCGCTTCGGCGCGCGCCTGTTCGAGCGTGACGCCCGCGCGCAGCCGCCCCACCACCGGCCAGTTGTGCGCCGTGCGCGATGTGCTCGGCGGCTCGATGCCGGTCGTCACCCAGACTTCGGTCTCCGCCGGATAGTTGAAGCCGGGCGGCGCCACGCCCACCACATTGCACAACGCGCCGTCCACGTTGAGCCGCGCGGCGCTGAGATCGGCGCGCCCGCCCAGTTGCCGCTGCCAGAATCCGTAGCTCACCAGCGCCGCCTTAGGCCCGCCGTACTTCGTCTCTTCGGGCAGGAAGACGCGGCCCGCAATCGGCTGCGCGCCCATCACAGCAAAGAAATCGCCCGACGCATAAGTCACGCGCGCCCGCACGGCTTCCGCGCCGCCGGTGACGACCAGCGGGAAGCTGCCCGCCGCCATCGCCAGCGCGCTGAAACTCCGGCTGCGCGCGCGCAGGTCTTCGTAATTCGGCTCGGCCAACGACATCTGCCGGCCTTGCGAGTTGACTTCGCGCACAACCACCAGCCGCTCCGGCTCCGGGTAAGGCAGCGGCCTGAGCAGCAAAGCATCCACCACGCTGAAAATCGCCGTCGTCGCGCCAATGCCCAAACTGAGCGTAATGACGGCGATCAACGTGAATCCGGGTTTCTTCAACAACATTCGCGCGCCGTAGCGCAGGTCTTGAATCAAGCTTCGCATAGTTTCTCCAGGTTGATTGTGATGCCGCATTATACCAACCAGACTTGCGCATCCCGTCACGCGGAATCAGGCGGTCAGGTCAGCCGCGACTTAACCGCATTACTCATTGCTCTCCTTCAGCGGAGGAAATTTTTCCGGCGCCCGGCGATGTTTGGTCGCCTGCTCGTAGGCGTAAACAAACCTGATCAAATCCGGTTCGCTGAACGCTCTGCCGAGGAATGTCAGGCCCGCCGGCAGCGAGCCATACGTGAATCCCATCGGGAGGGTGATCGCCGGGAATCCGGTTTGCGGCGAGAGTATCTGGCTGTTGTCGCCCGCCGGACTTTGCAGGTCGCCCACTTTGCGCGGCGGATTGCTCCACGTCGGATAGATGACGGCGTCGAGCCGGTCTTTCTCCATCGCCTTGAGCAGCGCGTCTCGAAAAGCGATGTTGCGCGGGTCGTGATACAAATCTTTGCAGGGCGGCGACGATGGCGTGGTTTTAATCGCGTCCTTGAGCCGTCTTTCGATGTACGGCGAATAGAGTCCCGATTCGACAATCGCGGCGAGGTTCTTGTACTTCGCCTTTTCGCCGAGCGAAGCCAGATAGTTGTTCACGTCGTAGTGAAAAGAGTTGCACCAGATGTCTTTCGTCAGCGCCTCGTAATCCGGCGCGTCGAACGGATCAACAATGATCGCGCCCTGCGCTTTCAAATCTTCGACGGCTTTGGCCACCAGCGCCTTGATCTGCGGGTCGGTCGTCGGAGCGTCAATGTACCTGCGAAACACGCCGAGCCGCGCGCCTTTCAATCCGTTCTTCTTCAGGAATTGCGTGTAGTTCTTCGGCCTTTTGCCTTCGGACATTTTGGTGATCGGGTCGGCGGGATCGTAACCAGCGATCACTTCCAGCACGCGCACAGCGTCCTCAACGGTGCGCGCCATCGGGCCGCCGATGTCGTTGCGCAGATAGAGCGGGATGATTCCGTCGCGGCTCGTCAATCCCATCGTTGAGCGAATGCCGACCAGCGCGTTGTGCGAGGACGGCCCCCGGATTGAATTGCCCGTGTCCGTCCCCAATCCGACCGCGCCGAAGCTGGCCGCTACAGCCGCAGCCGTGCCGCCGCTCGATCCCGCCGGGACGCGATCAAGGTCGTAAGCGTTGCGCGTCACGCCGGCAATCGAGCTTTCGGTCAGCATCGGGCTGAACGCCCATTCGGCCATATTCGATTTCGCCAGCACGATGGCGCCGGCCTCACGAATCTTGCGCACCTGGAAGGCGTCATCCGGCGGGATCGAGCCTTTGAGCGCCAGCGATCCGGCGGTCGTCTGCAAGCCTTCGGTGTCGTAATTGTCTTTGACGATGACCGGAATGCCGTGCAGCGGACGCAGCTTTTTGGTTCGCTTGAACTCGGCGTCGAGGCGGTCGGCTTCGGCCAGCGCCTGCGGATTGACGATCACGATGGCGTTGAGTTTGGTCGCCTGGTCGTAGACGCTAATGCGTTTGAGATAAGCCTCGACCAGCTCTCGGCAGGTGATTTTGCCGGAGCGGATCGCCTGATGAATTTCGGCAATCGTCTTTTCAGTCGGATCGAATCGCCGCTGAGTTTGCGCGGAAACGCCGAGCGCCAGCAAAAGCGCTGCGATCAACGTGAAGCCGGGATTCTTCGTCAGCATCTGCGCGGCCTGCCAAAATGTTCGCATAAGCTCTCCTCGATCAGATCAATTTTTCGACAGCGTTGCGCGCGGCCAGCAAATAAACCGGCTGCGGGTTGACGGCGTGTTCGCGCAAACAGGCCTCGGTGAATTTGATAGCGTGATCGTCGCTGTTCGACACTGCGCGTTCGATCAGCTCTTCGCGGTTCGGCGCATCGTCGTCCTGCGCGCCAAACTCCGCCGTGCGGCCATAGCCGGAATAGATCGCCGCCGCAGCCTGCCAGCCGTAACGCAGCAGGTCGCGCTGCGCTTCGGGCGTCGCGTAAGGCAGCAGCAGCCTGATCGAACTTGGCCCGGTGACGGCGTGGATAAGCGCGATGACGTTGCCGGAGTGAGCGTTCGCCAGAAACGTCCGGGCGAAGGTCTCGGTCAGGTCGGATAAAAAGCGTTCGGCTTCAATGTTCGGATCAACCAGATCGGCCACGCCGGTGAACGGCTCGAAACCTTCCAGGCCGCGCAGCGCGTCGGTGATCAGCCCGCGCCCGCGCCGCTCGGCTGGCAGCAGCGCAACCTGCTTGATCGCCTGCGAAGGCTTCAAACTCCCGGCGCGACTCGTCCGCGTTGACGGGAGAACGTAATAACTCGCCGCCCAATAAGCCAGCCCTTCGGCCAGTTCTCTCTTGCGCGCCTCGGTTTCTTTCCGCGAGAGGCTGCGGGCGGCGTGGGCCGTGCGCAACACGCCGTGGAAAGCCGCCGCAACCAGTCCGGGCGACAACCGCGCCGCCCATTCGCCGATCACGGTTCGCCACGACTTCTCGCTCAACTCCCGATTGAAGAAAACGACCCAATCCGCCACGCGGCTGTAATCGCCTAGCGCCGCCTGCCACTCAGCGCTCGCAATCGGTTTGCGGCTTTCGGGGCGGCCATCCAGCCTGCGTCTATAACGTTCGACCCAGGCGGTGACGGCGTCGCCGCGATTCATGGCGATCAGCGCTTCCGCCGCCATCGGCGCGTGATTCGCCAGCCCGCCGCCGAACTCAGGCCCCGTGCAGGCCAGCATTTCCAGCGCCTGCTCCATCGCGTCTGTGTTCATGGTTTTCCCCCCTTCGGTTGAGACTGAAAGCTGCGGGAATCAAATTGACAAGAGGGCTGCGCGCATCTTACTTCGCCCTCGGCGCGGCATTGTAACACCGGCCGGAAACAATCGTCATTCGAGTAGGAAAACGTGGAAAATCCCCTCACGAATGCGGATAAAACCGCAATGGCTTGGTTGAGAAGCACAAACTTACGCGGGCGCGTGGCCGGATAGCGTGTGGAACGCCCTTTGCTCATCCAGCGGCATTTGTTTACTTGTTCATTCAGACAGGAGATGTCATGTCTACAGGGTCGCAAAATAAGGTTCTGATCATCGCCGATGAACTATTGATTCGCTGGACATTGGCCGAGGCGTTGCGCGGCTGGGGGTATCAACCGGTAGAGGCAGGTTCGGCGGCCACGGCGCTCGCCCTTTTCGATTCGGAACGTCCGGCGGCGGCGCTGCTGGACCTGACCCTGCCGGATGGTTTCGGATTGGACGCGCTGCGCGAGATCAATCGCCGCCAACCCGATGCGCCAGTAATCATCATCACGACAAATCCCTTTGCCGGAGAATCAAATCCAGACCTGTACCGCTCTGCCTGTGAGTTGCTGGAAAAACCGATAAACCTCGCCCGGTTGCGCGATGTCCTCAATCACAGAATCCGGCAGGCGGCAAGCTCAATGGATCGCAAGGCGCCGCTCTTAACGGAACAATGGCGCGGCCACGCTGCTTTGTTGGAACACGCCAGCGATGCGGTAATCGCCCGTGACCTGCAGGATTGCATTATCTATTGGAATAAAGGGGCCGAGCGTTACTATGGCTGGACTGCCGAAGAGGCGCTCGGCGCGAACATCGAACGGTTGCTTTATCCCCGCGGCTCACAAGAGTTCACCGAAGCGCGGCGGGCGACGATTGAGCGAGGCGAATGGAGAGGGGAATTGCGCCAGACCACGAAGGGCGGCTGCGCGATCATTTCTGAATGTCACTGGACGCTGGTGCGCGATGATGCGGGAAATCCGCAATCCATCGTCGTCATCAATTACGACATTACCGAAAAGAAACGGCTCGAAGCTCGCAGGCTGCACGCTCGGCATTTGAATGGTCTCGGCGCGCTGGCTGGCGGTATCGCTCATAATCTCAACAATCTTCTGACGCCTGTGCTCTCCGCCGTGCAACTCCTGCAGATGAAATACACCGATGTGGAGAGCCAGCGGATGCTGACTCTCCTCCAGTCGAATGTCGAACGAAGCGCCGAATTGCTCAAACAGTTGACGGTGTACGCAATGGGAGATGGAGGAAAACAAGAGAGGCTCCAACCGGAAAATCTGATTGCCGGCGCCGTCGGAACAATTCGTGGGTCGTTGCCTGACTCCATCTCGTTGCGCTGCCAGATTGCGGATGGACTCGGAGAGATCACAGGCGACGGCGCTCAACTTCGCCAGATGCTGATCAGCCTTTGCGCCAACGCCAGAGAAGCTATGCCGTTCGGCGGCCTCCTGACGATTGCCGGCGCCAACGTTACGCTCGATGAAACGGCGGCCATGCTTTTTCCTGAAGCCAATCCGGGCAAGTTCCTGCTGCTCTCGGTCAGCGATACAGGCGTAGGCATTCCTCCGGAAATCCGCGAACGCATCTTCGATCCGTTCTTCACGACGAAAGGGCCGTATGTGGGAGTCGGCCTGGGGCTTTCAGCGGTGTTGGGCATCGTCAGAAGCCATCGCGGCTTCATCAACGTAGAGAGCGAGCCTGGCCAGGGTTCACGCTTCAGCGTCTATTTGCCCACGCTCGAAGACGCCGCCTGCGAAACGTCTCCGGCTTAATCGCAGGCGTTCGTGAACACATAAATTTCACGCGCGATCTCGCGTTCCAGCGCAATCTGCGTCTCATCGCATTGAATGACAAAGCTGGGATATTTCTGTAGCGCCTTGATCACGGCGCCCGGCGCGAGGCCAAGCGCAGAGAGCTTCTGCAGGCGGGGAAAGTTGGCGGCGCTGAGATAAGCGATGCGGGCCGTCTGCCCTATGTCCAACCGGTCAGCCGTAGCGACCAGCGAAGGCGCCTGAGTTTCTGCGCGCTGGCAACACGCGCCCGGCGGAATCGGATGCTGATGCGGACAAAAACGCGGATGGCCGAGCAGCGTGCAAATCGCTTCGGTCACGCCGGGCGCCACCAGATGCTCGAACTCGCAAGCGTCGGCTTCGCTCTCTTCCAGCGTCATTCTCAACACATCCACGACCAGCCGTTCGGCCAGACGGTGACGGCGAATTATCTCCTCCGCCGTTTGCCGCCCCAGCGCCGTCAAACGCCATTGATTGTCGTGGCGCCGCGTCAGATAGCCGGCGCGCTCGCATTCCGCCAGCAGCGCTTCAGTAACTTCGGTTTGCGCGACGGCGGCGATTTGTTCAGTGAACGCGGAGCCTTTCTCCTCGCTGGTCCAGGCCGCTTCGAGCGCCTCGACGATTTCTTGTGGAAGCCATTGATGCATAATCGAATTCAGAAATGGATGTTTAGAACGCGCAGTATCCGGCCGACCAGGCCGCCTACGATCAAAGCAAACGGCGTGATGAAAGCCAGGATGTAAAACGCCCGCTTCGTTCCCTGCTCGCGGACGATCATGAAAAAGTTCGCCACGCAGGGAATGAAAAGCGTCAGGACGATCAACGCGACGACGATTTGCACGCCATCCATCGCGCCGTCCCGCACGAAATCGAACAGCCCCGCCGCGCCGTAATCCCTCCGCAAAAATCCGAGAATGAAGACACGCGCCGTCGGAGCGGGCAGTTGCAACCATCCCGTCACAACCGGCGACAGGGCGCGCTCGATCAGTTCCAGGCCGCTCGCCCCGCCCCACAACCGCAATCGGTCGAGCGCAAACAGAATCAACGTGCCCAGCAGAAACAGCGGCAGGGCTTCGCGCAAATACCATTTCATCCGATAGCGCGTCTTCGTCCAGACGTTTTTGAAAACCGGCGCGCGCATCGGCGGAATCTCGAAGATGAACTCGCCGCGCCGCCCCTTGATGAGCTTCGACGACAGCCAGCCCACCAGGATCATTTGCGAGAGGACGACGCCGAAGACAGTGAGCATTGCGCCGAGGCTGAGCGAACCGCTGATGGCCATCACCACGCCGAGTTGCGCCGAGCACGGCACGCCGAGCGCAAGCAGCAACGTGGCGATCAGCCGTTCTTTTTTCGTCGCCAGAATACGCGTCGTCATCGTCGCCATCGTGTCGCACCCCAGGCCGAGAGCCATCGGCAGCACAGCCTTCCCGTTCAACCCCATCACACGAAAAACGCGATCAGCCAGGATCGCCAGACGCGGCAGATAACCGCTGTCTTCCAACAGTCCGAAAGCGAGAAAGAACGTCATCACAATCGGCAGAACAATCGCCAGCGCATAAGTCAAACCAACCGAGATCAATCCATACTGGCCGACAAGCAGGTCGTATACAAAACCGTGCGGGATGACGGCCTGCAAGCGCGGGGTGAGCAATTGATTGAAGACCGTGTTTTCAAGCGCGTCCACCAGCGCGCCCGCGCCCATCACGCCGACGAATTCATACATCAGCAACATCACCACCAGCAGAATGCCGAAGCCCGTGCGCCAATCGCGCGCCCAATGGCCCAGCCGCTCGGCAAAGACGGGCGAACGCGGCAACAACACAGCCAGCGGCGCAATCACCGGCGCGATCAAGAACAGCAATTGCGTGATCGCCGGATAGAGCAACCCGTTTTCATAGGCTCCAGTCGCGGTCGCCTGCCCGAACAACAGCGAACCGAGCGTGCCGAGATGCGCCGAAGCAAGCCAATTTTGCGCGGCGGGAATGCCATGTTGTTCAAGCCAGGCGTTGCACCACGCGTACGGCGTCGCCCAGCCGAACAGCCGCCCAATCTCTGTATACACAAACAGCGCGAGGCCGAACGCCAACAGCGCCAACGCCACGCGCGCTGTCCGGCTCGACGCGGCGTCCGTCATCAGCTTCGGCGCGGTCTGTTTGTATTGCACGACAACGCGGTCGAGAAAGGCGTTGCGCATCTCTTCCATCCGCGTCGAGACCGCGCGCAAACGCAGACGGTCGTCGGTTCCCGTTCCCAGCAATTCTTCGGCGCCGTCGCCTATCCAATCTTCAGCCCCGCGCCGCAAGTTGGCGTCGGCCGTTTGAAGCCATTCCAGAGTCAGTTGCGCCTTGCCGCATTCCGCCAATCTTTGCGCGGCGGGTTCGCGGTCGAGTATGGCGCGGCGCCGCTCGGCCAACGGATCGCGCGGTTCGGCGGCCCGGCAGATCGTTTTGAAAAGCGTGTAGAGACCTTCGCCTTCGATTGCTACGGTGGACACTACGGGAACGCCGAAAAGTTCGCTGACGCCTTCGACATCAATCTCGATTCCCCGGCTGCGCGCCTCGTCCATCAGATTGAGCACGAGCACGAGCGGCGCGCCGAATTCGGCGAGCTGCGTGGTGAGCAGCAGCGTGCGTCGTAAATTTTTGGCGTCGGCGACCTGAACGATGACATCGGGTCTGGCTTCGAGAAGCAGATCGCGCGTCACGCGCTCATCTTCCGATTGCGGCGCGAGCGAATTGACGCCGGGCGTGTCAATCACTTCCCAATCGCGCCCGCCGTAGCGCATCTTGCCGCGCGACACCTCGACCGTCGTGCCGGGATAATTCGAAACCGTCACGTATTTGCCGGTCAGATAGCTGAAGACCACCGATTTGCCCACATTGGGATTGCCAATGAGAAGCAGCCGGGGCCGTTCGTTCGCCGCCTCAGCGGCGGCGCCAGTTCTCTCAGCGATCATCGTGGACATAGCAGATTCGTTTTAGACACGGACGCCTGACAAATCAGTTATGAAAATCATTTCTGGTGAAGCAGGTTTGCAGCAAGCGCCATGCCGCCGTGAACGCGCCCAGCCAGATTGCGATATTGGGGAGTTCTCCGCCCCGGCGCGGGTCTTTTTCCGCTCTCGTTGAGGAAAGTTGCGCAACGATAATCGTCGCTTATCCGCTGCTCATAGTATTTATGCTAATCAGGCATTGGAACGATCTGTGCGTGAATCAACAAGGCAAAACTGATAGAAAGGCAATCCTTAACTGCGAAGAACGATGGACGATAAAAAACTCTATTCCTGGTTTCTGGGGCCGAAGGCCGAGAACGCGGACATTTTGGAAAAACTGATGCTGGAAGCATTGCGCGATTGTGTCTTCTGGCGGCGGAATTTCCATCCCGAAGACGAAATCCTGATCACTGAGAAGATTCAACGCGAAGACGGCTTTCAGGATTGGGTGGCGCTGCTGCGGCAGGAATTTTGGACGCTTCTGGCCAACTTGAAACGCGACGTGCCGTTTTACAGCCCGCGTTACATCGGCCACATGCTGGGCGATCAACTGCTGCCGGCCATCGTCGCCTATTTCGCGGCGATGCTGCACAATCCGAACAACGTCAGCCGCGAATCGTCGCCGATGACCACGCAATACGAATTTGAAGTGGCGCGGCAGTTGGCGCGCCTGATGGGCTTCGATGGCGCGACGTGGGGACACATCACCTCCGGCGGGACGATTGCGAATTTCGAGGCGCTGTGGGTGGCGCGCAATCTCAGATTCTTTCCGCTGGCCGTGCGCGACGCGGCGAGGCGGATGGAACTCGACGAACTGACAGTCACGCTTCCGGCCGGCAAAAGCGTCAACCTGATAGCCGAAGAAAACAACTGGACGCTGCTCAATCTGGACGCCGCCGAAGCGTTGCGGCTGCGCGCGGGGTTGCGCGATTTGCTGGCGTGGCGGCGGCCTGAATTGACGCCCGCGCAAATCGCCAATCAGGTCGAGCGGCGCCTCATGGCGCACTCGATTTCGGGCAAAGGGATACAGCGGTTTTTCGCCGAATTGAAAGGCGCCCCCCTGTCCGCCGGAGTGATCTTCGCGCCCGCGACGGCGCATTATTCAATGCAGAAAGTGACCGAAGCTTTAGGCCTCGGCAAACAACAACTTGAACTCGTTCCTGTTGACAGCCATTTCCGCATGGACGTCGGAGTTTTGCGCGCCAAATTGCAGCGATGTCTGGCGGAACGGCTCCCCGTCATCGCTGTGGTCGCGGTCTTAGGCTCGACCGAAGAGGGCGCGATAGATCAAATGCATAAAATCGTCGAACTGCAAACGGAGATGCGGCGGGAAGGGCTGACCTTCTATCTTCATTGCGACGGCGCGTGGGGCGGCTACATTCGCACGCTATTTTTCGACCGGCAGGGACAGCCCGTTAAGACGCCGAGCGCAATCCGCGAAGTGACGAACACCTGGCCGAGCGATGAAACGTTTGAAAGTTACAGCGCCGTTCGCCACGCCGATTCGGTCACGATTGATCCGCACAAACTCGGCTACATTCCGTATCCGTGCGGCGCGATTGTCTTTCGCCACGCCGCCATCACGGAACTGATCTCAACCGACGCGCCTTACGTTTTTCAGGGCGCGGATGATTACGGCAGGCCTTTCATCGGCAGGCATATTCTGGAAGGCTCGAAGCCGGGCGCTGCGGCGGCGGCCTGCTGGTTCGCGCATCGCCTCGTTCCGCTCGATCAAAGCGGCTACGGGCTGCTCATCGGCAAAAGTATTCAGAGCACGCAGGAATTGTGCTACCGGCTCGGCAGAGAATTGGCGCCGGAACTGGCGCGCGCCGGAATCCTGCTGCATATGCTGACCGATCCGCCCGACGGCAACATCTTCTGCTTCGCCGTCAATCGCGCCGGCAACACGAGCCTGGAGGCGATGAACCGCATCAATCAGGCCATCTACGACAAATTGAAGTTCAATCCCGACAGCCTGATTCAACACCGCAACTTCATCATTTCGGGCACCGATCTGACCTTCAATCAATACGGATTGAAAGGCTCGCGCGGCGGCGGCAGTCTGGACGAGCATCTGGCGGCGCTGGGCATCGCGCCGGAAGAGTTTGGCGCTGTCGGCTACGTCAAGGCGCTGCGCTCGACGGTGATGAGTCCGTGGCTGGCGCTTTCGCGCGGCGGCAATCCCGATTACGGCGTCGCCTTCGCCGCCGCGCTGAAACAGACCATTGAATCTGTGATGCAGGCTAATTGTTGACAATCCGCGCCATTTTTCCAGTGAACTCTGTGGTGAAGAGTGGCGGAGGAGCTTGTCAGGCAAAGCGGGAGCGGCTATCGTCAGCGCCGTCACTCTCAAGACCTAAGCCGAAAGAAAAAGGAAATCGAATAATGGAGAACGAAATCACCCGTCGCATCTTTCTGGCTGCCGGAATCGCTGGCGCGTTGATGCGGCCTGTTTTGAACAATCAGGGAGCCAAAAAGATGACTGAGAATGAAAAGCTGATACGCGAATTCATCAAAGCCTGGTCGCGGCTCGACGCGGCTGAACTCGCTTCATACTTCGCCGAAGACGGCTGCTACTTCAACATTCCCACGCAACCTGTTTGCGGTCGCGCGAACATCGAAAAAATGATTAAGGGTTTTATCGCCACCTGGACTGAAACGGTCTGGGAAATCAAGACGCTCGTAGCCGCCGGCGATGTGGTCATCGCCGAGCGGTTGGATCGAACGAAGACGACCAAAGGCAATGTTGATTTGCCCTGCGTTGGCGTCTTCGAATTGCGCGACGGCAAGATCAAGGAGTGGCGCGATTATTTCGACCTGGCGACGTACCGCAACGCGATGAAGGGATGACGCCGATTTCTATTTCACGTTGATCGTCACGTGGTTGGCTGCGATACCCTGCGCATGGACGAAGATTTCTACTTCGCCGCGCCCGCGCAAACTCGGCGGCAGCCGCAGATTGAGTTGGTCGAGTCCTTCCAGCCCGCCGACCGCGCCAACGAAGAGCATCTCCGCTGGTTCGCCGCCAATCGTCGCGCGCGCCTCTGATAACGCGCTGCCCCGGAAGCCAGTCCCGAAAAGGATCAGATAGACTTGATCGCCCGCCGCGCCCAGATCGAGCGGGCGGGGGACAAACCGGTTGAGCTTCTGATCGAATTCCGCCACCGGTTCGTAACTCTGAGCGCCGCTGGCGCGCACTCGCAACGCCACCGCCGCTGGCGCGCCCTGGCCGTTGGCGTTGGCCGTGAAGACACCCGGAGCGACATCGGTAATCAACGCCGGGCTGGTGGTTGTGACGTTGTTATTGAGTGTAGTAGTGATTGTCGCCGCGCCGGGCGCAAGGCCTGCGGGCATCAGATAGTTGATCTGGAACCGCGAAACGAAGAAGAGCGGCGCCAATCGCTGCGCGCCTGCGCGGTCACTCACGACGACGCGTACACCGGCCAGTTCGGTGGGCAACGGCAGACTACTGGCGACAGCGGTTGTCGTCGCCAGATTCACTCCGAACCCGCCGACGATCATCTCGCTCGCCAGCGGCGCCTGCCTGAAGCTCGCCGCCGAGACATGACCTGCCCCTGCGCTTGGAACCAGCACAGTGACGCTGTCGCGGCCCGTCTGGCCATCGCTGTCGCGCGCGGTCAGGGTAATGACATGCACGCCGGTCGAAAGTTGCGCGACATTCACGCGCCGCCCGGCGCCCAGCGCGCCATCGCGGTCGGATGTCCAATTCAAAGCCGCATCCTGCAAATCGGCGGTTTCGTAATCCGCCGCCACGCCTTCGAGCATTACCATTTGGTTGGGCGGTATGACGCCGCTTTCCGCCGGAGCGAAAATCGTAACTTGCGGCGCTTTGCGCGGCACAGTGAAGGACGCGTCAGAGGCGTCGCGGCTGGTGTTGACGCCATCGCTGGCGACGACGCGAATGCGGGCCTGCGCGCTGCCGGGGAGTTGCGCCACATCCAGATTGTAGCTAAACGCGCGCAATTGGCTGGCGAGCATCTGCCACGTCTTTCCATTGTCCGGGCTGTATTGCAAAGCGAAAGTCAGCGCGTCACCATCGGCGTCGCTGGCCATCCAATTGACGGCGCGAAGGCCCGTCGCCGGAAATTGCTCGCCGCCATTGGGCGAGAGCAGGCGGATTTCCGGCGCGTTGGCGCTGACATCCCTGGAGGCCAGCAGCGTATTGCCATTACGGATCAGAATCCGCGCCGCGCCACTCGGCATCGGAACCACAGTGTTGAATGGGGTGATCTTCGGCTCCTGATGCGTGGAATGGGCATGATCAAATTTGCCGCTGAACAAAATCTGCCCGCCCCGATTCAATATCTCCACGGTGTATGGCCCGCTGCCTTGCCGCACGCCTTTGCCTGTGGGCAAGCCGCTGGTGATGAAGGGGCGCAACTCGACCGTCCCGTCCGGCATGAACTTGCCGGAGATATGCAGATATACGCCCGACTGGCTCTGCAAATAAACTGGCGGTTCGGGCGCAATCGCATTTTGCCCCGATCCGTTAAAAGCGCTGTCGCCGCGAAAGCCCGAATTGAGCAGCGCGCGATAGGTGTAAGGCGAAATCCATTTTGGGCCGTCTCCGTAAGACATGAAATCGTGCGCGTGCGCGGCGCCTTCGCGGCACGGATCGCTGAGCGTCGGCACTTCCGCCGGGAAGGGGCCATTAACCGGAATCGCCTGCATCGCCACAGTGTCAAAGCCCACTAAGCCGATGCGTCCGTGCGGATGAGGGAAGGCCGCATCGAAACCGCCGCCGCCCGCTTCGCCGTGATCGTTGCCGGCGTGCTCGCGTCCCAGACAATGCCCGACTTCCTGCGCCGCGACCCACGGCGTCGCTTCGGTATAACAAACCGGCGAATTGACATAGGCCATACCGCCGGGACAGCCCGCCGCTGTCACCGGCAGCAGGCCAACGTGATATTTGTCCCAATCGCAATCCTGAACCCAATCCCAGATCGAGCCGAAGAAATCGTTGTCAAAACAGGTGTACTCGTCGGCGATGGTGTCCAGCAAATCAACCCCGTTATCGTTGGTGCGCAAAATGCGCGCCGGGCGAATGTCGAGCGTCGTCACCGGATAGGCGCGGCGAATCCCTTCGAAAGTCGAGGCGAAGTCAGCGACCGTGACGATGGGCATGCCCGCGCCGCGATCAATAATGACGGGCACAAGACGCAACGTCGTCGCCGCTCGAAAGGCGATCCGCGTGCGCAGGAATTCGTTATTGCCGTAACAGTTCGCGCATTCGGTGACGGCGCGGTTGGAATTGATCGTGGCCGATAATTCCAACTCGCCCTCCCGCGTCCATTCGTCAGGCAACAGAATATTCCAGGAAGAGTTCACGTCCGGGCGCAACGAAACGGCAAGATCGCCTTCACCAGCGGTACGCGTCGCATTGCGAACAATGGGCGAACCTGGCAACTCGACTCCGCCGCGTCGCCCCACGAGTTGCGCTTGGGAGACAGAAACATCGTCCCCACCGCGCCAGGCCACAGTTTGCGGAAAGATACGCGCGACAGCGCGCTTGCCCGCCACCAGCGGCACGCCGCTGCCGCTCGCTCCGGTCAGACTGCTATCCAATTCAGTGGCTTGCGTCACTTCCAATCCGCTGACCCTCAAATCAGGGCGCGAATAAACAACCGCCACCGTGGCGCGCGCCGTCGTGCCGTCTTCCGCCGTCGCTTCGACGGTGATGGTGTTGCTTTCGTCAATGCGCGCGCTCAGCAAGTTGATTGAATCGCTGAAGCGAAATTCAGGAGCCGCGCCGCTGACCGCATCCGCCGGCCCCGGCCCCGACGTGTCGCCGAGGCCGTTGACGACCGTGGAGCGCACGCGATCGCGCGGCAACACTCCACACGGTTTCTGCACTCGTCCCGTGATCGTGATTGGAGAATTGGCGAAGACCTGTCCCGGCGTTGGCGTGTCAATCAAGACATGCATCGCTGGCGAGAGTGTCAGAATGATTTCGCGCTCCGCATTGGTCGCGCGATTGGAGTTGGTGTCGGTCGCCTCGACACGCAAACGATTGCGCCCGGAGAAAAGCGTCACGCGGAACCCGATGACGAAATTCGGCGCGCTCCCCGTGACGCCTCGCAACGCCAGCAGGTCGTATTCTTTGCGTCCAGCGCCATCCATTTGCTCGTGCACGAGACTGACACGCTCCAACGCGACGTTCTCGGTGATGCGGCCAGCGAGCGTGATTGTGTTCTCCAACAAACAATCGGTCGCGCGCGGGCTGTCCAGAAAAGCGCGCGGCGCGACGTTGTCGGGCGGCGGCGGCGGCGGCGCGGCGCCCGCGAATTGCAAAGTGTCTATCACCTCAAAAACCGACGGGTCTTGTTGAATCTCGATGCGGCGAATGTCGCGCTCCATCAGGCGGCAAACTTCGAGCGGCGTGTTGATCGTGGCGCTGAAACGGTCGGTGTAAACGACGGCGATGGGCGTCCCGCCGTTCAAAACGTTATAAACGCGCATGGTGATGCGCGGGCTGCTGCCTTGAAATGAATTCCCGACCAGCACCCGTACCCAGGCTTGCGCGGGCGTGAACTGAATGCGCAGCGGCGCCGGATCGAATTCCAGGCCGAAGGAATACTGCTCCAACACATTCGGCGCGCTGCCTGCGGTGAGGCCCATCGCGCTGGCCGTGCGAATCCAGGGCGAGTCGGGAAAATTCAGCCCGGCATATTGCGTGCTGATGCGCGTGCGATCTACACGCTCATCAAAGTTGACCGTGCTGATCGTCCCCAGTTCCGGCGCCGGATCCCAGGTCAGATCGTCAATGATTTCGCAAACGGCGTTGGTGGCGGTGATCTCGACGCGGCGTATGTCGCGCGCGGTGGCGCGGCAGATTTCCAGTGGCGTCGTGGCGCTCGCGCCGGCGCCCAGTCCGACTTCACTGACGCCGATCAGGTTGCCCCCATTCAGCGCATCGTAACCGCGCATCACCACCTTGATCGCAAACGCTTCGCGGTTGCCCACGTAAGCGCGCACCATCCCCTGCGCCGAGGTGAATTGAATGCGAAACGCCGCGTCGTCAAACTCGAAGCAGTCTTTTTGGAGCACATTCGGCGCGCTGCGCGCGCCGATGCCGAGGCTCGTGGCGGCGCGCACAATCGCTCCGTCGGGAAAGATCACGCCAGCGATCTGACTGGTCAGGCGAGCGCCAGCGGCATAACTATCGAAGCCGTTGGTCGTCGCTACTCGCGGCGCAGCGTATGTTGCGGGAGCGCTATCTTCCGGCGTGTGAACAGCCGTGGCGAGGTACCAGAACGCCAGGGCGCAGAGCAGAAAAGGAAGCTCGTAGAGGCGCCGCCTTTGAGTGAGCAATGGTTTCATACGGCTGCTCCTTCCGTTTGTGGTTAAGACGCAACGCTCCTTCGGTGAGCGAACTATCTTCCACTCCGCCACGCGCCAGACAATAATCGGAACGCATCATTTTTCTGATGGTGTTATTTATAAAACCGCGCCCCGACGCAATGGCCTGGGCGCGGTAATTTATGCTGTAGACGATCTTCTCTTCCCCATCACGGCGCTGCCCCGGCCAGCCGTCGCAACTGCGCCAGCGTCGCCCGCGCTTCCTGATCGCCCGGCGCGAGGGCCACAAGTTTCTCCGCATAGCCGATGGCTGGCCGAAGATTGCCGCGATCACGCTCGAAGGTCAGCAGCGCGATCAGAATTTCGCGGTCGAGCGGATGGCGTTGATGCGCCTGTTCAAGAACCGAGATTGCGCCGGCGAGATTGCCATTCGCTTGCAGCGCGAGGCCATAAGCGTAACTGTGGCGCGCGACGTTCGGTTCAAGCGCGGCCGCTTTACGCAAAAACTCCGTCGCTTCCTGACGCCGCCCCTGCCGCACAAGCGACAGACCGAGCGCGTGGTTCGCCGGAGCGCTGTCCGGCGCGAACGCAATCGCCTGCCGGAGCAGTTTCTCCCCTTCGACGTCGCGGTTCTGGTTGCGGCGCAGATCGGCCAGATTGACCAGCGCCGGAACAGAGCGCGGGTCAAGGCGCAAGGCTGTTTTCAGCGCCGCTTCCGCCTCAGCTAAACGCCCTTGCTGGACGTAAAGCTGACTCAGGTTTAAGTGGGATTCCGAACGCTCGGCGGCGGCCATCTCTGCGGCGATGAGTTCGGCAAACGCCCGGTCGAAATCTTCACGCTGTTGAGTTGGCAGCGATTCTGGCGGCCCGGTGAGCGCGCGCGCCGCTTCGATACGCACGCTGCGCGCCGGGTCGCGCAGCAAGGCGGCGGCAAGCGGCCACTTCTCCGCCTCCGGCAGCGGTTCCAACGCGCGCGCGGCCGCAGCCCGCACGAGCGGATTATCGTCCCGCAGTCCTGACTGAAGCGCTGGGAGCGTCGTCGGGTTGAGGTAATCGGGCAGGAGCGACAGCGCGGTCGCGCGGACGATGGCCGGCAGTTGGCGATCCGTCGCGACTGCGACCAGCGACTGACCCGCGCTCGCCAGCCCGCGCCGCCCCGCGTCGAACGCCGCCACATAGTTCGTTTCGCCGCTCCGATTCGGCCCAAACCAGCGCGCCACGGCATCGGCGGCCCATTGCGCCGGCTTCTCCTTGTGACATTGCGCGCAGGCGTTCGGCGCGCCGTAGGCGACCGAGAGATCAGGGCGCGGGACGCGGAAGCTGTGATCGCGCCGCGGATCAACCACCATGTAATTCTTCTTCGGCATGTGGCAGTTGACGCAGAGCGCGGCCTCTGTGCCGGGCTTGTGGCGATGATGTTCGACGGTGTCGAACCTCGATGGCTGATGGCATTTGGCGCAAGTGGAGTTTCCGTCCCCGCGCTTGAGCTTCAGGCTGTGCGGATTGTGGCAATCCGAGCAAGTGACATCTGCGCGGTACATCTTGCTCTGCGTGAACGAGCCGTACTCGTAGACCTCATCGAGAATCTGGCCGTCGGCGTGGTAGAGGCCGTTATCGAGCAACGAAGGCATGTACTGGTCGAGGAAGGAGCGGCCAGGCTCGCGCTTGACGGTGAGTGGGCGGCGGCGCGCGTGACACGACGCGCAGGTTTCGACCTCCCCGTGCAAGCGCGGCGGGTTCGTCCAGCGCGCTGTGCCTTTCGACGAATCGTAGATTTCCCAATCGCCGCTCGCGCCGCGCAACTGCGCGAGCAAACCTTTCTCCACATCGTCCGCGAGTTTGTCGCCGGCCTTGCGCGCCTCAGCCCAGGCGACGTGCGCTGAGCCAGGGCCGTGGCAAGCCTCGCACGAAACGTTTAGCTCTGACCAGGTGGCGCCGTAGCTGTCTTTCGCCAGATCGTAATTCTTTTGCAGATTGGTCGAATGGCATTCCGCGCACATGTAATTCCAGTTCTGGTTCGGACCTGTCCAGTGCAACGGGTCGTTGTAGGTGATCTTTTCATCAGGGTAGAGATGGAACCAGCGCTGGCCGCCCTCGCGCGCGGGCCGCGAATCCCAGGCGGCGCCCAGGACCTGCATCCGGCCATTTGGGAAGGCGATCAGGTATTGCTGCAACGGACGCACGCCGAACACATAAGCGATCTCGTAATCATGCAACCCGCCATCCGGCCCATCGGTCCGCGCCATGAACTTGCCGTCCCGTTTGTAGAAGGTCGAGGTCACGCCCGCGTAAGTGAAGCGCGCATCGTTGAAATCGCCGAGGACAGTCTTTTCGTTCACGACCTGCATGGCGAGATCGTGATCCGAGCCGCGCCACTGTTCGGCTTCGGCCTGGTGGCACGCGGCGCAGACGCTCTGTCCGACGTACTGCGCCGCTGGCCTGCCCGCTGAACCCGCGTTATCACGTCCGGTCAGCTTGTAAATCAACAGGCCAGCGGCCACGAACGCGATGACAGCGCCAGCGACGAGACGGCGGCGTTTACTCTTTGATGTTCCGGCGCCGCCATTAACAACAGGTTGTTGCAAACCTCTTGTTTTTATTTTTTTCCGATGCAAATGCTCAATCTCCCACGACCTGCCGCTCCATGACTTGCGGAGCGATGAGCGATTCCAGTTCAACCTCAGATTCCACTGGCTTGAGCGCCCGCCAGCGCGAAAGCATAAACCAGACAATCGGCACGACGCCTCCCAGCGTGAACCACACGCCGCCCACCGCCCGCATCCAGGTCAGGGTCTGAAACGGCGCGCTGCGAATGAACTCCTGCGAGCGCGCGTACCACAAGCCGTGATCGAGCGTTTGAATGAATTGCCACACGCCAGCCGGGAAGAGATCGAGCGCGACCATCAGCGCCAGCCCGAAATTCAGCGACCAGAAAGAGCAGCGCGCCAACCGCGCCGACCAACTCTCCGCGTTGAGCAGATAGCGGCAGCAGAACAGCATCGCCGCCAGCGACAAATTGCCGTAAACGCCCATCAACGCCGCGTGCCCGTGATTGACCGTCAGATACGTCCCGTGCTCGTAGTAGTTCACAATCGGCAGATTGATGATCAACCCGAAGACGCCCGCGCCCATGAAATTCCAGAAGTTGACCGCCAACAAAAACAGAAACGCTTCGGATTGGCCGAACGCCGCGCGCGATCCGTTGGCGCGATTCGATTCGCGCAACGCCGCGTCGGGCATCTGCCGCAATCGCCACGCTTCGAGCGTCAGCAGAATCAGCGGCACGACCTGCAACGTCGAAAAGACGCTGCCAATCGCCAGCGTCATCACCGGCTTGGCGTTCCAGTAAAAATTGTGCGAGATGCCGAGAATGCCTGAGCCGAGAAACAACAGCGTCGCCAGATAGACCACGCGCGCCGCGCTGTGCTGGCTCGCCAGCCCCATCAGGTACATGAAATAAGCGACGATCACCGTCGTGAAGACTTCAAAGAAAGCTTCGACCCACATGTGAATCACCGCCCAGCGCCAGAAATCAGCGATCACGAAATTGGTCTTCGGCCCCGCCACAAAGCCCGCGATGAAGAGCAGCAGAATCGAGACGACTGCGTAAAGCATCCAGTAAGGCAGCGACCACGGTTCTTTGCCGCGCAGCGCCGGGCGGACGCCGCGCCACATAATCACGGCCCAGAGCGCGAACGCGCCGAAGAGCAACGCCTGCCACAACCGCCCCAACTCGACGAACTCCCAGCCCTGATTGCCCAACCATCGCCACCACTCGCCGAGCATCCCCTTCGGGCCGAGCAACACGCCCGCGCTGCTGCCAGCCACGATGACAACCAACAAGCCGAAGAGCGAGTTGACGAGCGCCAATTGCCCTTTCGGTTGCTCGCGCGCGATCAACGGCAGCACGAAAATCGCCGCGCCGATCCAGCAGGCCGAAATCCACAACAACGCGATCTGCACGTGCCAGCCGCGCGTGATCGTGATCGGCAAGTAGGTCGAGATGTCCACGCCGAAGAAGGTCGTGAACCTGACAAAATCGTGAATCGTCAAAACACCGGCCAGCACCTGAACCAGAAAAAGCGCGGCGGCCACGGCGAAGAATTTGTAAGTCGCGCGCTGCAACGCCGTCGGAGTGAAGCCAGCGATGCCCGACACGGTGATGATCGGATGCGCGCGATCAGAGCCGTTGAAGCCGATCCATTTGTCAGCGCGCCCGTAAATGTACAGCACGCCGCCGAGCGCCAGAATCAGTCCGAACAAACCGAAGACGCTCCAGAACGTCACGGATGGACTCGGCAGATTGCCCGCCGCCGTGTCATACGGCCAATTGTGCGTGAAGCTGTAAGCCTTGCCCGGACGCTCGGCGCCGCAAACCCACGCGCCCCAGTAAAAGAACGCCGCCAGGTTTTGCAACTCCGCCGCATCGGTGATGTAGGCCGCAGGCTGGAACGATTCGCTGTGCGCGCCCTGAAAAACGCTCGCGTAGTATTTGACCAACTCGTGATAAGCGTGCGCCTGTCCTTCGCTGAGCCGCGCCGCGCCGGTCGCCGCATCGTAGCGATTCTCTTTGATCTCCTGTTTGACTCTGGCCTGAATGGCGGCGCGGTCGTGCGGCGTTGGCTCCTGCTGATGCGTCGCGCGCCATTGCCCGACGTAAAAATCTTCCATCACGACGGCGATGCGATGAAGCGACTCGGCGGTGAAGTCAGGCCCGCGGCTCGCGCCATCGCCGAACATGCTGCCGTAATCCATCAAGGCGTATTTCTGAAAGACGCTCTGGCCGTCCAGTATGGCTGCGCTTGAGATGAGCGTTTCTCCGGCGGGTGTAGCAAAATTCGGAATCGGAGGGGCGTCCTGATAGGTGCGAATGCCCATCAACATCACGCCGGTCATGCCGACGATCAGAACGAACAGCAAAGGTTGCCACCAGCTCTTCTTCATCTGCGGAATCTCCTTTTGCAGTAGCGAATTTTCTGTATCTCGGGGCTTTCGGTGAGACGGCTAACGTAATGCAAAGGTCGAAATTTCGAGATGATGAAACCGCATCATTTTTCTGATGCGGCCTGCTTTGGACAACCAGGGAGCCAAAAAGATGACTGAGCGATTGGATCGAACGAAGACGACCAAAGGCAATGTTGATCTGCCCTGCGTCAACCACAAGCGGACAAAAATCCGAATTCAGAGCTTTAAGGGTGTTTCGCGCAAAATCGAAACATCCTTCGGGCCGATTCTACGCTTACGTCTGTAAAGCCGAGTGACTCCAATCGCCTCCCGAATGAATTCGGATCAACTATTACCATTGTGTCAAATAGGTGAAATAGTCGAAACGCCAGACTTCCTACACTGTCGGTCCCGATAAAGACTCCTCCGGGCTTCAGGACTCTGTATACCTCTGCCAGCAGCTGATCTTGCAACTCGTGAGAGGGGACGTGGTGCAACATCGTGAACGATACCGCCCCTGAAAATGAATTATCCGCGAAAGGCATTTTCGTCGCGTCTCCTTCGATGACCCGGACATTCGTTCCTTCCAAGCGGGTTTTCAGCGAATCAGCAAGCTTCCGATCAATTTCAATTGCGGTGATTTGATCATATCGCCGCCGCAGCAAATCTGTGGTCAATCCCGGCCCCGGCCCTACCTCTAAAATATTTCCTCCAAGAGAAGCTCCCCTGAGCGCCCAGGGCAATATCTCTTCTTCCAGGGCTTTTTTCCAAATGTCTGATCTACAGTACCACCGATGAATGCGATTCATTTTCTGTTTCTTTCTTGACCTGACTTCGAAGATTGCGCCGGGACATTGTCACACTGCGGCGGCGATTCGCGGAGTGAAGATTGGCGAACCTGATGTTCATGACGCCGATGCCGCCATCGAATCAAGCTTGTGGGCCTTCCGGTTTCACCGCGAAGACTTTCACGCTTGCCGCGTATTCATTGATGTTGTAACGGCTCAGCAAATCCTTCAAGCTGCTCGGCAAGTCTTCCTTTACTCCGCCGCCGCAACAGGAACCTGCGTTTGCTATGGGAAGAGTTTGAGTTCCCGGCTGCGCAGGCTCAGCCATCGCCGGAGAGCAGCAGCCCGACTGGTTTTCCAACTCCGCGTAAGCATTGAGATCGGCTCCGGAGTCAACGATCATCACATCGCTGAAGCCCGCGCCAATCAAGCCCTGCCGGTATTCCTCCAGGCTGATGGCCCCGGCGATACAACCGACGTAGGCCATCACGTCCGCGCTAACCTCCGGCGGGAGCGGACGTTTGAGCGCGATATCGCTGACGGCCAGACGGCCACCGGGTTTCAGCGCCCGCGCCACTTCGCGAAAGACCGCCCGCTTATCCGGCGCCAGATTGATCACGCAGTTGCTGATCACGCAATCCACCGAGCCGTCAGCGAGCGGCAGGTTGTCAATCGTAGCCTGATGAAATTCGATATTCGCCGCGCCGCCAGGCAGCTTCGCGGCGTTGCGACGGGCAAGCTCAATCATCTCCTCTGTCATATCAATCCCGATGGCCTTGCCCGCCGGGCCGACTTTGGCCGCCGCCAGAAAGACATCGAGGCCGCCGCCCGATCCCAGATCAACCACCACCTCGCCTTCGCGCAGGCTCGCCATCGCCGTCGGGTTGCCGCAAGACAATCCCATATTCGCCCCCGCCGGAATCGAAGCCAGTTCTTCGGATGTGTAGCCAAACGCTTCCGCTACAGCCCGCACGCCGTCGTGCTCACTCGACAGGCCGCTCTTGGCGACCGCCCCGTACCTTGAACGCACCGCATCAACTATCGCTTCAGTCATAAAATTTCCTTTCTCCTTAAACTATATTCGCCTATCCGAATATGCTCGGAGGATATGCGGGCGATTCATATATGTCAAGGCAAATATAGTTTTTGGACATTCGCATCAGAAAAATGACGAGATCGCATTATTGTCCGCCGCGTTGAAGCTGGTGATGATCGGCGAAGAGTGGCGGTAGTTTGCCTGCGCGGAGGCGACGAAATAGGCCGTCATTTTCGTATTTCCATTGCGGGTGTCTTCATCACCGGCGCCCAAAGCAGCAAAAAATCAGTTTCAGCGACCGAAGACATCAAGTCCCAAAACAGGTAGAGGTCTGTCATGCCCACCCAATACGAGAGGATGGCTCATCTGTTGCGCCGCGCCGCTTTCGGAGCGCGTCCGGATGAAATCAACGAGTATCTCAAGCAGGGTTTCGAGGCGACCGTTGAGCAGTTGGTCAATTACGAGAACACGCCTGAGCAGCCTGGCTTGAGCGACGTTCCCGCCGATACGGCTGGCGCGCTCTTCGAGATACGCTATCAAGTCACACGCTACACGGCGCCCGGTTCGACCACGCCGCAGGATGTGCCGAACGCTTTGACGATGGATCGGCTGGCCGGGTGGTGGCTCGACCGGATGGTCAAGACCAGACGTCCGCTGCAGGAGAAGATGGTCATCTTCTGGCACGACCACTTCGCCACCTCATTCTCCAAGATCGACAATTCAAAATGGCTTTATTGGCAGAATAAGCTCTTCCGCGATCAGGCCACCGCCGATTTCCGCGCGCTGCTGAAGGGGATCAACCGCGATCCGGCGATGATCGAATGGCTCGACACGCAACTCAACCGGCTCGGCAGTCCGAATGAAAACTACGCGCGCGAATTGATGGAGTTGTTCTCGCTGGGCTTTGAGAACTATCAGCAGGGCGCGTACACCGAGACCGATGTGCAGCAGGCGGCGCGCGCCTTCACGGGCTGGTCGCTCAAATACAGCGTCGAGCAGCGCAATGGAAACGGCTTCAACGGCAATACGCTCACGCCGGGCGAATTGGTTGACCTGCCGCCCGATGTCAACGACAACTCGACGGCGGCCCGCCGGCACGATTACGGCAATAAGACTGTCTACGGCGTGACCGGCAATTTCAACGGCGACGCCATCGTTGATCTGATTCTGGATCACGAGCCGCAGCGCACGTTCGCCGCGCGTTTCCTCTGCAAGAAGCTCTGGGAGTATTTCGCCTACGAAGCCCCTGAGCCGCAGGTCCTCGACCATCTGGTCATCGTCGCCAAACGCGCCGACTTCAACGTCAAAGCCATCCTGCGCGACATGTTTCTCAACGTGAAAGAGTTTTACTCCGAGCGCGCGATCCATCGGCAGATCAAGCAGCCGGTTCATTTCGTGATCAGCGCATTACGGTTGTTGCAGGCTGTGGTCGAGACCGGCAATCGGCCGGGGCAGAGCGGAACGCTCAACAACAACCTGCGGACGATGGGGCAAGCTTTGTTCTGGCCGCCGGATGTTTCGGGCTGGACGGGCGGCGCCGATTGGGTCAGCACTTCGCAATATCTGGCCCGCGCCAACTGGGCCAACTCGCTGGCGACCAATCGCAGCACAACGGCGGGCAATACCGGCATCCCGATTGACACTGCCCTTGCGACCGGTGGCCTGACATCCGCTGCGACCGCCGAGCAGGTGGTTGATTATTTCATCGCGCTTTTGATCCAGCGTCCGCTCGCGGCCAACGTCAGGCAGGGACTGGTTGATTATCTGAAGAAGCAGGACAACGGCGCGATTGGCGGCTTCACGCTCGATGCGACAACCAAAAACAAGAAGGTGCGCGGACTAATTCATCTGCTGCTCGCGCGGCCTGAATTCCAGGTTTGGTAAAAGCGCGTAGTTGAGCCGCAGTGTCAGTAGCCCGACCGTGAGGGAGGGCTTGATTTCATTGGCCAGGCCCTCCCTCACGGTCGGGCTACTGACATTCGGAGGATGTGTTGATGTCAAAAGTTACCCGTAGAGATTTCATCAAAAGCGGCGCCAGCGCGATTGGCGCGGGAATGATGCTGCCCGTGCTCAACCCGCGAGCCGCAGGCGCAACCATCGTCAGGCAATTGGCGGAATACAGCGCCGGCGCCGGCAATATCCTGGTCATTGTCGAACTCGGCGGCGGGATTGACGGGTTGAACGTCATCGTCCCGTATCAGAACTACGGCGCCTACGCCAGCGCGCGCCCGACGCTCGGCATTCCGAAAGACCTGCTGCAACCGCTTTACGGCAGCGCGACGATGCGAATGTGTCCTGAACTGGCGCTCGGTCAAAAGGCGCTCAATCCGGCCAATGCTGAAAACGGTCTCAAGCCGCTCGCTGACGCGGGCAAGCTGGCCGTGATTCAAAGCGTCGGCTATCCGACGCCGAACCTTTCGCATTTCACCTCGCGCGACATCTGGTATTCGGCGACGGTTGACGCGAACATCTCGACGGCTTCGCGCACGGGTTGGATCGGGCGGCATTCGGCGCTCTTCGGCGATGCGAGCAATTCGCTCGATACCGTCGGCGTCGGCGGCGCGGTCAACTTGACGTTGTATTCATCGGGTGCGGTTTGCGCCGGAATCGCCAGTGACAACAACGGCAATCCGAGCGGCTACGCCTTCAACACTGATGGCGGCTACGGCGGTGATCGCAACAACCAGTTGGCGGCGGCGCGATTGGTGGACGCTGCGGCTTCCAATTCTTCCTACGTTGATTTGTGGGAGACAACGCAACTCAACGCATTGGACGGCGCCGATCAAGTCTCGCAGGCTGCGCTCGGTTACACCAGCCCGGTCACTTATCCCACCAGCAACAGCTTCGCTAACGGGTTGAAGATGATCGCCAAGCTGGCCACCTCGACCAATCCCGAATTGGGCACGCGCGTCTTTTACATCTCGACCGGCGGCTTCGATACGCACGCCAATCAGGCGAGCTACACCAATCCTGAACAACCGACGGGCGATCTGCCGCGACTGTTGGGCAATACGGTCGCGCCCGCGCTCAAGGCGTTTTATGACGATCTGGCCGCTCACGGGATGGAGCAGCGCGTATTGATTCTGCTCTGGTCGGAGTTTGGCCGCCGCGTGGCGCAGAACAACAACGGAACCGATCACGGCACGGCCAACAACGTGCTGGCGCTGGGCGGGCGCGTCAAAGGCGGCGTTTACGGCCAGGACCCGAACCTGACCGATCTCGATCGCGGCAACCTCAAATTCAAAGTTGATTTCCGCGCCGTCTATCAAACGATCATCGAGAGTTGGCTGGGCAATTCGCCAGCGGAGGCCCAGCAGGTGCTCAATGGCAGCTTTGGAAACTTGGGATTTATCGCTTAGCAAAGGCAAGTTTCAAGTGAAGCGAAAAGTAGATAACAGTTTCAACACAAAGGGTCAAAGGGTCAAAGAGTCAAAGACCTGACCAGGGTTGATCTTCCTTGCCCCTTTGACCCTTTGACCCTTTGTGTTGAAGATTGTTTCGATGTCGAACTGTTACCTGGGAAATGAAACACGCCTTAGCAAATTGGAGATCGCGTATGAAATCGCATCTGCGTTCAGCTTCATTTCGGCGGTTTGTTTTGATCTGCCTGTGTTTCGCTTTCGCTGCGTTTGCAATTCAAGCCGGGCGTGAAGCGAAACCCGCCCGCGCCGCGGCCGCGCTCGCGCTCGTCAATGCCGCGAGCTACGACGCCACTGTCGCGCCCGGTTCAATCGCCGCGCTCTTCGCCTCTGGCATGACCAGTCAGGCGCCGCAGACCGCGCAGACATTGCCACTGCCGACCACGCTGGCCGGGTTGTCAGTGAAGATCAACGGTACGCTCGCGCCGCTATTCTTCGCTTCGGCGAATCAGATCAACCTGCAAGTGCCGAACGGCGTCAATCCCGGCGCGGCGACAGTCGAGGTCTTCGCCAGCGGAGCGAGCGCCCCAGTCGCCACCGGCTCGGCCACCGTCGCCGAAGCCGCGCCCGGCGTCTTCACGATTGATCAAAGCGGATCGGGGCAGGCCGTCGCGTTGAATTCGGATTACTCGATCAACGCCGACTTCGACCGTCTGCCCGGCTCGCGACCTGAAGCGACCGGTAAATTCGTCATCATTTACGCGACGGGCATCGGCAGGACGAACCCACTGGCGCCGGATGGCCAGCCTGCGCCTACAGACACGCCATCGCTCGCAACGGCTCCGACAACCGTCACCATTGGCGGCGCGCAAGCGCAAACGCTCTTCAGCGGCCTCGCTCCGGGCTTTGTCGGCCTGTGGCAACTCAACGTCGTTTTGCCTGACAGCCTGCCGACCAACCTGGTCTCCAGCCTGCGCGTTGAATTGAAAGGCAGGCAGAGCCAGCCCGCCACTCTCGCCATCGCCAATCGCAACGAGTTCGGCGGCATCGCCGGAGTCGTCGTCAACGCAATCAACGGCGTTCCAATCGGCGGCGCATCGCTCACGCTTCAACCAACTGGCGGCGGTCGCGCGCGCAGCGTTTCGACGAACGCCAATGGGCAATATGGTTTTTACGTGATCAATCCCGGCGCCTACAACCTGTCGGCTTCGGCCAACGGCTTCATCGCGGCGACGCAAAGCGCGAGCGTCACGGGAGGTCAGAACGGCGTCGCTCCGCCCATCGCGCTCTCGCCGCCGCTGGAAGCCGGTCAATATCGCGTGGTGTTGGCCTGGCTGAGCGGCCCCGATCTGGACGCGCATCTGACCGGCCCTGCGTCCGGCGGCAATCGCTTTCACGTCTGGTGGAATGAAGAGACCGAATTGCCCGCGCCGCCAACTGCGCGACTCGACCGCGATGATCTGAGCGGCGCCGGCCCCGAAACCATCAGCTTCACGCCGCGATCATCGGGCGTCTACCGCTTCTCGGTGCAGAACTACAGCGACCGCGACGCCGAAAGCAACATGCGATTGGCGCAGGCGGGCGCGCTGATCCGCGTTTACAGCGGCAATCAGCAGATCGCCCTGATCGCCGGGCCGTCGGGCGGCGGAACGTTCTGGAAAGTCTTCGAGCTGACGGGCGGCCAGTTGAACATCATCAATCAACTGAGCGACGAGACAACGCCGTCGAACATCAAGACCAGTTTCTGATCCCAACTCCTGTCATAAGGCATGTTGCTGGGGGAGCGAGCAAAACTCGCTCCCCGTTTTTTATGCAAGGAGCCTCTTGTGGCGGGATGAATCGCTCGCCTGCGGCCTTGTGGCGGCGTTTGTGCTGGTGGCGTTGCGAATGAAGATGTCCTGAAAGACTTCCCTCAGCAGACGCCTTATCCGGAATCACACAGCCTTACGCCCGGACAATTTCACTACTGAACTGCTCAGAGCCAATCAAGAGGCTGTTGCCATCCTCATCAGAAAGATGATGCCCTTCGATCATTGCCCTGCGGACTGCGAAAGGTGGATACACTGTCTATCTATCCACCTTTCTATCCGGAGGAACAACATGAGTGACAAGGACTCGACACCCAAAACGAGCCGTAGAGAGTTTATCGAACTGGTTGCGGCTGGCTCGCTCGCCACAACGGCAACCGGCTTTGTACCGAGTGATCAAGCTGAAGCGGCCCCGCCGCCGGGGAGCCGGCCTGCGGGTCGCGCTCATTACAAGATTTTTTCGCCAGGGCGCATCGGCAAGATGAAGCTGAAGAACCGCATCGTGCGCTCCGCCGCGTTTGAAGGAGCGGGCGCGATCACCGGAGAGGTCACCGAAGACATGCTGCGCTTTCATCGCGGTTACGCCGAAGGCGGTGTGGCGCTCACGCTGACCGGTTATATGGCGGTGATGGAGTATGGCAAGAAGAGCAGTCACGTGTGCGCCTATGACGACCGCTTTATTCCCGGACTGACGAAATTGGCCGAGGCGGCGCATGGTGTAAAGGATGGTTGCAAGATCGGCGCTGAAATCGGGCACGATGGCACTTCTTCAAACGCGCCGCGGGAGGGTCAGGCATACAAACCCTCTATGCTTAGTCCCACTGGCGTGCAGTGGCCCAATCGGATCAGCCCATCGGGCATTGACTGGCGCGGTCAACCCGCAGGCCACACGATGACCGTGGCCGAGATCGAACGCTTCTGCGAGGATATGGCGCAAGCCACGCGCCGCTTGCGCGATGCGGGATTCGATTGCGTGGAGATCCACGGAGCGCATCATTACCTGGTCAATACCTTCCTTTCGCCTTTCACCAACCGGCGCACGGACAACTATGGCGGCTCGCTCAAAAACCGGGTGCGGATCGTGGCCGAGATGATCCAGCGCATGCGCCATTACGTGGGACGCGATTTCCCGATCCTGATCAAACTCAACTGCGACGACGGCGCGGTGGACAACGGCACACCGGGCGAGATTGATATTCACAATTTCCCGGCGATGGTACGCGAGATCGTCAAGGCCGGCGTGGACGCCATTGACATCAGCGGCAGCGAGAAGCCCGGCGATCCTCTGCGCGGGAATATCAGCAAACCCGAAGAGCAATCGTTTTACCAACGTTATGCCGAGGCGCTGGATGTGGGCGCGCCGGTCATCCTCGGTTGCGGCAACCGCAACGTGGAGTTGTTGGAGGAAATCCTCAATCGCACAAAAGGCAAGGTGGACTTCTTCAATTTCGCCCGCCCGCTGATCCGCGAACCCGATCTGGCCAAACGCTGGCTGGAAGGCCGGGGCGATGCCAGCGCCCTTTGCACCAACTCCAGTCTCTGTTTTCGCAGACTGACGCAAACGGGCGAACCGATTCGCTGCGTCGTGTTGGAGCAGATGCAAAAGGCCGAGCAGGAGCGGCTGGAGGCCGAGTTCTCGCCTTACGGTGTGTGAGATGGAACGGAGGAATCAGATGAGCAAAGCGATCTTCTGGTTGATGTGTATCGCCGTCTCCGCGTTCGCATTCAATTTCAATCACCCTACGGCCAGCGGCTCCGGGCTGGCCGATTACGGTGACCAGAGAGGGACGCCCAATCCCGATCCGCGCAACATCACCGGCGGGACGGGAGCGCAAACGATCAAGGTTCGCCCGCGCGACGACGCGCAGGATTGTTGGAACCTGCAATGGGCTTTTGACAACGTGGCGGCGGGCGGCACAGTGGCGTTGGAGGCGGGCGTCTTCTTCATCGGCGATGAAAAAGTGGCTCCCCGGCGCACCATTTATATGCGCCGAGGCTTGCGCGTCGTTGGCAAGAAGCAAGGCGGCGCCTGGCTCACTGTCATACGCGGCGGCGGCGAAGCGCTCACGCCCGGCGTTGGTGGCGAGATCGAAAGCGGCCCGCTGCGCATCGTGATCGAGAACGACACTCATCCCGCCGTGATTGAGGATCTATGGTTCCGCGATTGGGCGTGCGAGGTGGCCTACATTGTCTCGTGTCCGGGCTTCGAGTTTCGCGGCTGCCGCATCAGCAACCCGGCCAACACGGCGCTCGAAGGCCGTGTTCGCTTCGTCCATGCGATTTGGAGTTCGGGCGTCGCGGCGCGCGGCGATTTCACGGTCGAGAACTGTCTGGTCGAATTGGGCGGCTATCAAGGCGCGCCGGCCGACGACGAGCAATTGCTCGGCGTTTTCTACTCGAACCACGACACGGTGCGCGTAATCAACAACCGCATCAGCGGCATAGACGAAGCCATAGAGATTCTCGGCAACCGCTACGGCAATACCGGCAAGGGCGATCCGGCCGCCGCCACGGGGCCGGCCAAAATCATTGTCAGCGGCAACCGCATTGATGTGACGGGCGCGCCGGGCCAGCGCTGGCCGTCGTCTTACGCCATCCTGATTTGCGGGAACCTCGGGGCAGATGAGGTGTTGATCGAAAACAACGAGATCACGAAACGGGGCAAAGGCTGGGGGCTGGGTATCAGCGGCGAAAACTTCAAGATCACCGGCAACCGGTTTCGCTTCGAAATGCACAACGGAGAGTACCCACCCGGCGCCGTGACCATCGGCGGCTTTGGCCAGCTTGCCGGCCGCGACATGGGCGCAGCGCTCAACAACTCGGTCTTCGCCAACAACACCTTCGAGGGCAAGGTCAGCAAGAGCGGCATCGTCTTCCCGGGCGAACGGGTAGCGAACGCCTCGCGCGGCAACCGCTTCGACCTGGGCGACTCGCTCGCCAAACTCGGCGCGGAAACGACGTTGACGCTGAGTAAGGACAGTCACGGCAACATTTTTAAGGGCAACCTGGGGAAGGTCGTAGACAACGCTCCGAAGGGCGCGAATGACTACGAAGTCTTCTCAAAACCCTGAAAGGCGCTAAAACAAAAGCTTCAAGCAATGTTTGATGAAATAGACTCGCATCCTTGGGCGGTCGCCCCTTTGGAACCGTCACGCGGTTAGAGCGATAAGGAGCGTTAGGTACGATATGAAAACTACGCGACTGTCGCCAGTGGTAGCGCCATCGTCGCCGAAGCAGGTGATGCGTCTTGATAAATTTCGAAGGAAAGATTTATAGGTTACAGGCGCTCGGTGATAGGTTTTAGTTTATAAGCAGGGCCACAACCGACTTTGCAAAAGCCATGCTTGCCTTAAGCAGACGACTCGCAAGATTTTCCTGCCCGTGATAACGCCAAAGTCAGATAAAGATGAACCGCAACCGAACAATTGATTTCTTCGATTCTCAATTCCAGCGCCAGGCGCGCGAAAGCGAGTTCGCGCTCAATCCGTTCGAGCGGATGGCGCTGCCGTTCCTGCGTGGCCGGATGCTCGACCTTGGGTGTGGGATGGGGAATCTCAGCATTGAAGGCGCGCGTCGTGGCTGTTCCGCGCAGGCGCTCGACGCCAGCGCCTGCGCCATCGAACGCGTCCGCGCCGTCGCCGAAGCCGAAGCCCTGCCGATTCAAGCCGAGGTCGCCGATCTGGCTGCGTATCACATCACCGAACGCTTCGACACCATCGCAGCGATAGGCTTGCTGATGTTCTTCCCGAAACCGCGCGCGCTGGAATTGCTTGAGGAGATCAAGGCGCAGGTTCTGCCCGGCGGCTGCGCAATCGTGAATGTGTTGACCGAGGGCACAACCTATCTGGGGATGTTCGAGCCTGGTTATTACTACCTTTTCGGCCAATCCGAATTGCAGGAGCGATTCGATGGATGGGAGCTTTGTGTGTCGCGTTCCGATAATTTCCCCGCGCCGGGCGAAACCGTCAAAGCGTTCACGACGGTGGTGGCGCGTAAGACGTGAATCGAGCCTTTGCTTCAGCTGAATCCACACTATTCTGATTGGTGTTTATCGCGAAAAGGTGTAACTTCACGCCGAAATTCATCAATC
>WBZR01000082.1_pt2:40000-46176 | contig 46176 bp, 43 predicted proteins | sample 5204231 | NCBI WGS metagenome assembly WBZR01 (sample SAMN12412403, study PRJNA552823) | activated sludge metagenome | isolation source: activated sludge from anammox sidestream of wastewater treatment plant... | place: USA: Virginia | collected 2017-08 | reverse complement strand
GTGTGGGGTGGCGAGGTGTTGAAGACGAAAGCCCTTCAGGGTGGGACGCAGTTTGAGGTCTTGCAGTTGCCCTTGGATGAAGGCGACGCGCCTACGGCACAACGCACAGCGTCGCGGGGTTGGACGTGGTGACCGATCTCATGGGCGATCACATAGGCCTGAGCAAAGTCACCCGGAGCACCAAGCCGCTGTTCCAGTTCTTGGAAAAAAGAAAGGTCCAAATAGACCTTGCGGTCGCCCGGGCAATAAAACGGGCCGACAGCGGATGAGGCCGTGCCGCAAGCGGATCGAACCGCACCGGTGAATAGCACCATCTGCGGATCGCCATAGGGGCGTCCTACCTTCGGGAGCAGTGCCCGCCAGGTGTCCTCCGTGTCCGCGAGAACAACCGACGCGAAGGCTCCGAGCTTGTCCCCTGGTGGCCCGGTCGGTCCGCGCTGGTCGCTATCGGTGGAGACGGTCATGTTCTGTACGCCGCTCAGCAGGTTGAGAAGCGTCAGTGGATTGGTGCCGGTCAGCGCGCTGATGGCGAGCACCAGAACGAGCCCACCCAACCCAATGCCCGTTCCAGCCCTTGCCGGTCCCCACCCTCGTCGATCTTCGATGTTCCCGCTCTGCCGTTGGCCTTCCCATCGCATGACCGATCTCCTCCGTGCGAGATGAGGTGCCTTCCGTAGGATCAGGCTGATGGATGCGCGAGGCCAAGTCAAGCAGCGCCGCTTGGCCATCGGCTGAGGGGCACGGCTGCTCCCATCGGCATTGGCAGGCTGGACAGGCGAGAGGATGGTTCGTTACACTTCGCCCATGTCCACGCCTCAGTCTCGTGTCTCCCGCTTGTATCTGCCCTCGCTGGTCTTTAGCGGCCTGAGTTTGGCCCTCTCTTTGGCCGGATGCCAGGCTACGACGGTGGGCTTACCGCCCAGCGCGAATCTGAAACCGAGCCTAGCAGCACCCGAATGTCCGAAACTCGGTGGGATCTACGAATTGCAGGGGGAGCCCTTACCGGGCACGATGGATTTTTACCGCGACCGGAGCAATCGCCTGACCCTCAATGCAATGTTAGGAGTTTCGGCGCCGGCGGAGCTCGTGCAGGATGCCGCACGGGTCGAGGTGCTTCAGGACGATACGTTGGAACTTGTCAACCGGCATGGAGGGGCGATTGCCGCCCATCAATTGGATCTGCAGCCGGAGGATCGAGTGACCTGCAGCCGCAACCACATTTCAATCCGACGCACTCGGTTCGAGGGCGGCGAGGTTCCAGAACCGCTGCGGAACATTTCCGACATTGCGCAGGAGCTGACAGTAGAGAAGGATGGCACGTTGCTGGTGTGGATGCGTATCCGGTCCAAGAGTAAATCGGCCTTCTTTACCACTCCGGTTCCCCTTGAAGAGTACGCGGCCCGCTTCAGACGCCTCGACTGACAACACGAGTGTGCAGGGCCGAGTCTTTCAATCATCGGCGGATCCATTCACACAGCCACCGGGTTCACCGCTTCTGTGCCACGGTCACTCATCGTCACCGCGCGTGAGGAGGGCGCAGTCACTATGATGCGATCAGCGAGCCGGACCCTTGCCTTCAACAAGCCCTACGACGTGTTGCCCTGTTTTACCGATTCCGATGGACGCACGACCCTGGCCGAGTTCATCCGTGTCCGGGGCGTGTATGCCGCCGGGCGGCTGGACCGGGACAGCGAAGGTCTGCTCTTGCTGACATCCGACGGCGCATTGGCTCACGCGATTACCGATCCTCGGCATTACCTTCCAAAGGTCTATTGGGCTCAAGTCGAGCGGATCCCGGATGACAGGGCATTGGAGCATCTGCGCCAGGGAGTCCTGCTGAACGGCAGACGGACGAGGCCTGCGCAAGCGCATGTATTGACGGCGGAGCCACGGTTACCTGATCGACCGGTCTCGATCCGGTTTCGAAAACACGTTCCGACCGCCTGGCTCCAGCTCACGTTGTACGAAGGAAGGAATCGGCAAGTGCGGCGTATGACCGCTGCCGTGGGGCATCCGACGCTACGGCTGGTGAGGGTCGCCATCGGTCCGATCGCCTTGGGGGGGCTTTTGCCAGGACAATGGCGTGAGTTGACCAGGGAGGAGGTCACCGGGATTGTTCAGGCCGGCCAGTCCGGACCGCAGCGCGAATCCGGCAGGAGGGTACGAACATGATTCCGGCAAGGGGCGGCACACCGAGGAACGGGCGAGTCAGCCGTGGTCCTGACATCGGCCGTCGTAGGATGATGCGGGAACTCGCGGCTGTTGTACTGTTGGCGATGGAGAGTGTCTGGCGGCTCGGAGAGACTCGAACTGCCTCGGCGGTGCCGACGGGAGAGCGGCTCGACCGAGATATAGCTGAAGGCTTCATGCGGCGGGCGATCGAGCTGAGCCGTCGAGGCATGGAGTCAGGGGATGGCGGCCCATTCGGTGCTGTGATTGTGAAAGACCGTATGATCGTGGGCGAAGGATGGAACCGCGTAGTTGCCACGAACGACCCGACTGCCCACGGCGAAATCGTGGCGATTCGCGCGGCGACCCAAACGCTGAAGCATTTTAACCTCAAGGGCTGCGACATCTATACGAGTGCTCAGCCCTGTCCGATGTGTTTGGGTGCCATTTACTGGGCGCGCCTCGACCGGATCTATTACGGGAATAGCGTGAAGGATGCGGCTGCGATCGGCTTTGACGACGACCAGTTCTATCGCCAGTTGGGCCGTGCCCCTCAAGATCGGACGGTTCCGGAGGTCCAATTGCTGGCGGAGGAGGCTCGCCTCATATTTCAGGAGTATGCGGCGCAGGTAGGTGCAGTTCGCTACTGAAGAACGGTTAGGGGCGTTCTGCCGATCTTCGCCCGAACTGGACCTCGATGATCGCCCTGAGGTATATGAAGCGACTATAGGTGGGCGTAGCTTGGTTGAGGTGGACGACCGATGATGATTGGGGGATAGCTCATGAGATTGGCGCGAGAAGCGGTGGTGTTGGCGTGGTTGCTGTATATCTGTGGATCGGCGGTTTCCGCACTGGCGGCCAACCTTGATCCTGCGGCCTTGGCTGATCTGCGACAGATCAAGAAGTTCGTGTCGGTGGAAGTGCAGACGCAGGGAACAGCAGAGAAACTCGGTATCAGCGGCGCTGAACTAACCGACGTGACCAGGGCGACTCTCCTGAATAAATTGCCAGGGATTGCGCTTGAAGGTTCAACGGGCCCCTCCCCGGAAGCGACGGAACGACTCAATCAGCTGGGATTCTTTACTTGCGAAGTCTGGACCGTGGGCGAGCAGTATATCGCGGCTTACCATGTGGATTGCAGCGCAGGTGCCTATACCGCACAGAAAACGCCGGGGAGTCTTTGGAATCAAGCCATTCTGGGATATGGGCCGAAGGACGAGGTGTTGGAAGCCGTGCGGAAGGGTGTGCGTGCCATGGTCGAGTTGTTTACCACCACCGTTGCAACAGCGCGAAGTGGAAGCGGCGGGCAGTGACCGCAAACGCTTAGCTTTGCGCTGACTCGATAGTGTCCACGTCCGCGATGATCGTATGGAGTCCGCTGGCTCCTGCCGGCTGCGGACGGATCAGTTCGGAAATCTGCAGTTGACCTTTAGTGTCGATCGCACGGACTGCGACCTGATATTTCCCTCGTTTCGGCGGACGCCAGGAATAGTTCCAAATGACCCATGAGTAGGGTGACATCGGCGTTTCGATTTCGCACGAGTCCCATGTTCTCGCCGCATCAAAACTGATCTCGACACGGCTGATCGAATTGGGCCCACCAAACGCGATGCCGCGAAACCGTTGCTCGGGGCCGCGTAAGGTTTGATAGTGTCCTGGGGAGTCGATGCGGGAAAAAATCTTGATCGTGCCGTCATCCGTCCAGCCTTTGCGTTGCCAGTAGCCTTTATAGTCACCGGCGTAGGCCTCGATCTCCACAATCCATTTCACATTCTTGATCCCATACAGGCCGGGAACCAGCAGGCGCAGAGGAAACCCATGCTCCTTCGGGAGTTTCTCGCCATTCATCAGGAACGCGAGCATGACATCGTCTTGCATGGCTCGGGAAAACGGGATGCTGTCGTCATAGGCGTCAGCCCCCCGAAACACAATATCGCGTGTCGTGTCTTCATCGACTTCGGCTTCCTGCAGCAATTTTTTGAGCGAGATTCCGCGCCAGCGCGCGTTGCCCAGGCTATCGCCTCCCGGAAGAGTATCGATGCACATGAGTGTGGAAACCTGCTCAAAGTTGTCGCGATTCAATAACTCACGCCACCCCAAGGTGAGGGGCTTCTTGACTTCTCCCTGGACCGATAACCTCCATTCATCCTGATGAAGGTCGCGAGAAACGTTGAATGGGGAATCGGAGTAGTTCACGACATAGAATTTGTTGTTCTGGGTGTAATAGTTCGTTTCGCGCGGGGGCATGGCGAACATCCGACCGAACACGGAGCCTACGGCATCGCAGCCGCCTGTTAGGCCCGCTGCTGCCGCAATGCCGCTGAGTTTTAAGAGACTGCGTCGCCTCATTCTGAGCCAATTTTTCATGAGCCTACTCTGCGATAATAAAAAGTTGAAAGCAAGGCTTGACTCCATGCAGGCGGATTGGTATAACAATGCACGTTTGATCCAGCCTAGTGGCCGATGCGGTAGTAAGTCCCCGCGACGGATTCTCAGGAAACCCAGATCAAAAAAATATTTTCTGACCGTCTTGACAAGGTCAGGCCGTGCGTAGTAAGTTGCACGGCTCGCGCGAAAAGCGCAGCAGTTCTTTGACAACTGAATAGAGCGAGAAATGAGCAAGGTAAGGTGTATTGAAGAGGTGACCCTCGGGTCCAATTGTATAGAACCTTTATGAGAGTTTGATCCTGGCTCAGAACGAACGCTGGCGGCGCGCCTAATACATGCAAGTCGAGCGAGAAGGTGTAGCAATACACTTGTAAAGCGGCGAACGGGTGAGGAATGCATGGGTAATCTACCATCGAGTGGGGAATAACCAGCCGAAAGGCTGGCTAATACCGCGTACGCTTCCGGGTTTTCGGGTCCGGAAGGAAAGCCATGCCGTGGGTATGGCGCTCTTTGATGAGCTCATGTCCTATCAGCTTGTTGGTAGGGTAACGGCCTACCAAGGCTTTGACGGGTAGCTGGTCTGAGAGGACGATCAGCCACACTGGCACTGCGACACGGGCCAGACTCCTACGGGAGGCAGCAGTAAGGAATATTGCGCAATGGGCGACAGCCTGACGCAGCGACGCCGCGTGGGGGATGAAGGTCTTCGGATTGTAAACCCCTTTCGGGAGGGAAGATGGGGCAGGTAACTGCTCGGACGGTACCTCCAGAAGCAGCCACGGCCAACTTCGTGCCAGCAGCCGCGGTAATACGAAGGTGGCAAGCGTTGTTCGGATTCACTGGGCGTACAGGGTGTGTAGGCGGTTTGGTAAGCCTTCTGTTAAATCTTCGGGCCCAACCCGGAAAGCGCAGAGGGGACTGCCAGGCTAGAGGGCGGGAGAGGAGCGCGGAATTCCCGGTGTAGCGGTGAAATGCGTAGAGATCGGGAGGAAGGCCGGTGGCGAAGGCGGCGCTCTGGAACGTACCTGACGCTGAGACACGAAAGCGTGGGGAGCAAACAGGATTAGATACCCTGGTAGTCCACGCCCTAAACTATGGATACTAAGTGTCGGCGGGTTACCGCCGGTGCCGCAGCTAACGCATTAAGTATCCCGCCTGGGAAGTACGGCCGCAAGGTTGAAACTCAAAGGAATTGACGGGGGCCCGCACAAGCGGTGGAGCATGTGGTTTAATTCGACGCAACGCGAAGAACCTTACCCAGGTTGGACATGCACGTAGTAGAAGGGTGAAAGCCTGACGAGGTAGCAATACCAGCGTGCTCAGGTGCTGCATGGCTGTCGTCAGCTCGTGCCGTGAGGTGTTGGGTTAAGTCCCGCAACGAGCGCAACCCCTGCTTTCAGTTGCTACCGGGTCATGCCGAGCACTCTGAAAGGACTGCCCAGGAGAACGGGGAGGAAGGTGGGGATGACGTCAAGTCAGCATGGCCTTTATGCCTGGGGCCACACACGTGCTACAATGGCCGGTACAAAGCGCTGCAAACCCGTAAGGGGGAGCCAATCGCAAAAAACCGGCCTCAGTTCAGATTGAGGTCTGCAACTCGACCTCATGAAGGCGGAATC
>WBZR01000082.1_pt2:0-35000 | contig 46176 bp, 43 predicted proteins | sample 5204231 | NCBI WGS metagenome assembly WBZR01 (sample SAMN12412403, study PRJNA552823) | activated sludge metagenome | isolation source: activated sludge from anammox sidestream of wastewater treatment plant... | place: USA: Virginia | collected 2017-08 | reverse complement strand
CGGCGTCGAGCCCAATCGGTTGTCGCTCCTGTTGGCAGTGATGGAGAAGCGGTTGGGGATGCATCTGTCCGGACAGGATGTGTACATCAATGTAGTCGGGGGGATCCATATCGACGAGCCGGCGATCGACCTAGGCATTGTCACGGCGGTCACGTCCAGTTTGCGCGAGCAGCCCATCGATTTTGCGACGCTCGTCATGGGAGAAGTAGGGTTGGGAGGAGAGGTGCGGGCCATCAGCCAGGCAGAACTTCGGATTCGCGAGGCGGCCAAGATGGGATTCAAACGTTGCCTGTTGCCGGAGCGCAACGTCGCCAAGCTGGAGCCCATTGAGGGGATCGAATTAATAGGTGTACATGAAGTGGGGGATGCACTGGATGCGGTCTTGGCTTAGGCAGGCATCGGCGAGGTGGGGGGGATACCTTGCTGTCTGGCGTCTCTGGGCAGTGTTGCTTGCGGCGCTGGTTGTCGCTCCGCTGCCTGGCTGCACACTGTTCATCACCAGAGACGAAGGTCCTCTCCGGCAGGCCACCGCCGAGCAGTTGACTGCCCGATTGGAGATTCAAGCTCAGGAACTCAGGACGATTAAGGGGCTGTTCAGTGCCAAGATTACGGGAGGCATTCTTCCTATCGGTCAACGAGTGCAGGGTACGGTCTTCTACCAAAGGCCGAATGCGATTCGACTGCGAGGGTTTACGGCAGTAGGGAGTGAATTGTTCGAGTTCGTCCAAATCAACGATCACTTTAAACTCCGACTTCCGACCATGGGGCGTGAACTGGCCGGCCGCCCTTCCGAAGCGGATCGGCTCGGGGCCCTGACCCGCCCGTTTCGATTGAGTGTCTGGGCGATGAGCGGGATTATCGGCACGCAGGCCGTTGGACCTCACGAACAGACCAGGCTGACGGAGGAGGGAGATCGCTATCGCCTGGACGTGCTGACTCCGGCTGGTTCCGCTCAGGGCGAACTCGCGGTGAGCCGACGAATTTGGTTTGAGCGTCACAATCTCCTGGTTGTGCGAGAGGATAGGTTGACATCGACAGGAGAGGTTGAGGCGACCATGCAGTTTGAGGATTATCGACCGGTCGGCACGGCAAACAACCTCCAGCCGGCCAGCGATTCTGTTCCTGTCGCGGAGCAGCGGATTCTCCGTCCCTTCGCGATTCGTATGACGGACGGCCAAGGTCCTGGAAGCCTGCAGGTGACGTTTCACGAATTGATTCCGAACGAGCCGATCACCGCGAATGAGTTAGGGCACGTATGACGCTGGCGAGTCCATTCCATTTTCTCGCCTTGGATACGGCGACGTCATGGCAGACGGTGGCGTTGCTGCGGGATGACCAAGTGTTGGCGCAGATCGAGCAGAATGCCGAAGGGTCGCATGCGCGCTCGTTAATGCCTGCCATTCACCGAATCTTGAAGGGCGCCGGCCTCTCTCTCCGCGACCTGCAAGGCGTGGCCTTGTCGATCGGCCCTGGATCCTTCACCGGCTTGCGTGTCGGGCTCGCGACCCTGTTGGGATTTCGGGCGGTCTTGGGGGTCCCGATTGTGCCGGTACCGACCTTGGAAGCGATGGCCTGGAACCTGCGACAGTCGCCGGGGCGATTGATCCCGGTCATCAAGAGCCGACGCAATGAAGTGTACTGGGCTGCCTACGAGTGGTCCTCCGGGGGAAGGTTGCGAACCTGCATTGCCGAGCAGGTCGGGTCTCCGGCCTCGGTGGTCAGGGCGGTGGAGCAAGGGCGAGTCTGCACCGTCTTCGGCGATGGCTGGTTGGCTTACGAGCAGGATATCCGCGAGGCCTGGGGGCAAGCCGGGGTGTGCAACGGACCCTGTGCGCCGGAAGTTCACCGTCCCTCAGCCGTGAGTGTCGCTTTGGCCGCGAGAGAGCGATTGCTTGCCGGTCAGATAGCTGATTCGACTGTGGCTCCACGGTACGTCCAACGGACCGAGGCAGAGGTGATGTTCGACGCATTACAGGAGCAGTCGCCTCTGGAACGAAGACGGCAGCGCATCGCGCGAAAGTTGGGGGCGGGCAAAGGTGGAGTTGGGCGCACGCGATGACCTCCTCCTCGCTCACGATCGAGCCGGCAACCGCCGACATGCTCGATGAGGTTTTGGCTATCGAACAGGCTTGCTTCTCCTCCCCTTGGACGCGCAAAATGTTGGCGGCGGAGTTGTCGGGTAATCCCTTTGCCCATTTTGTGGTTGCACGGGCTGTCGACAGTGGGGGGGGACAAGGCAACATCGTCGGGTATTTGTGCTTTTGGATCGTGTTTGAGGAGCTGCGGTTGATGAATCTCGCGGTGCTCGCCCCGTTTCGCAGGCAGGGGGTGGCGAGGCGACTGGTGTGTACGACCATACAGACCGGCTTGGAACAAAGTGCGAATCGGGCTCTGTTGGAGGTGCGGGCGTCGAATCACGAGGCCCAGGCCCTTTATGAGCGACTAGGATTTCGTCGGACTGCCATGCGAGCGCGGTATTACGTGAATCCTGACGAAGATGCGGTGTTGATGGAGATGGCACCGCTCGAGTTGGGAGCCCTGTGTCGGCAGCAGCGCGAACTCCGGGAGCCGAGCGACACGACGACCGTGCATGGACGTGTGTAGTCAACCAGGAGGTGCGGCATGCAGCAGACGGAAACGGCGATTACGGAGCAGTTACGAGAGTCCAACGTGGAGTTCCGGGCGCTCGAGGAATCCCATCATCGGCTCGATGCTCAACTGGCGGACTTGCAGCGGCGGCATGTGCTGACGCCCGCTGAAGAAGTTCTGAAAAAGCAGCTGCAGAAAGAAAAGCTCGCCACAAAAGACAAGATGGCCGAGCTCATACGATCGTTTCGTTGACGAGGGGCCTGAGGCCGCCGCATGGAGCCGATGGGCTGGTGGTCGTCATGAGGTCTCCTACGATCGAGCGAACGGTGAGTAGGCCGGAGTTTCAACAAGACCATGCTCGCACCACTGGCCGCCCATATTCAAACGCTCAAGAAGCGGCTGCTGATCATCGCGGTCACGCTGGGGGTGGCGTTTGGCGGGGCCTTTACTTATTCGGCCGAGATGGTCGCCTGGCTCAACCGGCCGTTCCCGAACCAATTGGTCTTTTACGGGCCGACGGAAGCCCTCTTTGCGTCCATCAAGGTGTCGTTTTTGGCGGGATTGGTGCTGAGCCTGCCGATCATCTTCTATCACTGTTGGAAATTCATCGAGCCGGCGCTGCTCCCGAAGGAGCAGCGCTTGGCCGTTCCACTGTTCCTGCTCGCCGGACTGCTGTTTGCGCTTGGTCTGGTCTTCTGTAATCTTGTCATCCTTCCGCTCGTCATCGAGTTTTTCGTCAGTTTCGGCATGGATCGCGACATCACCCCTGCCTTGGGGGTCGGGACCTATATCGATTTCAACGTCAAATTCCTCCTTATCTTTGGCTGTGCCTTCGAGTTACCGCTGGTGTTGACTCTGCTGGCGCGAGTTGGGGTGGTGTCGGGGGCGATGCTCGCGCACTACCGAAAACACGCCATCATGGCGGCCTTAATTGTCTCTGCGGTGGTCACGCCAGATGCCACGCTCTTTACCATGCTCTTGATGGCGGTGCCGCTCATGGTGCTCTATGAAATCGGCATCATTGGTGCCAAGGTGTTCGGTCGGGGTAGCCCCAGCCCCGACGTGAATTTGCCGCTGGATCCTGATATACCCATAAGGACGGCTGGCCATCGGGTACGGTGACTGGTCTCACGCAACCTCTCACAGGATGGTCTTTTCATGATGCGACCCTTCATGCTGTCGGCAGCCATGGTCCTCGGGACAATGAGCGGGGTGGCACAGGCGGAGCCGGTGACGAACGGGAACACGGTCGGCGGATGGGTGGTGGCGGAGAGTACGCACTCTGAACAGGGTATGCCGGGGTCCCTTGGCCAAGGGACCATCAGCATTCAAGCCCTGGCGGCGGGAAGCGGAGGCATGGTTTACGCTGGGTCTTTCGGTATGGGAATATTTCGCAGCGCCGATCGCGGCGGTGTGTGGGAGTCAGTCAACCAGGGCCTCACCGATCCCTTCATCCTCTGTCTGACGACTGCCAAGGACGGCACGATCTATGCCGGCACATTCCGCGGCGGGGTCTTTCGCTCGCGTGATGCCGGCAGAAGCTGGCAGCCGATCAACAAAGGACTGAAGCGTCTGGAGATCAAGGCGCTTATGATGGATGCGAAAGGGCTCTACGCCGGGACGGCCGACGGCGTGTACCTGCTGAGCATCGCGCAGGAGCAATGGAAGACGGTGACCACTGGTCTGGAAGAAGTCTTGGTCCATGCCCTGGCCAAGACGGGGGACGGTACGCTCTACGCCGGGACATCCGGGAAGGGGTTGCATAGCTTCAAAGAACGGGTGCCAGGATGGACGCGCCTTCGTCAGGGATTACGTGACCATGAGGGCCTCGTCGAGAATTTCATTCGAGTGATGGCCGTGGATAAGGAGCAGGATCTGTACGTCGGTACCTTCGACGGCGGGGTTTTTCGGAGCGGCGATGCGGGGAAAACCTGGTCGCCGATCAGCCGTGCGTTGCCCAACGATTCCATTCGAGGGTTAATCAGCAATGAGCGAGGGGTCTATGTCGCCACGGGACGAGGGATCTTCAAAACGGTCGACAAGGGGCGGCAATGGGTGCCGCTCAACAAGGGATTGAACAATCTGTCCGTGCAGGTCTTGATCGAGGGGGAAAAGGGCGGGTTCTACGCCGGAACGAGTTCGGGCGTGTTCCGAAGCGACGATGACGGTCTGACCTGGACGGCTGTGAGCCAAGGCTTGGAGGGGGACACGGTTGCTCCCTTCCGATTCAATTGATGCGAAAGGACATGCGATGACGGCACAGGCGACTTCACAACAGGCGACGATCAGCGTCTCTTCGAAAAACGAGCCCTGGGGACAGATCGTGCTGCGCCTGTTTCCCGATGTGGCACCGAATCACGTGAAGAATTTCGTCACGTTGGCGCAACAGGGGTTTTACAACGGAACGACGTTTCACCGAGTCATTCCAGGGTTCATGATTCAAGGCGGCGATCCCAACAGCAAGAATCCGGACCGATCCTCCCATGGCATGGGAGGACCGGGGTACCGTGTCAAGGCCGAGTTCAACAGCCGACCCCACAAGCGCGGTACTCTGTCGATGGCGCGCGCTAACGATCCGGACAGTGCCGGGTCGCAATTTTTTATTTGCGTGAATGACGCCAACTTCCTGGACTGGCAGTATACTGTGTTCGGCGAAGTGTTGAGCGGGCTGGACGTCGTCGATCGTGTGGTGAGCGTCAAGCGCGATGGGCGCGACAATCCGCTTGAGCGGGTGGAGATGACGGTCACCATCACCGAGTAACGATAACGGGCGCAGGCTGGTGACGCGTGGGGAGGGCAGAGTCCGGTGAGGGTGGGGCAGGTGTTCCTGCGCGTTGCGCCCTACCCCGCCATCGTGGCGCTGCTGGGCCTCCTGCCGGTCGGTTGCGCCATTCCCCAAGTCCCGTCCCGTACGGTCTACGAAGATCCCGTCAATTTTGTCCGGCTCGAAATCGATGCCAACGTGCTTCCGGAGTGGCCCCCCGGCCATTTCACGCATCCGGCGACGCTCACCTACGAGCAGGTGAGACGGATTCTCATGGGGCTGACGGTGCAGGAGCACCGGGCGGCGATCCAAACGTGGTTTCTGGGGGAGTCCCGACGGCTGCCGATGTTCCGCGATGCTGAAATTGCGCTCTTGGTGCCGCAGGTCGTCGAGGCCCTTCGGTTGGCTCGGGAAAACGAGCGTGTGACCTATTACCTCAGTCAGCCGGAAACGTCTATCAAGCGGGTCATCACCTCAGGCGGGCTCTATATTAAAGGCACCGAGCTGCATTTTATCCTCGGAAACTGGCAGACGGTCTATGGCATTCCGGCCTACGGGATGATCTACGACCGACGGTATCCGATGAATCCCATCGCCGCCAAGGGATTCGACCTGTTCTTCGATCTCGACCAAGCCACGGTGCACCAGAGCACCAGTTTCTGGGATTGGTTGCTGGCCAACGCGAAGGACGAGCTGGTCATCGACCTGGCCCGGGTCTTCCCGGGCCAGAACATCTGACTCTATTGCTCCTCACTCGGTCTTCGCGAAAGGGCCCTCGACTCTGTGAGGTCCTTGCCTTGAGGCATCGGTCGAGGATCGACGGCTGACGAGCAGAAGGTCGCCCAGGTCAGCCCCGCGCGAGGTATAGGCCAGCGTGACTTCGGCGATCTTGTAGTCATATTGCGTATCGGCTAGTCGTGTCTGCGCCGCCGTTAGAGCAACCTCCGACTGCGTGACCTCCACCACTGTGCCCAACCCGAGTTTGTAGCGCTGTTTCGCCAGCTGGAGGGCTTCGTTTGCCGTCTTGACCTGCTCCTCGGCCAACCTGATTTGTTGCGCATAGGTGACGGTGTCAAGGTAGGCGTTCGTCACCTGTTGTGTCAGTGCCTGTTCGATGTTGGCCGTGGCGGCCGACGCGGCCTCTTGTTGTGCGCTCGCCTCCGCAACCTGATTTTCGATCAGGAATCCGGTGAAGAGCGGCATGGACACCATGGCACCTGCCATCCACCAACTGCCCGTCTGTTGGTTTTGGCGGGGGTCGAAGGGATCGAAGGTGCCGCCGCTGGCGATGGCGGAGACGGTCGGCAAGTATTGGCGTTTCGCGGCCGTGAGTTTGGCCGTGGCCGATGCCGTGTAGTCCCGTGCTCGTTTGACCTCCGGATGCGACAAACTCTCATTGATCAGGCTGTCGAGCGGCTTTTGCGGACGCACCTCCACGGACACGTCTTCCAGCACGTAGTCGTCGGCGCCGACGATACCCATCGTGCGGTTCAAATCGGCGAAGCTGGCCTTGAGGTCATTGCGGCTCCGTACGAGCAGCGACTGGGCGTTGACCAACTCGACATGCGCCAAATCGAAATCCAATTTGGATTTCAATTGCTGACGGTAGAGTGTTTCGATTTGGCCGGCGATGATCCCGCGCTCGCGCACGGTTTCCTCCGCGATCTGGACGAGGCGACGACGCTTCAAGCTGTTGAGGTAGGCCCGCTGAACCTGCAGCAGCACGAGCGCCCGCCGCGCGGTGACATCTTGGCCTTGCGCCTGCGCGGCGAGTTTGTTCGATTCGACCAAATTGCTAGTGAAGCCGAAGTCATAGAGCCGTTGGTTGGCGATCACCCCGCCGGTGAAGGTGGTTTGATTTTCGCGGAGCAGCCCGCCGCCGATCAGAAAGCGTGGATTGGTGGCGCCCGCGCCGGCGACGGTGTTGGCATTGGCATACACTTGCGGGTAATAGAGTGAGCGCGCCTGTTCGGTTCGCGCCTCAGAGGCCTTCAAGTTGGCCAGGCCCTCCATCAGGAGCGGGTGGTATTTCACGGCCAGGTCCACCGCCTGCTGCACCCCAAGGAAACTCCCTTGCGGCAGGACCGCCGGCTCTGCGGCGTCGGTCTGGGCAAGGGGAACCGCAAGCAGGGCGGCTCCCAGCAGTGTCATGCAGCGTAACCAGCGAATCATAGGCGCCCTCCTATTTCATAGGCGCCGACGTGTGCGGCGCAGCCACGGTTGGTGGGGGCGGCGTGCCGCCCGGTACCCGTCGTTCGAATTTCTGTTGAGAGGGCTTGGCCTCAGGCAGATTAAACGGCGATGCCTGCACGACGATTCCATCCAGGAGTTTCCGCTTGCCCACGACCACGATCTCTTCGTCGCCTGTCAGTCCCGCTGTAATCTCCATCCAACGGCCGTCGGTAACTCCCGTCTGAACTGGGATCGACTTGGCTTTTCCCGCCTCGATGATGAAGAGCGACTTCCCTTTGGGGCTGCTATTCACGGCTTGAGGGGGAACGACGAGGGCCTGGGGAATCTCGCGGAGGCCAAGCGTGACCGAGGCGAACGTGCCGGGACGGAGAGCATGGTCCGGATTGGGGAGATCGACTTCAACCAGCAGGCTACGGGTGGCAGGATCGAGCGCGAGGGTCGAGCGCGTCACCGTGCTGGTAAACGAGCGGCCGGGCAATTCGGTCACGACGACGGTAGCGTTGGTCCTGCCGGGTACGATCCAGGGACTGTCGTCCTGCGGCACGTTGGCGTACACACGCACCGTGTTGAGGTCCATGATCGTAAAGAGGGGAATCGCGCCGGTCGCGGACGAGGTGGCGATTTGAATCAGAGCACCGGGATCGGCGAAACGTGCGGTGATCGTGCCGTCGTAGGGCGCGCGAACCTTCGTGTAGTCGCGCATCACGACGCGCTGCTCCATCAGGTGTTTCGCGCCTTGGTAGGCGGCTTCGGCGACATCAACATCCTGCTTCGCAATGACGTCGGGTGACTCCTTCCAGACCTTGGCGAGCCGTTCATAGGTGAGCTTCTTGATCCTATAGTCCGATACGGCCTGCTGATACTGTTCTTCCACTTCGGGCGCGTCGATCAGCGCCACGACTTGATCCTTTTTCACGTGGTCGCCCTTGTCGGGGCCGATCCACTTCAAATAGCCGGAAACCTTGGCGTAAAGCGTCGTCTGGTAGAGCGGGGAGATATTCGCCGGCAGCGTAATGGCATAGACCAGATCGCGCCGCGTGGCTTTGGTGGCCTGCACATCCACCGGAGTGGAATCCGGTACCGCGAGGGCATGATCGGTCGCCGATTCCGGTTTGGGGGCCATAGCTGGGCTTGCGGGAGTCGGTGCCGGGGCCTCGGCCGTCTGTTGCCAATAGAGGTATCCTGCTATGGCCAGGGCGAGCAGGATCGCGAGGGCCGGCCATGCGGGACGGCGAGTGGAGGGGGGCATCATGGGCGGGGCGTCCTGTTCAACCATCAAATTTCCTCCGCAGTCGCGCCGGGAGCTGTGGAAAACGGCGGGCGTTCCCGGCGATACAGAATCAAGCAGTGCATTACGGGAACGACCAGCAGGGTCATGACTGTGCTGACGGCAAGCCCACCGACGACTGCGCGGGCCAACGGCACCATGGTTTCATTGCCCTCGCCGAATCCCAAGGCCAGGGGCAACAGTCCTAAGATCGTCGCCAGCGCGGTCATCAAGATGGGACGGATACGCCGACGTCCCGCCTCCAGCACCGCCTGTTCGGCACCTGCCCCGTGACGCACCATTCGATTGGCGAAATCCACGAGTAGGATGCTGTTGGAGACTACGATGCCCATCATCATCAATGTTCCGATCATCGACTCCACATTCACGGAGGTGTTGGTGAGGTGCAGGATCAGGACCGTGCCGATCCAGCCCAACGGTACGGCCACCAGGATGATGAGGGGATCGACGAACGATCGGAACAGCGCCACCATCACGAGGTAGATCAAGACTACCGCGAGGGGTAGGGCCAAGGCGAAGTTCTGGATCGCGCTTCGCATGTTGGCGACTTCGCCGCGCAGCTGGACGGTCACGTCTTTGGGCAGTGTGATCTCGGCCAAGACCTGCTCGATGTCCTTGGCGACGCGGCCCAAGTCGTTGCCGACCGGCGTCACCAGCACGTTGATCAAGCGCGAGAGGTCGTAATGGTCCACCGAATCCGGGCCGGTTTTGAATTTGAGCCCGGCCACGTCACGCAACAAGACCGGTGGTCCACGCCGGTCGTCGCCCGAGGCGTAAAATCCGCTGGTCAGTTCCATTTGCCGTCCGGCGAAGGGCGTGTTCTGAAGCGCCAGGGTCGACCCCTGGATCCCGCTCCCCGTCAGGCTGGCCGTCGGCAGCAACGGCGTGCGCGCGCCGATGATCGGGATGTTCAGCAAGTCTTCCGTGCTGGTGAGGGATTGTTCCGGATATTGCGCGAGCAGGAAGTAGCCGTTGGCGGTCTTGGGATCGAGCCAGTAATTGGGCGAGAGGGCCAGGTTTGAACTGATGCCGGTTACGACGTCGACGACGATCCGGTTCTGATTGATGCCGTAGTAGGCCGCCTTGGTGCGATCGACGTCGATATGCAATTCGGGATAACTCTTGCCCTGTTTGATCCGCACGTCGACCGTATTGGGCACCTGGGCGACCCGCTGTTGGATCTGCTCGGCCACCGGCCTGATGACATCCAAGCTCGGTCCCTTCACCTGGATGTCGATCGGAGCCTTGAGCCCGAAGTTCAGCACATCGCTGATGATACCGCCGGTCTGGAAGGCGATCTCCACGCCGGGCAGCGCGGTCTTGAATTTGCCGCGCAACTCTGCAATGTAGTCCTCCGTGTGGCCTGTGTGGCCCGTGACGAGGTTCACGAGCACGAAGGCCGTGTGGTTGCCGGTGTTCGGGGCGAAGCGCGCGGCATCGCCGTAGTAGAGGCCGGTGTTGGAAATCACCTCCTCCAAGTCGTCTTTCGGGATCGTGTCGTGGATCAATTGTTCCACCTGCGCCACGATGGCGGTCGTCTTTTCGATGCGCGATCCTTCGGGTGCAATGACCAGCATGGTGAAATTGCCCGCATCCACCTTGGGGAAGAATTCGCTGTGAAGTTGCGGGATCACCAGAAAGCCGGTGGCGACAAGGGTGAGGACGGCCAGCCCGATCACGACCGATTTAAAGCGTACGCCGGCCCTGAGCAGCGGCTCGTAGATGGCCAGCACGTACCGGAACCAACCTTCCCCAGCCGACTCTTCGTGGCTCGAGGCCTTGCCGTGGCCTGCCTGATAGAGCCAGGCCAACACCACGGGCGTCACCGACATCGAGACGACATAGTCCGCCAACATGGCGAAGGCCACCGTCATCGCCATCGGCACGAACAGGTACTTGATGATACCCGTAAAGAACATGATAGGCAGGTAGACGATCAGGATGCAGATGGTCGCGACCAGGATGGGGAGGGTCAGTTCCGTCGCGCTGTCTTCCGCCGCCGAGCGCCCATCCTTGCCCATTTCCAAATGGCGATGGAGATTCTCCTGCACGACGATGTTGTTATCGAGCAGCGTGCCGATCACGAGGGCCAACCCTCCCAGCGTCATGATGTTCACGCTTTGGCCGGTGAGATAAAGCGCGACCAAGGCGACCGTGAGCGACAGCGGGATGGCCAGTCCCACGACCAGCGCCGCCTTCACGCTGGCCAGGAACAAAAAGATCATCAGGCCGGCCAGGCCCGCACCGAGCAGACCTTCCTTCTGCAGGTTGGCGATGGCCTGTCGGATGTACAGCGACTGATCGTAGAGAAATTTCACCGTGGTTCCGGAGGGGACTTCGGTGAGCTTCGGCAGTTTCGCGCGAACGCCGTCGGTGACCTCCAGGGTGTTCGCACCTTCCTGCCTGGTGATGGGAATGTAGGTCGCCTCGCGGCCGTTCACGCGTACGATGGAGGTTTGGATGGCTGCGCTGTCCGCTGCCGTGCCGATGTCACGGACCAGCACCGGCGTCCCATTGACCACCTTGATGGGGATGTCGTTGATCTTCTCCACCACGTCGACCAAGCTGTTGGAGTAGACGTAATAGTCCAGATCGCCGATCTTGATGTTGCCGGCGGGGATGATCGCGCTTTGGGCGTTGATCGCGCTCACCACCTCGGAGGGCGAAATGCCTCGCGCGAGCAGTCGCTGCGGGTCGAGAAACACGGTGATCTGCCGGACCTTGCCGCCCAGCGGCGGGCCGAAGGAGACGCCGGGGATCGTCGCGATCTGTTGGCGTACCGTGAAGTAGGCGAGGTCGCGAATTTCCTTCGGGCCGAGATTCTCGCTGGAGATGGAGAGCAGGCCGATCGGCAAGCTGGAGACGCCGAACTTATAGACCGACGGGGGATACACTCCCGGCGGCAGCAGTCGAATGATGCTGTAGGCGAGGCTGGTCAATTCGGATTGGGCCGCGTCGATGCCGTATTCGGGCTGAAAAAACACCTTGATGTAACTCATGCCGGCGAGGGATTGCGATTCGATGTGCTCGACGTAGCTGGCTTCGACGAACCGCTGTTCCATCTTGAGCGTGATCGCACCTTCCATTTCGGTGGGGCTCAGGCCGCGGTAGAAGGTGGTAACAGGATCGAGGGCAGTTTGATGTCGGGAAAGATGTCGATCCGCATTTTCTGATAGGAGACGGCACCCAGGATCAACGCGATCATGCAGAACGCGAAGACGGCGTAGGGATTCTTGAGCGCGGCGCGGGTCAGCATGGGGTGGCCATCCGTCGGGTGCAGTTATGTTCCAGCCAGAATTTCCAGATGTGCAACGAGAGGCTGATCAGGTCGTCGAACCGCCCGGGCTTGACCACATATCCGTTGGCACCGGCTTGGTAACAGGCGCGTATGTCCTCCGCGTCGTCGGAACTGCTCAGCATCACGACGGGGATGTGGGCATAACGGTTGTCGCCCTTCAGTTGTCGGAGCAAGTCCACGCCGCGTTCCCCGCGCAATTTCAGATCGAGCAGAATGAGGGCCGGTTCGTCGTCGGTTGTCCGGCCGGCAAGGTACTGCAGGGCCGCCAGACTGCCGTCGGCAACCTCGAGTGCCCCTCTGTAACCGGACTGAGTGAGCGCCTGGCGAAACAACTCACACTCGCCGGGGCTGTCATCGATCAAAAGCATATGAGATGGATTTGGCATGCCGTCGGGAGATAAGCAGGAAATATGCTCCGCATGAATGTGGGAAGAATGACCTGCTGAAGGTGAGCAAAAACATTCCGTTATGCCGAAGACGCAGAAATGACGTGTCAAAGCGCGCCGGATGGCGGCGGCTGGATCTGGAGAAACTCCAGACGGGATCATGGAGTTTCTCCAGAGGGAGAGGATGAGTTTTGGCGGCTCTAGCAGCCTTCTGTTTTGACTCCATTATCCTGGGCCTGGAGGCTTTCGGCCTTATTGACTCGTTTGGGAAACCTCGCTAGCCTCTAGCCCCGCCGGATCCATCGGTCCACCAGGAGGTACGTCCATGATGCTGGTACGCTCGTTACGCTCGGCTGCGATGCTGGTCTCGTTAGCCCTTGTGTCTCTGCCTGTCCAGGCTGCACCGTTCTCTGAACCGGCCGTGGAATATTCTGCGGATAGCCGAATGGAAACCGAAGGCGGCATGACGATGAAGTCGCGCATCTACCACACTCCCGACAAGCAGCGGATGGAGATGGGGGGAGAGGGCGGCAGCGTCACGATCATCCGCAAGGATAAGCAGGTGGTGTGGCAGCTCATGGGCGACATGTACATGGAACTCCCCCTCGATCAATCGGACAGCCCCGACATGGATGGATTCGACATTCAGGAGCAGACGGAGGTCGGGGAAGAGACCATCAACGGGATGAAGACCACCAAGAGCAAGATCATTGCGACCAAGAAAGACGGATCGAAATTCGGCGGCTTCTTCTGGACGACCAAAGAGGGCGTGACCGTGAAGATGGACATGCTCTCGAAGGAAGGCGACCGCAAAGTCCGGCTCGCCAGCGAGCTTACCAACCTGAAGATCGAGAAGCAGGATCCGGCCCTGTTCGAGGTGCCTGCCGGCTATACGAAGAACGATATGGGCGCATTGATGGGGAAGGACGGTATGCCCAACCTGGAAGAGATGATGAAACAGGCCGGGCAGGAACGGTCGAAGGAACGGCGGTCGTCCCGAGACAGCGGGCGTAAAAAGTCGGATGACGACGGCCCCGTCGATATGAACCAAATGCTGAAAGGCCTCTTTGGTCGGTAGCGGAGGTGCGCGATGCGTTCGATCACGATCCTGGGCTGTGCCTTGCTGGTACTTGTCGTCACCGCCTCCGGAGCACGGGCCGACGATCCCTGTTTGGGGGATGAAGAAGCGGAGCAGGCCAAAGCGGCGGCGGCGACACTCGCGAAGGCCGAGCAGGCCGGCAAGCCCGCTGAGTTGTTCATGGCCTATCGGTCGATTCTCGGTAATGAGTGCGTCGACCGTTACGACAAACATGCGTGGGCTCGCGCCAAGGCCAACCTGCCCAAATTGGGCCGTGACCTCGCTAAGGCGGCGGAGGCCAAGGGCCTGTGGTACTCCGCCGACCCGGTTCGGGCGGATGGGCGGACATCGGCCTTTCGCTACTATGAAACGATTGGCGAGTATGCCGAAGCCAACCGCGCCATGCTGACCGCGCTCAAGGGAACGCCGGACGATCTCGCGCTCTTCAAGGCAGCCTGGACGGTCGATCAGGGACGGCAAGGCTCGCTTGATCCCAACAGCGGCGAGCGCCATCCCTATGTCTCCCCTCAGGCCTACCGCCAGGAGCTTGAGAGCAAGGCAGCCGCCAATGCCGATCGCGCGATGAAGGCGGAGGAGGCAGATGTGAAAGGCCTCTCAGGCAGCGCCGCTGAGCTGGCCAAGGCGACGATGCAATCCCTCACAAAACTGCGCAGCGCTGCCGAATGGATGGCGTTCACGCCTGCAGGTGACAAGGTCGCCAGAGAGCGGGCGGAACAACGAGGCGATAAAGTCTCCGCGCGGCCCGATTCCACCTTCACCCAGGCGCATGCCATCGCCTATTACGAATTTGCCGGATCAGCGAGCGCCAAGGACAAGCTCGCCCGGCTCAAGAAGAAGGTCGACGAATCCGCCCACGCGCTGGAAAAAGCCGGTTCCAAACTGAAGGATGCCTTCATGGAGCAGAGCGAAGCCGAGCAGAAGAAGTTCGACAAGAAAAAGGCGGATTTGGAGAAGGAACTCGGATTTTGACCCCGCTCGCTCTCGGTTAGTTCCCCGTCACGAGTACCTCTACGCTACTCACTTCCCTCTCACGACACATGCAGGCTCTTGGAAGTCGGGTAGATACGTTTGCCATACGTAATGTGGTTGAAAAATGGTGGTATTTCAATAGCTGGTAGAGCCATTTGGATCCATTGCGAGTGCGTAGTCTTCGGTATTACATATGGCCCCATTCAATAATATGGCAGCACACAGCCACGTAGTCCGCCGCAGGCCGGAGGTACACGATGCTAAGGCGAATGTCACTCACCGCATGGTTGGTGGTGCTCATCGTTGTGAGCAACACCGGTTGCAACTCGCTTCCTCAGAACATCGCCTTGAGTGCCGCGATCACGACCGCTGTGGGGACCGTGATTCCCGGCCACGATATTGAGCAAGTCTATTACCTCGGGTCGTTCGATCCGCAGGAGCAAGTGCCGCCCGCGCTGTACCGCGTCCGGGTGCGAGGACAGGCGAGCATCATCAGCTGGATGCGGTTCGGCTCCGGTTGGGTGCCGGCCGAGTTGATCGACTCGCTGGGAAGTTCGGTTGAAATCAACAAGACGGACGGCAAGATCGCGTTTACGAAGGTGGATAGCGACCAGCTTGCGAAACTCAAGATCGGGCGTCGTTTGATGCAATTCGGCCCAGAAGGATTTCGAGAAGTGCCCAAAACCATCGCCTCGTCCTTGTCATAGGATCCGATCCGGAGGATTTCTTTGCCGCCATGGACGAAGCCCTGGGGGCCGTCAGTCAAGCCAAAGCCGCTCAAGACCGTACGGCGTTGAGCCGGTTGTTGTTTGAAGCCGCCGGTACCGCCCGAGAAAGGGTGGTGGTGCAAACGCATAGATCTTTTTGCTCAGACGGTGTGATGCAGTATCCGTTCTTCAGAAACATCTTGGCCCTGCGGGTGAATGAGGTTCTGGGGCTACATGAGGAGTTAGACAATAACGGGGAGAAACGACTTAACGTTGCGCCGGGCGAAGAGCGGGGTTTGACAAGATTGACAGAAGTGTATCGAGAGCTAAGCCGCAAGTCGGACCAGGACGCTCCTGAGAACTATTCGGACGTTTTGGGGAAGAAGTTATCGCTGGCTGAACATAGGTTGATCGATGCATTGGTGGCGTTCGCTTCAAAGGTGCTCTTTTTGGCAAACCATGAGGGCTTGGCTTCGCCCCCTGGAACACCGGGCCTCCTCCTAGGTGGTGCAGAGAAACTCAATCGCGGGTTATTCGGAGATTTTTTGACGGACTACGGATTGTACCGCTTCCTTAACTCTGAATTAGCCGAGAGAAGGAAACAGCAGTATGTCCGCGTGTTGCAGGCTGTGGGCAACACCATTCTCTTTTCAGCGAATGAGTTGCGTGAGCGTGGCCGCTATCGTGAGCGTGGACTAGAGCAGGTGTCCGCCGAGGTCGCCGCCGTAAATGCGGTGTATGCGACAGAGCCGCAGAAGGTTCTGAACGATCTTGTGGACGAACTCCGGCGCGAACAGGAGATCGCGCAGAGGCAACATGATGAGGCCACGGCTCGGAAAACGGCCATCGAGGGGCAACTCGGCCGCGCCACGCCTCCCAAGACGGGTTTGCATCTCGAGGAGGAGAAGGCGCAGGCACTGGCTGATATTGGGAACAAGATGGAGCAGTTGAAGGCGGAATCCACACGGTTGGAGACCGCCATCGGCAAATGGAAGCGGTGGAGCGGTTCGGGAAGGACTCCGACGAAGGCAAAAAAGCGACCGAAGCGTTGGAGAACGCCTATCAGCATCGAGCGGGGATGATCTATCTCCGGCCGTCGTCGGCCTACTTGCGGACTAGTTTTCCTTCGACTTCATTGCAGGACGATCCCAACTTGGCCTGGGACAACATGCTGCTCAAGCAGGGAATCAGGAACCTGCCCTTCTCCTCGCAGTTGCGGGATATCGTGGGCCAAGCGGGCGAGCGGGATCGCGTGTTGACGGCCGACTTAGATAAACAGTTTTGGCAAAACATCAACCGCGTGCGCGTCTCCGGAGCCGGCGTACGAACCAGGCGCTCGTCAAGGACGATGTGGGCAATTGGTACGTCAAGCAGTACTTCGGCAATACAGAAAAGATTGTCAAGTCGGCAAAGCACCTGGTCCTCTACAGTCTGGGGACCAAGGTGCCTATCGATCTTTCCCATGAGCTGACAAAGGCGGCTCTTACGAAGGATGACTCGAAAAAGAGTGATGCCGAGAAAGAAGCGGAACTGCCGCCTCTGCAGCAGGTCTTCCTCAAACACAGGGCGGCCTACCACAGGCATACCGTCGAGCTGTCCGGCCGACTCGTGGAGTTGCATGGCAAGGATGGGGAGAAATCGCTGCATCACCAGGTGCGTACCGCCTGGGAGCGTGACGGTGAACTCAAAAAGGATACAGACCTCAAGCAGGCCATCACGTCCGCCTTGGGCGAAGAGGTGGCACAGTGGGATAAGACCCTCGAACCCTTGAAGAAAACATCGGACCAGGATCGAGGTCATGCGATCACCAAGGACCTACAGGCGCTTGCCAAGCTGGAGAAACTGTTGTCGGCGTGGATTCGGCGAAGCCGGAATGAGGAGCCAGCGAAGTCACGTGCCGCGAAAGCCGCGGAGGAAGTCCACAAGGTTGTGGCGGATGTGCTGATCCCTCTATTGGAGGACCACAAACAGGCATTGGATCGGTACGAACAGGCGGTTCTGTTTATCGGCGACGCGGCCAATCCGAAAGATCCGAAGGAGAAGCAGGGGAAGTGAATCAGTCGCGAGAGGCAGAGGAGAGGCGAACAGCCTGAAGAAATTATGGGCACTGATCCTGGAACTTTAGGCACGGCCGCGCTTGCTATCGGCGCGCTCGGTGGTGCGTCACAGGGCATTGTTGACGGGCTTTTCAAGTCGTTTACGTGGTTTGATTCGGCCGGGTTTGAGCGAGTGTTTGCGGTGGAAGGCAAGGAGGGAGGACGGCGATGGCCGGTGATGTACAAGACTACCCTTGATCCACTGCTGCCTGTATTGAAAATCGCCTATGGAAAAGACGTGATGGAGTTACTCCGCGCACAGTATCGATCAGGTCGTGTGAGCGGCGACCTGCCTCGAACGCTGCGGCAGGGGGTCCGGATTGGGTTCGGAATGATGGAGGTGCAGACCATCGTGTTGGTGGCGACCGAGTTAGGAGTCTCGGCGGACATGGCAACTCTGGCGGCGCAGGCGATTGACAGCGCGCGCCGGCAGCGTTCTCAATCGGAGCAGTTCAAGTCTGAGGGCGACTCCGTGTCTTCCTCACAACCGGCCATGACCGATGAACAACGGTCCGCGATGGCTCGGCTGGAGACCATGATCGATGCCCGCATCGACGCAGCCCTAGCCTTGGCCGACACCCAATACGTCAGCCAGACAAAGTTGCTGGCTACATTCGTTTCGTTGGTCATTTCATTCGCGGTTGGTTGGAGCCTGGACATGGTTCCGGGCCAGTGGGGGTGGTGTCTCCTCGTCGGCCTTGCCGCCGTTCCCCTGTCGCCGGTGGCGAAGGATCTCTCTACCGCGATACATGAAGCCGCGAAGACGTTGAAAGCGCGATGAACGCCTTTCTCCTCAGCTTGCGCGACCAACAATTTGGGGGGGCCGTCACCTCAGGACACCTCTACCGCGTGGGGACACCGTGGGATGTGAGTTGGGATGATCGATTGCCGGATTTTACTCTGCTGACTCGTGGACAACGTCTTACGGTGTTCCTGCACGGCTATAACAACGGCCTTGACGAGGGGCGTGACAAACTAGTGCGGTTCATTGGGTGCTTGGAACAGAAGGGCTCGACGGATCTGATGCTTGCTGTCCTTTGGCCTGGCGACTCCTGGGCCAACGCGATTGGCAACTGGGCTGGCGCGCTCAGTTATCCCTCGGAAAGTCGCGATGCCGACGACAGTGCCGATAACCTGCTCACGTGGCTTGTGCTCCATGTGCATGAGAGCGCCCGTGTGGCGTTCGTCGGCCACAGCCTCGGTTGCCGCGTCGTCATGCGCGCGGCGCAACGCATGGTGCGAGACGTGAGGGTCAAGAAGCCGATCTTGGATCGCATCTGTTTGATGGCGGCGGCGATCGACAGCGATTCGTTGGGCAAGGACGAGCCGACCTCTTATCGCGACGCGGCGGAGAACGCCGACAGGATTGCGGTTCTGGCCTCACAAGAGGACAGGGTCCTCCAGGGGGCCTATCGGCTGGGCGACTCGGTCCAGTCCTGGTGGCCGTTCTCAGGAGAGCGTTCGGTGCGGGCGCTGGGCCGGTATGGTCCGGAGGGCGGTCCTCCCGAGGTGTTAGCCAAGCTCGAGTCACGGATGGCTGATCCGAATCGGGATATCGGTCACAGTGACTATTTGCCGCCGTATCCTCCGTCGTCGCCACCGGCGCATCGGACGAAAGCCGAAAGCGAGCAGTTCGTGTTCGAATTTCTGAGCCGTCGCCCGAATCCATCTTGGCCGGCAGAGAGGCCGTGAGTATGAAGGCGGCACGCATGTGGAGCTTCCGTCGGGTGACCCTGAATGTGTTCATCTTGTCGTGGGCCTGCGTCCTGTCGGCTTGCGGCCTGGTCGAGTTGGTACGCTGCGCACCAGATGGCGAGGATAGTAAGTTCGTCGGACAATCGGAAACATGCTTCACCAATGATGGTGATGGATTCAAGGCTGATTCGGTCGCGCATCCGGTCTACTGTTTTCTCGGCGATCGAACGAAGCCGCCTGTCCTGTTGCTCCATGAACTGCCTGGTTTGTCGGGGAAGACGTTGGAGTATGCGCGCGAGCTGTCCCAGGACTTTACGGTCTATGTGCCGCTGTTGTTTGGTAGCACGCATATGCACTCGACTCCACGTGGTCTCGCCGCATTTTGGCTCAACGGGGAGTGGTGGGGGCTGGAGAGTGGAACGAGCGACGTTGTGACATGGCTGCGCGCGGTCGTGATGAAGATCGAGGAAGCGCATCCGGGGCAGCAGATCGGGGTCATCGGGAACTGCTTGACTGGCTCTCTGCCGCTGGCGTTACTCGATAATCCGCGTATCCATGCTGCCGTCCTGGCTCAGCCCACGTTGCCGTTGACGATCTTTCGCAACGACGAAGAGGTCAGGAAATCGCTGGGTATTTCCAAAGACGAAATCGAGCAGGCAAAAAAGAGTTCCGCGAAGATCTTCTACCTGAGGTTTGATACAGATTGTGTCTCCAAACATGAAAAGCTGAAGATGGTACGGGACACTTTTCCTGGCCGCGTGAGCGAGGCTGTGATTCCGGCAGCCGAGCCTCCGGTCATAAACGAACATAGCACCTTGATTGGAGGTTGGCGCGTGCAAGTGGAGTCTGGCAAAGTCGCCAGGAATGCACGAGAGGATGTCAGACGTTTTATTCGAGATCCAGAGAAGTTCGAGCTAACGAGCAATTGACAGAGGCCCTGCACTTCTAACTCTGGATCTGTCCCAAGCCTTTTGAGGCCTATTGGAAAGAGGCAAAGCCCGAATACTTTGTGCGACAAAAGGGCAAAAGGGATTGAGGAAGCGAGCGCAACCTTGGAAGCTCCGCCGCGGAATCTTTGCCAATTGCGTGGTCGGATCGGTTGCCTGGCGCCGTATTCTCATTTTGCTGAACGATTATCCACATCAAGTCTTCGAAGCGACCGATGCGAAAAACAGAAACGTGCGATTGTCATTGAAGACCGCGGACAATTTTAAACGGCTGTTTCGCCGAAGGATCATGGGTGGTGTCGTACTATTTCTCCTGGCCGCGATAGGAACTTTGGCACGGTCGCACGTACTTGTGTGCAGCGGCTGACAGTGCGATGAAGCCGCCTGTCTGGTATGTCGCGACCCTCTCTCTGCTGACGCTCTCGACTGTCTACCTCACGGCAATGGGGTATGTTGGGTATATTTTTAGGCGAATGAAAAAACGTCCCATCCTGCCCGACCGGCTGATCCGTGTTTGTGACCGTGCAAGCTCCCCCCTCCCAAGGTAGGATTCCCCTCGGGACGCTCCGGTCGCTACCATCCGCCGACCAGGAGGTCGAGATGGCTGCTCCCCATTATTCGCGGACGTACCGTCGGTTCCCCCTTCATGTTCCCGTCATCTTCGGCGGCGCGCCTTGCGTCGGGGAGGGCACCTTGCTCAATCTGTCGGTGATGGGCTGTTCGATCATGACCGATCAGGCCGTGCTCTGCGGAAGCGATGTGCGCGTGAGCCTGTTGTTGCCGGGGCACGACTCGGCTCTGTCCATCGAGCTCGGCAAGGTGAAGTGGGTGAAGGGGTATGAGTTCGGCGTCGAATTTGTGCGTATGCCGCTGGAATCTCGGCAGCGTTTGAACAACAGGCTTCGAACGGAACTCATCGAGTGGCTTCAGATCCGCCGACAAACCGGGGAATGGCCCGATCGGCTCAGGTCGACCGACTAATCCTCGAGCTGCTCCACACGACTCTCCTGTTCCACCCTCCTTGACGCCTTGCTCTTCTCCGTGTAGGTTCCCACCACGTTCAGATCAGACCGAGAGGACCGTGCATGAGTCAACAACGACCGGTGGTGGGCATTCTCGTCGGTGGCGGACCGGCGCCGGGCATCAACAGTGTGATCGGCGCGGCGACGATCCGCAGTATTTTGGGTGGGTCGGATGTGATCGGGATCCACGACGGATTCAAGTGGATCATGGAGGGCCAGACCGGCAAGGTCAAACCGCTCTCGATCGAGACCATCAGCCGCATCCACTTCAGCGGCGGATCCTGTTTGGGCACCGCCCGCGCGAATCCCACGAAGAAGGTGGAGCATCTCGATGCCTGCGTGGCAACATTGGGGCAATTGGGCGTCACGCGCTTGATCACCATCGGCGGCGACGATACGGCCTTTTCCGCCTTGAAGCTGGAGCAGCGGGCAGGGGGCCGGCTCCAGGTCGTGCATGTGCCCAAAACGATCGACAACGATCTGGACCTGCCGCACGGCATTCCCACGTTCGGCTTTCAAACCGCCCGCCACATCGGCGTTGAATTGGTCAAGAGCCTCATGGTGGATGCGGAGACCACCTCGCGCTGGTACTTTGTCGTGACCATGGGCCGCAAAGCCGGGCACCTGGCGCTCGGCATCGGCAAGGCTGCGGGGGCCACGTTGACGATGATCCCCGAAGAGTTCCAGCGGCGACCGATCCGCTTGAAGACTCTGGTGGATACGTTGGTCGGCGCGATCATCAAGCGGCTCGGCTCCGGACGGTCGGATGGGGTGGCGGTCCTGGCGGAGGGCCTGGTCGAATTTCTCGATCAGCAGGACCTCGAAGGCCTGGAGGACGTGGAGCGGGACCAACATGGCCATGTGCGGCTTGCGGAGATCAACTTCGGGTTCGTGCTCAAACGCGCGGTGGAGAAGGAATTGAAGCGGCTCGGCCTCAAGACCACCATCGTGGAAAAGAACATCGGCTACGAACTGCGTTGTGCGGACCCCATCTCCTTCGACATGGAGTACACGAGAGATTTGGGCTACTGCGCGGCGCAGTTTCTCTTGGATGGCGGGAACGCCGCGATGGTGTCGATCCAAAGCGGCCGGTTTATTCCCATTCCCTTCGCCGACATTCTGGACCCTGCGACGGGCCGCACCAGGGTTCGCATGGTGGATGTCGAATCGGAATCCTATGTGATCGCCCGCCGGTACATGATTCGCTTGGGGGCAGACGATCTGCAGCAACCGCAGGACCTGGCGCGCCATGCGAAGATCGCCGGTCTTTCGCCGGACGACTTCCGCGCCCGCTTCGGATATTTGGTGGACAAGGGGCTGTGAGGAGGGGCCTGTGACGATGCCGATCACGGAGGCGACGCCGGACAGCGAACGGCTGCTGGCTTTCGACAATCAGCGGGCAGTGGTTTCACCGTGGGGGGCCTCTTTGCGGCGCTATTTTCTGCTGGAGACCGACGGGCGAGAACTTGATATCGTGTGGGGATACTCGGGAGGCGATCGGAAAAAAGGCGGGCAGGGAGACGTGTTGATTCCCTTTCCCGGCCGCGTGGCGGACGGACGCTACCCCTATGACGGGCAGATGTTACAGCTGGAGCGAAACGACAAGGAAGGGCCCAACGCCATCCACGGCTTCGTGCGAACGCTCCCCTGGACGACCTCTCAAGCCGATGCGCACTCCGCCACGTTCACGGTGACGCTCGACGCAGACACGTACCGCGGCCGAGGGTATCCCTTCTCGCTCGCCGTGCTCGTGACCTATGCGTTGGATGCCTACGGGTTGGCCTGTACCTTCGTAGTGCGCAACATCGGGCGTCAGGCCGCACCGGTTGGCGTCGGGTTCCATCCCTACTTCACCGTCGGGGTTGGGCTGATCGATGAGACGGAGGTGAAGATTCCGGCTGCCGCCTATTTGGAGTTCAACGACCGGCTCGTGCCGACCGGCAAGGTGATCCCCGCCGAGGGCACGGAGTGGGACTACCGCACGTTTCGCCCGATCGGGGCCTCACGCTTCAACCATTGTTACGTCAATTTGGAGCGCGATGGGGAGGGGATGGCGAAGGCGACGTTGCGACAAGCCGGCGGGGGCCGCGAGATCGACGTGGTGATGGACCGCTCGTTCTCGGCGCTGGTGGTCTACAGCGGCGATGCGATCGCGGAAGCACCGCGCCGGGCCTTGGCGCTGGAGCCCATGACCTGCGCCTCAGATGCGTTCAACCATCCGGAGTGGGGCTTGAAGCGCCTCTTGCCCGACGACGCCTTCACCGGACGCTACCGGATTTTCCATCGCCAGACCTAACCTTGCTCCCGGTGCCGGCCCTTCCTCTTCGTAGTGGGTTATGATCGCCTGATCGGCTCCTCGATGCGAAACCGCACCTCGTCCACTTGGGTATAGGCAGACGGCTGCTCGCCGGCGAAGAGTGCACAACGATAGAGGCCAGTGGTCCAGCCTGCCGCCGGGCGCGGCAGCAGGAAATACCCCGACTGATCGTTCGTCGACATGATCACGCGATCCTGCGCGACGGCTCGCTGCTCCCCAGTCAATTCGGAGGTTTCTCGAAAACAACGGGCAGCGAGGGGCACTTCGTCGTAGGACGCCGTGACCAAGCCGAAGACCAGATAGATCTCAGCCTGGCCGGTCGTGAAGGTGAGCCCTGGATCGAGTGGAATGTAATCGTGGGCTCCGGTGGGAGAGTCGTCTCGGATGACGCGTTTCGCCGGGATCACGAAGCGGAAGTAATTGAAGTCGGCATCCCGACCCATGAGCGCCGCGCCGGTATCCAACGTATTTTGAGGCTTGAGATGAACCATGGCCTTGGCGGTCAGTTCCGTTTCGGTCAACGCCGGGGCCGGCACGGGTTTCGGCGCAGCGGCGTCTTCTTTTTCCTTGGCCGCGGCGAATTCGGGCACGTGAGGTCGGATCTTGGCAAGCCACTCAGCCAGCTTGCGCTTGTCGAGCACGCGGGTGTAGGGCGCAATATCCTCCTCTTTCGTCGTGCGCTCGAATTCGACCGCCGCGTCATAGAGCACTGAAAACTGCGCGTACGCCTCCTCCCACCGTTCCAGCTTCATCAAACACTGACCGGCGAGGAAAACCGTCATCGCATAGTCTTCGTCGGACGGATCGACCTTGGTCGCTTGGCGAAAGACCGGTACTGCTTCCTTGCAGCGACCCAACTGCATCAGGATCGTGCCCAAGTGTTGAGTGGCGAGCGGGTCCATGGGGTTGAGAGTCAGCATCTTGCGGTAGAGCGGCTCGGCTTCCTTGAAACGGCCGGCTTCGTACAGCCGCCATGCGTCGGCTCGGATCAAAGCCCAATCCCTCAGCTGTTGTTCCGATGCGTCGGGCGACATCACCGGCATGAAGCGGCGACCCCGGTCCGTCGAACCGTAGATCACCGTGAGCAAATTCTTGGCGGAGAGTTCGAGCGGAGATCCCGGGGTGGCTCGCTCCAAGACCGACTGGATTTCACGATCGGCCCCTTCGTAGTCCAGCAGGTCGAATTTGGCTCGGGCCAAGGCCAGACGCCAGCCGAGCATGTCCGGCGCCAGGGCCACCGCCTTCTTGTAGGATTCGAACGCCTCTTCCAGCCGATCCACCTTCCGCAGTTCACGTGCCAAGCGAACATGAATGATGGGGTTCTGCTGGTCGATCTTGGCGATCTGCTGCAATTCCTCCAGCGCCTGCTCCGTCTGCCAGGACCGGATCAGCAGGCTCCATTTGGCCCATCGCACGCCCAACGCCGTCGGATCGGCGGTCAAGGCCGCCTCATAGGAGGCCAGAGCTTCTTCGGTATGGCGTGACGTGGCGAGAAGATCGCCGCGGAGTTGATGGAGCGCGAGTGCTTGGGGATGGTCTTCCAACGCTTGGTCCAAGATCGCCAAGGCGCGATCGGGGGTCCCTTGTTCCCAGGCTGTCTTGGCTTCGCGGGCGATCTGGATTTCGGAAGGGTGAGGGGAGACCGTGGTCTCGGACGCCAAACTCCGGCCTAGGTGAAGAATGAGAAACAGCAACGAGGCAAGGCCTATGGCCTGCAGCAGCCACGGCCGTCTGTCAGGGAACAGTGCGGTTCGTTGTATCGGCATGGTGAGATTCTCTCGTGTGGGTGAATCCGGAGGCTGTTCCTTGTTCTCTGCCGTTAGAGCCCTGAGAGGCGAGAAGGATTCAAGCCCTTAGGCCGCGCACTCCGTGCCTCATCTTACTAAAGGATCGACGCCTCTGCGAGGACCCTGTCCCCTCGGCGCGATTTCGGCATTTCTCCCGCAGCGTGAGCACGGTACAATGTCGAGACCCATGTCCATGTCGGGTCTTGCCGGTGCTGCGGACGAGGAGCGAACCATGAACCCACGATCGATCTCGATGCCGTTGTCCTCGCTATTGCGGAATGGCGCCTGCCTGGCTATATCGTGTGTCCTTTTCCTGCCGATGGCCGAAGCCAATCATCAGGGCCATGAGCGGCATGGAGGCGCGGTGCGCCACGAGGTCATCGGGGAGGGAACCCCCATTTCCGGTGCGTCCTTTCGGGTGTTTCTGGGAGCGGGAAAGGCGACCGGCGGGGTGGCCCTGGAGGCAGGCCAGGCGGAAGCGGCCGTACGGACCGTCGTCGATACTGTCACGCTGTTGCTCGCGCGGCGCCAGGATTTTCCGCGGTTCGACGAGAGCCTCAAAAAGGACGCGTTGCAACAGGTCATCATCGAACCGACCGTGGTCAATCAGGAAGGGAAAGCCTTTCCGTTCTTGGTCGTGCGAACCACGCAGCCTGGTCGAGTCAATCTGCTGATCAGCGCATCGCACCTGACGGAGCAGGGGTACCTCAACCGGCCTGACCTCTTGGCGCCGGTCCTGGCGCGCGAGTTTCAATGGGTGGTCAGTAAGGCCGATACGGCTCAGAAGCCGAAGACCCTCTCGATGGAGCGGGATCTTGCCGGTGCCCCGATTCGCACCGACCAGGACATCTCTTCGCTCACGGCTGATGAGTGCGTCCGGCTTCTGCAATCCCTCTTCGAGACGTACCTGCGCACGGTGGATGAGCAGAAAAGCCTAGAGGGTCAGCCCCACTACGAAATCGGCACCAGCACCCTCGTGCCCCCGACGCAGCCCGATTCCACGATGAAGTGGTATGACATTCGCGTCCGCGAGGCCTTGCAAATGATCGTGCGCGAGCCCTCCTTTCTGGAACGTACCCCCAAGGCGGTCCGCAGCCTCTTGAACGGGAAGGTCTGGAACGTCGCCTTCGTGAAGGTCGAGCAGCGGGATTGGGCGACGCGCACCAGGGTATTGCCCGAAGAGAAGGCCGTGTCGGTGGGGGCTGGGGCCCAACGTATTCAGCCAGCGGCGGTGTTGATCAACACCTATCGAACCGCCGCGCCGGAGGATCCCTTCTATCCAGACAGCCGAGGGTTGCCGATGGGAGCCCTGTCGGTCGACCAGCTCGCACGGGTGATCGCGCTGGAGATCCAGCACAACATTACGGAAAAATCCATGAGCGGCCACGTGGCGCAGGATGCGCTCACCGCGCCGAAGTGACGGGGAGGCCGCCCGACACCATGGCCTCGGCCTTCTCCCATGCCGTCGTGGCGCTCGCGTTGGGCCGTGCCGTTCCCAACGGTCTTTTCGACGGGCGCGTCCTCTGGATCGGGGCACTGTGCGCGATCCTGCCCGACGCGGATGTGCTGGGATTTTCCATAGGGATTGCCTACGGTGATTTGTGGGGCCATCGCGGGATGACCCATTCCCTGGTTTTTGCCCTCTTGCTGGGCGTGGCCGTGGCGGCAGTGGGTTATCGTGACCGTCCGGCGCAGCTGCGTCTGTGGTTGGCGGGCTATTTCGCGGCCTGCACGGCTTCTCATGGGCTCCTCGATGCGATGACCAGCGGCGGCTTGGGTGTCGCCTTCTTTGCTCCATTCGATCCCACACGATACTTTTTTCCCCTGCGTCCGGTGCTGGTGTCGCCTGTCGGTGTCGGTGAGTTCTTCAGCCGGTACGGCCTGCACGTCATAGGAAGCGAAATCCTGTGGATTTGGGGTCCGGCCTTGGCCTGGTTCCTCCTCTGTCGCGGCCTCTGGACCATTCGGCTTCGAAAGGTTCCGGCGGGGCCCTTTCAGCCGACTCAGCCTGACTGATCGGGGCCGCGATCGGTCGGCCGGCTCAAGTCTCTCGGTGCGTGTACCGATTTATTGGACAAGCACGACTGCGTCTCGACCATGAAAATTCTGCATCTCGGCAACCCCTACTTCCGCCAGGACTTCAAGGCCCTGGGCCATGACGTCATCTGGGCGGCCCATGCGCCGGGCGCAGACCTCGTATTGCCGGGCACGGTGATGAGCCGCCATGCGTTGTTGGCGCAATTGCCGCCCCAGTGGTTTCCCGATCTGGTTCTGCTGGGAGACGACAGCATCCAACCGAAGATCGTGGGGTTGGAGTCGTTGCCGGTGCCGCTGGTGTGGTATGCGATCGATTCGCACCTCCATGCGCGTTGGCATCGCTCCTACGCAGCAGTGTTTGACGTGATCTTAGTGGCGCAAAAAAATTGGCTGCCGATCTATCGTGCCGACGGCGATCGTCAAGTCGTCGCGTGGGGACCGCTCTTTTGTAACGTGTCGGAGGACCGTGTCTTGGGGTTGGAACGGACGGTTCCCTTGACGTTCGTGGGAACGATGAATGCCGCCTGGAATCCTCGGCGCGTGGAATTGGTCGCACGCATCCAAGCCCGTTACCCGCTGACAGTACAATCCGGCGCCTATTGCGAGCCGTTCAATCGCTCCATGATGGTGTTGAACCAATCGGTGGCGGACGACATCAACTTCAGAACGTTCCAGGCCATGGCCTGCGGGGCTCTGCTGCTGACCGAACGGGTGGACAACGGGTTCGATGAGCTGTTTATCGATCGCACCCACTGCGTGGTCTATGGGCGGGATTGCGCCGAGCAGGCGGTGGAACTGGCCGAGTACTACCAGGCCCATGCCGCAGAGCGGGAGTGCATCGCCCGGCAGGGTTATGAAGCGGTGATGGCGGCACACACGAGCCGACACCGAGCCGAATTCATTTTGCACCTCCTGTCGACTCGTCCCCTGCACGATTGGATTGGCCGCCGTTGCGCTCGACAACTGTCCATTCAGTCGCACCTCGCCTCGGTCTACGAGATCTCCGCGCGCAAGTATCAGCATGCGGCTAAACCGACGGAGGCGGCTGCCGTCAATCCGCAGCTCGCCGCCGTTGCCGAGCAATATCGGTTTCTCGCCGACACCATCCGTGAGCAGTTGGGGCAGACGGCGGCCGCCTAACGATTTGGGCGTTGCGGTTGACAGCGGGAATCCGTATCATGCGTCATGGTCGGCGACGCAGTCACCCTCATCAAGACGAAACAGCCCATTCCCTACCGCATTACGGCCGTCACCGCCGATACCCACGACACCAGCACCTTCCGCTTTGAGTTGCCTCCCGGCGCCACCTTGGACTTTCTGCCCGGCGATCACCTCTATGTCCATGCCACGGTGAATGGCAAAACGGTCAAGCGGCCCTACACGCCCTCCTCGATGCCCGGCACCGTCGGGTATTTCGAGTTGACGGTGAAGCGCTATGAGACCGGCACCGTGTCGAAGTATCTGCACGAGCAGAAGGTGGGCGACAGTGTGACGATGAGCGGACCAAATTCCGGGGGGCATTGGGCGGACGGGATGGCGAAGCGGGTCGGCCTCGTGGCGGGAGGGAGCGGGATCACCCCGATGATCTCCATCATCCGCTGGATTTTAACCCAGCGTCTGGAGGTGGAACTGTTCCTCCTCTATGCGAACAAGACCGAGGCTGACATTATTTTCCAGGAGGAGTGGGAACGGAACCGGCGCGACTATCGCAATTTCCACTGTTACCATGTGTTGGGCGATCCGCCGGCCGGATGGCAGCAGGGGAGCGGGAGGATCACGGAAGACATGCTCCGGCAACAGCTGCCCGCGCCCGGTCCTGACACAGTGGTGTTTGTGTGCGGTCCCCCGCCGATGGTCGATGCCATCGAGCAGAGTCTCAAGGCCATCGGTCATGCCGAGCAGGCGATCATCCTGCCCTGAGCCTGTCGCGGCAGTTCCGTTAGTTGCGCCCGCCCCTTTCCAGCCGGATTGATTGCACCGACCAGTCGAGCCCTCCCACCGGCACATTGCGGCCGTCGACCGCTTCGATGAGGATGGTCAGGGTCGGTTTCGCAGCCAGGTGTTCGGCCAGTGAGCCGAGGGGGCGCGTTACGTCGATCAGCAGGGTCGGCAGGCCCCGCAGCGCCGATCCGATCGACCGGTCTCCCACGATGCCCGCCGAGCCCAGCAAGACCGGCTCTGCTCCTTCGACGATCACCGCCGCCCGTAGTTTGAAAGGCTGCCCCCCTCTGACCGTCATGCCCTCAAGCACCAATCGGACGTGTGAGGCCTGTTGCCATCCGGTCGGCAGGTCCACGGAGAACCGGTGCGGCCCTTCCTCCGCCTGAACCGTCAGCGCGGCTAGGGTCATGAGGCCCATGAGCCAGGAGGCCAACCACATGGTTATCGTTCCTCGCGTTCGATCTCAGCCGTGGAGAACTGCACATCCTTCGCGCGCACCGGAATGATTTTTCTGGCCTCCGGTTTCACGCCCCGCTCGACCAGAGCCAGGCGCACCGGCCCGACCGCGCCGCTCAGGGCTTCGAGCTTGGCGGCAGAGAGCGTGACGGCGACGTTTCTGGCGTTTTTGGACAGGTGCCGGCGCTCCCGATCGTTCAACACCACCGCAACGGTGCCGAGATAGCCCTTGCTGCCAGGTCCTTCATCGGCCTTGGCCGATTCGGGAGTCGCGTAGAGTCGATACACGGCGCTCTTCTCCAAGGGGACGGCAAGGTCGTTCAGGTGGAGCCGTACTCGCCCGCCCTGGTCGACGGTTTTCATCATCTTAGCACGCATCGGTCCGGTCACTTTCAAGGTGCGGCTGATGCGCCAGTCGGTCTTGATGGGGAACCAATCGAGGAGGCAGGGGAGCTGCTCGAAGAACTTCGATGGCCCGTAGGTGTAGCGCAATTGGGTGTCGTGGTTCAGGACCTGCGAGGCCTTGATCGACCGCCACACTTTGTTTTCGTCGTAGAAATTCCATGTCAGGTTCAAGAAGGCGGCAGCCGTCGGGTTCGTATGGGTGGACGAGGCCTTGTTCCAGTCCGACCACATCTTATCCACGTTGGCATGGTGCGCGTAGAAGACGGGATCCTTCCCGGCTGAATCGAAGAAGCCCATGTCGCCGCCGACATCGACGTGGACCGCGCCGTGGGGTGTTCCCTCCGGGATGCCGCTGCTGCTCGTCGTGCCGCCAAACTCCGTGAAGGTGTCCGCCGTGAGGGCGGCCTCCATCACGTCTTCTCCGACATCTTCTTCCGGGATTTCGTCCGTCGGGTCCATGCTGCGGGTGCCGTTCCACAGCGGATTGCTGTTGTCGTTCGGATCGGTGTAGGCGCCGGGGAGCTTGCGGTGGTTCGCCGTATCCCAGTCCCAGTAGGGGAGGCGGAAATTCATGTCGCCGATCAGCTTCCCGAGAATGCGCTCATGAAAGTACAAATAGGCGCGGTGCCAGGCGAAGAATTGCCAGCTGAAATGGACCTGAGTGCCCACGCCGCAGTACCAGCAATGGACGTTGGCCTGCCGCAGGAAACCGCGCGGGTCGTTCGGGGCGCTGGTATCGAGGGCCCGCATGGCCTTGTAGGCATCCTTGAGTTGTGTGATCTCCGCCGCGCTCAAGGTGCTGGCCGGACGGCGCGGGAGGATCATACGGCAGTCCTTGCGCCACGGTTTGGGTGTGCCGGGATTGCCCGGTGGTTCGCACACGGCCAGCACCGACTCCGGCAACGCCAGGCCGCCGAACAGGCTCGCGCCCAGCGCCCCGACACCCAATCCCATCCGTTGAAGAAATGACCTCCGCGACGGCATGATCGCCCACATGCGGTCGTCCAGATTCGACATGACCTACCTCCTTGTGTGTGGCTTCGGCCGGGAAGGCTCGCGCCATCCGAGCGCGAGGCCCTGGTTGGATGGAGAGATGATTCATCAATAACCATGCCATGAGCGGGCGAGGCATCCGGCGCGCGGATGTTCGGACCTGCGTGAAATGACCCCTTGTCAATCCCGTAGGGATCGTATCCGATGCGATACGGTGGCAACCGAATGGATACAGGCCCGCGGTGAAATTTTTATCTTGAGGTCACCGCGCGCTTTACCGATACTGTGCGCCCTGGGCGATCGTAACCAGAGGGGACAACCATGCCGAACAAGAATACGCCGTTTCATCCGATCATCTATGTGCGCGGGTATGCCATGACGTCTGGCGAGATTGACGAGACGACGGCCGATCCCTTTTGCGGATTCAACCTGGGATCCACCGTCTATCGTGCCGTGCCGGAAAAGAACCGTCAGCCGCGCAAGTATATCTTCGAGTCACCGGTCGTGCGGCTGGCCTCCGACTTCGGTTATTGCGATGTGTATGAAGACGGGTACGACATTCTCGATCCCGAGTGGAGTGCCGATAAAGAGAACAAACTTTCCAGCCGATCCATCATCGTCTACCGATATTACGATGAGGCGTCGCGCCTGCTCGGCTTGGGAAAAACTCCGCCGATCGAGGTCTTTTCGGCCAAGCTGGGTGAACTCATTCTGCGGGTGCGGGAACTCGTCTGCGGGAATCCGGACAACGGCGTGACGCCTGACGCCTTCCGTTGCTATCTGGTCGCCCATTCGATGGGCGGCCTGGTCTGCCGCGGTCTCCTGCAGAACGCGAAGCTCGACAAGAAGAACGCCCGCCGCTATGTCGATAAGTTCTTTACCTACGCCACGCCGCACAACGGCATCGACATGGCCGGCATCAATGTCCCCTCCTGGTTGAGTGCCGCCGACATGAACAACTTCAACCGGAAGGAAATGGCCCGTTACCTCGACCTGAAGGAGGTATATGCCAAGACCGACGGCGTCGCCTGGATGCCGGAAGACTGTTTCCCCTCGGAACGCATCTTCTGCATGGTCGGCACCAACCGCATGGATTACGAAGTGGCATTGGGGATCTCGCGAACCTTTGCCGGCCATGGCAGCGACGGGTTGGTCCGCATCGACAATGCGACGTTGACGGGGCTCAAACCATCCGGCGCGCCCGGCATGCCCTGTGCCAAGGCCTTTGCCTATCGAGCCCACTCGGGATTCTTCGGCATTGTGAACAGCGAAGAAGCGTACCAGAACTTGACCCGTTTCCTATTCGGCGACGTGCGTGTGGATATCTGGGTCGATGTGGACAGCATTCGCTTGCCCGCCGCGGTGCAGGCTGAAGCCGACAAAGACCGGAAGGTGAATGCCCTGTACCAGTTCGAGGTGCTGGCCTCCCCGAGAGGCAAACTCTGGTTCCTCACGCGCCGGACCGCCGAGGAAGACTCGGTCGCCTGCCTGACGCATGAGGAGTGGTCGACGGCGCCGAAGAAACACGGGTCGCAGTTCCTATCGACCGTGTTTCTGGCCAACCGCGCGAGGGTCAACAAACAGCAACCTTCGCTGGCCTATAGCATGTCGCTCGGCGTGCGGGTGCCGGACTATGAGATCGATCGCAAGCTCTGGATCAATGAACATTACGAGGGCGGCTACCTGTTCCGGAACGCCATCCTCGTCGAAATGGTGCCGCCGCAGAACAAGGGCGACCGGTGGAAAGTGACCTATGCCTGGCAGAACCAGGGCATGAGCCTTCCCGATAGCGAAATCGATTACAAGAGCCTCAAAAGCGGCAAGGCGGAGATTGCCGTACCGTTCGACAGCGGGACTACGCCCGGCATCAGCGGCAAGCTGCGTTTCGTCGTCTCAGCCTGGAATTCCGATGCGGCGCAAGAGGCTTGAGGTTCGGCCTATTCGGCGTTGGCATAACAACGGAGATCGAGCGGCGCCGCCGCGAGTTCAGGTAACCGCATGGCGGCCTGCCGGACGTGGGGCCTGGTCAGGTGGGCCTCCATGGCCGCTCGGCTAGACCAGGTTTCGATAAAGGTGAAGTCCGTCGGGTCTGCCTCGTTGCGCAGGAGTTCATACGAGAGGCACCCTGCTTCTCTCCTGGTCGGTCCAAGCAGGCCTCGCAGGATGGCGTGGAGTTCCTCGACCTTGTTCTGCTTCGCTAGCACTCGTGCTACGACCCGGACCGCGCCCTTCTGCATGTCGACCTCCTTGTCTCATGTGAGAGAAATGTCGCGACAGCAACCCGCGACCTGCTCGATACCGATTCTACGGATATGGTAGAGATTTGGATGGGCGGGGCATGTTTGACGTAATCCTCTACCAGCCTGAGATTCCCCCCAATACCGGTAACATCATTCGGCTCTGCGCCAACACAGGGTCTCGGTTGCATCTCGTCAAACCGCTGGGTTTCACCATGGAGGATAAGCAGCTGCTGCGTGCCGGGCTGGACTATCACGAGTTTGCCCGCATCGCCCTGTATGAAACCTGGACCGCCTGCGCGGCATCGTTTGCGGGTCGCCGCCTGTTCACCGTGTCCACCAAGGGCCGGCAACGGTATGACCTTGTGGCCTACCGGCCCGGTGATGTCTTCCTGTTCGGTCCAGAAAGCCGAGGACTGCCGCCGGAGATCCTCCAGAGCGTCGAGGAGGCCCAGCGCATCCGTCTGCCCATGGTATCGGGAAGCCGCAGCCTCAATCTCTCCAACGCCGTGGCCGTCGTCATCTACGAGGCCTGGCGGCAGGCGGACTATAAGAACGGGCTGTGAGGAATGTGGGGTGGTTCATCCCATTTCAAGTGCGGCGGCGATCAAGGCGAATAGTTCATCCGGCAGGACGGCTTCGCCGAAAGCCCCTTCACGGATTGCCAACTCTCGGCGCGTGACCCGCTCCTGTTCATCGAAACTGCCGTGGTAGAACACAACTGGTACCGTCAGATGGCGCTTTCGCAACTGACGGAGCAGATGAATCCCTGCGCTCACCATATCGAGATGAAGCTCCGGCCGTTGCCAATCCGACAACACCAGGTCGAACGGTTCGGGATCTTTATCCAGGCGTGCTAACGCGGCCTTTGTGCTGGTTACAGCTACAACCTCGATTTGGAGTTTGGCCAAAGCGGCGGTTTCAAATCGATTGTTATCGGGACGGTTATCGACCCAGAGGATACGTTTCTGATCCGGCGCATCAATCAGCGCGCGCGCGTATGGTTCAGCCTGAGCCGAATCCAGGGCAGGAACCCCACGGGCTTTGGCAGCTTCCGTGACCTTCGCTGAAAATTCATTCACGACACGGTCGAGGAGTGGATCAGCGGCCATTGCTTTTGCAATGCTGGGGTTGGTTTTGTCCTCAAACCTCGACAGGTCGAGAGGTAGTTTGCTGCTCAGAATGGGGGGCGCTTTCGGTGCCGGGGGCGTCTGTGGTGGTATCGTAGGCATGTGGCTCCACTTGGTTTGGATCTGTTCCACAGTACGCCGAATACCCTTGGCGACATCGGTCCAGGCTTCATCGCGATTCGGCCAAGAGGTCACGGGCCGTAGGTCGGTCGGCAGCCCTTGCAACGCTGCAAAAGGGGCATCTGTGATATCCACTGAGCGAAGCATCACCGGTATCACGCTCGCCTCTCCGCGCTGGTGCCGCTTCATGGCAACCTCAAGCTCGTATCCCCAAATATAATCAGAGCGAATGAAATCCGCACTGATGAGGAGCAGCACGAGATCTGCGGCCTCCAACTGCGCATCAATCTCCCTATCCCACTTCTGTCCTGGGACAATACGTCGATCATGCCATGAACGAATCACTTTGCGCCGTTCCATGATTTTCAGATGTCCGGCCAGTTCATCCCGTAGAGACTCATCCTCGTGCGCATAGCTGTAGAATAAATCGACGGGTTCCATTCCTTTGTCGCTCCACGAATCAGGCGTTGCAGACTTAAAAAGGATGCAGATGGTCCAGGCTCACGCTTTGTATGGCAAGGTGG
>WBZR01000790.1_pt1 | contig 46340 bp, 32 predicted proteins | sample 5204231 | NCBI WGS metagenome assembly WBZR01 (sample SAMN12412403, study PRJNA552823) | activated sludge metagenome | isolation source: activated sludge from anammox sidestream of wastewater treatment plant... | place: USA: Virginia | collected 2017-08 | reverse complement strand
TCTTGTAAATAGTGGTTATTTAATTGCAATTGCTCGATCAAGGTTTTAGACGCTGGTTTTATGGCTATTATTTTTCTGCCTACTTCAGGGGCACCGCCCCTCAATGCTCCCCCAAAATCCAAGTAGGCAGCAAAATAATAATCCGAAACCCTGAAACCACAAGCATTTCGAGGCAATTAAAAATTCAAAACCTGCTAAATTTCGTTAGATTTTTTCCAAGGTCCTTACAAAAGCCAATACCAGCTTACTGAAAAACTATTATTTTTCTTCCTACTTCGACTGCACCCTCCCTCTCAATTTCACATCGCCCTCAGATCTATACCTACAACCTGCCGCCAAGTTGAGTAATTTGTTGATATATCTTAAATCAAGCTGACTGAGCAATCGTCTGGAAGAGCTTAAAATTGCCGAGGTATAAATATTGGATAATTCTGAAATATTTGTTATAACTTTAGACTGTTGCATATTTAATACAAATCTTGCTTTTGTTTGTAACAGACTCAATAATAAGCATTTATCCTATAATATGCGGCTTTTTTATACTATATATTTACTTATCTATCAACATTATATCAACTCCGAAACTTTATTCATCAATTTATTAAAACGCTTGAATTAATTTGCGTGTCTTCTTCGTTACAAGCCTCTTGTAGTATCCATATACGACAGCGAGGCTCGCGCCTTGAATCCATCGCAAAATAATTTCATGAATAAAGCAGGTTAATTGCGTATATTTGTACTAAAATCAATTTTATCCTATGTTCAGGCTTTTTTGCGCCTTGGCCACTTTTTCGGCTTTATTTTGCGCATGTGTTCAACCAAATTCTGACATTGAGGTCACACCCCAAATGATAAGCGGTACATGGATTCTGGATTCAGCATCCAGGGACGGCACCCCTACTGAGTCACTGGATGGCCTCTTTTATACCTTTGAAGAAACAAAAGTCGTCAGCAATATTACAGGCGATACCAGTGAAAGCAATTTCGAAATTCAAAAAGGCAAGATTGTGCATCTAAACGATGACAGCATGGTGTACGAGATCGAAACCCTCAATGACAGCATTCTTAAAGTGAGCAGTAACATACGTAACATACCGTTTGAACTAAAATTTCGAAGATCCGGCAATACAGCTACAGAAGAAGATCACATCGAATTGCCGGAATCAGATAATCAGGAATAAATAAAAACAATCGCTCATGCCACGTTTAATAGCCTTATTTGTATTTTTCCTTGCTTCGTTGAGTGTACAGGCACTGAATGTGAGTATCCTGATATCACAATATTATATTACAGAAAACCAATTGACTCCATACCTGGAAGTCTATCTGCATACCATCTCTTCCACAGTGGATCCCATACCTACAGATAATGTGGATGGACTGAAGGAGAAAAAAGTCAAGGTCTTAATCTTGTTCAAACAAAATGACGATATTGTCAGGTTTGATAATTTTATCATCGAAAGTGGCCGGAAAAAAGAAATCGACGACTTCGTAACCCTCAAAAGATATGGCCTCAAGCCGGGCGAATACCGGATCGAGTTTACCCTCACTGACCTTGCAAATAAAAGCAATGAATATAAGGACAGTGCGGACGTCATCGTCAAGGCAGCTCCCGAACATCCTTTCCTGTCCAATCTGCAACTGATAGCCGATACTTCATCCAGCACAAACGAATTCATCGCCAAAAACGGCATCTTTTATGAGCTTATCCCTTTTGGCTATATGAACCCTTCCACCAACAAGTTCGGAGTGTATTTCGAGAGCTACAATACAGACAAGCTCACTGACGAACCGGTCAATTATAGTTTTAAAATAACCAAACGCGTCAATAACATCAAAAAATTGATTGGCCGAACCAACCTTAAAAGAAGATCCGCTCATGTAGATGATGTTTTGGCATGGTTTGACGCAACTTACTACGAATCAGGGCAATACGATATGACGGTTTACCTTCAGGATAAAGATAGAAACAACCTCGACAGTGCCAACTATTATTTTATTAAGAGTAATCCTGCCAGGGATGAAGCGCTCCTTTCCGTTAAGTTTATGGATGAGGTCGAAAATTCATTCGCCGGAAAATTAACCAAGGATCAGTTGAATTATTCGTTGCGCGCCATCGCTATGAATGTCATCAATTCAGATGTAGAGCTCGTCAACCGCTTGATTAAGGACGATAATGTCATTGCCAAAAGCAACTTTGTGTATAAATATTTTAAAGATAAGTCCGCCCTTCATCCGGAAGAATATTATACCCAATACATGGAAGTAGCCAAGGCAGTGGATAAAAAATACAAAACCGGTTTCGGCTTTGGATTTGAAAGCGACAGAGGTTTGATATTCATGAAATACGGCAAACCCAGCGACATGATTTCCATTACGGACGATCCTTCCTGTGCGCCTTATGAAGTGTGGCTATACTATGATGTGCCCAAGCTGATGCAATCCAACGTCAAATTTCTCTTCTACAACCCGTTTTTGGATGGAATGGATTACAGACTATTACAGTCCAATGCCCGGGGTGAATTGAAAAATCCAAACTGGAAAAAAGAATTGTATAAAGCCGTCGCCACCAATCCGGAAAACCAGGCTCCTGAGCGGTACGAAGTGCCCAGTGGATTCAATCGTCAGGCAGAAGAATGGCTTCAGGATCTTTGATTGCAAAACTTATCTTACCTTTGCGCCTCAAATGCTGAAGATGAAATTTAAGGTTTTTTCCGCCCTGTCATTAACTATTTTGCTCATTTCCTGCAAGGGTGAGCCCAATCCGGCCACAGTGGAGACTCCCGTTTCGACTGTCCCCAGGATCGATTACAGAGTGACAGGCATCATCCCACACAATACCTCTTTCTTTACCGAAGGCCTACTGGTGTATAACGGTAAGTTTCTGGAAAGTACAGGCAGCCCGGAAGAACTGGACAATGTTCAATCCATCGTGGCAACTGTGGATATTGCCGACGGAAAGGCAGAAGAAAAAATCAGGCTGGACAAGTCCAAATATTTCGGCGAGGGTATTGTCGTGCTGCATGATAAATTGTACCAGATTACGTACAAAAACCAGAAAGGATTTATCTACGATGCAAAAACATTCAAAAAAATCGGGGAGTTCAATTATCCAAGTAAGGAAGGCTGGGGAATGACCACCGACGGCACCCATGTCATCATGAGCGATGGGACAGATATGCTTTCTTACCTGCTTCCGCCTGAAATGAAGGTCGTCAAGACTGTCCGCGTTACGGAAAACGATATCAGCGTACTCAATGTCAATGAATTGGAATGGATCAAAGGCTATATATTTGCCAATGTCTGGCTGACCAATGATATCATAAAAATCGATCCCTCTACCGGCAAAGTCGTCGCAAAAATGGATGTTTCAAGCTTGAAGAACGAAGCCAGTGCCACCTGGAAATACAGTGAGGCAACCAATGGCATCGCCTATGATTCCACGTCCGATAAGATTTACCTCACCGGCAAGCTTTGGCCGAGTATTTACAGAATAGAATTGATCGAAAATAACGTTCAATAATTTTCTAGACATCATAGAAAAGTTAGAAGCCAGAGAAGAATCTCAAGGTTTTTTATGAAAAATAAATTCTATGTAACAATTCACATCAATTTGATTATAATCCTTCTAAAACTTATCAATACTTGAGACGCTGTAACTATTCACCTCAAATTGTCTAAATCTACAGCTTATCAAAATACCTAAAGCCCCAAATATTTATTTAACCACTAATTGCAATGCAAACCACTAAAGGTTTATTGTACTGCATATTTCCCCGGACAGCCGGAACTGGCGTGGTTGAAAAAAAGAGCTTGCGCACCCTTTGTAATCAGGTGAATAGATACAATTCTCCGATTGCTTCAAATGAAATGTGTCCCTTCAGCACGATCCTTCATCACACTTTTTCGATCTTCTTGCTGTCATTCACAGCCTGAAAAATCATTCCAAAGGCAATGACCAGCACACATCCGATGAGGTTGTACCACAGGTAGCCTATGGACACAATCTTCATTTCTCCCAGGACATAAAGCGAAAGGATGATTCCCTCGGCAGCGATGGCCGCCCAGAACACAGCATTCCCACCTATTTTCTTAAAAAAGAAGGCAACGGCAAAAACTCCAAGGACAGCGCCATAAAAGAGAGAGCCGACAATATTCACTGCCTGGATCAGATTTTCAAACAGACTGGTAAACATGGCGAAAAGCATGGCCAGAATTCCCCAGATGACAGTACTCCACTTGGTCGCCAACAAGTAATGCTTATCGGATCGACCTTTGCGGATGGAGCGCCGGTACAGGTCAACAATTGTCGTTGAGGCAAGGGCATTCAGCTCGGAAGCCTTGCTCGACATGCTGCTGGAAAAAATCACGGCAATCAGAAGTCCAACCATGCCCGCAGGAAGATACTTGAGCACGTAGGAAATAAATACATAGTCCTTATCATTGACGTCCAGCTTAGGATTTGACAGGAGAATCAAGCTGTCGGCTTCAGCCCTCAACCCTTTCAACTGGTCTTCATATCTTTCCACCGATGCTGACTTGTCATTGCTCTCAAGACTTTGCTTGTAAGCCGATTGCCGCAAATGAAACAACTCATCATAACGGTGATTCAGGTCATCCCACTGCCCTTTGTACTGCCCGGTTTCAACAGTTTGGGTATTTACGGGGTTGAAATGCAACGGCGCCTTATTGAATATAAAAAATACAAACACCAATACGCCCAAAAGGAGTATGAAAAACTGCATCGGAATCTTCAATAGGCCATTGAAAAGCAGGCCCAATCGGCTTTCTCGGATGCTCGCCCCCGAAAGATATCGCCCTACCTGGGATTGGTCAGTGCCAAAGTAAGACATGAAAAGGAAAAAACCGCCGAATATGCCGGACCAGATATTGTACCTATCCTCAGGGTCAAATTTAAAATCCACCAATTGCATTTTATTGCTTTGACCCGCCAATGCAAGGCTTTCGGACAATCCAATACCTTTCGGCAGGCTGAAAAGCAATATGAAAAAAGTCAGAAATAGCCCCAGGAAGATGACAACCATCTGATATTGCTGCGTCTGAGCCACCGCCTTATATCCACCCAATGTCGTATAAGCTATAGTCAGAATACTCAAGGCAACAATAGTCAGCTTGAGATTCCAGCCCAGGACCACACTCAATACGATTGCAGGTGCATAGATGGTCAGACCGGCACCCATGGCCCGCTGTATCAAGAATAAGACAGAGGTCAGGCTCCTGGTCTTCAGGTCGAAGCGATGTTCCAAATATTCATAAGCTGTCTGTACCCGCATCTTGTAATAAAGTGGTACAAAGACAGCCGATAACACAATCATAGCCAGAGGCAGGCCGAAATAGAACTGTACAAAGCGCATGCCATCGACAAAGCCCTGCCCCGGCGTGGAAATAAAGGTAACTGCACTCGCCTGTGTCGTCATGATGGATATGCAGATTGCCCACCACTTCATATCCCTGTTGCCAACAATATAGGACTCGGCTGTCTGATTCCGAAGATTCTTAGCAATGCCGTAAAATGTGATAAACAGCAATGTCGCAACTAAAACCACCCAGTCCAGTTCCCTCATCCGTGGTTATATTTTAACTGTATCAGCCAAAAAACGAATATGGTGAGTACCATTACACCAAATACCCACTTGTACGCCTTGTTCCAATTGGTTTGCTCTCCCTCCATTCCGATTATTGAGGGTTGTACAACAAATTTTCCATCAACCGGTATGCACCGGGAATACCGGCCGGAAGTTCCCTATAGAATACCAGCCCGGTATATATATAGGAGCCTTTGCCATAAGGTGTATAAAGCAAGCTACCCTTAGCTTCGGCTTCATCCTTGTCGTGCATACCAAATAAAGCCTGATAGTGATCATCGTATTTGTCACCGAAATAGAGACCTCGCTCCTGAACCCAATATCTGAAGTCCTCAGCCGTGATTTTATTCGGCTTATTGACCAGAATATGCTCCGGAAGCAGGAAGTGGACATCAGCGGTTTCGTCGGTCACACGGGTGCGGCTGACAATAAATGGATAAGGGCCGAATTGCTTGACTTTTGCTGCACCACTTGTGACATATTGAACCACTACCCTGCCACCATTTGCAGCATATTCATTCAATGCCTGATTAAGTACGGCGGCATTGTCCAGAATGTTGAAGGCTCGGATACCAATCAGAATTGTCCTGTATCTCGCCAGTTGTTGTGAGTTCCACTGATCGGGAGAGATCCTTTCGATGTTGTAACCTGCTGCTTTCAGCGATTCGAAGACCAGGTCACCTGCACCATCGATGTAACCGATCAATTCCTTGCTTTGCGGCGGAGCTACAATGGAGACCGGCACTTTGTTGGCAATATTGATGATCCTGTAAGGGACGTGCTCATATTTAATTTCCTGGAAGCTGCGGTTGTAATTCTTGCCATTCCATTCGACGTGCGCCCCGACGGAATCGATGCCTGCAAATGAAGGTCCTGAAATCATAAATTCATATTCTCTGGACTCACCGCTAAGTTTCATGTTGATGTCAAAATATTGAGGCTCCGATGTCCATCCTTTCGGCAAGTCAGGATACAATCTCGCATTGATATCCGGCTCAAAACCTTTGACCGTGCACTGGAGAGCCGTCTTGCCGGAGGGATGCGCAAGGATGCAATTCCGGTCAATATTCACGGAAACAGGCGGCACCACCTGGATTTCGCCATATCGCTGCCCATAAGCCGGATCAACATTTTTATACAATATCCTGACAGCAATCGCAATCCCATATCCTGCTACATCGACGCTCAACTGCCCGTCCAATGGATAAGCATTCTCTGGCCGCCCGATGATGTCTCTATCCCTAACATCATACATCATCGGTGCAGACTTGCCCTGCAACCAGTATGGCGTGGTAAGCGGGATATTGTCAGGTACCTTGACAGAATAATTTTCCTTCACATCGTTATTATCGGCAAGGTTCAGGTTGCTGCTTTTCACGACATTGTTCAGAAGGGTTAGTTTGGTCACGCTTACCGGCACTGAAGACCTGCTGATATATTCCGCATTAATCTTGAGGGAATCGCCCTGGCAGACTGTTTTATTGCCGGCCACCGCTTCAAAGTAGAATCCTGCGCAATCAAGGATGATGGAATTGATCTCGTCAGACTTAATTTTTTTCCAGAAAGGATCCTCCACCTTTTCGATCATTTTTGCCGCTTCGATCAGAGCCGGGATGGATCTGTCAGGATGCTTGTAATCAAAGGCTTTCAGGATGGAATTGACCTTTTCGGCAATCGCTTTCCCTCCCTTTACTCTTGACCATGTGGAATTAATTTCAGCAAAGGGATTGTTGTAATCCACGGGCGCCTTTCCGGCTATCAACTCAAGGTATTCAGTAGATGAACCGCGTGAATAGGCACTGCCAAAGCCCTGACATCGGTGGGAACTTCGGCTTTGTGCAGCAATCTCACCATTGGACATGCCCACCAAAGGATAGTACAGGCCGCAATCAACCTTATAAAGACCACTTTTATCGGCCTTTTCAAACTCCTCCTGTGACTTGTAGAAAAAGTAGGAAGTGTTGAAATACATATTTGTTACCTGCCAAGCCGGATACGTAGAGCCGGGAATCTTATAGTTGGGATCTGCCGCCATGACAATAGCCTTATCCGCCAAAATGGCCGAGGCGCTGTGGTGGCCGTGTGTTTCTCCCGGGTTACGTGTCGTAAAGCGGTTGACAATGACGTCAGGTCTGAATTTTCTGATGGCATTGACCATATCCTTAAGTATCTCGGCTTCATTCCAGAAATGCAAGGTTTCATCGGGATGCTTACTGAATCCAAAGTCATTGGCTCGGGTAAACCATTGATTACCGCCATCGATCGACCTGGCACGAAGCAATTCTTCCGTCCTCAAAACTCCCAAAGAGGCTCCAAGCTCTGTGCCGATCAGATTTTGACCGCCGTCGCCCCTCGTCAGTGAAAGATAGGTTGTGTTGAAATGCTTTTCATGTGTAAAATACGTGATCAACCGTGTGTTTTCATCATCCGGATGCGCTGCCAGATACATGGCATTGCCCAACACATTCAATTTTTCCATCTTGAAAAAAATCTGGTCGGCTGATGTTGGTTGAAATTGTTGCGCGGTTAAAATCGCTGCAAAACACATTAAGAATGAAGTAAATACGAAATGCCTCAAAATAAATTTGTCTTTTTAATTCAATTAAAACAAAAAAATACTCAATTTCGGAACTTAAAAAAAGAACTTCATGGGTAACATCATTTTTAATACTAAGTTTATTATATATCTCAAAATTATATTTTTCGGGTTGCTATTTACCGTAATTTACTCTTGTAAGATTACACTAAAGGGCTCAAAACCAATCATATTGCCTACAGCCAGCATCAACAAGGATTCAATGGCGCAGGATGTCAGGAATCAATTGCTCAATTGCTGGAATACATATAAAAAATACGCCTGGGGTCATGACGAGGTAAGGCCGCTGGCCATGACTTCCAAGGATTATTACAACGAACCACTGCTTTACACCCCGCTTAGCGCTTACTCCACCTTCAAGATGATGGGCATGGAAAAGGAAGCCAATGAATGTAAGGAATTGATCATGAGCAGGTTGAACTTTGATCGGGATATTACGGTCAACCATGCCGAAGCCGTGCATGTCGTCCTTGGTGGCCTTCTCAATGCTTATGAGGCTGACCATGATGACAGATGGCTGGATATGGCCGCAGATCTGGGCAAAAGGCTTATCCCGGCCTTCAATGCACCATGGGGCCTGTGTTATAGACAGGTCAACCTGAAGTCCGGACTTACTAGCGGAGATATCTGCACACCGGATGAAATAGGCGGTATGTTGATGGAATACGGGACGCTCACCAAATATACCGGGGATAAAAAATTTTTCGATCTTGCGCTGAATTGTGTCAAGTCCCTCTATAATCGAAAATCGAAAATCAATTTACTGGGATCCGCGATGGATGTGCGTTCGGGCACATGGACCAATCCGGAATCCAATATCATGGAAGGCTCAGACATTTGGCTCGACGACTTATATAAAGCTGCCGTGCTGTTCAACAATGCAGAACTATTCTCCATGTTTACCACCAATGTCACCGGCATCATAAAGTACCTTCGGGAATACACTGAAGCAGGCACCTGGTACGAAAACGGCAACATGAATTATGGAACCCAGGTGCATCCGGAATTTTCGGCTCAATCCTGCAGTTTCCCTTCTCTTCTGATGCTCTACGGCAACAGTGCTGAGGCCGATGTGGTGTTCGAATCCGTGATACGTTACTGGGCCGAATTTGGCATGCCTCCCGAACAAATGAATTACAAGACCAAACAAGTCATTTCGGCATCCTATCTGTTACGGCCTCAACCCTTGCTTTCAGCGGCGGTAATGAACAAATACGGCAACAAGGCCCGATACTTGCAAGCCGGGAATTTTTTCTATACTCAATTAGTCAAGTTCTGCCGCAATGATGACAATGGCTTTGTGGCATTGCGCGATGTCAGGACGCTGGAGAAGATGGATGAAGTCGATTATTACTTCTTCGGAGCGACTTTGAAATATGCGTATATGTTGTACAGCAGCGAAGGCGCCGGATATCTGGACACACACGTATTCAACTCCTCCGGTATGATGTTTAAAAAACCGTAAAATCACAAATCTGCGACTAATGAGGTAAAGTCAAGTAAAACATCCATTTGGTGCAGGAGAAACCAAGTGACTTCGGTAATCCCCCGGTTATAACTATTTACCTCAAATTGACCATAATCTATGGCTTATCAATACCCGAGGTCCCGAAATTTTATTTTAACCCTAAATTGCATTGCAACCCACAAAAGGCTGTCGCACTGTATATTTCCCCGGACGGCCGGGACAGGCGTGGTGAAAAAAGAAGACGCCTAATCTTCTAATCAATTGAATAGTTTCCCTCGGCTGAATGTTATGTCATATCCACCACTTTCACAACAATGTCTTCACCGTCCAACTTCATGAGCAATCGCTGATGATCCCTGAAATTCAATACCTGGCCTTCTGAGCGTACATATTCGAGCAGCGAAAGGTCAAGTTCACGGCTCAGCCATCCCGGTTTCTGTGCTTCTCCGATGGCCATGATGCCTTCCTTTCCGACCTTTCTGTCAGGCGTGCTGTAAAATGCCGGATAGCCATAATTGACATCCACTGCCGGCGACCATCGAGCCTCACCGATGATCTGAGCCACAACAGTGTAGCATTGAAACTCCATGGCTCTGGCACGTGCCCCGACATGAACCCGGGTGGCACCGCGGATTGTTTCCGTACAACTCGGCACCAGAATGACTTCCGCCCCGGCCTGCGTCAAATAATGACTGCCGATGGCAAATTCAATATCATAACAGTTCTGGATGCCAAACCGACAAATACCCGCATCGAATACCATCAACTCCTTACTCCCCTCTGACATACGCCAATCCTCCGTCTCAAACCGCGTCATCCACCACTTGTCCTGATGGCCTTCCTTACCGGACGGAGAAAATACATAAATCCTGTTGTACAGACCGGAATCATCCCTTACCGGAAAGCTGGGAGCGACGATGATGACACCATACCTACGGGCCAGATCGGAAAAATGCCTCTTGAACTCCGGCAGCAAATCCTGCATTTCGTCCAACTGCATGTGAATATCCTGTTGTATTTCGCGCGGGAAAAGACTCACCAAGTCCATCGAACCATATTCCGGAAAGAGCAACAATTGTCGGCCTTCGGCACATCCTTCCCGGACTAACTCTTCCATCCTTGACCGCCATTCGTCCAAAGAATGATAAAACACAATCGGATATTGGTATGCTGCTATCTTAATTTTTCTGTCTGCCATCTTGATAAATTAAAATGAAAAAGCCATTATCAAAGGTACAAAAACGGAGTTACGGACCTGCAAAATATTGTGATCCGAAGGGATTAATCATTCAACGAAATGAATTGAAACGGATGATTATTTCGATTGTTTTGTTATTCAACATCACCTTGACGCCCATAACCATCATTCTGAAATCATCAATCTAAAATCAAAGCCTGCGTCAACATGAGCAGAAAAGGTATTCCTCTTTCATAATTCAATTCTTCATAAAGCAATCCGACACGAGCCAGATTGTGATAATACGCCTTCAGGTTGTGTAGTAATACAATTCACTTGGTATATGCCAAGCCTTTTCTCCTAATTTTGAACAGAGAAACCATTTCTCCAGCAATCTTGCAGTTCTGCCATTGCCATCGTTGAACGGATGAATATTAACAAATATCAAGTGGATCAATGATGCATAATAAAAGGATTCTTCAATTTTTAGATTAAGCGCCATTAAATTATTCAACTCATTCCAAAATCTATCGTATTCTTTTTCTACCAATTGAGCGGACGCTGCTTCATATTCCACACGCTGGGATTTTTGCTCCATTATCAACATATTGCCTTTTCTTATCTGACCTCTTTGGTGCTCTGGCAATAAGTGCAGGGTTGCAATTGAATGGCATGTATGAAAATTTTCTTTTGATAATGTATTATCTTTGGCAGATTCATACGCAGCGTATAAGTCATTTGGCTTTTCGGTGAGGTTAGGAAGATATTCTATATCCAGCATTTTATGTTTTACATAACTATCCACCTCTAACGGTTCGCCTTCGATTTTTGATGAAGACATTACCGATACTGCTGTTGCGAATTTGATATTCTCCGCTGTCCATTCTCTTGATTTTATTTTTTCAAATGCTTCATCCAGCTCCGCATCAAGTAACGAAAGCCATATTTTGTAATGCGCATTCGTAAGTGATTTTATCATTTGTCTGAATTGAAGTGGTTTAGATTTTAGGATTATTGGTTTGATTGTCAGGAATAGAATTGGACATTTTATTGCGGGGATGTCTCGGTCTTTTTACTTCTAAACTTTTTGCACTAAAATTTATCAGCGAGCCTTTATCTAATTTTATATACTACTAAATAATTTAATCCTTGTGCCAAATGCACATCTTCCAATTCTACCAATATTTTAACCCAAGTTGCGTTTAAGCGGATGAGGATTTAGGTATTTTGCGGCTCTCCGGTGGGAGGTGTTCTATTTTGTGTACTACAGATTTTTTGACGAATGGGTATTTCTTGTAGCCCAAGTTGTCCAGTATGTTCTGGAAGTCCGGTTTTGGCACGGAGCTTTTTCTAACCTCTATTATCTGGTCTGCCATGTTCTGTCCCCTTGTGGTGACCATCTTTTGGGTGTTTGCTATGCGGCGTATCTCTGTCCACGAATGTTTGATGCCTTTGGGCTTTAGTTTTTGTCTTATTGTATTCACTACTGTGTATGCCAGTACCCCCAGATGTAAATGCGCCACTGATGCTTCATCTGTCTTATGATATATAGGGCGTAGATCCAAGTCCGTTTTCAAGCAGCGAAACGTGCTTTCTATCTCTCGGATTAAATTGTATATCGCCCACACTATTGTTTCTTCTTGCACATCCTTATTCGTCCTAAGAAAGTAAACTCCATCCTCCGACTGCCCATCTGCTTGATTTAGCGGGTTCTTCCTGTATTCTATTGAGGTTACTATGCCGTTACTGTCCGACTCTACATCAATACTATAATATTTGGATACTGATGGATATTTTTGTTGTAATCGCCCTATTGATCTTTGGATTTTATCTTCTTTCTTGACAGCGTGCTTTTTTGGCAGCCTGGCTTTTAATCTTTCCAGGCCTTCCTCGAACCGTTGTTCAAATGCGTTTTTCATCGATTGCTCCTTGAGCTTTTTTGCCGGGCTTGTTACCTTCAAAAAATAATCTGTATGCTTTTCGGATACGACTCTTTCAATCGTGATTTTTTGTTTGTTTTTTGTTTCTACCTCTATGACCTTCTCATTTGCTTTTGCTTCTACTGTTTTTACCTTTGCCCTACTTACGCACACATAGTCATATCCTTTCTTTTCCAACATAGTGAGATTTTCTTCGCTGGCTATTCCCGCATCTATTACAACGGTGGCTCTTGACGCGCTATCGCTCGTATTGATACGTAACTCGTCTATGATCTGTTCTAACGATTTGCTGTCCGCCATATTCCCTTCAAATATGGAAGAATACTTTACAAAACCATACATATTGGTCACCATCGCCAGCACAACTATCTTTGCATCATTGCGCTTCTCCTTGCTCCTCCCGAACTTAGCTATCTGACTGCCCACCTTCCTGCCTTCGAAATACGTATTGGTCAAATCATATAGGACAATCTTGTCATCAATGTCAAACAGTTCATTAGTCTTTACTGATAGAAAATTCTCTAAGCCATCCTTGATTCCGTATAGCCGGTGGGCTCCGGCATACAACCTGTCTTTATTGATACGGTCTATCGGATAGCCTGTAATCTCACATACTGCCGAATTATCCTTTATCCAACGACTAGTTCTAAGTTCAGAACATGGATACACTGCACGACTGATTAATTGCGTAATTGCCAGATTGATTTGATCCTCCTCCCATCCACATGTTTCTAAATACTGATCGATGCCCAACTCCTTTATTGCCTGATAACACAACCATTCTCCACCCATCTCACGAACATCCCGATGCTGCATACTGTCAGCTTCAATATAATTAAATCGCTTCTTCCTGGCTTGTTCCGGTGTATCTACTTTCTTGCTTTTAAGTAGCTCGTTCCATAAGTGCTCCACTTGTTCTTGTACCACAGGGTCTTCGCACTCAAACAAACTCTGCTGTCCCGCTGCCCGATCATTGAGCTGCTTTTGTATCTCAACCATCTGTTCCGGCGTAAGGTCTGTAAATCCAATGTTCAGTAATGTCTGGTGACATACCCGATCATTCATATTCCGATAGCTTTCTACCAGCCTATAGTAGCCTGTCAGAATCCCCGTTGCCGGATTAGTACGCACAACACTCTTGAAATACATCCAGCAAAGGTCGGCATAGCTTTCCATCCTTGCAACACCCCCCTGAGTACTACAAAGGCGTTTTTTTAACTCACTTATTACTCTCCATTGTGATTTTCAGTTACTTATCTTATTTTCTGTCAGAGAGATCGTCGTTTTTTAACTAAAATAAGCCGTTTTTAGGTCGATTTTTTACCTGTTTAAACTTTGTTAACTCAACTTGGGTTAAACGGAACATCCAAATGATGATTGATGACCTTATCTTTTCCTATCCAGTGTAGTGTTGACATTTACTTTTTTGTTGAGTTAATCAATTCTTTCACATCTACATCGAGCTGTTTGGCTATTTCGATAAAAGTGTCTATTGAGGGTTGAACTTCATTGGTACACCAGCGGGAAATGGTCGTTTCGTTTTTATCGAGTTTTTTAGCCAGCCACTTGTTGGTTTTGCCTTGCTCCGCCAACACTGCTTTCAGTCTGTTAATTGCTTTTCCATTCATATTAATTTGCATAAGGTGCAAATATATCAACTTTTTCTGTGAAGTCATCTATTTATACAAAAATACAGGAAACCCCATATGCTTACACCTTACGCGCCATAATCTTCACTTCAAATGTCATCTCCGGTCGCTCGTATATCTTCCTTTTACGACTTTCAAATTCATCTCTAATAAATACCGCGCACATCGTATTGGCCACATGATAGATATGCCTACGTAAGGCCACCGGTACCGCCTCCATGATGGCGTGAAGTGTCTCAAACCGCACCCGGTCAGGATCATATGCATAATCATGCCATACCACGATGGAGCGGTCGTGGAGCAGATGCTCAAACACATTCTTTGTATCCGACACGATGTACTCATGATGATGATTGCCATCAATGAAGATGACATCAAATCGCTTTTCCAACCCTGCAAAGTCATATACAGTGGAATCTCCAAGCAATTGCGTTATATTATTCCGATTTTTTGAGAAAAAGCCGTGGGCGGCAATATAATCTTCGGACAATCCAAGCGACCTCATCTGCTCGTCCGACAAGTTGAGGGTATAACATTCCGCGGCCACATCAGACACATTGCGCACGCTTTCGCCACGCCAGGTGCCGATTTCAAAATATTTTGCCTTGTCAAATCGCCTGCACAAGGTCTTTAACAATGCTATATCCGTAGGCAGTGAACCGCCGCCCAAAAAGGAAAAAGAGTCCAACACTTCGCTGAAGCCGGGACTTATTTGATCTAAAGTGATGATTGGCAAACCTTCAGGCAAGTCAAAATCCCGCTCTACTTTTCGTCGCCATACCGTATTGTCATCCAGCACATTATTGAGCAACCACGGATTACGGACAATCTCTCCAAGCGCTTTCAACGTTTTCTTAACTCTCGACATGGCTCAAATTTCTTAAATATTTATGAAATAAAAACATAGTCAGCAATCCGGTGCACGTAAATGCCGCCGCCATCCCAATTGCCGCCCCCTCAATCCCCAGGACAGGAATCAACCACAAGCCTAAAACAAGGATAATCAACAGAGCTGCCATCGAGGCATAAGTATTCCAATGAGCCTTTCCGATGGCAGAAGAAAGATTGCCATACAGATTGCGCATCCACATATTGCCAACCAATGCCGCCAAGATGATAAAGAAAACAACACCATGTCCGGCATATTGCCCCCCGAAGATCAGCGGCACAATCCAATTCCTGAGCAAAAAGCCCACTATGAGAATACCAATCCCCAACGGAATGAATATCCTGTAGTAATTACGAATGTAAAAACTCAGATAAGCCCGATCCTTGTATTTAAGAGCCAACTTAGGATAATCAGTCTGCATAAATATTTGTGGGAGAATGGCAAGATTCATCGGCAAAATAATGGCCGTTTTGTACATAGCGATTGCATTTTGATCCATCAAAAACCCGATCAGCATAAAATCCATCGAAAAAAGAATATCCGACAGAAAATACGTCATTCCACCATGTAAAGAGTATCGCCAAAATTCTTTCAAATCGATGCTTGGCCTCCCTCCTTTGCTTACATGCAACTCCCGATTGTAAAAAATAAAGGCAAGCCAGGGCATCAAAGCCATGGCCCAAAGATATCCGATCATACCCCAACCCCATGTCCCGACTACAACCATCAATAACCCGCCAATACTCGTCACCATGCTGATCATGGCAAAACGCTTATTGTCGTGATTGATCCTGCAATATGATTCAATAAAATTCTGAAAATAATAACCCATCAGTCTTAAGGCAAACAGCAAAATGACCATTCCAATGCCGCCATATCGAATGGTATAAGCATAGCACACAACCATGTACACCACAATAATCGCCAAATGATTGAACAGTCCCTTGCGCAATACATAGCGACTTAGGTTATCCTTTCCCTCGCGGGTTTTTTCGAGGACGCCATAACGGAGCAATCCCTGATAAGAACCGAGCCCTGTGAGTGGCGCAAAAACAGCAAAAACCGAAAAAACGAGTGCAATAATGCCAAAATCTTCCTGCGATATCATTCTCGCTGCCACAATATTTATAGCAAGCATACAAAGCCTGGAAATAAGGATTGAAACAAAAACTATCAATCCCTTATTTTGAATGAATTCCCGGATAAATCTGACCAATTCACTCATCCAAACAATAGTTTATAACTTCCCAAAAGGCTGAGTACCATAGTTTTTTCATTAAATCCACCTGTTTGATACATGACTATACAATCATTTTTTAATGGCTGATCTTGTATCAAATCAATATTTTCTGAAAAATAAAGATCGAAATATTTAGCAATGTCGAGGTTGGTTTTAAAATAATATTCGTAAGGCGCCATATTACATGCATAAGGACGGTTTAATATTTTGTCAAAGAATAAATGATACAACCTCACCTTCAACTGGTCACCAAATCTTGTTTTCCATACCTTATCAGGTCGCATCAACGTCCTCTCCCATATATAATTCGCTGCTGCCGGGCTGCATTCCCGAATCCATTCGATGTAAATATTTTCATTAAACCGCCATTTTTCAGGAAGACTTAACGCAAATCGAAGGAAATCATTATGCATAAATGGCGAAACAGCAATGCTAAAATTTTCTGCCACATAATTGCCCACATTGATAAAGTTGAAACCTCGATTGTACAGCAAGAAAGCCTCTTCCGACGGACTTTGGGCAATAAGCTGACTTAACAAGGGTTCGATTTTGGGCAAATATCGTTTGCTCGCAATCATTTTATATAGGGCGGCTGAAGCGGGATTTTTTTTGTCCGATGATAAATAAGAGCCCAGCACGGCATCCCCCAAATGACCGGAATGGATCAACCCTTTATCTGAAAAATCAACCGTTGACAGCGCATATTCAGAATGTACACCGCCCGTATAATTGGTCAATCCTTGCGTTATACTGCATAGTTTGTCAATATTTTTCAGGAAATCTCCACCATCCAGATGCACTATCGACAATGGGATTTGCTCCCGCTCAGCGATGGTTGTAGCGATAGTCTCATCCCAATATCCAGAATGAGAGAAGCAAAGTGTAAGCTGGTGATGAAAACCCAATTTTTTGGCATAAAGAACGCCCATTCTGGAGTCCAGTCCACCGCTCAACAAGGCAAAATGCTCTAAGTTCCGGTCAAGGTCAAAATCATATTCTTGCCGGACAGCCCGAATGAATAAATCTTCCAAAGTGTGAATTGCTTCCTGCTTATTTCCGGAAAAAGCATCCACATAACTCAGATCCTCAATTTTTTCAATTGCAACCCTTCCCGCTTTCGCATCAAAAAACAATTGTTCACCACCGGTTAATTTTTTGACATCCTTTAAGAGGGTGTAATTACCGGGCAGACTATTGAGCGTGAGCAAACAGTATGCAGCTTCGATATCCGCCGAGTAAGGAACAGCGTGCTTATCCAGGCAATTTTTCAATGAAGGCAAATCGGTGTCGATGAATAAATGCCGGTTATAATAATGATAAAAAACAGTTTGGGAGGCGGATAGATTGGCAAATACAAAAAGTTTTTCTTCTCTTTTATCATACAAATACCCACAAAATTCACCGGAAAAATCACTGGAAAATCCAGATCCGTATTTTTCGTACAAATAAGCAATCAAATCCGTACAATTGCTTGCTGTACCGTATTCTGCAACAAGATGCCTAAAATTGAGGATGACGCCTTTGAGAAAAAAACGGTAAAGATGATTTTCAAAAGATTGGTATAAAAATGGCTGAACATTTTCCACATTTTCATTGAAAACAAATCCCGTCTTCGGGTCATAATTAATCCGGAATTCAGCTTTCATTCAATACAGACAAATAAATATTTTTAAATCGACTCGACAAGCTTTCGGCAGAAAAATTTTCTACTGCAAATCTATGCATATCGGCAGGATCGGCAAATTTTCTACCGTTGATTACAGATTTCATCGCCACATAAAGGGCACCTTCGTCCGCCTTAGCAATCAAAATCCCACAATCTTCAGGCAGAAATTCTTTGATTCCGCCCACATCGGTACCAATCAGCGGTATGCCGCAAGCCAACGCTTCCCCCTGGACACAAGGTTGATTTTCATAGTTACTGAATAAAACAAAGCAATCTGCCTGAGCTATTTTGGTGGGAACTTGATCGTGTTGTAATGCGCCAAACGGAAAGATAGCATCTTCAAGATTATTTTCCTTGACAAAATCAGAAATCGCATCCAAAGGGCCATTGCCGCCTATATGCAGTTCAAAAGGAAGGCCTTCGGTCGCAAGTCGTTTTGCCACGCGCAGCATCCCACTTATGTTTTTATGCTTGTCGTCCAGCATCGACAAATGGAGAAATCGAAGTTTTGGATTGGCTTGCTTTTGGTCCGGCACAATAAATTTTTGAGTATCAACGACATTGGGCATCACCTCAATCTTCAATCCCGGGCTCACTTTAAGCATCTTTTCCCCCAAATCGGCGGACACAGGCATGACCAATGCAGCGTTGTTCAATATCCAGCGAATCATTGTTCTTTTAAAAAATGGGAATTGCCTGAAAATTTCCGGATTAAAGCCTGTCCAGTGTTCACTCAGGATATAATTCTTTTTGTGGAAAAACTTAAGGTATAGGGCAAATATCCCGGCAGGAAACACTGTATTCAGATGCACCAGATCGGGATTCCCGGCTTTATTATAGCCCTTCCGAAAAGCATTCATCATCCTGAAAAAATTCATTACCCTGAAACCGGCGCCTTTGTAATAGACAATGATTTCACGCAAGCCACCGTTGGTATCGCTGACTTCATAAACACTGCGGATATTATCATCGCGGACGGCATGTACCACGGTTATATCGGCAACGCAGGCAGCAACACGAGCATGCCTTTGGATAAAGTCTCCCGAATAAGGCGACACACAGGATGGATACCAGGATGCTAAAAATAAAATACGGTTTTTTGGCATGCGCCTGAATGACTGATTATTAGGACAAAGATAACAACTAAAGTAAAGGGGAAAGGAAAAAAGCATTTACCATCGGCATTAAAAAAGCCTCCAACGTGAAATCCCTTCGAGCGCGATTAGATCATATGTAACTATTCTCCTGACAAGAAAGGAAACCAGGCGATTCAAACTGAAATATAACATAAAATTCGTTTCTGGGCCTAAGAAATCATTTTACATCTACGCTTTTTTACATGATAAAATATTGGACTAAGAAGCAGAAACCAATAGATATAAGGCTTACCATATCATACTTAACATAAAAATAGCCTTGTAGTTAAAATACTACAAAAATTCATAAGATATTGAATTTCTATTGAATTATAAAGGTTACTAAAAAGGAATTAGTGATTAATTGAAAATAAATAACAGAATTGTTAGAAATATTAACAACTAATCAATATTTTTAGCCTGTTAATTTTTTGATTAATTAAAATACTACCTCATGACAAAGTTCTACGCACAGCGCTTTGCTGTATTTCTATTGTTCTTATTGCTTGGTTATGTCAACTTAAATGCCCAGAATCCTTTCATCACCGTATGGCAATCCGATAAATTCGGAGATACAAGCCCCAATCAAATTCAGATTCCGGCGTCGGGCGACTTTACCTATACATGGGAGGAAGTCGATGCTACCTTCACTCCGATAAGTCCGGTAAATCAAGGAAGCGGCTCGGGCTCAGGGATGACGACTCTAACCTTTACACAGTCGGGTTACTACCGGATTGAACTGACACCTGCTGGAGCTACACCACTCCATCGCATCAACTTCAGCTTAACCGGTGACCGCAACAAGTTATTGGCCATCGAACAATGGGGAGACATGCAATGGAGCAGCTTTTCCAATGCAATGTATCAACTATATAATGTCAATATATCTGCAACGGATATACCTGATCTCAGTGTAGCAACCGATATGTCCAACGGTTTCAGAGATTGTTACAATGTTACCATCGCGAATATCGCCAATTGGGACGTAAACCACATAACGAACATGGAAGGCCTATTCGCCGGTTTTAGTGATTTCAACAGTAATATATCCGGATGGAATGTTTCAGGCGTGACCAATATGAAGGAAATGTTTTACAACAATTTTGGTTCTGCATTCAATCAGGATTTAGGCACATGGGACGTCGGAAATGTAACCAACATGAAAAACATGTTCTACGGTTGTGGTGAATTTAATCATAATATAAATAGCTGGACCGTAAACCAGGTGACCAATATGGAAGGTATGTTTTTCAATTGCAATGCTTTTGATCAACCTCTGAATACCTGGGTTGTCGATAATGTGACTACCATGAAGGAAATGTTCCTCGGTTGTTATGAATTCAATCAAGGATTAAACAGTTGGGACGTAGGCAAGGTCACCGATATGCGAAGGATGTTTTCAGGATGCAGCAAGTTCAATCAAGACCTGAGCAATTGGGATGTAAGCATGGTAACCAATATGTATGGCATGTTTGAATATTGTGAAGTATTTGATGGCGACATAACAACATGGCAGGTTGGAGCTGTAAAAAACATGTCCAACATTTTCTCGAATTGCAGTGCGTTCAATCAAAATATTGGTGGGTGGAATGTAAGTGCTGTAACCAATATGTCGAATATGTTTAAAAGTTGTTTGATTTTTAATCAGGATATTGGCGGATGGAACGTCGGATCTGTCAATGATATGACGGCTATGTTTCAGTATTGTCTAAATTTCAATCAGGACTTGAACGACTGGAATGTATCAAATGTCACATATATGTACGCAATGTTCAATTGGGCAACTGGATTCAACTCTCCTGTTGACAGGTGGGATGTAAGCCATGTCACTGATATGGATGGAATTTTCCTGGAAGCTGCCTCTTTCAATCAATCTTTGGGAGATTGGACGCTTTCTTCATTAAACGGCACATTGGATATACATGGTTGCAACATGAATTGTACCAATTACAGTAAAACGCTGCATGGATGGGCAAACAATCCTTTAAGCCCGCCGAACATTTCTTTGGATGTGTATCTACCTTTTCTAGTAGATCGGGGATACAGCAACGACCCTATTATAGTCGCCGACAGGAATTTTCTGATCAACGATTTAGGCTGGCACATAATTGGTGATGTCGTCGGATCTTGTAGCGTCGAATTGGAGCCTTTTGTGACTATTTGGAAGACAAATAATCCGGGATCCAGCTCCAACAATCAGATTACCGTGCCTGCTACAGGGGACTTCAACTATATATGGGATCAGTTGGATATCAACGGGAATATAATCATCAGCCAAATCATACCTCAACCCGCCAGCGGCACTACAACCATTACCTTTCCCGGTGTTGGAATTTACAGATTGTATATGACCGGAATAGGTGTCTCAAAATTTAACAGAATAGAATTTAACAATGGCGGCGACAGATTGAAGCTTCTATCGATCGAAAAATGGGGTGCAGTGGCGTGGTCCTCCCTGCAAAATGCGTTTTACGGGGCTGAAAACATGAAGATTGAAGATATTGCCAGGCCTTTTTTGAGTTATGTGACCAATGCTTCCAGAGCCTTTTCCGGCACGGGTATTGAAAATGTCCCCAATATGAATCAATGGCAGGTATCAACCATAACAGATATGTCTTATATGTTTGCGGATGCCTCCCTATTCAATTCAAACATCGGTGGCTGGGACGTCAGCAATGTAAATGACATGGAAGGAATGTTCAGCGACGCCACATCCTTCGACCAATCACTCGGAGTATGGGCTCTGAGTAGCTTAGGAGGTGGAAAATTGACTTTATCCAATAGTGGGATGAGTTGTGACAACTATGGACTTTCGCTCTATGGATGGTCTATCAATAGTGCAACCTCACCCAACATAACCCTGGAAGCTGTCGGTGTACAATACGGCATCGATATTGCATTTATTGATGCCCGGACCAATTTGACATCAGCACCGCTGAGTTGGACAATAAACGATGGAGGACTTGGAGGTTGTAGCGATCCATTGCCGGCGCCTTATGTGACAGTCTGGAAGACGGATAATACCCATCCTTGGTACGAGCAAAGTAATGCTGATCAGATAATCATACCGGCTTATGGTGAATATTTCTATTCATGGGTGGAACTGGATATTTTCGGCAATCCAATACACACCAATGCCGGATCAGGAGTGGGCAATGGCAAGAAAACAATTACCCTGCCTACTCCGGGGACATATGAACTGAGCTTGATCCCGACCGGTGGCAATCCGTTTCACAGAGTGCGCTTTATAAATCCACCTTATGGAATCCCTGAGGATAAATTGAAATTACTCGAAATCAAATCCTGGGGATCTGTAAAATGGAGCAGTTTCTTCGAAGCTTTTCAGAGTGCCGAAAACCTGATTTCTATTTCTGCTTCCGATGTGCCCGATCTTTCTCTTGTAACAGACATGAGCTACGCATTCCATAATGCATATAGCCTGGCATATGCACCTCAAATCAACAACTGGGACGTAAGCCATGTCACCAATATGAGAAATATGTTTTCTTATGCTCAGCTATTCAATGAGAATATAGGTGGATGGAACGTAAGCAATGTTACGGATATGACTTATATGTTTAATGGAGCTTCCTCATTCAATCAGAATATCGGCAGTTGGTACGTAGGCAATGTCATCGAAATGAGTTTTATGTTTGCCGGCGCTTCCGACTTTAATCAACCAATTGGAGGTTGGACAACCGACAACGTGGTGAATATGGATCACATGTTTGAATTTGCCGCTTCGTTCAATCAACCGATCAACTCATGGAATACCGGAAAAGTAACCAGCATGCAAGGTATTTTCACCAATGCTACTTCATTTGATCAACCATTATCCAATTGGAATGTGGCTAATGTAATTGACATGAGCATGATGTTCTTAAATGCAGCATTATTCAATCAACCTATCAATACCTGGAATGTAGGTAAGGTCGAGAATATGAACAATATGTTTAGTAATGCCGTAACATTCAATCAGCCATTGTATAGTTGGGATGTAAGTAAAGTGTATAATTTCAGTGGTATATTCTCTTTTGCGACAGACTTCAACCAGAGTCTTGAAGACTGGGATTTGATAGCTTGCGGTCCCGGCACAGAAGGATCATTGACCTCTCCATTTTTTGGACTGGATTATTCAGGGCTTTCATGTGAAAACTATAGCAGAACCCTTTATGGATGGGCTAATAATCCACTGACTGCATTCGAAATGATTCTGTTTGCAGATGATTTAGAATACAGCCCTGATCCGGTTATTGTTGCGGCGAGAAATTTTCTGGACAATAATCGCATTTGGGATATTTATGGGGATGCTTTAGGTGTTTGTAGCGTCCCACTGCCGATCAGATTGCTAAAATTCACAGCATTCAGACAAGGAGATGAGGCAATTGTGCAATGGACCAGTGCAGCCGAGTATAATTTCAACGGATATGTCGTAGAAAAAATGAACATCAACAGAACATGGGAAGGCCAGGGTTTTGTATCAGCTCAGTCTCTGGAAAAGCCAAATGCCGATAAGTATCACTATTCATTCATCGATCATACGCCACGTCCGGGTATCAACTATTACAGGCTGAAGCAAGTGGATAAGGATGGCAGCTTCACATATTCACCGATCAGAGAAGTCTATTTTGACAAGACCGGCAAAATAAGTGTATTCCCCAATCCTACACCGGGCCATGTCAATGTCACAGGCACTGATAGATACAGCGTCATCAGGCTGATGGATTATAAAGGCAATATCATCAATACCTATCGCTGCGACAACAATGCGTCACAAATAGATATCAGCCAATTTACTGCCGGCACTTATCTGGTGCAAATCATAGATAAGGAAGGCACAACGATAACAGAAAAACTGGTAAAACAATAGATTTTAAAGCCGGAGCGCCACTCCGGCTTTTTTATTTCTCTTCGTCCAATCATCTGCTTGATAATAAAAATCAGGAAGCTATTCACCTGAAAAGATCGGAAATTCTACTTGCAACATTATTTGGACACCTCGCCCCTTACCTTACTATAATGTGCCTGATCGACCTTCATCAGCCACGACTTCAATTCGTCGACTGCCGGATTGACACTGATGATCTGTCCCTTATCATTAAGAAGATAGGAAGTGGGTACTTTCTTTATCTGATACAAAGTCGTGATCGTGCCACCGCCCTTCGGTTCCCTGATATGAGTCGGCCATACAAGGCTGTCCGAGTTGATGACCTGACGCAGGGCGGCGGTATCATCGTCCATGGCTACCGACACCACCTCAAAAGTCCCGTGTAACGAATCGCGATAAGTCCTGTACAGCTTAGAAAGTTCCGGCAATTGTTTCCTGCAGGGACCGCACCAGGTCCCCCAAAAGTCCAGCAAAACAAGCTTGCCAGACATATCATCCAATGAGAAATTCTTACCGTCAATGGTCTGCGTCCTGAAAGATGGCGCTTTCTCTCCCACCATAAAGGCTGGTTTCATATACATATACTGGTAAAGAACATAGACCAAAGCCGCCAGGATAAAGAAAATAATAAATTGGAAAATTTTCATCAGATTGAAATTATATTACAAAAATAACTAATATCTTAATAATCAGCCTGTATTTATTGCAATTTATACTTATTGATCAAAAAAATATCCGATATGACAACGATAACGTCATAAAACGATATAAAATGATACTTTTGCATAAATATTTACTCATGTCAACCCCTGACCTTTTCGAAAGTATTGACAAAAACAAACTGCCACGCCATGTCGCCATCATCATGGATGGTAACGGTCGCTGGGCCAAGCAGCAGGGTAAATCCAGAGTTTTCGGACATTCAGCCGGAGTCACGAGTGTACGCCAAGTTTCAGAAGCTGCTGCACGGCTCAACATAGAATACCTGACCCTGTATGCATTCTCTACTGAAAACTGGAACAGGCCGAAACTGGAAGTAGAAGCCCTGATGTTACTGTTGGTGGACACCATCAACAAGGAAATAGCTTCACTTAAAAAAAATAATATCCGGTTGAACACCATCGGCAATCTCGATGCTCTTCCTTCAGCAAGCAGAAAAGCCTTGAACAAAGGTATCGATGCCACAAAGGACAATGACGGCCTCAACCTCATCCTTGCGCTCAACTATAGCGGCAGGGAGGAAATACGCACTATGGTAAAGCATATAGCGGAAGAAGTAAAGGAAGGAACGCTAGACGTCGAAAAAATAGACGACAAGGCCATAGAGCAGCATCTTTACACGGCCGGAATGCCTCAACCTGAACTGCTGATCAGGACCAGCGGCGAATATCGCGTCTCCAATTTCCTGCTTTGGCAGATCGCATACACAGAATTTTATTTTACTTCACTGATGTGGCCTGAATTTGGTCAGCAGGAATTCTACAAGGCAATCATAGAATTTCAGTCGAGAGAAAGAAGATTTGGCAAGACATCCGAACAGCTTTGAACGATAAATTTAACAAAAAGATAAGTAAATTCTTGTGTAATCGGATACTTTAAAAACGTTTAACTGTTAAAATTCAAAATCAAAAAGAACTTATCATATCTAAATACTGCATCTTAAACTTGAGAACTTTTAAATTATCTTGGTTTTATTATCTTTGCCAAATTACTTGAAAAAATTGTCAACTAAATTAACGATCATACCACTTATCATCATGATGATCCTGGCAATAAATCCAGGAACAGCCATGACTATCGCTCCTGATTCCACGGGTCCGAAGGTCTTCCTTTTGGGAGACGACGAAAATCTGATGAATGCACTCGGTAAAAATTACCCGACTCTCCTTATGAAAGTGTGCAAGGATGACATGGACGTTGCCTACGATGCCTGGATGGAAATGCTATCCGACATGGAGACCTATGCCACAAAGATCAACTTCGACATTCGGGGCACAAAACTTTGGCTGAACGTCTATTGGAATAAGAATGGGAGAATCGACTACATCGGTTATTACCTCAAGCCAAACAGCAGGAATATAAAAACCGAAGAGATGAACGCCTTCTTTTCCAGCTTCATGAAAAATTATCAGATGAAGCTAACTTATACCGGGCGCTTTTACCACAATGGAAGTGCAGCTTTTCCCACCCATTTCAAGACCTTGAAGGAAAAAGAAGGAAACTAACGCACCATCATGTTACATTTTCTATTGCCGGACAATGAGCTGAGCTATCCACTTATGTAATAATTTGATAAAAATTCCAAGTTAAATCCTGTTTTCACTAAAAAGTTGGATATTTTATTTTTATTTGTAATCAAATCTAAAATATCAAGAAAGTGGGAATTAAAAGCAGATTGACGATACTCAGCTTCATGCAATTCTTTGTATGGGGAGCCTGGCTGATTACAATGGCCAATTTTTGGTTTGGCACAAAAAACTGGGATGGTACACAATTTGGAGCCGTATTCGGGACTATGGGCATCGCATCAATATTTATGCCGACACTCGTTGGAATCATGGCCGACCGCTGGATCAATGCCGAACGGCTATACGCGGCGCTCCATGTTCTTTACGGTGCTGTTTTATTCTACCTCCCCAACACTGCTGACCCAAGTGCATTCTTTTATACCATGCTGCTGGCGATGTGTTTCTATATGCCAACCATAGCGCTGTGCAACTCAATCTCTTACAATATACTGAAATCCAATGGTTATGATGTAATCAAGGACTTCCCACCCATCCGCGTATGGGGAACGGTAGGATTTATTGTCGCTATGTGGGCGACCAACCTCACAGGCCAGAAAGCAACCGAAGGCCAGTTCTATATTGCCGGTGCCGCAGCAATTCTATTGGGAATCTACGCGCTATCCTTGCCAAAATGCCCACCACAAAGGCTAATCGACAAGAATGCTCCAATGAGTCACCAATTGGGCTTAAATGCCTTCAAGTTGTTTGCTGATTATAAGATGGCGATGTTTTTCATATTCTCGATGATGCTCGGTGCAGCATTGCAGCTGACAAATGCATATGGCGATGTATTCCTCGACGAATTCAAATATTTTCCAAAATACGCGTCCTCGTTCGTGATCAAGTATTCTACCATCATCATGTCCATATCTCAGATATCGGAGACACTCTTCATCCTTGCCATCCCGTTTTTCTTCAAACGATTTGGCATCAAGCAGGTCATGCTCATCAGTATGGTAGCCTGGGTGTTCCGGTTTGCCTTGTTCGGCTTCGGTGATCCCGCCGGCGGATTATGGATGATCATTCTTTCATGCATCGTCTATGGCATGGCTTTCGATTTTTTCAATATTTCAGGTTCCCTGTTCGTAGAAACAACGACTGAGCCAAAGATTCGCTCCTCGGTACAAGGCCTGTTCATGATGATGACCAATGGTTTTGGCGCTGTATTGGGAAGTGTGGTCGCTGGCTGGTCAATCGATCGGTTCTTCACCGAAAAATTTACAGACATCCAGTCACTTGCAGCCAAATTTGACACAACAGCGGATAATCCGACATTTCTCGATATCGCCAGGAATTCATTGGGAGCGGTAATCAACGGTGACGGAAGCCTTGCCAATCCGGTGAATATCAAGGATTGGCACCAAATATGGATAGCATTTGCTGTTTACGCACTCGTCGTAGCAATACTTTTTGCATTGCTGTTTAAAAATGAGCCTAAACAGGACATCGACCTAAGCAAAATGCAGCATTAAAGCAGTACGGATCAGGGCTTGACAAATGCTGCCATCTGCCGGACAATAACATTAATCCATGGCAGATACTGACATCAACTAAAGTTCGATGCAAGCTGTCAATGGCATAATTATCAGGAAATTATTGTGTCATTGATTTTAATAAATTTCCTTTTTGTATAATTTGATTACCTTTGCACGCTGAAAATTAAGGCGAATTGCAATGATCGCATATATCCATGGCAAGATTACGGCACTGACACCGACCTACGCACTGATAGAAACATCAGGCATAGGCTATCACGTCAATATCAGCCTCAACACCTATGCCATGCTGGATGGGAAAGAGATGTACAAATTGCTTACCGTACTGCTGATCAAGGAAGATTCGCACACTTTGTACGGATTTGCGACAGAAGAAGAACGAAGCCTCTTCCTCCACCTGATATCCGTCAACGGTGTAGGCGCCGGTATAGCAAGACTGATACTTTCGTCCATGCCGGCGTATGACGTCAGGCAGGCAATCATACGGGAAGATGAAAGGATGTTTTCAATGGTGAAGGGAATAGGTCCCAAAACCGCAAAAAGAATCATCATCGATCTGAAAGACAAGCTTTCAAAGGAAGGCGACATATCCGGCGGCTCTGTTCAGCTACCCAAGGCCACCGCCATCAGGGATGAGGCCGGAGCTGCACTTCAGGCGCTTGGTTTTCAAAAAAACAACATCGACAAGGTACTCAATGCATTGCTGAAAGAAGACAAGGATTATTCATTGGAGCAAATGGTAAAAGCAGCATTGAAAAGTCTTTCCGGCTCGTAAAATGTTAAAGTTTTTAAGAATAAAAGAAAACAGAATCTTTTTCGTTTTGAATAAAACGTATATTTATAAAATCAAAATTATGAAGCATTTCCATTCATCCAAAACAATTATAATATTCCATTAAAAGGCCGGTCTGATTGGATCGGACAAAAATTTAAAATAAAAAGACGTTGATATAACGCGTTGATAAATTTATATGAATTTAAAAATCAACACTTTAAGTCTCATATTGATTCTCGGAATTGCAATTGGGTTATATGCAATGACTACAAGCAATGCCCTTCCGAAAGGCTTTAACCTCAGTCAGTCTGATGAAAATATCGAAACTCCCGACACCGTCATCCCCCGGAGGTCATTCTATCCTCGTGATACTTCCAATCCAATCAATCTGAAACTCCCACCGGATATTCAGTCCGGCTATAACTATGATCCCAACACGAATAGTTATTACTTTTCGAATAAATTGGGCAACGACTTCATGGATGCCCCGACCAACATGACGTTTTCAGAATACCTGAAGGAAAAATCCCAGCAGCAGGAAAGGGATTATTTTGGAAAGCTGGCCGGACTGACAGACGGTCGTAATTCAGGAAAAGCCAAGAATCCGCTGGAAGGTTACAAAACAAGCAACTCCATCATTTCACGCCTATTTGGAAGTGACGTCATCGATATTAAGCCCGCCGGCAATGTGGATATCGACCTGGGGCTTGCTTCCAATCACACCTTCAATCCCACAGCAACCGAACGCCAAAGAAGATATACCACCTTCGTATTCCAACCAACCATCAATCTGAGCATTGCGGGAAAAGTCGGAGAAAAACTGAGCATCAACGCCAACTACAACACACAATCTACGCTTGATTTCGATCAATTTATCAAGATAAAATTCGATGGAGCAAAAGGTAATGAAGACGACATCCTCAAGAATGTGGAGGCCGGTAACGTATCACTGCCATTGCGCAGCTCACTGATCCAGGGTAGCCAATCACTCTTCGGTATCAAGGCCGACCTGCAGTTTGGCCACCTTAAGCTGACCGGATTGATCTCACAACAAAAATCTGAGAGGAAAAACGTACAGCTCCAGGGAGGAAGCCAGCTCCAGACATTCTCCGTTCCGATAGACCAATATGACGAGAACAAACACTTCCTCCTGTCCCATTATAACAGGTCGGTGTTCAACTCATCACTAAGGACTCTGCCGCAGATCAACACCTTCTTCAACATCACAGATATAGAAGTATGGGTGACCAACGACCGGCAGGAGACAGAAGATGTTCGAGATATCGTCGCACTGGCCGACTTGGGAGAATGGAATCACCTGACTAATTATAATCCATTGTTTAACGACACACTTTCCGTGAGTCACCCGGATTATACAGGCCGCATAGAGCTCCCAAATAATAATGCCAATGGACTGTACAAACAATTGGCAATCACAGACTCTGTCAATACCAGACCTCTGAACAAGGTCGTAAGCACATTGGAATCTTCTCCCCTCAATCTGGTCCAGACACGTGACTTCGAAAAAGTAAGGGCCAGAAAATTGAGAAAGGATATCGATTATACCTTCCATCCCCAACTTGGATACATTTCGGTCAATATCGGACTGAGACCGGATCAGGTGCTGGGCGTTTCCTATCGCTACCGATACAATGACAAGATCTATCAGGTAGGGGAATTCTCTTACGATGCGCCGGTCGATCCTAACAATCCAAATGTACTTTTTGTAAAACTTCTCAAGGCCACGACTCAAAAAACAGATGTGCCTCTTTGGGATCTGATGATGAAAAACGTATATTCCGTTGGAGCATATCAGACCAATGCACTCGATTTTCGATTGGATATTTTCTATGAAGACCCGGGATACGGCCAGAAAAGATTCTTGCCGGATACTGATCTGAAGGGTCAGCCACTGCTCAGGGTATTCAATCTTGACAACCTGAACACCACCGGCGACCCTCAGCCTGACGGAGTATTCGACTTTGTGGAGGGCGTGACCATCAACAGCCGCACAGGTCGTATCATGTTCCCTGTATTGGAGCCATTTGGTGCCGATCTGGCCAAAAAAATCAACAATCCGGTACTGGCTGAGAGATACACTTATCCCGACCTATATACAAAGACCATTACCAGAGCCCGTGAATATCCTGAAAAAAACAGGTTTACACTCAAAGGCTCCTACAAGTCAACGGTCTCTTCTGAGATTTCATTGGGTGCATTTAATGTACCGCAAGGCTCCGTGCGCGTCTCAGCAGGAGGAACTCAGTTGATTGAAGGGCAGGATTATACCATCGACTATTCAGCCGGAAAGGTCACCATCCTCAATGATGCCTATCTGACCTCCGGAGTACCGGTCAATGTTTCATTTGAAGACAATGCCCTCTTTAGCTTCCAGCAAAAATCCATGATGGGGTTGCGTGCTGATTATGCTTTCAATAAAAACATAAATATCGGCGCCACTTTCATGCGCCTCTCAGAGCGGCCTTATACCCAAAAGGTCAACTTGGGTGACGACCCGCTCAACAACAAGATTTATGGCCTCGACTTCAATTTTACCAAAGACGCTGACTGGTTGACCCGCTGGATAGATAAGCTTCCATTGATTCAAACAAAGGAACCATCCAAGGTCAACATAACTTCAGAGGTTGCTGTCATCCAGCCGGGGCATTCCAAGTATATCAATAATTTGGCGGATGAGGGCGGAACTGCCTATATCGACGATTTTGAGGGCAGCACATCGAGTTTTGACCTAAGGACGCCTACACAGGATTGGTTTATAGCGAGTGTGCCTCAAAATGATTTGCAAAACAATAATCCACTCTTCAAGGAGGCCACACTCAATGACAATCTGGCTTATGGCTCCAATCGTGCGCGACTCAACTGGTTCAGGGCCGAAGTCAATGCCTTGAACAACACGGATGCTGCTGACCCATATACCAGATTTGTTTCCATCACCGAAGTATTCAAGCGCCGTAATAACGTTGTAGGTGTAAATAATGGTCTCTATACATTCGATGTGGTATATAGTCCCTCCGAGAGAGGCCCATATAATTACGAATTACCGGAAGGCTATCCGGGCTTCTCTGCCGGACTTACTACATCCGGGCAATTAAAGGATCCTAAAACCAGATGGGCCGGTATCCAACGGGCAATTGTCAATTCTGACTTTGAAGCCCAAAACTATGAGTTCATAGAATTCTATATGTTGAGTCCGTTTCAGGTCAGGCCAAATGGCGTACAGAATACCTCCAGTGGAAGGATCTACATCAATCTGGGAAATGTCTCCGAAGACGTCCTGAGGGATTCCAGGAATTTCTTCGAAAATGGACTCCCCGGACCAAGCGATGAAAATCAAAAAGTGTTCTCTTCAGTATGGGGCAGAATCCCGGCTGTCAACCAGTTTATCAATGCATTTGACAACAATCTTGAAACCCGCAAAGCACAGGATGTAGGTCTGGACGGATTGAGTACAGAACAGGAAAAAGAGCATTTCAAGGATTATCTCAATATTATCAATGCTTCGCCATTGTTGAGTGCTGATGCCAAGGCGGAAATCAACAAAGACCCGTCAAATGATGATTTTATCCATTTCAGACAATTTCCGGACAACACGCCGATCCTGGAGAGATATCGTTACTTCAACGGCCAGGAAGGCAACTCCAAGCCTACTGAGGACAATGCCAGCGTACAGTCTGCCTCGACCAATTATCCGGACCGTGAAGATATCAACAACGACAACTCACTGAACGAATCCGAAGCATATTATCAGTATGAAATTCCCATCGAATTTGACGGAGTGGATGGTATCAAACCCAATCCCTTTATCACGGATATCATCGAGGGGAACAATAAAGATAAATGGTACCGCTTTAAGGTTCCAATCAACCAGCCTACTCAGACGGTTGGCGGCCTGACTGACTACCGTTCCATAAGATTCATGAGGCTTTTCTTCACTGGATTCGAGCAACAGACTATCATGCGATTTGCGAGGATGGACCTTGTGAGGAACCAATGGCGTAAATATACCAGAGGCATCACCGGAGCCATTGATGAGCCAATAATCATACAGCCACCATTCTCCGACCTTAAATTCGATCTGTTGGCAGTAAATTTTGAGGATAACTCAGCGAAAATTCCGGTCAACTACGTTCTACCTAAGGGACTTCGTCTGGAAAGAGCTGTCGGGGCATACCAGGAAACTTTCCAGAATGAGCAATCTCTTGCGCTCAATTTCTGCAACCTGCCTGAAAATACACGTATCGGTATCTATAAGAATACCAACATCGACATGCGCCGTTACAAGCGATTGAAGATGTTTGTACATGCAGAACCTATTTCCGAGGAATCTCCAAAAATACCTGATGGTGACCTCAGCATATTCATGCGTATAGGATCTGACTATACCGACAATTATTATGAATACGAAATCCCGCTTAAGATTTCTGACCTCGAATATTTGAAATCGGTTAAAAACGATTTGTTGGTGTATAGTGAGGGCGTTTGGCTCAAAGACAATGCATTCGACTTCCCGCTTCATATCCTTACAGATCTGAAGGAAGAAAGAAACAAGGTTAACGGTGTCGGCTCTTATTACTCCAAGGTTGACCCGGAAAATCCAACCAATACCATTACTGTAAAGGGCAATCCAAACCTCGGTTACGTAAAAGGTCTGATGATAGGCATCAGGAACAAACAAGGCGGAATTCCGAGGTGTGGCGAGGTATGGATCAATGAGCTGCGTATGACAGGATTTGACGAACGGGGCGGTGTGGCGGCTGTATCCAGGGTTGATTTTCAGTTGGCCGATCTCGGTACCCTGACCTTATCTGGTGCTTATTCATCGTTAGGATGGGGCGGTTTGGATCAACGTGTACAACAAAGGGCAATCACTTCCAATTACCAATACGATATTTCGACCAATCTGGAGTTGAGCAAATTTATACCCGGAAAGACAGGCCTCAAGATACCGTTTTATTACCAGTACACCACCAACGTCAAGACACCAGAATACGATCCTTATGATCTGGATATCAAGCTTCGTGACAAACTTAATCAGAACACAGGCGCCGATCGTGACAGCCTGCGGGAGCAAGCCATCGAATATGAAAACATACAATCCTATTCATTTAACAATGTAAGGAAGGAAAGGACCAATAAAACGGCCACTCCTATGCCATGGGATGTTGAGAACTTCAGCGTAACTTACGGGCACTCCAGAACAAAACGCACAGACCCAATAATCGCACGGGATCAGACGGACCAATACAAAGGTGGATTGGATTATAACTTTACAATGAAGCCATTGTACATCACTCCTTTTGCAAAAGCCATCAAAAAGGATAAATATTTAAAATTTATCACCGATCTTAATTTCAATCCACTGCCGAATACTTTTGCTTTCAATACGCAACTCAACAGGCTTTATAGCACAAAGTTATATCGCTTTACTGACCCTTTCCAAAGTACATGGCGCACGAGGAATTTCCTTTGGGACAGATCATATACACTCAATTGGGATTTGACAAAGTCGTTGAAATTTGACTTCAACGCCATCAATACAGCAGTTATAGATGAAATGAATGACCGCTTCGTGGACTCAGGTCTGCCAAATCCTGCCTTCAATTCCAGTGCAAACCGAGCCGTTATATGGGAAAATGTACAGCATTTGGGACGAAACAAAAACTACAAGCATACGTTCAACCTAAATTTCAATGTGCCATTTAAGAATATTCCAATGATGGAGTGGGTTACGATGCGCGCTTTATACGGGGGAACATACACATGGAGTGCAGCAGCAATCAACGTCGATACGCTCGGAAATGTAATTCAGAATACACAGATCAGACAGCTGAATGCAGATTTTAGCTTTGATCGCCTGTATTCAAAATGGAACTATCTGAAAAAGATTGAGAAACCGGGAGCGAAATCGAATACCAAAGGTGCACAACCCAAATTGAAGGGAGCTTCGCCTACTCAGGAATCGGACAAAGGTATCGCAAAGGACGCGTTAGGAAAACAGGATTCGACCAATGCCAAATTAACAAAAGCCGAAAGGTTAAAACTCAAAAAAGAAAAGGACAAAGAGAAAAAAAGGCTCGCGCGTGAAGAAAGAAGGAAAAACTACGTGCCTTCTCTCGCAGAGAGGGTGCTTATCAGGCCGCTTCTCAGCTTGCGCAAAGCCCGCTTGACCTATACGGAAAATCTCAACTCCACGCTTCCGGGATATGTACCTTCCACCACTTCAATGGGTATGGATCAATGGTCGGCGCCCGGCTTTGGGTACATTGCCGGATGGCAGCCTGATGATGCATACCTCGAAAAGGCAGTTGCGCCCAATAACAATTGGATTACCAAGAATATCTTCCAGAACCAATTGGTAATCTTGGGCCAGAATCAAACCATTGATGCAAGAGTAAATCTGGAACCATTCAACGATTTCAAGATAGACTTGAATGCCAATCGGACATATCAGAATACGCATACCGAATTGTACAAGGTTAAGGCCGTCGGAGAAGATTTTGGAAGATACGCCGGTCGTGATATCGGCTCTTACACCACAACCTATTTTACTCTCAATTCATTCTTCGACGATATGAAGAGTGTATTCAAGCGATTTGAAAGCAACAGGTCCGTAATCTCCAATCGGTTGGGTACCACTCCTGACCCCAACGTGCCGGGTTATACCACCGGATACGGGAAGATTCAACAAGAGGTGCTCATACCTGCCTTCCTGGCTGCATATTCCAATACAGACCCGTCAAAACAAAATCTGGATATCTTCAAAACCTTCCCTAAGATCAATTGGCAATTGACATACAATGGACTTACCAAGTTGGAGCTATTTAAGAAGTATTTCTCAAGTGTCAACCTGACGCATGCTTATAAGTCCACTTTGAATGTCAACAGCTTCAATACGTCTCCAAACTATGATTCAGCCGATCCATACCAGTTTAACCCTATCACAAGCAATTATTACAGCAGACTGGAGATTCCGGCAGTATCAATAACAGAAGGCTTGTCACCTTTGATCAGGCTGGATGTCAAGACAAAAAATGACATCACATTCAATATAGATTATAAGAAAATCCGTAACCTTTCTCTTTCCTTTGTAGATAACTTAGTCAACGAGACAAAGTCCTCCGATATAACCATCGGAGCAGGATATACTCTGCATAATGTCAAAATGCCGTTTATGAAGGAATTCCAGGTCAAGAAAAATGAGAAGAAAAAGAAGGACAAGGCGAAGGATCCTTCCAAAACTTCCTCCGGACCAGGTCCAAAAGGCGGTAATAAGGCTGCAGAAAATGACTTGATCATCCGCGTGGACATTTCCTACCGAGATGATGCCACTGTCAGCCATTTTATCGATCAGGATCTGACAAGGACGTCACGGGGAGCCACGACGATAAGGTTGGCGCCTAATATTGAATATCAGTACAACAAAAATCTGACGCTAAGATTGTTTTACGATTATAACCTGACCAACCCTAAGACTTCACAACAGTTTAAAACTATCTCCCAGCGGGGTGGAATTACGTTCAGATTCCTGCTCAATTGACAACTCTGATTGTATATAATGAAAGGCTGCAAATGGTTTTGCGGCCTTTTTTATTTGATACATGCAATTACTCAAACAACCGCATGGACAATGGAGAAGATTATCAACTGAATGAAAAATGAATCAATATGATGTATTGAAAAGATATTTACACAAAATCGAATATTCAGAAAATTCAAAAGAAATCTTACTTTTGATAAACATTGGTTTCTTATAAGAATAACAGTGGGAATTTAACACAAGAAGTCACAAAAGTCCAATCACCGGCTTACCTGTTAGTCCTGGAAATGCATATTTTAATTTTTCAACAACGACAGCCATGAAAAAACTGCTGATTTCGACTTTTGTCATACTCTTATGTTGGACCGGAATATCTGCACAGAATTCGCTGGATTCGCTTTGGTTCAGAAACAACTATACAAAGATGGAAAAAATGATTCCTATGCGGGATGGAATCAAATTGTTTACCAGTATATACATACCAAAGGATATTTCGAGCCCCCACCCCATCATCATGCGCCGCACGCCATATTCCTGCAGGCCTTATGGATCGGATGATTACGCCCAATACTATAACGGTTATTACAGAAATTATCTGCGAAGCAATTATATTATCGTCACACAGGATGTAAGGGGAAAATTTATGAGTGAAGGTGACTATGTCGATATCCGCCCTATTCTCACAGACAGGAAATCCAATCGCGATACCGATGACGCAACGGACACCTATGACACAGTCGATTGGCTCGTCAATAATCTGGAAAACAACAATGGCAAGGTAGGAATCATGGGGATTTCGTATCCCGGCTTCTACTCCACCGTAGCCGCTCTGTCAGGGCATCCTGCCATCAAGGCTGTCAGCCCCCAGGCTCCAGTCACTGATTGGTTCCGTGGGGATGATTTCCATCACAACGGAGCATTGGCTTTGATTGATGCATTCAGCTTCTATTTGAATTTCGGACGACCTAGGCCCAAGCCGACTATGGGCGGCGGATGGTCAAATACCCAATTCGGACCGGATGCTTATCGTTTTTTCCTCAACGCCGGTTCTCTCGCCGATATCAAGAACAAATATTACGGGGATTCTATACAGTTCTGGAATGATCTGTTTGCCCATCCAAATCTGGACAAATTCTGGGAAGACAGGAATCCATTGCACCATGTCAAGGATGTCAAGCCGGCCATCATGGTTGTCGGAGGCCTTTTCGACGCGGAAGACTGCTACGGGGCTTGGGAGACATACAAGACATTCGCACACCAGAGTCCTTCCACCAACACCACGCTGGTCATGGGCCCGTGGTTTCATGGTGCTTGGGGCGGACGTGGCAGTGGCGAGCAGTTCGGTCCAATCAGATTCAATTCAAAAACTTCTGAATGGTATCAGAATGAATTTGAAATTCCATTCTTCAAAAAATATCTGGAAGATAATCCGACACCAACAGTCGGCGATAAGGTCAATATGTTCATAACCGGTTCCAATCAATGGGCTTCTTTCGGACAGTGGCCACCTAAAGATGTGCAGGAGATAAATTTGTTCCTTGCCGAAAACAACAGCCTCAAATATAAAAAAACCGATAGCCAAGGCGCTTTTGACCAATATACAAGTGACCCCAATCATCCTGTCCCATACCGACCGGATATCAGTTGGAACAGGAATAGGGAATACATGATTGAAGACCAAAGATTTGCCTCCCAAAGGCCGGATGTACTTACATATCAAACGGAAGTCCTGACTGAAGATGTTACCGCACTTGGGCCCGTCATAGCTAATTTGTTTGTCAAACTGTCCACGACGGATGCTGACTTCGTAGTAAAGGTGATAGATGTATTTCCTGATGATTTCAAGGAATATAACAGCGAGGATGTACCTATGGGTGGTTATCAAATGCTGGTCAGAGGCGAGATATTCCGTGGCAGATACCGAAAATCATTTGCCAGTCCAGAAGCATTCAAGCCGGGTAAAGTGGAACAGGTTAGGTATAATCTGCCGGATATCGCACATACCTTCAAAAAAGGGCATCGGATTATGGTCCAGATTCAAAGTAGTTGGTTCCCGTTATTTGACAGAAATCCTCAGCAGATGTTAGATATTTACAGGTGTAAAAAGGAAGATTTTATCCCTTGTAATATACAAATTTTGCACAGCAAGGATTTCCCGACATCTATCTCTCTTTTCGTCAAACAATAAACATTTAAGCGGCCAATCTATCTTTCTGTGTAAGTAACGGTTAGTTGGTAATTAATTTTAAGATTTGCCTATCTGTTATTTTTAGGTAGTGTTTTGGTATTGGCAAATGGATTTGTGGAATGATACCATTAAACCAATGGAGATTAAAGGATGTGTTATAAATTAACGTTTGATTTAATAAAAATTAAAACTTTGTTAGGTTCGGGAATGTTTAGAAATGAAGACATTTGACGCAGATAAAACCATAGTTTTGTTTAATATTTTTTCTATCAATTTCTCATGATACTTGAACCAATAGACAGGCGCTCAAATCTATCCCGGGAAGAATTTAAAAAAGAATACCTGGAGCCAGGCAGGCCGGTTGTAATAACGGATCTTGCAAAAGATTGGGTCGGCTTACAACGATGGTCCTTCGACTTTTTTAAAGAAAAATATGGTGACCTGATGGTACCATTGGTGGACGATTCATTCCACAATCCCGGCTCCGGTTATATGGAGCATCGGAACATTCCTTTCCGTGAATATATCGAAGCCATCGAGAAAGGGCCCACGGATCTCCGCCTATTTCTTTTCAATATTTTCGATAAGGCGCCTGAGTTAAGAGAGGATTTTACATGGCCTACCATTATGGATGGCTTTGTTAAGACGCTTCCGTTTATGTTTTTCGGCGGCGCAGGGAGCATAACTCCGATGCATTTTGATATAGACTGTCCATCGAACTTCCTGACCCATTTCCATACCAGAAAGAAAGTAATTCTTTTCGACAGAAATCAATCCAGATACTTGTACCATCAGCCATTCACAGTGCAGAGTCAGGTGGACATCAACAATCCCGATTACGATCGTTTCCCTGCACTCCGCAAGGCACGCGGAATTGAGGCAATGCTGTATCACGGTGACACAGTGTACATTCCGCCTCATTGGTGGCACTACATAGAATACGTTGATAGCGGGTTTTCTCTGGCGCTGAGGGCTCATGACAAATTTTCAAATAAATTGGTTGCCGTGCAGAATTTGGTTCAACATTCGATGATCGATAAGGGTATGAACAAGATTCTGGGCGAAAAATGGAAAAACTGGAAGGTCAATACAGCGCGAAAAAGAGCTGAATCGTTCTGATTCCAAAGCGAATCTACAGATCAATATTGTTTTAAAACATAATAAATGAGTGAAATTAACAAGCTGGCAGCCCAATCGGTACATTTGGCTGTTGAAAATGTATTGAATGAAGGTGGCCCGTTTGGCTGCATCATCGTTCGCGATGGTGAGGTCATAGCTTCAGGAGTCAACAGAGTAACGTTTGACAATGACCCTACAGCACACGCCGAGGTTATGGCCATCAGGGCAGCCTGTACAAAGCTACAGACCTATCAGTTGGACGATTGTGACCTGATAACTTCCTGCGAACCATGTCCGATGTGTATGGGCGCGGCATACTGGGCCAGGGTAAGGGCCGTCTATTACGTTGCAACCAAGGACGATGCGGCAGCAGCCGGATTTGACGACTCATTCATTTACGAAGAAATGGATATACCATACCGAGACAGAAAGATTCCGTTTATCCGGGTAGAATTGAAGGAATACAATGCTCCTTTCGAAACCTGGTTGAAAAAAGAGGATAAAAAACTATATTGAGCAAAAGCCGGAAAGGAAGTCTAATCAGGGTGTCATTTCCGGATTGATGAAACGTTTTTTGATTTCGTCCGATTGTACCTTGGCATGTCTCATGGTAGAAACCTTACCTGACACGTACCCCAAAGCAAGTGCCAAAGGATAGTCACTGATCCAGTGTACCTCAGTATTCACCATAGCCCAGGCCGTCATTCCCATAATGGTGTATCCGACAGGCAGTATCCACTTCTTCTCCGGATAATTGTTGTGCAATACAGTTACAGTAGCCATCATGGTTGCAAGGTGACCTGATGGAAATGCATCATATCTCGGCACATGGGACTGATACTCTTTCAATGCAGGCAATGGTCTCCAAGCGCCACCCGGCTGAGTAGATACATATGGACTCTCTCTGCCGGAAATCCGCTTAAGAATCTGGGTTGTAACGCCCATGACTATGAAAGTCTCCACCAAATCTCCGGCTGTCTGGACCGCCCTGTAATCCTTGGCGAGCTTGCCGTAGATCCATAATCCACCGGCCAGATACATGCTGGTCCCCCCTTCTCCAAGCTGATACAGTGCAGAATTGACATTTTTCGGATACTTGACCAAAATGATCTCGCCCTTACCGACAGCAACCCCATAGGAAGTATTGTCGGCAAGATTGATACTTTGGGATGCCTGCCTGACCTTGTCCAGAAAATACTGGTCAAACGGCAAAAGCACAGCAGTAGAGACCACGACCAGACCAAGACCTTCAAGATTGGCCTTTTGGAAAGGAGACTTAGCCAATTGCCACATATCTCCGGGGAGATACTTCGCAAAATAAAAAAGTCCGCGTGAATCATACGACCTAACCTCATCTTCATAGTTGATATACAAAGCATTTGCAGCGGTATCGAAATATCTGGCAAATCTATTCTGATTTTGGTTTGAAATTATGGTTGCTTGACCGGCTAATTTGACGGAAAACAAACACATAATTAACGGTATGTAAGACTTCAAAATATTTTTAAACCAAAGCATAACTGGAAATATCAATTTTATAATCGGTGTTAAAATTAAATCAATAAAATAAATTTTCTTCAATCGTGATCTTTTTTGTAAATTTAAGCCACTAATCCATTAAAACTTAATGCTGTATGCTTAAGTTATCAAATTTTTGAGGTACAAAAATGTCAACATATGACTCCCTCCGGTAATACCTGTCTGACGTGCAGGGTAAAGCACTGTTCGATACTCAAGCCATGCACTGTAGAGACCTTGTCGGCCATAAGCAGATTCAAGACCAACTATGCATTCAAGAAAGGGGAGACTATAATACGTGAAGGTAATGTATCTGAAGGTGTGTATTTCATCAAAAAAGGAGTGGTGAAGATTGAGAAAAATGCACCGCATGGGCGTTCATTCATCATCAATGTCTGTGGTCAAGGTAACATCATAGGACATCGAAGCGTACATGGAAATTCAGTTCAGAAAAACACAGCAATAGCGCTTTGTGATGTGACATGCTGCTTCATCCCGATCAATTATTTTAATGACATACTGAAAAATGCGCCCGACCTCGAAAAACAAATTACCGAAGATTATCTATGCCATCTTGATCAATTGGAGAAAAAATCAATAAGCCTGGCTTTCAAGACAGTCAAGGAAAAAGTAGCCGAAGTGATGCTCGTCCTTGCAGACATTTATAATTATGAACCCAAGAAGCAAAGTTTCAGTATCGATCTGTCTCGACAGGATCTGGCAGATTTGACCGGAGCAACCAAAGAACAGGTATCTTCCGTACTTAAAGAATTTGAGCGCAATTCAGTAATCAGATATTCGGGTAAAAATTTTTACTCCCTTGACACGGCAACCTTGCAATCCATTGCCGGAGCTTGACTTATATCATTCAGTCCTTAGAAGATGGAACTATCTCTATCTTCACCAGTGTATCCTTTTTCATGAATAATAGGATTTTGTCATCGCCTTCAGAGCTAACAACCTCAATAAGGTCCTGAGGAATCTGTTCCCTGATGCCGAATTTGGCCAGGGCCTCAGTCCGGTCAATACCTGTACGAAGCCCGTTTTGTAGCATGAAGTTTTCATTTTGCAAACTTGCAATCAACAACTTATCCTGCATTCCTTCCCTTTTCCGAAATTCAATATACGAAGTCTTATACTTCATTGTGACAACTGAATCTTTCTGAGTAGAGGGCGTATCCCCGGTTTTTTTCGCAGTTATAGTAAACGTCTCCGGATAGAATTCCTTTACGTTCTCTATGGTATTATAATCTTCCTTCAAGGTCGCAGAAATCAATGCAGTTGCTCTGATGACGTACTTACCATCCACTTGTTCCACTTGGCCTTGGTGGATTTCAGGTACATCAAGTAATTCGTCCGTTGTTGTAGGCTGCAAGTTATTATTGTCAGCAGTATCATCCTTGATCTCTACCAATTCCTCCTCATGGTTGGATTGGTCCGTCTTACAAGCTACTAACGCCATAAGTCCGCAAATAATGAAATATTTATACATTAGGCCAAATGATTACGTATAGCAAAAGTACAATTTTTATCATTGAAAAATTTCGTAATTTTTTCATAGCATATCCACTCAAGTCAAACATCTATAGATTTTAATTGTTGTATTGGGCATGAGCAGAGTAGCGATAGATCTCCAATCAGGAGATGTCAAAAAGGAAGAACGGCTGATCCTGGGCATCGACTTGGGCACCACAAACAGCCTTGTAGCATACATCAAGGACGGAAAACCGTTGGTATTACACCACAAAAATTCATCTTCGCTGGTTCCTTCAGTCATATATCTGGATCAAAACAACAACGCAATCGTCGGCAGTGAAGCAAAGGAAAAGCTTGTTACAGATCCGGCCAATACGATTTTCTCCGTGAAAAGGCTGATGGGCCGGTCGTTTAATGATGTCGAAGACCACAGGAATTTCTTCAGTTATGACATCGTCGATACAGATACTGAATCACTGGTCAAAATCAAGTCCGGCAGTAAATTTTATACACCGATAGAATTATCCGCATTGATTCTGAAAGAATTGAAAACCATTGCTGAGGAAGAACTCGGTCGTAAGGTCAGTGAATGTGTCATTACGGTCCCTGCATATTTCAACGACAGCCAGCGCCAGGCTACTAAGGACGCCGGAAAACTGGCAGGCTGGGATGTACTGCGGATAATCAATGAGCCTACAGCTGCCGCTTTAGCTTACGGATTTGACAAAACCTCAGAAGAAGGAAGAAATATAGCCGTATATGATATGGGGGGCGGGACCTTTGACCTGAGCATACTGACGCTTGAGGGCGGCGTGTTCGAAGTACTTTCTACCAAAGGCGATACCTGGTTGGGTGGTGATGACGTGGATAAGGCAATATTGGACTTTGTGATAAAAAAAGCAGAAATAGCCGAAGGAGGTCTTGACAAGGGGAAGGTGCAGCAATTGCGCTTAGTGTGCGAGCAGGCAAAAAGGTATCTTGCTGATCATGATATATTTGAAGGGGCATTTGACGACCGTCAAGTTACACTTACACAGGAAGAATACAGAGAGTTAGCAATGCCTATCATCGAAAAGTCCATGGCGCTCACTAAGGCTGCCCTGAAGGATGCAGACCTTGATTCAAAAGAAATTTCGGAAGTCATTCTCGTTGGCGGTTCTACCCGGATACCGTTTATCAAGGAAAGCTTAGCCACGATATTTTCAGCTCCAATCAATGACAAGATCAATCCCGATGAAGTAGTTGCTCAAGGTGCCGCCATCCAAGCCGATATCCTGGCAGGAAATCAAAGTCATCTCTTATTGCTTGATGTAACGCCACTGTCGCTTGGCATCGAGACGGTAGGTGGACTGATGGATGTTATCATCCCACGCAACTCAAAGATTCCTTCCGGAGCAGGCCGACATTATACAACAAGCGTAGATGGCCAGGTCAACCTCCGTATTTCTGTTTTTCAAGGTGAAAGGGATTTGGTCAAGGACAACCGTAAGCTTGGAGAGTTTACATTGCGAGGAATCCCGCCTATGCCAGCAGGCCTGCCTAAGATTGAAGTTGTATTCAAGGTGGATGCTGACGGCATTCTTTTGGTCAAAGCTCGTGAAGAGCGCTCCAACACAGAGACTCAGGTCGAGATCAAAGCACAGTACGGTATCAGCGAGGAAGAAATGGCCTTGATGCTCTTGGACAGTATCAAGAATGCCGAGGAAGATATCAGGATAAAAGCCTTGATAGAAGCCAGAAATGAAGCCAACAACATCATCCTTTCCACGGAAAAATTCCTGAATCAACACGCAGGGATGTTTACCGATGAGGAATTTGCACCTTTGATTCATATTGCGGACAAACTGAAGGAAGTGGTCAAAGGTGAGGACAAGGATGCAATACATGACGCTATCCATCAGTTAGACAAAATAGCCAGACCGATGGCGGAAAAAGCCATGGATTATACCATCCGGCAATCATTGGCCGGCAAATCTATCGTTTGACCCATGTGTACAAGAATCTTCAGCACTCTGTTTATCATGACAGCGATGGCTTCACTTCCGGCAAGTGCTCAGAAGTTGCAATTGGAAAACGAAATCCAAAAAATAGTCCGGCATGAAGACGATATCCGCCTCAACGAAGGTTCCTGCACTGTAATCGGTGTCATAGACGGTGATTCCACCTACACCTATCAATGGGGCACTTTGGATCGTCAAGGCAACTCTCTGGCCACCGATACATCCTTGTTTGTCGCAGGAGGTGTAAGCCATGCCCAGCTCATACTCCTCACCTACCACATGATGCAGCTCGGGCTTATCAACATGGACGATTCATTGGGAAAGTTCCGCTTGCCGGAATTTTCAGGCAGCCGGCTCAATACTTTTACAATAGGCGCCCTGCTCAGTCACAATACAGGCTTGCCGGCCATATTGCCAGGATTGACACACCTGAAAACCGAGCCGGATGATGATTACATGGATTTTACAGGGGCAGCGATAGACTCTGCATTGGTAGCCTGGACAGCAGAAAATGGAGCGGAAGAAAGCAGGCCTTACAGCCATTACAATTATTATTTGCTCAGCAAGGTACTTTGGGCGGTCAAGGACAAAAGAGTACATGACGAGGGAAGGATGATCCCGGAAATGTACCACACATGGTTCCTTCCCTTGGATGCATTGGATAGCCAGTCGGTACCCACACTTTATACAGCTCAACAGAGGAAGCTGCCATTGCCGCACTTCAATGCCTTGACGCCGGCAATGGGTATGGTGACCTGTTTGGATGACCTTGTGATAGTCGCAAAGGTATTGCTGAGGCTATCTGCACATGCTGACTTTCAGAAAACATTTCTGGAGGCCCGCGCTACAAGGAATAAAAAGGAAATTCGCCTGACCAATGGCGGATTCAGGATAGTCGATGGACATAAAAGCGGGAACATATATTTCATGACGGGATTGCTCAAAGGCAGCAGTGCGTTTCTTAGCTTTGCGCCCCAAACCCATACGGCCGTAATCATCCTCCATAATGCAGGCGTGTCACAGCACATCCTCGGGCATCAAATCATGCGCATGATCAACTATCAATATACCAGAACTTACTGAAATGTCTAAAAACAAAAAAAACAGAGACGGCATCGTCTATTCCACTGATCCGGATTATAACTACAATTATTTTTCCGACTTGCAATCTATAGAACAGAATATCGACCCTGCCGGTATGAAGCTTAGGGTGGCAATCGACCGAAAGCAAAGAGGCGGAAAGGAAGTCACCTTGATTACAGGATTCAGGGGCAATGAGGAAGAACTCAATGAATTGGCCAAAAAGCTAAAGACAAAGTGCGGAGTAGGCGGAAGTGCCAAGGATGGAGAAATAATCATTCAGGGAAATCACAAGGAAAAGGTCATCAACCTGCTGCATGAATGGGGCTATAAGGAGACCAAAGGAAGCGGAGGGTAGTGAAGAAAATATGCGAGCGGGCCATGGATTAAAATGATGCACATGAAGATTTTTTTTAAATTTAAATCTGAAATTTATAAATTTTATATACCTTCGTATATAACAAAACTTCAACCATCATGCCCGACAAAATCACCAACCCCCATGACAAATTTGTCAAAGAGACATTCTCCCATCCGAAACGTGCTGCTGCTTTCTTTGAAAAATTCCTTCCGGAAGAAGTTCGAGC
>WBZR01000502.1_pt2 | contig 46436 bp, 49 predicted proteins | sample 5204231 | NCBI WGS metagenome assembly WBZR01 (sample SAMN12412403, study PRJNA552823) | activated sludge metagenome | isolation source: activated sludge from anammox sidestream of wastewater treatment plant... | place: USA: Virginia | collected 2017-08 | reverse complement strand
GCGGGGCTTCCACGGGCGTTCGTCGCGCGTGCCCGGGCAGCCGAGGAAGCGGGTTTCGATGGCATCACCATCGTCGATTCACAAAACCTTTCGGGCGACCCGTACGTGGCCCTGGGGATGGCGGCAGCAGAGACCGAGCGGATCAAGCTGGGGACTGGAGTGACGAATCCGTGGACACGGCACCCGGCGGTGACGGCGTCGGCGATCGCAACAGTCCACGCAGTTTCGGGAGGGCGAGCGGTGCTCGGGATCGGGCGTGGAGACTCGGCACTCGCGCATATCGGGTTCGCACCCGCGCCCGTGAGCGTATTCGAGGCCTACCTCCGGCGGTTACAGGGGTACCTGCGGGGTGAGGAGGTTCCGTTCGAGGCGCAGGGCAATGTGGAGTCGCTCCACCTGGCGAACACACCGCGCACGTCGAAGATCGAATGGCTCAGGGCGGGGCGATTTCCGAAAGTCCCCGTCGATGTGGCGGCAACCGGGCCGAAAGTGATCAGGATGGCGGCGGTTGTCGCAGATTCGCTGACGTTCGCCGTGGGCGCCGACCTGAAACGCCTGGAGTGGGCGATGGCCCAGGCAAGGGAAGCACGTGAGGCGGCCGGCCTGGATCCCCTCGCAATGCCGCTTGGGGCGTACGTAAACGTGGTGGCGCATGAGGACCCGGAGGTTGCCAAGCACCTCGGCGAGGGTGGCCTCTCGCTTTTCGCCCGCTTCCAGGCAATGCACGGGCAGGCAGTTGGCCCGGCATCCGAGGAGGAGCGGCGCGTGACAGAGGCGGTTCACGACGCGTACGACATGACACGACACAGCCGTTCGGGGAGCGCCCAGGCGGGCGTTATCACACCCGGGTTCGCACGGGAGTTCGGGATCTTCGGGCCACCAGCGTATTGCGTCGAACGGCTGCGAGAGATCATCGGGCTGGGGCTCAGCCGGCTGGTCGTGGTCGGCGGGAGCCGGGACGCCGACCCGGCGGAAGCGTCGATGGCAGAATCGCGCTTTGTGGAGGAGGTCCTTCCAGGAGTGCGGGGTGGAGGAGTTGCCGGGGAGTAGTGGCCGGGGACGCAGATACCTGTAACGGACCTCTCACAGTTCGAAGGGCTCACCGTCCCAGTGTTCTCGGCGGACGATATCACGGACTGGCTTGCGCTTGAGCTTCGAGAGCTGACGGACGGGCTTGCCCAGGTGAACGACTGCGCAGACAGCAACGTAATCGGGGATGTGGAGCAGTTCACGGAGCTGCGGTTCCTGGCCAATGGGCATCGTGGTCATGGTGCCGCCATAGCCTTCGTTGCGGGCTGCAAGGAGGATGTTCCAGGCGAGGGGATAGATGGAGGCGCCCCCGGCGAAGGCGATACGGTCGAGGTGGGCATCGACCGCGGCAACGACACGGAGATCAACACAGACGACGAGGACAACGGGCGCCTTGCGGTAAGGCTCAAAGAGGATGGGCGGTATGGGCGTCGCAGCGACAGTCGCTTCATCGACTGTCGAAGGTGTGTAGGTGTTGAGTGGTTGTTCGCCGGCGGCGGCCTGTGCGCTGTAACGCCGGGCGGATGGTTTCGCGCATTCAGCGATGGCATCCTTGGTGGCCGGGTTGCGGACCACGATGATGCTGCCTCCCTGCCGGTTACCGCCACTGGGAGCGAATCGGGCGTTCTCGAAGATGCGGGCGAGAACCTCATCGGGGATGGGATCGTCTGTGTAATCGCGGGCGGCAAAGGTGGTGCGCATCACCTCGTAGAGTTCCATGATGGCGGGCCTCCGGCAGAAGTAGCGGTCATTGTGCTGCGAGTGGCGGGAAACTGCATCCAGCCGGCAAGCGGTGGCCCGGGTGTGGAAGAATGCGGGTGACTAACGGGAACCGTGGCTCCAACCCGATCGGGAGGTTCGACATGGGTGCATACGAAGGGATCCGGGTGATCGACTTCACCCAGGGGATAGCAGGGCCGATGGCCTGCGGGCTGCTCGCTCAGCACGGCGCCGATGTGATAAAGGTCGAAGGCCCGGGTGGGGACCGCATGCAAGGAACGCGCGGCTACCTCGCGTGGAATTGCAATAAGCGGCGCCTCCCGCTCGACCTGGAAACGCCGCAAGGGCAGGAGGCCGCGCAGGCACTCATCGCGGGAGCAGACGTAGCGGTGTTCGACGCGCGCCCAGGCGAACTCGAGCGGCTGGGGCTCGATGGCCCGTCGCTGACGGCCGTTCATGCCACCCTCATACATGCCTGGATGCCGATGTTCGGGACGGCCGGGCGCTGGGCTCAGACAGAGCCTGAGGAATCGTTGCTTTCGGCGGCAAGCTGTTCCGCATTCGCGCAGTTCAGTTGGGGGGATGAACCAACCCACCTCGTAACACCACAGATCAGCTACGGACAGGCGATTCTCGCGGCCGGCGCCATCGGGGCAGCAATCTACGAGCGGGGGCAGAGTGGACGAGGACAGGCAGTGGTCTGCACGGGCATTCACGGATACGGCGCCGTGCGGAGTGGTGGCGCGATCCGGGCGGATGGAATGGTACGTATGGGCCTCGGCCGAGGGACACGTGGGGCGAGCCCGAACTACCGGCTCTACGAGTGCGCCGACGGCGAATGGCTGTTCCTCGGGACGCTGACAATGCCGTTCTTCCTGCGGGCCCTGGAGGCAATGGACCTGCTCGAAGTGCTGGCCATCGACGGCGTCGAGGGTGAACTCGCGAACATGCAGCGGCCACCCATGAGTGACGCCGTGATTGCGCGGCTGGAGGCCCGGTTCGCCGAACATCCACGTGAAGAATGGCTACAGGTCCTTCATGCAAACGGCGTACCGGCTGGTCCCGTTGGTGAGCGGCAGGAATGGTTCGATGGCGGCCAGGTTCGGGCGAACGAGATGCGCATCGAGCTCGAACATCCGGAGCTCGGATGGGTGTCGGTGCCCGGCGTCTCAGCAAAGTTGAAGGAGACTCCGGGTGCCGTTCGAAGCCTGATGACCGACAGTACGCTGGAGGAAGCGCTGGCAGCGCGGATGGATGGGTGGTCTCCACCCGCGGTTCCAGTTGAGGTGGCCGAAGGTGGGCCGCTGGCGGGGGTACGAGTCCTCGATGTGGGGAATGTCATCGCCGGGCCGTTCGGGCCAACCATTCTCGCGAACTACGGCGCGGATGTGATCAAGGTGGAGTCGCCGGAGGGAGATACGTTTCGCACGGCAGCGATCGGTTTTGCGGGCTGGAACCGGGGCAAGCGAAGTGTCGTGCTGGACATGAAGACGGCCGAGGGACTCGCAACCTTCAAGGAGTTGGTGAGGACATCGGACGTCGTCGTCGGGAATTTCCGGCTCGGGGTGCCAGAGCGCCTTGGTATCGACCACGCGTCGCTCGCCGCAGTAAACCCACGAATCATCTGCGTCGACGTTCTGGGGTATGGGCCGACGGGGCCCTTTGCGAGCGACCCGGGATTCGACCCCCTCCTGCAGGCGCGAAGCGGCTTGATGAATGCCCAGGGCGGCGAGGACGAACCGGTGTTCCACACGATCCCGGTGAACGATGAGGCGAGTGGTCTCATGTCCGCCTTCGCGACGGTAACGGTACTCAACGCGCGCCTGCGTACGAATCGCGGCCAGCATGTTTGGACATCCCTGACGAACCAGAGCGTGGTGGTGCAGTCGGGCGAGTTGACGGACTTCGCGGGTGCGCCGCCTGTACCTGTGGGCTACCGGAATTGCAAGGGCGTGAGCGCCGGGCACCGCCTGTACGAATGCAGCGACGGTTGGATTGCGGTGGCGGCCGCGAGACGGGAGCAATGGGCGGCCCTGTGCGAGGTCATTCGGCGGCCCGATCTCGAGACTCGCGAGGGTGGGCTCAGTAGCGGCCCGGAGAGTGAAGTCGCGGCCGAGGTGGCCGCCGCGCTCATTCGAATGGAGCGGGAGGAAGCAGCGAGCAAGTTCGTTGCAGCCGGTGTGCCCGCGACCATCGCGATTCGCTCGGAAGAGGCATACGAGGATGAGTGGTTGAACGCCAATAGGTTCTGGGAGGAGTACGACCTGCCGGGCCATGGGCGCGTACTCGGTGTGAGGAGTTACGCGGAGTTCTCGCGGACACCGGGTGGGTTCACGCTGCCGGCGCCAGTGCTCGGTGCACATACCGCCGAGGTATTGCGAGAGATACGCGAAGCCTCAACCGCGTGAGTGGTAGCGCTTCGTATCATCGGCAACGTCACCGGCGATGAGCCCATCTGTGCAACGGGGGAGCGGATGGAGATGCGACACGCTCCCCCGTTGCGTTCGGTCAGCTACACGGTGGCAGCAGCGAGGTCCTCCATTCCACGGGGAACGCGGGGGACTTCGATCTTCTGGACCTCGCTGAGGACGTGCTGGAGGCGCTCGCGCTGCTCGGGCGTCTTCGAGGGCATGGCGAGACCGACGCGGCTGGCGTACTCGCGGTGTTCACGGATGAAGCCGGGCAGCCGGTCATACGTCGAGGTTTGAGCGAAGACGCGGAGAACATCCTCGGGGATGGCCTTGCGCATCTCATCCCACTTGCCCTGGAGCGAGAGTTCGTGGAGTTGCATACCGAGGTCCTTGAGGCCGTGGACTTCAAAGACTTCGTGGTAGCTGCGGGTTGAGCCATAGAACGAGATCGGCTGGCGGAGTGCCTGGAGGCCCTGCTCGATGTCGGATTCGGTTTCACCGAAGACCGTGAATCCACCGCCGGAGATCTCGATGTCGCTCCAGGTGCGGCCGCTGCGCTTGAGGCCGATGGCAACGTTCGGGAGGACGACCTCACGCATGTACTTGTCGGTCATGAAGCCGTGTGGAAGGACGCCATCGGCGACGGTACCGGCAACACGTGCCATAGCGTCGCCAACGCAGGCGAGAAAGACCTTTGGCCGGGGGAAGTCGATCGGGCCCGGGTTGAAGTTCGGCGTCATGAGGGTGAAGTGGTAGTACTTGCCGACGAAGTCCGGCTTTTCGCCAGTCTGGAAGGAGTGCCAGACGGCCTTGAGCATCTGGATGTACTCCTTCATCCGCGTTGCCGGGGCGCCGGGCCAATCGACGCTGAAGCGATTCATATTGTGGCCCTTCACCTGGCTGCCAAGCCCGAGCGAGAAGCGGCCCCGGGTGAGGTGCTGGATGTCCCAGGCTTCCATCGCGAGGACGGTGGGACTGCGAGGAAAGGCGATGGTGACGCTCGTCTGGATTTCGATCTTCTGGGTGGCGGCACCGCCAAGGGCAGCCGTGAGCATTGAGTCGTGTGCGGTTTCGGGCGTGCCGGCGATATCGTAGCCAAGTTCTTCGGCGTTGCGTGCGGCGTCGGCGACCGTGGTGAGCCAGCCACCGCCAAACCCGGTGCTTACTCGCATGGAAGCAACCTCTCTATCAATGAAATGGAATGGGCCAACCCTACCGGCCGATGGGCCAGTTAGCAACGCGCACGTACGGGCCTGGCGGGTAGAATCCAACGCTGGCTGCGATTGCGGCGTATGGGGGGATGCGTGCTCGAAGGGACCCGGGTTGTCGAGTTGAGCTCGGATGTGAGCGGATCGTTCGCGGGGCGGCTGCTGGCTGCTTACGGGGCAGACGTGATCGTCGTTGAACCACCGGGCGGGCATCCGGTCCGTTCGCTGCCGCCGCGGGCTGGCGAATCACCGGATGAAAGCATCCTGTTCGCCTACCTTGGTGCAGGGAAGCGAAGCGTGGTTCTGAACATCGAAGATGAGGAGGACGCTCACCGGGTGCGCAGGCTCATCGCGGGTGCCGCCGTGGTGATTGATTCGTATGCACCGGGCGAACTCGCGGGCTTTGGACTGGACCCCGAGTCGCTGCTTTCGGCGCACCGGTCACTGGTTGTGTGCTCCATCACCCCGTATGGGCAGGATGGGCCACACTCGCACTGGCGAGCGACTTCACTCACGGCGGCGGCTGCGGGCGGACAGATGTCCATCTGCGGGGATGCCGACCAGCCACCGTTGAAACAGGCAGGGCACCAGGCCAGCTACCAGGCCGGATTACACGCATTCTCGGCCATAGTGACGGCGTTGTACGCGGCGGCCTCAACGGGTATCGGCGACTGGATCGATATCTCGATGCAGGAGGTCCAGACCTCGACGGTTGAGGGGGCCGGGCCGAACGCCATGAATCTCGGGAGCGAAGCCGGCCGGAATGCTGGCAACACGCCATTCGCACAATGGGGGATTCACCCCTGCAAGGGTGGGTATATTGGCGTGGCAGCAATGCCGCGGCAGTCTTTTGCTGTCTATGACTGCATCGGCCACCCGGAGCTGAAGGAAGACCCGGCGTTCGCCAGCGGGTGGGCCCTCGAAGCAAACGAAGTATTGAAGGTGCTCATCCCGGAGTGGACAGCGGAACGGACCGCGAAGGAGATCTTCGAGCACGCAGCAAAGTTCCGGGCTCCGTTCTCCATGATTCCAAATGCGCGCGAACTGCTCGAATGGCCGGGACTACAGGCTGTTGGGTTCTGGAAAGACGTTGAGCACCCGGTGCTCGGGACGCATCCGCTGCCTTCCGCGCCGATCGAGTTCGAGGATGGGACGCGCGGCCGGGCGAAGCGGGCTCCACTCCTGGGTGAGCACACAGCGGAAGTGCTGGCGGAGGCAGAGGCGCGCGACCTGGCAGCGGCACGAGCGAGCCACGCTTCGCACACAGGGCTGCCACTCGCATTCAGCGGGATTCGCGTGATCGACATGACGGCAGTCTGGGCGGGCCCGTATGGGACACGCTTCCTTGGCGACCATGGGGCGGAGGTGATAAAGGTCGAGGGGCCATCGGCTGCCGACCCGGTACGGACAATGACCGGGGCGCGGACCTCACCAGAGATCAACCAGAGCTTCTACTTCAACGAGTACAGCCGGAACAAGCTCGGGATCAGCCTCGATATCAAGCAACCGGAGGGGATGGCGGCACTGAAGCGGCTCATCGCCACTGCAGATGTCTTTATCGAAAATTGGAGCAGTGGTGTTGCTGATCGGCTGGGCCTGGGATTCGAGGCACTGAAGCAGATCAAGCCGGATATCATCTACATCTCGATGCCCGGATTTGGCCACACGGGCCCCGATGCCGACCGGATCGGATTCGGGCCGACAATCGAGCAGATGGGCGGGCTCGTGGCCCTGCAGGGTTACGAAGGCGGACCACCCCATCGGAGCGGAATCTCCTATGGCGACCCGATTTCGGGAACAGTCGCCGCCGGGGCCGTCGCAATGGGCTTGATCGAGCGGACGAAGACCGGAAAGGCGTTCTATGCCGCAATTCCGCAACGCGACGCCATCCCGTCGCTCATCGGTGAGTTCGTCATCGGCGAAGCGCTGGGGCATCCACTGCCGACGCAGATCGGGAGCCGCGACGTGGAGATGGCACCACACAACGTCTATCGCGCGAAGGATACTGCGCCGCGCGCGGCACTCGGTGCGATGGGGCGGCCGCTGCTGGAGTTCGTCGATTCCTGGGTGACCATCGCCGTTGATACAGAAGCGGCGTGGACCGGCTTGAAGAACGTCATCAATGACGAAAGGCTCGAGGATCGGCGGTTTGGCACGATGACCGGGAGGCGCGCAGCAGCGGCCGAACTCGATACCATTATTGGTGAGTGGACGGCCCAACGCAATGCGGATGAAGCAGCGGCACTTCTGCAGTCTGCGGGAGTAGCGGCGTCACCAGTACTGTCGCCGGTGATGATGACGAAAGACGAGCATCTCCTGGCGCGCGATTTCTTCATGCCGTTTGTTCACGCGGATATCGGGGACTGTGTTACCAGCCGCCCCCCCTGGCGATTCAAGAATCGTCCGCCACGGCCAATCCGGGCGGCACCCCGCTTCGGCGAGCACACCCGAGACGTTTTGAGGCGGATCGGGGGGTATAGCGATACAGAGATCGAGGCACTGGCAGAGAAAAATGTGATCACCGATGACCTGATCGCCGGTGCGGCAGGGTAAGCTGCGCGAGCCGGGCAGGCAAAGGAGGATTCAATGGCCGCAATTGACTTCATGAAGCAGACACTGACGTTCGTGCATCGAGGGTTCATGGGAGCGGGCGATGGGCTCTCGGACGAGCAGCTGCACTTCGTACCCGAGGGACAATCGCACTCGGTTGCATGGTGTATGTGGCATGGCGCCCGCATCGAGGACCTGTTCTTCCAGCAGATCTTCCAGGGGAAACAGAGCGAATGGGATGAAGGGGGCTGGGCAGCGAAGACCGGGCTGCCGGAAAAGGGCTTCGGGACAGGACAATCGAATGAGGACGCTCGCGCGGTGCGAATCACGTCTCGCGATGCTTTCCGCCAGTACCAGCAGCGGGTCGGTGAACGGGCGATGGCCTATCTCGACACGATTGGAGACGAAGACCTTACCCGCGAGGTGAAGCTCGGAGAGAAAACCGAGACCCTCGGGGAGTCGATCAACCTGCACCTCGTGATCCATCTCAACGGGCACCGGGGTGAGATCAACCTGCTCCGCGGGATGATGGGATTCGACCCTGTGCTGCTGAACCAGGGGGGCTGACGGGAGGACCTGTCACCGGGTTGGCCTACAATCAGCACGATGGACCTGGCCGCTTACGTTCGTGATATCCCCGACTTCCCTCAGCCGGGTGTGTTGTTTCGCGACATTACGCCCCTGCTCGGAGACCCTCGAGCGTTTGGTGAAGCTGTCCATCGGCTGGCCTCGGAGGCGGAGCGGTGCAATCCGGAGGCGATCGTGGGGATTGAGTCGCGGGGGTTCCTGTTCGGCGGTCCCGTTGCGATCAGCCTCGGGCTACCGTTTGTGCCCGTACGAAAGCCAGGCAAACTACCCGCCGAGCGGATGAGCATCGAGTACGCGCTGGAGTACGGCGAGAATCAACTCGACATCCACAAGGACGGGCTGGCGCCCGGGCAGCGAGCCTTCATTATCGATGACGTCCTGGCGACCGGGGGGACCGCGGCCGCGACGGCTGCCCTGGTGGAGTTACTCGGGGCCGTACCCGCCGGGTTTGGCTTCCTTATCGAGATCAGGCCATTGGAGGGCCGGCAGCGGCTTGCCGGGTACCCCGTTGTAAGCCTCGTCTCGTACTGAATCGCAGAGATTGGTTGCCCCAGAGCGTTATGTCCCGTGTCTCGTGTTGCAGAACCATATTCAAGTAGTTCGTTACTCTCATCTGCACTTCGGCCGGTGGTAGCATCGAAGTCATGGACTCGACAACCGCGGACCTTGCCCTCGTGACGGGTCTCTATCGGACGACGAACGCAGCCGTGCGTGAGCTCGACCAGCGGCTCGGAAGAGAGCATGACATCACGTTCATCCAGGCTGTGACCCTCCTCGCCATCGACTCGTTCGACCGCCCACAGCCGCACCTGGTGGCCGATTACCTCTCGCAGCAATCACAGACGGTCACCGGTGTGCTCGACAGGCTCGAGCGGGCCGGCCACGTGACACGGCGCCGGGACCTCGGCGACCGGCGTGCCGTGCGACTCGAGCTGACCGAGAGTGGCCAAAAGCTCGTCAATGAGATGTCGAAAACGCTGCGGCGGCATGTGGAAGAGGTACTCCAGGGGCTGGACGAGACGACACGGGAGCACCTGCGGAAGGATCTCGGCGAACTCGAGCAATCTATCCGGGCGACGACCTCAGCACGGTAGGGGACACGCGGTAGACTCTCGCCGTGACCGACGTCATTTCCATTCGCATCCTGGCCGACCGGTTCGAGGCGCTCGATCAGACGCTCCTCCCTCATGAGGAGCGGCTTCTTCCACTGGAAACCATGGAAACGGTGTGCGAGGCGATCTCCTCGCTACGAGTGCGGGGAGCGCCACTGCTGGGGATTGTCGGAGCGGCAGGGCTCGCGGTTGCGGCCGGCGAACTGGGAACCAGTGACGAGGCACTGCGAGCAGGTGCTGCCCGAATCATCGCGACGCGGCCGACGGCTGTGGACCTCTCGGCCCGGACCAACGAGGCACTGGCGGTCGCGCTGGCCATGCCGGTTATACACCGTGAGAAGGCGCTGTGGGAGTTCGCACGGCGGCTCCATCTCGAGCGGATGGACGAGGACTACCAGATCGCACGGGCGGGGGCGGCACTCCTCCCTGAGGGATCCCGGGTACTCACGCACTGCAATACCGGTGCGCTCGCAACAGGCGGTATCGGGACAGCGCTCGGGGTGATCCGCCTCGCGTGGGAGGCGGGACAGCTCACCCGCTGTTTCGCGACAGAGACACGGCCACTCTTACAGGGTGCACGGCTCACAGCGTGGGAACTGAAGCGATTGGGCATTCCCGCGTCGCTGCTTCCGGACACCGCGGCCGCGTCGCTTCTTGCCTCCGGCCACGTGACTGCAGTAATCACGGGAGCCGACCGCATAGCGGCAAATGGGGACACCGCCAACAAGGTTGGGACATACGGATTGGCGGCAGTCGCCGCGAGGCACGGCGTGCCGTTCTACATTGCAGCACCGACAAGCACGGTCGACCTCGCATGTCCCGGCGGTCACTCGATTCCAATCGAGTTCCGGGAGGGCGGAGAGGTTGGCGGGTTTGCCGGACAACGCTGGAGTCCCGAAGGCATGGATGCGTACAATCCGGCGTTCGATGTAACGCCAGCCGAGCTGATCACAGGCATCGTGACAGAGCGTGGAGTGGCAACGGTGCCCTTCGACGAATCACTTCGGCAAATCACTGCGCGGCGTGTGACCGCATGAGCACGTAGACTGATCCCAACTCCGACCCGTGAGAACGCCATCCGTGATGCAGCCTATCGACCTTGCCGTGCTTGGTGGCTCCGGTTTCTATGAGATGCCGGGGCTCGAGGTGACCGAGGAGATCCTGGTGGATACCCCTTTCGGGTCCCCGAGCGATGCAATTCGGATCGGGATGCTCGAAGGGCGGCGGGTTGCCTTCCTTGCGCGCCACGGGCGATACCACACGCTCTTACCTTCGGAACTTCCACAGCGAGCGAACATGTGGGCGTTGAAGTCGCTTGGGGTTGAACGAGTGCTCGCGATATCCGCGGTCGGGAGCCTGCGGGAAGACTACGCGCCGCTCGACATGGTGGTACCCGGCCAGCTCATCGACCGAACGCGGGGAACGCGAGCAGGGACCTTCTTTGGAGACGGGCTGGTCGCCCACGTTGGCTTCGCTGACCCATTCTGTCCGGAAATGCGGGAAGCGGTGACGAAGGGAGCGCGGAGTGCAGGGGTGCCAACCCATGACGGTGGGACATACGTTGTCATCGAAGGGCCGGCGTTCGGGACGGGCGCCGAAAGCGAGCTGTACCGATCGTGGGGTGCGAGCGTCGTCGGAATGACAGCACTCCCGGAAGCGAAGCTGGCGCGCGAGGCAGAGCTCTGTTACGCACTTCTCTCAGCGGTGACCGACTACGACGCATGGCATGATGAGCACGAGGCTGTCGATGCCGCGACCGTCTTCGCTGTACTCCAGCAGAATGTCGAGGCAGGGCGTGCGGCGGTTCGCGAAATGGTGAAGGCGATGCCACTGGCGGGCAGCTGCGGCTGCAGGCACAGTCTCGATTCGGCCCTCGTGACGCTACCCGAGCACGTGCCAGCGGCGACGCTCGACCGGCTGGAGCCGATCCTGAAACGACGCCTGGGGGCTGTGACGAGATGACACTATTGGTCGCGGGTTGGGTGGCGATCGACGAGATCGAGACGCCGTTTGCCAGGGTCCACAACCAGCTTGGGGGGAGTGCGACGTGTGCCGCACTTGCCGCCGCGCTCTTCACGGATGTCCGGTTACTGGCGGCAGTCGGCGAGGATTTCCCCGACAGCCACAGGCGCCAGTTTGACGGCCGGAGGATTGATCTTGCCGGCGTCACGGTAGAGCCGGGTGAGACGAGCCGGTGGGGCTGCCGGTATCACTACGACATGAACTCGCGGGACACCCTCTATACGGTGGTTGGGGTGAACGAGAACTGGGAACCTTCCCTGCCGGCAGGCTGGGAGCACTCGGAGACAGCATTCCTGGCAGCAGGTCACCCACTCCTCCAGCGGGGAATCATCAATTCGTTGACAGCGCCCAAAGCAACCATGGTGGACACCATTAAGTTCTTCATCGACGGCGCATTGCCCGAACTCCACGAGACGATGAAGCACGCCGATTTCGTGGCGGTGAACGAAAGCGAAGCTCGCGAACTGGCAAAGACCCCCAGCATTGCAAAGGCAGGACGCGCGTTGTTGCAGGGCGGAGCGCGAGGGGTGCTGATCAAGCTCGGTGAATACGGGGCCGCCTACTTGAGTGCAGAAGACTACTTCGTGGCGCCGGGATACCCGCTCGAGGAGGTGGTCGACCCAACCGGAGCAGGAGATGCGTTTGCCGGCGGATTCCTTGGCTATCTCGATAGCGCGCCATCGGTGAGTCCCGCAGAGGTTCGGAAAGGGATCATCTATGCCTCGGCTGTTGCATCGTTCCAGGTGGAGGGCTTCGGCCCCTCGCGTATGCTGACGTTGACCCGCGACGAGGTGGAGGAGCGCTACCGGGAGTTCCGGCGCTTCACCCACTTCGAGCCCTGGGACGAGGCTATCGAATAATGGCCGCAGGCGAGGCGCGCTGGCAGGGAGTCGCCGGGAAGGACCCGGATTTCGTCGTCCAGCCCCTGCGCGACCCCGCACAGATCCGGGAGTTGCTCGCACCACGGGTGGAATACACGGCCTACGCACTCGGACAACTCGAGCCTGCGTTATTCGTGCGGACACGGTGGTTCTGGGCCCGGGGCACAACCGGTACAGGGCTCGTGCTGCACAGCCGGGGCGGCCTCGGTGACGCGACGTTCGTGATGGGCGACCCGGATGCCGTCGCCGCAATCCTGTCGATCCAGCCAGGGAATGCACACACCTACGCGACGTGCCAGCCGCAGCACCTCGATGCTCTGAAGCAGGTCTACCGGCTCGCTAATCAGCAACCCATGATCCGGATGAGTGTGACGAGCGGTGAGTTCCAGGGAGTATCACGCGTACCGACGGTTGCGCTGGGTGGTGTCGACATCCGGCGCATCAACAGCCTCTACGGGAGTGAGGGTGGCCCGAGTTACTACATCCCGGAGCATATCGACGCGGGTGTCTATCGTGGTGTGGTGATCGAGGGGCGGCTGGTTGCCATCGCCGGCACGCATGTCGTATCGCGGCAGGAACGGGTTGCGGTCGTTGGAAACGTATTTACCCACCCGGCCTACCGGGGGTACGGCTTCGCCACGGCGGTCACAAGTGCGGTGACGACAGAATTGCTCAACTACTGCAAGACGGTCGTACTCACGGTAGACCCCCACAACTCGCCGGCGGTGGCCGCGTATCGCCGGCTGGGGTACCGGGAGGTGTGCCAGCTGGTGGAGGCAAGCGCAGCGAGGAAGGATCCGTCGGGGCTCGGCTCGGCGTTGCGGCGGTGGCGAGCGGCTATCCGAGGCCGAAAGTATGATGGATTCTTCGTGACGCTCTCCGGGCACTGAGTGCCGGCGTCCGTTTCACACTCATCACTGACCACCGCACGCGCGGAGCCATTTGAGAGGTACCTGCAGATGACCGTCCCCAACGACATTGCGAACCATAGCCTGGCGCCCGAGGGGGTGAAGCGCATCGAGTGGGCGAACCGCGAGATGCCGGTTCTTTCACTCATCCGTGAGCGGTTCCAGCGGGAGAAGCCGCTACAGGGGATTCGGATGACGGCCTGCCTGCACGTAACGACGGAGACGGCGAACCTCGCTATTACCCTGCGCGACGGCGGAGCGGAACTGCGTGTCTGCGCGAGTAACCCCCTTTCGACACAGGACGACGTTGCGGCAGCACTCGTGAACGAGTACGGCATCCCGGTCTTCGCGATCTGCGGAGAGGACAACGACACTTACTACAAGCACATCCACCAGGCGCTGGAGCACCGCCCACAGCTTACGATGGACGACGGCGCGGATGTCGTCGCCGTCCTCCACAAGGACCGGCGAGACCTGCTTCCAAACGTGGCCGGCGGGACGGAAGAGACGACGACGGGCGTCATCCGGCTACGGGCAATGGCGGCCGATGGTGCACTCGGCTACCCCATCGTGGCGATCAACGAAGCGGACACCAAGCACCTCTTCGACAACCGCTACGGAACCGGGCAATCGACGATGGACGGTATCATCCGGGCGACGAACGTATTAATCGCGGGAAAGATCGTGGTGGTTGCGGGTTACGGGTGGTGTGGCCGGGGCGTCGCAAGCCGGGCTCGGGGACTGGGCGCACAGGTCATCGTGACGGAAGTGGATCCGATCAAGGCGCTCGAAGCGGTGATGGACGGGTATCGCGTGATGCCGATGTCGGAGGCTGCTCCGATCGGCGATATCTTCGTGACGCTCACGGGCGACTGCAATGTGATTGATCGCGACGACCTGGAGGGCATGAAGGATGGCGCGATCATGGCGAACAGCGGCCACTTCGACAGCGAGATCAACCTCAAGGCATTGCGGGCACTCTCAGAAGGGACGCGGAGGGTTCGGGAATCGGTGGACGAGTACCGGATGCAGGACGGCCGGAAGCTCTACCTGCTGGGCGAGGGCCGGCTCGTGAACCTTGCGGCGGCCGAGGGCCATCCGGCAGCGGTGATGGATATGTCGTTCGCGAACCAGGCCCTGGGTGCCGAATGGATCGCGCAGAACGCGAAGAAGCTCGAGAAGAAGGTCTATGAGCTGCCACACGAGGTAGACGAGGAGATCGCCGCGCTGAAACTGAAGGCGATGGGTGTCAGCATCGACTACCTGACCGAGGAGCAGCAGCGGTACCTGACGAGCTGGCAAGAGGGCACGTAGGCCCTTCAATTCGCGGTGCTGGCACAGTGTCACGGGGTGCGTCCCACTCCCCGTAAAGCGCTGGCGGATTACCGTTGGATTCCGAGTTGGTTCGCGCCACGATGGAGCCGCAGGCTCGCTCGCAGCGACTGTAGCACGATGAGCCACGACTTTGAGCTCTACCGTGCACAACTGGTTGGCACCGTCCCCGGCGGGCGCGGGGGATTACCGCAGTGAAACGGAGGGAGCTTCTTCTTTCACGAGGGCAGCGATACGAGCGGAGGGAATGCCGATCGCACGCGCAGCTTCATCGATCCGATAGCTGTAGTACTGATCGGTAAGGCCAATGGCGTTGAGACGGACCCGAAGGCCCGGGCGAAGACGAAGGAGTTCGTAGACGGATGCAGTATCGGGGTAGGTGGCGGTAGTCATCTCTCAGCCTCCGGGCGGGCATGTGTCTGGCGGGAGGATTCGACTGTTCGAGGGTACGCCCGCGGTGGCGCGGAGTCAGCGGTTTGGACCAAACATTGACGAAAGTTGCATAGGGGTCATCGGCCAGGCCGATAGCACCGGTAGCAGTACGGCGCTCACTCGAAAATCTCAGGATTCGACTTCGGCGAGCACTTCACCGGTATGTTCGCCGAGGCGTGGCGCCGGACGGCGGAGTTCCCACGGTGTGGCACTGAAGATGTAGGGCGCACCTGGCATTAGGGCGTCGCCATCGAGACCTTCGCCGGTGGCGGGCACAAAGAAGCCGCGATCGTGGAGGTGGGGGTCGTCGAGTGTCTCATCGGGGGAGCGGACGATACCCCATGCCTGGCCACGCTCCTGGCCGCCGCGATAGATCTCCTCTGCAGTGTGGGAGTGGAAGAAGCGGTGCACTTCTGCATTGATCTCGGCGGCCTCGGGGCTTCCGCGGCCCGGCTGACGGTTTCGCGGGTCATCGAATCGCGGCTCGTCGAAGTTCACGCCGTAGCCTTCAGACCGGAACCACTGCTTGATCTTCTTCCAGCTGGCGTTGTCGCGGCCGATACCAAAGACATTGACCAGGCCGTCGCTGGCCTCGTGAATCCATGGTTCGGTGCGCTGGACAGAAGCATGGCGGCCGGTCTGACGAATGATGTCCTGTCGCTTGTAGAACCAGTAAGGGAGGCCGACTTCGGTGGTGGCGTTCAGTGCTTCGTGCATCGAGACATCGACGCACTGGCCCTCCCCGGTTGCGTCACGGTAAATGAGGGCAGCGAGGATACCCATCGCGGCGTAGTGGCAGGCCGTCTGGTAGCCCTGGTCACCGTGGCCGCGGATGGGTGGGGCACCAGGGGCGTCCTCGGGATCGTACCCGTTCATGTTCATGTTGCCCCCGAGGGCGAGGGCGACCATGTCGCTCGACCGGTAATCACTCCAGGGACCGTCCTGGCCGAATGGCGTAATCGAGCAGAAGATGAGCGCCGGGCGCTGGTCGCGCAGGGCCGGGTAGCCCAGGCCGAGCCCGGGGAGCCGGCCCGGCGCACCGTCTTCCACGACGATATCGGCCGTGGATATCAGGACACGCAGGCGGTCACGGTCAGGCTCCTCATTCGTGTAGTTGAGGACGACAGAGCGCTTGTTGGTGTTGTGGTACCAGAAGTTGAGTGATCGGTTCGGCCCGGGAATATCGCGGACGAAGGGACCGATTCGCCGGGCAGAGGAACCTTCCGGTGGCTCGACTTTGATGACATCCGCACCGAGATCGGCAAGGAGTTTACCCGCGTACTGGCCAAGTTCGTCGCAGAGTTCAATGACACGGAGGCCAGCGAGCGGGCCGCTCACATCAGCACCCCGTTCGCCACGTGGGCATCGATCTCGGCCTCCGAGAGGCCAAGGACCTCGCGAAGGACCTCGCGAGTATGTTCGCCAAGGAGCGGCGAAGCACTGCGCAGCACACCGGGACTAGCCGAGAGCCGCGGGGCGATACCGTCGTATTCGGTGTCGCCCAACTCGGGATGAGGAAGGATGCTCCACCAGCCGCGTGCCCGCAGTTGCGCGTCACGCTCGCAGCGATCACCCGGCTTCTGGCAGACACCGGCTCGAACGCCCGCGGCCTGGAGAATCTGCATCGCTTCGTAGTCGGTGAACTCGGAGGTCCAGGCTTCGATACGAGCATCGAGTTCGTCCTGGTTGGCGAGGCGGCTGGCGTTCGTCGCGAAACGGGGATCAGCGGCCCACTCAGGTTCGTCCATGGCGCGGACGAGGGCCTCCCACTCGGCATCATTCATGACGGCCAGGGCGATCCATCGGTCATCGCCAGCGCAGGCGTACGTGTTATGGGGTGCCACGGCTGGCTCCCAGGCGCGGTTTCCGGGCGGCATCCCATCACGACGCCAGCTTCGGCCGTTGACGGTCTTGTCGAGAACGGCGGGACCGTTGAGGACAATGCCGGCTTCAACCTGCGAGATGTCGATCTGCTGGCCTTCGCCAGTCTGGTTGCGATGATGGAGAGCCGCCATGATGGCGACAGCAGCGGTGTAGCCAGCCGTGTGATCCATGTAACTGTAGCCCCACCCGGCCGGTGGCTTACCAGGGAGGCCGGAGGTGAAGGTGAGGCCACTCAGCGCCTGGGCGGTTGGGCCCCAGGTGGTGAACTCCCTGTCGCGGCCGCTATGGCCGAAGCCGGAGATGGCACAGTAGACCAGGCGCGGATTGATAGCGCGAAGCCTGTCCCAGCCGAGGCCCCAGGAATCGAGAACCCCGGACGAGAAGTTCTCGACGAGGACGTCGCTGACAGCGATGAGCCGTTCGAGGAGCTCCATGCCATCGGGGTGGCGGGCGTTGAGGAGAATACTCTTCTTGTTGCGATTGAAGTGGTTGAAGAAGCCGCTGTTGTTGAGATTGGGCGCGTCGCCGACGATGGGGCGGCCGAGGCGGATCGAGTCGGCGGCCTGTTCGTGCTCAACACGAATAACCTCGGCCCCAAAATCGGCAAGGAAGCGGGTGGCGGACGGCCCGGCGATGACCCAGGTGAGGTCGCAAACGCGGACACCCTGGAGGGGAGGCGGCATGGAGCCGATTCTACGCGCGGCGCCGGGAGCCGCGCGAGAGGGCAATGATGAGTGACGAGCGACAAGACTGCACTCGGGCTCGGAACGGCACTGACAACGATGCACCGGACGATCGAGCCCAGGGTGCGCGAGCGGCTGGGGATTCCCGAGACGGTACAGACGGCGGCGCTCATCCCGGTCGGTTGGCCCAAGGGGAAGTTCGGGGCGGGGCTGCGGAAGCCGGTGATTGGCACCCGCTGGCCACGGAGCTGGAGGGCAAACACCTGCGTGGCTGCTGATTGCAAGCAAGACGCCGTTCGAGGTCGCCGCCCGGTCATCCGGCGGGCGTCGCCGGCCCTTGTGGACGCGGGATGACCGACCCGGTGGTGGCTTCCAGCGCCCCGCTGCCAGAGGTGCTATCCTCGTAGGGTCACATCCGTCGAGAGGTTTCGGTCTTGGCGTACTCCATCATCGACACGTGCATCGGCTGCACAGCCTGCACGAAGCGCTGCCCAACGAATGCAATCACGGGCGAGCGCAATCAGCTCCACGTCATCGATCCGACGCTGTGCATCGACTGCGGTGCCTGCGGCGTCGTCTGCCCGCCCGAGGCGATCCTCGACAAGTTCGGTGAAGTCTGCCGGGGGCTCAAGAAGAACGAGTGGCCGCATTCGGTCACAATCGAAGAGAAGTGCATTGGGTCGGGCTGTGAGCTCTGCATCAACATCTGCCCATTCGATGCACTGAGCCTGCAATTCAACGAGCGGATCGATGACTTCTTCGGGGTTAGCACGGTGGACCTCAAGAAGTGTACCGGCTGCCGGCTCTGCGAGGACGTCTGCGGTTGGGACGCGATCCATATCTTCCCGCTCCAGGACGAGATGTTGAAGGACTGGAGCGAACTGACACCGGAAGAGCAGGTACTGGTGAAAGCAGCCCGTGAAGCCAAGGCGATCCAGGGCTTCTAAGAGCCTTTCCCACTGAATCCACGAGAAGCGGGCTCGCCAACGGTGAGCCCGCTTCTTCTTGTTACCCCAGGTAACGGTCGATCTTCTCGGCGAGGCGAAAATCGCGGTCCGTAAGGCCGTGGGCGTCGTGGGTCGAGAGGCGAATCTCTACCTGGTTGTAAACGATGCGGAGGTCGGGGTGATGATTCATTGCTTCGGCTGCCATCGAGACACGGGTGACAAAGCTAAAGGCATCGATATGGTCGGAAAACGTGAAGGCCCGGGTGATGGCGTCACCATCGAACGACCAGCCCGGGAGCGTGGCAAGGCGTTTACGCGCTTCGGAGTCGGAGAGCCTGGCGGACATGGGAGCCTCCCTGGAAACGTGAACCGTGTGCTAACCGCCTGTAAGGGGTGGGGGCGATAGTATCAGTGGCGAATGGACGTGGACCGGCTGCGGACGAAGCGCGGTGACAGGCGCTGGTTCCTCGGCCTCACCGGTGCGGCTGCTGGTGCGGCGGGGCTGGTGGCGGCCGGCTGTGGTGGTAGTAAGAAGAGCACGCCCGGGGATAGAGTCACCGGCAGCGAATCTCCAGGTACGGCAACCGCCTCGGCGACGGGCGTCTCTTCGGGCGACAGGCAGCGCGGTGAGACGCTCCGCTACACAGGGTACGTAGCAAGCGACGGGGTCTACGATCCGCACAAGACACAGGCCGGGCCGTTCTATGGACAGCAAGCACTGGTCATGAGCCGGCTGCTGACCTACCAGAGCCAGACTGACGGGATCGTCATGCCCGACCTGGCGATGGCGAAGCCGGAAGCGCCGGATGGCCAAACGCTCGTCTTCCGCCTGAACCCGGCTGCACACTGGCACGATCGTGATCCACTAAACGGCCGCCAGGTAACCGCCGACGACGTCAAGTTCAGCTTCGAACGGCAGATGCAGGGCGACAGCTCGTTCATCCGCAAGGCACAGTGGGCGAACATTGACAAGATCGAGGCAACCGATCCACAAACTGTGACATTTCACATGAAGGCGCCGCTCGCAGCCATGGTCGAGCGCTTCGCCGACGTCAACGCCTTCATCATCGCGCCGGAGATGGTCGCGAACGGGCGAACCTTCGATAAGGATGCCCAGGTTGGAAGCGGGCCATTTCGCTGGGTGGAATGGAACGAGGGGCAGTTCGCGAGTGTGGCACGGAACCCGAAATGGTTTGGCGAGGAGGGGCATCCGTTCCTCGACGGGGTGACAGTAATCCAGCCCAAGGACAGCACCGAGGTCGAAGCGAAACTGCGCACCAAGGGGCTCGATGTCGCATTCGTGGGGCGGCCAGCAGCAGAGCGGCTGAAAAAGGCGGTCCCGGCGTTGGAGGAATCGACGGTCGGGCGGTCGCTGTTCTTTGGGATGCGATTCTTCGTCCAGACGGCGCCGTTCGATGATCCGCGATTCCGGGCAGCGATGAGCATGGCGGTCGACCGGCGGGACATGCTCGTGCAGTTTTTCGCCGGGTCGGGAGATGTGAACCCGTGGGTGAGCTGGCCAATCAAGCGATGGACGCTGCCACAGAATGAGCTGGCAACGGTTCCCGGTTACCGCCAGGGAGAGGTGGGCCGCGCGCAGGACATCACGGAAGCGAAGGCACAGTTGGCAGCGTACACCAACGAGAAGAAGCTGCCGGACGCGATCAACCTGTTCGTGCTGGATGATGCTGAGACCACATTGAAAATGGGGAGTGTCATTCGCGACCAGATTCGGAAGAACCTGGAGTTGCCGGTCACGGTGTACCCGGTATCAATCAAGCAGCTGACCGCGGGGATGCTGAGCAGCGAATACACCTGGGCGGCCGCTCCCGATATCGGCTGGGTAGACCTGGATGACTGGGTCTACCCGTACTTCCACAGTGCCGGGACGAAGAACACGTTTGCGCTGCGCGATACGGACCTCGACAGGCTGATCGAGTCGCAACGAGTGGAGCTCAACGAGTCGGTGCGACGAGACACCGGGTTTCAGATCCAGCGGCGGCTGTTGCAGCTCAACGCGGGGGTGAACTTCGTCAGTGAGACGGTAGTGGCGCTGCGCTGGCCGTACGTCCGCGACTTTCCACTCGATGCAGCCGACGGATACCAGCACCGGTTTGCGGATACGTGGATCGACAAGAGCAACCCGGCCTTCAGGGGCCGGTAAGCTCAGCTGGCAAGACGAATATCGAACCGGTAGCCGGAGCCGCGCACCGTTCGGACGGAGCGTGCCGCGGGTGTCTGATCGAGCTTGCGGCGGATGTTCGAAACGTGGCGCCGAAGGATCTGCAGGTACCGGTCATCGGCCTCGGTACCCCAGCCCCGCTCGATAATCTCGCTTGCGCTAACAGTGCGGTTTGGATGTGAAAGCAGGAGGGCCAGGATCTCGGCTTCGCGGTCGGTGAGGCTGACCTCGTGGCCGGCAAACCGCAAACGGCCACGAAGCGGGTCGAGTTCACAAGCCCCGGCGACGACGAGTTCCGCTGAACTGGTACCATCGCGGGCCATCGCACGCATCCGGCGCAACACCGCCGGCGAGTCAATCGCACCACGGGCGAGGCTATCGATCTCGGGCCGGTAGCCCGAAGGGATTGCGATACCCGGGCTGGATTCGAGCTGAAGATAGAGGACGGGGACAAGGCGCCATCGGCGGTCCTGCTGGAAGCGGGCGGCGACGCTCTGTTGTTCGTCGACAGTCATGCCGCTCAGGACGAGGAGGTCACAGACATGGCCCGTGCTGTGTGCGATCGCCTCGCGCAGGTTCGATCGAAGCTCGACGACCAGTCCGTCGGCGAGGAGGTTACGGCCCTCCAATGCTGGTGGTGTGCCCGGTGCGATTGCGAGAACCGTGGGCAATGGACTCCTCCGCCTGCAGCCTGGCGAGAGCGGCACGCGCGGACTGATGCCCGCGAGGGACACGCTTTGTCGCCAACACTCATGCTACGGAGGCGGCACCCGCGAACGAATCGGGATCTACCCCAGAAAGGGGTGGCGAACCCCTTTCTGGCTGCTCGGCAGCGCCTTAGAGGCCCCGGTTGAGGATCTCACGCGCGATCTCCCTGGCGTCGGGCTGGTAATCGCCGCGGGCGATCTTCGCACGGAGTTCGGTCACGCGTTCGATGCGGACGCCGGGCGATGCTTCGACCACATGAAGGGCGGCGCTTGCCTCGCGCGCGGCTTCTCCAACAGAGACACTGTCGGCATGAGAAGCGGGTTCCTCGGTGGCGACACGCCGCTGGCTATTCGGGAAGCCATACACGCCACCCGCCGGGCCAACGGTTTCGCCGGTCTTGCGAATCTCGCCCATCAACTTCCTCCCTTGCTTGTCGACGATGGCATTGTGCCGGCCGAAGCTGTCACGCGAGCGTACCAGTCACGACCAGGCGGTGTTTGAGGTCTCGTGTGCAGGTGATCAGTGTGACAGTGGATGCCTGGCCGGAACGAAGCACGCGAAGGTTGCCGGGATCGACAACGGTGACATTATCAACACGGTACTGGTAGACGGTCTCGCCCGAGTAAACCTGAACAACATCCCCGGCACGGACTTCATCGAGCTTGCTGAAGACGGGCGCATTGCGCTTATCGGCAACGGAGACATGGCCCGTGAGCACAAGGTTACCCGGCTGGCCGGGGAGAGCGGAATCGAGATGGTGGCCTGCCGCGTGCCAGGCGGTTTCCCATGCTGGGCGCCCATTATCATCGATTATCCCGACCTCGACGATAGGTGTGTCGATACCAGCGCTCGAGATGACGACGCGAGTTGGCAGGCTGCCGATCGAGAGCGGAGCGGCAGCGACGGCCCCGGCGGGGAGGGCCTTCGCGGAGCGGACCATGGTGACCGGGGCGCCTGTTGGGGCGGTGAGAGCTGCCTGTCCGGACCCGAACCAGGCGACAATGGCGGCCGCAGCAACAAAGGCACCGGCAACCCACGTGGAGCCAGAGCGATACCAGGAGCGTGATGTTTTCGTCGTCATAGCGTGCAGTTCCGCGAGGCGGCCGGGTTTCCCCGGACACGGCCCGCTGACTCTGTCCTAACTTTCGACACCCCGCATGGGTATCTTGAAAGACAACTACGGGTCAGAAAATGGCGGGTGAATGGCCAAACGGTGACAGATCGAGGAGCGCGTGACAGAAGCCAGTTCAGGCTTCGCGGCGGGTGGCGAAACGAGCACCCGGAGAGGGTAGATACGCAGCCGCAACACGATTCGCCTGGCGAAGCGAGCCGATGCGGAGTGCGACGTCATCACGCAGGCGTTCGAGCGTCGCGCGAGTACGGTTGTCGCAGGCAAGGAGCAGTTCGAGTTTGCGGCGGCCGGCCCGGAGTTCACGTGGATCGAGCTTCGCGATGCAAGAGCAGATACCGGCGTATTGGGGTTGGGAGGCGAAATAGGCATCGAGGTCCCCGGCATCGAGTGCGGCGAGTTGGTGCTGGGCCAGTTCGATCGCGGTGTCGATGAGGGAACCCCTGGCGGTCATCAGGCAGCGGCCTCGCGGGGTGAAGCGATAGCGGCGCCGGCGCGGAGAGAGTTCGTTGCTTCCCGCCAGGCTTCGCTTATGCGGCTGATGTGGAGTTCGGCTTCATCCAGTTTGGACATGTCACCCAGGCTGGACTCGATGATGCACCTCATGCAATAGGCGTAGATGCCGGAAAGGGTCTTCGGGAGTTCGCCCTGTTCCATGTCGAGGGTGGCGAGGAGTTCACCGACGATGAGATAGGCACGCTCTGTCTCGCGGACGAAACCATCACGGTTCTTGCCTTCGTGGTGGAGCTTCGCCTTGCGAATCGCTTTGACACCTCCATCAAACAACATCGTCGTGAGCGTGATGGGGTCGGCCGTCGTGGTCGTGACGGTCCTGTAGGCATCGTAGGCATTGGTGCTCATTCGCAGTTGCTCTCCTCGAGGGTAGAACGCGGTGGCAGCGGCCACTCACAAAGAGAATCGGCCAGGCGAGCATTTACCGCATAGGGTGCTCGCCTAATTGCCGTTGCCACTGTTCATCCTGGCGAGCGCACTCGCGATGGCGGATGACGCCGACTGGGCGGCGGCCTGCGCTTGTTCCATGGCAATGAACTTGTTCCGGAGGAGTGTCATCTCAGCATCAATCGATGCCTGGATCTTGGCCTTGCGGTCATCCATATCCTTGGTGAGAGTGGAAAAGGTATCGAGCCGTTTGCTGAGCGTGCCGTTCGGGCCGACCTGGCCACCAAGGAAATCGGAGAGCAACTGGAAGATGCTGGCCGACTGACGCGTAACGGTAATCGTACTGGTCCCGGCCTGGAGGGCTCCGATATTGAGCGTCAGCCCGGGAACCAGGGTGGTGTTCGTGCTGTTGGCCGTTATACCTGTCGCCGTTGAGGTCACAGGTGCAGAGCCGTCCGATGGCGTGAAGGTGGACGTGATATTGCCTGCGCCATCATCGATGAGGGAGTATGAGCCAGCCTTCGTCCCCGCATACGTACCGCTGACACCTGTTATCGAACTCGTACCGGCGGGTTCGAGTGTCGCACCCATGGTGACCTGGCTGAGCGCGTTCTGGACAGAGATCGGGTCGTCTTGCAGAGCCGTGGTGAAAGCGGCGGAATCGAAGACCAGCGTGTTGGCCTGGCCGACGGCTGTGCCAACGGCACCGAAGCTGAGGCCGATCTGGCTGAGCGACTGGTACTTGCCGGACACGTTGGTGCCGTTGCCACCGATGATGCTTCGCAGCGTCGAGCGGAGGGCGATCATCGCGGAGTCGCCGCTCAGCGGGCCAGGATTGGACTTGTCGGACTTCGTCAGGTCACCGAGCGCCGAATACAACGCATTGAAGTCGGTGACGAAGCCCTGGACCGCACTTGCGGCGCCAGCAGAGTCCTGGGCAACAGTGACCGTGACGGGACTCGCCGTCATCGCTGTAAGGGTCAGGGTGACACCGTTCCCCGCAGAGACCGAGTTGGTCGTAGCGTACTGCGCTGGTCCGCCGTCGATGCTGTATTGCGCGTTCTGGCCAAGGGCCTGGGAAGCGCTCAGAAGGCCGGTCTTCGCGAGGAAATCACCACCGAGACCATCATCTGCGAGCGTGATCGGGGTGGAGCCGAGCTTCGACTGGGTGAGCTTGATGGTGTCGGCGACGGGATCATAGCTGGCGCTCACACCCGCCGTACTGGTGTTGATGCGGGCGATGACACTGCCCAGCGAATCCTTTGACGTGTCGTAGTCGATCTGGACGCCGTTGATAGTGAACGAGTGAGCGCCGGCAGCCGGGGGGCCCCCGAAGAAGCTCGCGCTATCCATCGTGGCGCTAAGATTGATTCGAGCGATGGGAGCTGTGCTGGCACGCGTAGTCGTCCCCGGCGAAGCAGCGAGATGGACGGCATCGAGGAAGTTCGACGTGTCGCCGCCAACACCCGCCTGGATGGCACCCATCGTGGAATCGAGTTGGAGGATATTCAGGCGGCCGTTCACATCAGCCTGCAGGCTTGCGGTAATGCCCGAGGTTGCGGTATCGGCGTTGATCATGTCGATGATGCCCTGGAGCGACTGGGCGGCGGGATCGACGGTATAGGTCTTCGACACTCCCGTTGCTGCCTTGAGGGTGAAGGTCCCGGCGCTGACGGTCGTACCAAAGTTCGCCGAGTCGAGCTTCGAGGCAGCATCAACGGCAGCCGTGAGGGCTGAACCCCTGGCGGTCGTTCCGGTGGCGAGCTGAGTGACGCTGACCGTGAACGAACCAGGAACAGCCGACGGAGTAGCGCTCGCGCTGACACCCGTCCCGCTGACAGTCGCGGTTTTCCCGGATGCGGAGGTTGCGGAGGCGAGTGTATTGACCCGCGAAAGGAGGGCGGAGAAGCGGGTAATAATCTGGTTGACCGCGGTCTTCTGGCTGGCGAGCTTCGACTCCTTGTCGTCGAGCTGGCGGATGGGGCCCTGGCGCGCGTAGGTGAGCTTATCGATGACCGACTGGTAATCGAAGCTGGAGAAGAAGTTCCCGATCCGGATGGGATCGGAAAGGCCGCTGCTGGAACTGCTACTCATGGTCTATCAACCCCGCGATTCGAAGAGCACGCCGCGCTGCCCGGTCTCAGCGACGAGGTGCCCGAGTTGCGCCACGTCGAAGGTGGCCAGGACGGCGTGGGTGACGGAATCACGGACGATGACTCCGAGGAGCGCGCCATCGGGTCCGGTTTCGTAGAGCACCTCGCAGGATTCAGGGTCGGCGCCGGGGAGGGCTGCAGCGATTGCCGGCGGGAGACTGTTATTGCGGCGGGGTCGGCGCCGGGGCATGTCGTGATGAGGGGTCTGCTGACCCCATCGGGTACTGTCGGTCGCGATGCGCGCCGGTTCCACACGGGCCACTGTACTGTCGGCCACGATGTTCCTCCCGTGGGTATCCTCCCTAATCATCGGGAGGTTTGTGCCGATTCTTGACGGTTGTGGGACGTTGCGAGGGTGTGGCGAACGCGTGGATCACAGACAACGAATGGGCCCGGCATCTCTGCCGGGCCCATTCAACGAAGTGGGTGCTATGGAGTTGGAGCTTAGCGGAGGAGGCTCAGCACAGACTGCGAGCTCTGGTTGGCCTGGGCGAGCACTGCGGTGCCGGCCTGCTGGAGGATCTGGTTGCTCGCCATCTTGCTCGAGAGGCTCGCGATGTCGGCATCGCGGACGCGGCTCTCGCTGGCAGTCAGGTTCTCGACGCTCACACCGAGGCTGGCGACGGTGTGCTCGAGCCGGTTCTGCGATGCACCGAGGTTGCCACGAACGGTGTTGAGCGTGGTGATCGCGCCATCCAGCTGCGTGATCAATGCCTGGGCAGCCGTGTTGTTCGCTACGATGGTCGTATTGTTCGTCCAGTTCACGAGCCCGGCCGTGTTCAGATTGAGACCTGTTGCGCTCGTCGCCTGGACATCAGCAAAGGAGACGGCCAGTGTGTCATTGGCCGTTGCATTAGCGCCAACCTGGAGGGTCGCCGCGCCGGTACCTGAAACGACGACCGTCGCGGCATTGAGGTCGGTGCCAATGCCTGCCGCAGTCTTACCAGCCGTCGAAACGACCGAGATGCTGATCCCGAGCTGGTTGAAGTTCAACGTATTGAGCGACGTCGCGCCCAGCGTCGGCGTGGAGATAGTCTGTGCCTGCCCATTGGTCCCGGTCAGCGTCAGTGTCGTCGCCGTGCTCGTAAACGTGTACGTCTGAGCCTTTGCCGCTGAGACATCGACCTTGTCCACCGTCATATCGCCGCCTGTGGTCGAAAATGCCGCGCCGATCTTCACCGTCGAAGCGCCGCCAAGCGTCCCCGAAAGGGTGCCGGTCAGCAGGTTCTGCCCATTGAACGTGGTGCCGCCGGCGATGCGATCGATCTCCGAGCGAAGCTGCTGGATTTCCTGCCCCATGGAGTTGCGGGCGTTGGTGTCGTAGGTATCGTTGGCGCCCTGGACGGCCAGCTCACGCATGCGCTGGAGCATTCCGTGGATCTCGTCCATCGCGCCTTCAGCGGTCTGGACCATCGAGATGCCGTCCTGTGCATTGCGGATGGCCTGGCTGTTGCCGCGGATCTGGGCACGCATCTTCTCGCTAATGCCCAGGCCGGCGGCGTCGTCTGCGGCGCGGTTGATGCGGTAGCCGCTGGAGAGCTGCTCGAGCACCTTGCCCAGCTTCATCCCGCTGATACCGAGGTTGCGCTGCGCATTGATGGCACCAACATTGGTGACGATCGAAGACATTGTTCTGAACTCCACTTCGTTGTTCCTTAACCCGGCTTTCGTTCACCAGGAGGGGTGAACCGTGGCCGGAAGGTTTCACAGTGGTTATCGCGGGTGCGAGGGGGTGAATTGGGGTCCAGAACAGGGTGGCGGCTGGGGACAGAATGGTGACCGGGGTGGACGGATGGTGACAACGTGAAGAAACAGGACAGGGCCCCCGGGGGAGTTCCCCGAGGGCCCTGTGCACTCGGCCCAGGTGGGCAGCGAGAGCGGCCTCGATCAGAGGTCAGTTAGTGGTGATTAGTTGCCGAGGAGCTTGAGGACAGCCTGGGGGCTCTGGTTGGCCTGGGAGAGGACGGAGACACCGGCCTGCTGGAGGATCTGGTTGCTGACCATCTGGCTGGAGAGCTCGGCGATGTCGGCATCGCGGATGCGGCTTTCACTGGCACTCAGGTTCTCGACGGCGACACCGAGGCTGGCCATGGAGTGTTCGAGGCGGTTCTGTGCCGCACCAAGCATGCCGCGCTGGCTGTTGAGCTGCTGGATGGCGCCGTCGATCGCGTCCATGAGGTTGTGGGAGTCGGTGATCGTCTTGACGATGCCGGAACCGAGGGTGGTGACGAGGCCCGAGCTGCCACCAAGGAAGAAGCCACCGTTCCCCAGACCGGTCGTCTGCATGTTCGTGAAGTTGAGGGTGAGGATATCGGGGGTATTGGCTCCGACCTGGAGGGTGGAGCTCGAGCCCGAGCCGGTTGCGGAAATCACGTCGGTGGAGAGCCACGTCTCCGGATTGGCCAGCGCAGTCGGTCCGTTCGTGAGTGTGACGTTGATCCCAAGCTGACTGAATTGCAATGTCCGGACTTCGTTCGCAGCCATCGCGGGAACGGCGATGGTCTGGGTTGCGCCGTTCGCTCCGGTGAGCGTCAGGGTATTTGGGGCGCCGACACTGAAGGAGTATTGCTGGGGTACTGCACTCGATACATCGATCTGAGAAACCTGCGTTCCTCCCACAGTGAGCGCTTTCCCAGATATGCCGATGTCAGCGGTCAGGTTCGTGATGTTATAGGCAGCGGTGTTGTTGACCTGCAACTTCATGCCGTTTGAGAACGTGAAAGTAGGGTTCGCCGCAGCCGCAGCCGGGAGTTGGCCGGACGTTGGCGCAGTTGCTACGACCGTGCTGCCCTGACGGAGCTCCAGGTTGCTTCCGTTTACGTAGACCGTGTAGGAGCCCGGTGCCGTCGCGCCATAAGCGGTAACGGCAGTGGAGCCGCCACCTGTGGGCGTCATCGCCGTCAACGCTCCACTTGCAGACCCATTCTTCAGCGTGCCATTCTGCAAACCAGTCGCACCCAGCACGACAGAAAGGTTCCCCGTCAGGAGCTTCTGGCCGTTGAACTGCGTGCTGATGGCGATGCGGTCGATTTCGTTCGCGAGCTGGACGATTTCCTGGCCGATGGAGGTGCGCTCGGGGCCGTTATCGGTGTAGGTGCCGTTGGAGGCCTGGACGGCCAGCTCGCGGATGCGCTGGAGCATGGAATGGACCTCGTCCATCGCTCCCTCAGCGGTCTGGAGCATCGAGATCCCATCCTGGACGTTTCGGATGGCCTGCTTGTTGCCGCGGATCTGGGCGCGCATCTTTTCGCTAATTCCGAGGCCGGCTGCATCATCGGCGGCGCGGTTGATGCGGTAGCCACTGGAGAGCTGCTCGAGCGTCTTGCCCATCTTGATGGAGGTCTGCTGGAGGTTGCGCTGGGCGTTGATGGCGGCGACGTTGGTCATGATGCGGGTCATTCGAGTTCTCCTCTGAGGCGTCAACGCCCCGGTGCGTTTGGTGTGGCCCCCGCGAGGAGTGCCGCTCTCGCGATGGTGGCTACACAGTGATAGTCGGGTGACGGACGTGGCGGTTGAGTGGCAAACGGGTGATTGGGTGACAAATGGGTGAATTCCCCGATGCCGCCAGGTTCGGAGAAGGGCACGCGTGGAGGCGCCGCGGGCGGGAGATCCCCGACGCCTGGCGTTCACGTTTCGGTGTGTGTGCGTTACCGGAGTGGAGGCATATCTACCGTTTGGCCACCCGCGAGCCACATCGTGGCAACCGGATGTACCCGGCGTATTCACCAGCGGTCGCCGTGTGTCTACCGGCACGACGCGGCGGTCGCCGCACCGTGCACGAGGGTCCCGGCGAAGGCTCACCGGCGCAAGACGGCCGGAGGTCAGATGCAACGAAAACCGCCCGCTGTATGGGCGGGCGGCAAGTGCGACAAACGAGGGAGGAACCGTTAGCGGAGGTAGTTCAGCAAGCTGATATTCATGGACTGGCCGATGGCGCCAAGGGCGGCCTGGAGCTGATTCTGGCGGGCTGTGAGGGCGACGATGGCCTCGGAGATGTCGACGTCCTCGATATTGGCGCGGAGTTGCTGAAGATCCGTGTCCTTGCTGGTTGACCGGCTCGTCGCGTCGTTGAAGGCGTTGACGCGGGCGCCGATATCAGCCCGGGCGGCGAGGACCGTGTCGAGATCCTTGTCGAGGCTGGCCATTGACTGCTTGATGTTGGGCGAGCCAGCGCGAAGGTTGTCGCGGAGCGTGATGAGGTCCTGGAAGACGCTGCCAAAGCCCTGTGGGCCAGTGACGTTGACTGCCGACGTATCCTGGCGGGCGATTCTCCGAACGCGCTGACCAAGGTCTCCCTGGTAGGTGACCGCCGTGATAACCGGGCTGCCGGCGGTGGTGTAGGCCGGCTGATCGGTCTTCTGGCCAGCGAAGACGTAGGCGCCTCCAAAATTGGTGTTCGCGACCTGGACCATCTGCTGGAGGAGTTGGTCAACCTCGATCGCCATGGCATCGAGGCCCGACTGGGAGTTAGTGCCGTTCGAACCCTGGACGGCGAGTTCACGGGCGCGGTGGATGATGTCGGTGGCGCTGGCGAGGGCAGACTCGGATGCGTTCATATACGCGATGCCGCCTTCGATGTTCCGGCGCATCTGGGCCTCGAAGAGCATGTCGCGGCGGTAGCTCATCGAGATCGACGTGCCCTCGGGGTCGTCGCTGGGGACGTTGACGCGACGGCCCGTCGACAGTTGTTGCTGGATCTTGTTGAACTGGCTCTCGGCGCCCTGCAAGAAGCCGACATGGTCGGTAAGGCGGGATTGTTCGGTTACACGGATGGCCATGTGCTACCTGCCCACAACGCCTGTGTTGTTGATGAGGGTGTCGAGCATCTGGTCGATGGTGGTGACGACACGGGCAGCAGCCTGGTACGCATGCTGGGCTGCATTCATGTTGGTCACTTCTTCATCGATATTGACTCCCTGGACCCCCTGGCGCTGTGACTCGATGTGCTGGTTCATGAGGCTGGCAGAATCGGCCATGCCCTTGGCCCGGGCAACGTCCGCTCCGAGAACGCTGACCATATTGCCGTAGAACTCGTCGAAGGTGTTGTTGCCGAGCGCAGCCGATGCTGTGTGCTGGAGGTCGGCTATGGCGAGGGCAGTCTGGCTGTTGCCAACGGTGCCGGGTGTGCTGGAGGCAGCGATTGTCTCGGGGCTGGCCGAGATTGCCGCATTGATATCGATATCAGCGGCGCCTGTGCCGGTCAGGAAGTCGTTCCCGGTGCTGCCATCGAGGCCATAGCCAGCACTGTGGATGGTATTGACCTGCGTTATGAGCTGGGTGGCAAACTGATTCAGCTTGGTTATGAGGCCGGGGATGGCGGTGTCGCGGGCATCGAGCAGGCCGCGGAGTTTGCCGTTGGTAGCATTCACGTCGAGGCCATCATCGGTGAAGACGAGTTTCTGCATGCCGGGGTTCGAAGGATCGTTGACTGCCGCAACCTTGTCCCACTTGCTGGCGGCGACGAGTTCGTGGCTTCCAAGATAGATGTTGAGCGAGTGGTTGGGGTTCTCGCTGTAGGTGACGTTGGCGATGGCCGAGAGCTGATCGACGAGCAGGTCGCGGCGGTCGCGAAGGTCGTTTGCCATCTCACCGGATGCTTCAACCTGGACGATCTGCTGGTTGAGCTGAGCGATCTCCTGGGTCCGCGAATTAATCTCATCCTGGATGGCATTGACGCTGGTATTGACGTCTTTGCGGATCTTGTCGAGGTCGTTGTAGGCGCGGCGGATGTTGGCCGTGAGCGTGGTTGTGGCGTGGACGAGTGCAACCCGGGCAGCGGGCGATTCCGGGTCATTCACGACATCGTGCCAGGCATCGTAGAAAGCGCCGAGGAGGTTGCCCATTCCCGCATCAGAGGGCTCGGAGAAGGTGAGCTCGGCGCGGCCAAGGGCCTCGGAAAACGATTCGTACTGGGCCTTGCTGCCAATGGTCTGGCGGGCCTGGAAATCGAAAAACATGTCCCGCACCCGGTTGACATCGCTTGCGTCGACACCGTTACCCGCGCGGCCGAGGAGGCTATCGTGCGAGCTCCATCCAGAAGCGGTGATTCCGACGGGGCGGAGGATGACACGTTGACGGGAGAAGCCGGGCGTCTGGGCATTGGCGATGTTGTGGGAGGCGACATCGACGGCGAGCTGGTGGGCACGGAGGGCTTTGACAGCGGTATCGAGGCCGATCGAGAGCGCCATACGGTGGAATCCTTCCTCAGGCGGAGCGGGACAGGAAGCCGCGGCCTGCCTGATGGTCCTGGCTGCCATCGGCCGCGTAGGTGGGGGAGGAGAGGGCAGCGAACATCGCCATCCATCGCTCCTGGAGTTTCACGGCCGCAAGGATGAGGCGAGCATTCCGTTCCTGGGCTTCGCGTAGTTCGTTTGCACGGGCGATGAGCCGGAGGCGAGTCTCGGCGAAGGCGGGGATACCCGCGGCCTCGAATGCCGGTACGAGTGCCTCCAGGCGGAGGGCGTCGCCGCTCAGTGGATCGAGCAGAGCATGGCGCTCCCGCTCGAGGTCCTCGACACGACCGGCGACGGCAAGCATCTCATCGCCGATGCGACTCATCGCTGGATAGTCGGCGGTGATCAGGGCCTCCTGCTCCTGCAGGGCGAGGACGATGAGTTCCTGCAGGCCCGCCTCTTCCTGGAGAAGGGTTTGGAGGACAGACTCCAGTGAACGTTGCGAGTGCGTAGGAGCGGGCACGGCTAGTCAGCTCCGAAGCCGTTGGCAAGGAGACGTGCTGCGATATCGCGGGCGTTGGTAGTGTACGTACCGTTGGCAATGGCGGCCCTGAGGGCGAGGACACGCTCCTGGCGGGCATCGCGGGACTGCGAAACGGCACGGGCAGCAAGAGCAACGATTTTGCCACGGTCGGAAAGGGCGATTACGTCCTGGCGGCCACTGGCGCCCTGGGCGTGGCCACCGGAGCCATCGGCCCCATCGATGCCGGTGGATGCCTGGCCACGCTGGGTGTTGCCGGTGATGAGCGGATTGAGGCCATCGATACGGGTCATGACACGGCTCCTACTGGGTGAGTCTGGTGGCGAGTTCGAGCATCTGGTCGCCGACACTGAAGGTCTTCGCACAGGCAGCGTAGGCACGCTGAGCGATGATCATGTTGGTAAACTCCTCGGCGATCTCGACATTCGAGCCTTCGACGGTGCCCGGGACGAGTTCGGCGAAGCCATCAATGCCGGGTATACCCTCGGTAATATCGCCACTATTTGCGGTCGGACGGTAAAGGCCGTCACCGACAGCCTGCAGGCCCTGCGCGTTTGTGAACCGATAGGTCTTCAACTGACCGATGACCTGCCGCACGCCCTGGTCATCGACAGCCGTAACCTCACCAGAAGGAGCGATCGCAGGCTGCCCCAGATCGGCAGGGAGGCTGAGCGGGGGATCAAGGAGGCGGCCCGCATAGGCGGTGATATTGCCGGCGGAATCGACACCCAACTGGCCGAACCGGGTGTATGCGACAGAGCCATCGGGGTCCTGGACCTTGAAGAACGTGTCGTCCTGTATGGAGAAGTGGAGAGGATTGTCGTCGGCCTGTGGTGCGGCCGCGGACAAGATGAGGTCGTTCGTGCTCTCGGCCACGCCAAGGCGCGAGGTTTCGGGAGTGGCGGCCGCGTTGGGACGGCCCTCGGCAGCCACGTGGAACTTCTTGAAGCCGAAGGTGTCGACATTCGCGATGTTGTTACCGACGACATCGAGAACGAACTGATTGTGGGCAAGGCCGCTGGCAGAGGATCCAAGGATACTGACCATTGGCCTACGCTCCGAAGGTACCGAGCTGAGTGGTGGCGGTGTTGAGGGTCTGGTCGAGGGTAGCGAGAACGGTCTGATTGGCCTGGAAGACACGCTGCACGGCGACGAGCGAGGTCATTTCTTCGACGATGTTCGTATTCGAACCCTCGAGGTAGCCCTGGCGCATGCCACCGTCTACCGGAATCCCGGGTTCCGTGCTCGTGAAATAGCCTTCACCAGCGCGAGTGAGCTGGGACGGGCTGAAATCGAGGACGGCAACCTGGGCAACCGGCTGGCCGGCCATCGAAAGGGTCCCATCGGACTGGGCCGCCACAGTGCCGGGCGGGAGCGTTATGTGCTGACCGTTCACATCGAGCAGGTAGTTGCCGTGGCTATCCACCATGTCCCCCGCGGCGTCACGCAAGAAGTGGCCGTCACGGGTATAGAAGCGGGTTCCGTCGGGCGTCTCTATCTGGAAAAACCCTTGGTTGAGGGCGAAATCCAGCTCATTTCCGGTGGCTTGCAGGCTCCCCTGGGCGAAATCAGTCGAGAAATCGGCAACGAATGTGCCCGTTCCAATCTGACCAACGACTGCCTGGATGCGGCTGGGGAGGGGTGCGGGAAGTGGTGTCTGCTGGGAGAGAAGGATATCAGCGAAGGATTGTTGAGCGGCAACCTCGCGTTTGAAGCCCGTCGTGCTGGCATTCGAGATATTGTTCGAGAGCATGTCCTGGTACTTCCAGGCAGCTTCCAGCGAAGTGAACGAGGCGTAGATTCCCTTGATCATCGTGTTCTCTTTTCGCGACGGATGAGGGCGACCGCAACGACAGCGATTCCGCCAGTGATCATGACGACGGTGAAGGTTCGGCCGAGGCGCTCGCGGGTGGAGGTGCCCACGCGCTCGCCCGTATCGGGGAGGGTGCCCGGCCTGGCGCCTGCATCACCAGCCTTCGGGGTACCGTTCTCTGAGAGGACTGTGAACCTGCCTGCGATGGAGCGGTCGGCTGGAACGGAGCCGGGGGGTGCAGACGACCCCCGGGCGCCGATGACGAAGGTGTCGTAGTCATAGCGGTCGAGGCCAGTGAGCTTCGTTTCGAGGGCACCAACACCGGAAGGGGAGACGGTGACCGCGCCCACCTTGAGCGGTGCGCCGGCGCCGCCCATGAGCCAGCCCTCATACGTGTAGCCCGCCTGGGCCGGGAGGTTCTTCACATCGATACGGGCGTAGGCCTCGGCAAAGCTAAACTCGAGGACCCCCTCCGCATCCTTCGGGCCCCAGTTGGAGATGCCCTCGATATAGGTGAGCTTGACGAGTTGGGGAACGCCGTTCGCGCGTGCAGCCATAACCGGACCAAGGAGGGCCGGGCCAACGAGGGCGACAAGTGCCCAGGCGGCAAGCGCGAGTCGGCGCATCAGCGGGCCATCCCCTGGCGGCGAAGGAGCAGGCGAACCTCTTCTTCGCTCTTCTGCATGCGGCGGGCAAGAGCCGGGATATCGACACCCATTTCGGCGAGGCGGCCGGCAAGGGGCGCCACGTCGGCGCGCGGGCGGGTGGGCCGCTCGGGACGAGGTGTGCGAGCAGCGTAGGCTTCGCGGGCGGCACGGGCCGCGGTTGCCTGCTGGGCCGCGAGATCGACTGCATCGCCCATCGGGTGAGCGCGAGGTGAGATCGTGACGCGTTTTCCCCGGGGATGAGCCTTGAGGCCCTGCACCTGGGTATAGAGGTAGAAGATGGCGGCAAGGCAGACGAGCTGCGAGATGGCGAGGAGGGCAATAGCGTCATTCATTGCAGCTCTTCCTCAGGCGGCTCGTTCGCGTGCGAGGCGGGCGCGGAGCCGGCTCAGGGCACGGCCGTGGAGCTGGCAGACGCGAGACTCGGAGATCTCGAGGATCTGGGCGATTTCCTTCATCGTCATCTCGTCCTTGTAATAGAGGCTCACGATGAGCCACTCGCGTTCGGGGAGGGTCTTGATGGCGCCGGTGAGGGCATCGAGCATCTGGCGCTTTTCGAGGCGCTCGGTGAAGTCCTCCTGGTCCGGGTCGGCGGGGAGTTCGGAGGAGCTCGAGCCGTCATTCTGGTCGTCCCGGTCGAGGAGGCCATCGAGGGAGACGGTCACCCAGGACGTGTCAACAAGGGTCTGGTTGTACTGCTCCATGGTCATGCCCATGAGTTCGGCGATTTCGGCGTCGGTGGGTTCCCGGCCATTGGCGGCGGTGAGCTCGAGGGTGATGGCCTCGAGTTTCTTGGCCTTCTGGCGGACGGAGCGCGGGAGGCGATCGAGGGAGCGGAGGGCGTCGATAATCGAGCCCCGGATGCGGCTGATCGCATACGTTTCGAACTTGACACCCTTGGAGCCATCGAAGCGATCGAATGCCTCGATGAGGCCGATCGTGCCGTAGCTGAGAATATCCTCGTAATCGAGGATCGCGGGAAGCCCAATCGCGAGGCGGCCAACGACGTACTTCACCAGGGGTGCGTACTGGCGGATCGCAGCTTCGCGGTCAGGGATCTGTGGTGCATGGGCTTCACTTGCGACGGCCATCGCGGTGCTCCTGTGTGGGATTAGTCATCGGTCTGTTGCGGAGTCTTTTCCGCAGGCGGTGTGGCAATTGGCGGGGAGAGGCCAGCCGAAAGGACGGCTTCGGCCCCGAACCCGAGGGCGGTGAAGATGACGAAGATGAAGACCGCTCGCATGAGGGAGAAATCGAGCGTTGCGCCGGCCTGCTGGCCGAGCCAGACGCTAAGTGCAGCAATCGCGAGTGCGACATAGACACCGAAGCGGGCGACGGTATAGGGGCGAAGGTTCATAGCTGTCCCCTCCTCCGCATCTCCAGCTGGCGCTTCATGAGGAAGCGGGCGATCTTGTCGACATCGCCACGGGTGATATCGGTGAAGCGGCAGTGGATACGGCGGTTGCGCTGACCAAGCCGGGGCTCATCGACGCCTGTGATGGACATACGGGCCATGAACTCCCCGTTTTCGCCGAGGGAAGCGTGGACGCCCAGCCGTTCACCTGTGGTGATCCTCGCCGCCGTGCTGACGCACAACCCTCCTTCGCTGAGGTCGACAATGACACCATCGAGTTCCGGCTTCGTGTCGCCGTCGATCTTCTCGGCATCGATGACGAGCCGGTAGAGCGAGAGCGGCTTGATTGATGTTTCGAGGCGAAAGGAGCTGCGGCGTTCGGAGGAATCGATGAGGCCGGGCGAACGGAGATACTCGATAGAGCCATCGGGGCTGTGGCCGGTGACTTCACTGATGAAGTTGTACCGACGCCGCTGGAAGACGTAAGCCGCATAGACGAGCGTTCCAGTCGAAAGGGGACGCGGGCGAAGGCGCTGCATGGGAACCAGCACCTCGAGGCGGTCGTCGGTGACGTCCTCGACCTGGGTCACGAGCGCCTCGGCGTCCTCCCGGCGGGAGAGCGCCATACGCAAGGTAGTCCCCGGTATCAATCCCTGGCTCACGAAAGGATTCTTACGCGGTTGCGGAGAGGCGCCCATTGGTCGACTCCCGTGTCGGTGTAGTGAAGATCCCTGACGCGAGCATGAGCGGGTCGGCAACCTCGATGCCCGTCGACACATCCCTGCTCGAGGATAGGAAGGCGACGCCCAGTGCAGACTCGACAATCAGGGAGAGAACAGGTGACAGATCCGTGGCCACGTCGGAGAACGTGAGGATGGCCCCCGCAAAATCGGAAAGCCGGACACCCTGGAGGTAGTGATCAAGCGCCGCGCGGCTCCAGTGGGCGGGCAGCGCCAGGTAGGCAAAGTGGGGGATACCGGCGACCGGCGGCGCCTGCCACGGGCCGGCCGGGGTATCGATGAAAAGGCATGTTCCAACCGAGGCACGGGTTGCGGCACGAATGACTTCGTGAGGTTCGAAGGTTGAGATAGCATCGAGGCCGATAGCTTCACCGTAGGCGCGAACCTGTTCGCGAGCGGCGACGTGCACGCCGTCGGCAGCGACAAGGAGCGTAGGACGACCGGAATCGGAGCAATCGAGTGCCATCCGCATGAGGGCGGTTGTGCGGCCGCTTGCAACGGGCCCCTGGATTGAAATGAGCGCCGTGTGATGCTCATCGGGGTAGCAGACGTCGCGGGCTTCGAGGCAGGCGGCAAGGGCAAGTGCCGGCGTATCGCCGTGCCGTGCTACCCGAGAGACGAGGTGGGCCGCTTCACGGCTCAGGCCCGCCGCCACGATACGGTCGAAGAGGCCAGGAGAAGACGCACCAGCATCCGGAGTGGGCGCGGGTGCTCCCGGGGGCCGCGCAGTCACCGGAGCTGCGTCTTCGGCAGGCCATCGTGACAGGGGAACGACAGGAAGCTCGGGCTCGTCCGCCGCAACCGTCCGACGCGGGCGCGTGACAATAGCGGGGCGCGGACGCCCGGCCCATTCGCCCGACGGAGCAGATTCCATCTCGGGTAATGGGAAGTGGACCGGCGCATGAGGCGCGGGTTCGGCAACGAAGGCCGGCAGTTCCTGTACGTCCGGCTCGCCGAACGGGGGCTGTGGAGCATCAGCCACATAGCCCTCGAGCCATGCTGGCGGCTCGCTGGCAACCTGCTCGTGGACGAAACGGTCCAGCTGTTCAACCCGGCGGCCCTCATGCTCCGAGTCGCGAGCCACGAGATCCTCGAGGTCGCCAACAGTGAGACCATGGCTCGAGGCGGCATGGTCGAGGGCGCCGGAGATCAGCACCTGCTGGAGGTCGAGAGGGAGGCCATCCGGAGCTACCGGTGGTGCGGCGATCACCTCGATGAGGGGATCGGCGCCTTCGCGGTAGAGGCTGCGCGTGCGAACGATGACGGCATCGGAGCCGAATTCGCGCTTCACGCGTGCGTAGATGCGGGGCATATCGCTACCGATGAATCGTTTCGTTTCCAACGTTCACCTCGATGTTTCCCACGGCCTCGACGGAGGTCTGCGGGGTGATTTCGGCAAAGGAGAGGACGGTCACGTTCGGGAGGCGGCGCTCCAGGAGGCGGCGCAGCGCGAGCCGGATGCGCGAGGAGCAGAGGATGATCGGGTCGCGGCCCGAGCTGGCGGCCCGCTCGACCTCGGTGCTGACGACACCGAGGAGGCGTTGCATCTGCCAGGGCGCCATGGCAATGGTGCTTCCACGATCAGACTGCTGGATGGAGGCGGCGATCTCCTCTTCCGTGCGGGGGCCCACGGTGATGACGTGGACGGTGTCGGTGTCGTCGGCGTACTGGCGGCTGATCTGGCGGGCAAGGCTGGCACGAGCGTACTCGGTGAGGATGTCGATATCGCGGGTGACGCGCCCCTGTGTGGCGAGGGTTTCACAGACAGTGACGAGGTCGCGGATGGAGACACGCTCGCTGAGGAGGTTCTGGAGGACCTCCTGGACCTCACCCACGGTGAGGGTGGTGGGCACGAGGTCTTCAACGAGTGCCGGGTACTCCCCACGGAGGTTCTCGAGGAGGTTCTGGGTGTCCTGCCGGCTGAGCAGGTCGGGAGCGAAGCGCTTGACGAGCTCGGTGAGGTGCGTGGCGAGGACTGATTCGGCATCAACAACGGTATAGCCGAGGAGTTCGGCGCGCTCCTTATGGGCCGGGGCAATCCAGCGGGCAGGGAGCCCGAAGGCGGGTTCGCGGGTTTCGACACCGGGGATTTCACCTTCGGCGGTACCGGGATCCATCGCGAGAAACTGGCCGGGGTTGAGGGTCCCGCGGGCGATCTCGACACCGCGCAGCTTGACGACATAGGCATTCGGGGCGTGCTGCAGGTTATCGCGAACGCGCACCGTGGGAAGGACGAGGCCGAGATCGAGGGCAAGCTGGCGGCGGATCATGGTAATGCGGCGAAGGAGGCCGCCGCCCGAACTCTCATCGACGATCGGAATGAGGCCATAGCCGACTTCGACCTCGAGGGGGTCGACTGACATCATCTGGATGACCTGCTGGGGGCCGAGCTGCTCGGGTTCCTTTGGGGTAAGTGGAGCCGGGATAAGGGCGGCGAGTTCGGCTACCTGCTGCTGGCGGCGGATGAAGTAGCCGCCGGCAAGGGCGATACCCGCGACGGCAAAGAACGGCAGCTTCGGGAGGCCGGGCATGAACCCGAAGGCGGCGAGCATGCTTCCCGCAACGTAGAGCGGGCGCGACTGGGCGGTGAGCTGCGAAACCATCTGGGTGCCCAGGTTGCTGTTACCACCGGCTCTCGTGACGATGATGCCCGTAGCGGTGCTGATGAGGAGCGCCGGGATCTGGGAGACCAGGCCATCGCCAACAGTAAGCAGTGCGTACCTGGAAAGCGCTTCACTCGGCCCGGCGCCCTGCTGGAGCACGCCAATACCAAGGCCACCGATGATGTTGACGAGGATGATGACGATACCAGCGACGGCATCACCCTTGACGAACTTGCTTGCACCATCCATGGCGCCGTAGAAGTCGGCCTCTTCGCCGATGGCACGCCGGCGGTCTCGAGCCTGCTTCTCGTCGATGAGGCCCGCATTGAGGTCGGCATCGATCGCCATCTGCTTGCCCGGCATCGCATCGAGGGTGAAACGGGCAGCGACTTCGGCGACGCGCCCCGCACCGTTGGTGATGACTACGAACTGGATGATCACAAGGATCAGGAAGACGACCAGGCCGACGACCAGGTTGCCACCGACGACGAAGCTGCCAAATGAGTGCACAACACCTCCAGCATCTCCATGAAGGAGGATGAGGCGGGAGGTAGAAACGTTGAGCGCGAGACGATAGAGCGTGGTGATGAGAAGGAGGGATGGGAACACCGAGAACTTCATCGGGTCGTCGGTATAGATAGAGACGAGGAGGACGGTGACTGCGGTGGCGATGTTGACCGTGAGGAGCAGGTCGAGGAGCGAAGGCGGAAGCGGGACGATCATCATCCCGACGATGGTTATGACACCAACAGCCAGGAGAACATCGGACTGCCCAAGGATCCGAACGATGCCGTTCTTCGGCGGGGCCGCTGCCTGGAGAGCCATGCGTTACCTCCCCACCTGGGCACGGGCGCCGAAGGGACGAGCCGTGGCAGCTGCACGTGTTCGAAGCGAGTAGACCCAGGCGAGAACCTCGGCGACGGCGTGGAACAGGTTCGCCGGGATGGGATGGTTGACCTGGACGGCGGCGTAGAGGGCCCGGGCGAGGGGCGGCTCTTCGAGGACAGGGATCCCGGCCTTTGCAGCGATCTCCCGGATTCGTTTTGCGAGAAGGTCCTGTCCTTTGGCGACAACCACCGGAGCGCCCATCGTCACCGGGTCGTACTTCAGGGCAACTGCGAAGTGGGTCGGGTTGGTAACAACCACATCGGCCGTTGGAACGGCAGCCATCATGCGATTCATGAGAGCCTGGCGGCGGCGGCGAACGGCCTGCTTGATCTGCGGATCACCCTCACTCTCGCGGTACTCCTGGCGAACCTCTTCCTTCGACATGCGCATCTGCTTCATCCACTTGCGCCGCTGCCACGCGTAATCGGCGACGGCAAGGACGAAGAGGACGACGGCCGCACGCAGAGCGATATCGAATGCGAGGGCGCCGAGGCTGGCGCCGCTCTGGCCTACGGATTGGTCACCAAGTGAGCTGATCTCTGCCATCCGCGAGTTGAGGGATACGTAGACGACGCCGGCAACAATTCCCATCTTGGCGAGTGCCTTGCCGAGGTTCACAAGGCCGTCAATGGAGATGATGCGCTTGCCACCGCTCGCCGGGTTGATGCTGCTCATCTTCGGCTTGAGGCCGTGGCCACTAATGAGGAAGCCCGTCTGTGCGAGGTTGAGGGCGATGGCGGAGAGTGCAAGAACAGCGAAGAGTGGCGCCAGGGCGAGGATGAATTCCGTACCCATGTCCTGGCCGAACTGGTAGGCAGTCTCCCGGGTCATGTCGGCGCGCTGGTGGTTGCCAAGGCCATCGCGCAGGAGGTTCTCCATGTTGCTCCAGAGGGCCGGCGCGAGGACACGCATGCCAATCACGGCGGCGAGGAGAACCCCGATGGAGACTACCTCCTGGCTGCGTGAGACGTTGCCCTTCTGGCGGGCATCACGCAGCTTCTTGGGAGTTGGCGCCTCAGTCCGTTCGCCGGCCATCTAGCGAACCCCCAGGAGCGTCTGCGTGGACCCGGAGAGCTGGGTATTGATGACGCCGTTCATCAGGGTCATGGTCGCGGGGAGTGCGGCTCCGAGGACGACGACGCCGAGGGCGATCTTGACCGGAGCGCCGACAACGAGGACCTGCACCTGGGGCACAGTCCGGGCGACGAAGCCGAGACCGAGGTCGGCAAGAAACAGGGCAGCCATCACTGGCATCGCGAGGCGCACCGCCGTCACGGTAAGCCCTGCAATGAGGGCGGTGATCCCATGCACCTCTACGGTCGTGGGGTCGAATGTGCCGAGAGGGATGGCCCGGAGAGTCTCGGCAAGGGTGAGGATGACAATGTGGTGGCCATTGATCGTGAAAAACACGAGGGTCACGAGCAGCGCATAGAACTGGTCGAAGGTGCCAAACTCGGCTCCGGTGATGGGGTCAAGCACCGCCCCCATGCCAAAGCCCATCTGGACACCGACGATGCGCGAGGCGAGCTGAAGGCCGATGAAGACGAGATTCATGGTCAGGCCAAGTGCGAGGCCGAAGAGTGTCTCGCGGAGGACGGCTTCGACGAGCGGGGCGAGTGTGGAAGGCGGCTCAGGGGCGGACCCGGCGGTGAGCGGGACGAGCACGAGCGCAAAGAAGACGGCAAACCCCACCTTCGTCCACGACGGAATGCCCTTGTGGGAGAGCAGAGGCGCGGACACGAGCATGCCGCTCACGCGGATGAGAATGAGCAGGAAGGTGTAGGAAAAGGCGGGCGAAAGCGTTGGCATAGCTAGCTCTTCACCGTCCGTAACTCGCCATGTTCGCAAAGAGGCCGGCGGAAAAGCCGAGGAGGGTCTCCATCATCCAGGGGCCGAAGATGAGCATGGCGACGAACACACCAATGAGCTTCGGCACGAACGTGAGGGTCATTTCGTTGACCTGGGTGACGGCCTGGATGAGGGAGACGACGATACCGATGACGAGACTCGCGCCGAGGATCGGCGCGGAGATCTCGAGCGCAACGATGAGGGCTTCCCTGGCGAGTCCGAGGACGACGGCTTCGTTCATGTCATGCGCTCCTTAGCTGAAGCTCCCCACGAGGGAGCCGACGATGAGGTACCAGCCATCGACAAGGACGAAGAGAAGGATCTTGAACGGGAGGGAAACCACGACGGGCGGGAGCATCATCATGCCCATGCTGAGGAGGGCGGATGAGACCACGAGATCGATGATGAGGAAGGGCACGAACATGACAAAGCCCATCTGGAAGGCTGTTTTGAGTTCGGAGATGGTGAAGGCAGGGATGAGGACGTAGGTAGGGACGTCGTCGCGTGTCTCGGGTTTGGCACTCCCGGAGAGCTTGAGGAAGAGACCGAGATCCTGCTCCCGGGTTTGTTTGAGCATGAATGAACGGAGCGGTGTTTCACCGCGGTTGAAGGCTTCCTGCTGGGTGATAGTGCCGTTGAGGTAGGGCTGAACTGCCTCGTTGTTGATCGTCTTGATTGCAGGAGCCATGACGAAGGCAGTGAGGAAGAGAGCGAGCCCGATGAGCACCTGGTTGGGAGGGAGCTGGGGAATGCCGATCGCGTTCCGAACGAGCGAAAGGACGACGATGATGCGAGTGAACGAGGTGACCATGACGAGGATCGCGGGTGCAAGGGAAAGCACCGTGATCAGGAGCATGATCTGGAGGGCGGCGCTGATGTTCTGGGGGTTGTTGGCGTCGACGACACCGTTCCCGCCCGCAGGCTGGCCCTGTGCGGTCGATTGCGCGGCGCAGCCGGTGAGGGCGAAAAGCGCGACCACGGCGAGGAGGACGGCAAGTATGATCCGCCGCCGTGTCCGGGTCCGTCGTGGGCTCGTCTGGGCCACCTGCAACTCCAGCTGCATCCGATTCAGGGATGCGACCTCAGCGTAGGGAGGCGTGTGCGGGCTCAGTATTGGGGAAGGCCCATCAGGCCGGGCATGAATCCCTTAGGGCAGTGGCGGCTCTCCCTAAAAGCAGCAGGGAAGAACCGCAGGCCAGCGCGCGAACGTCGGGAGCAGGAAGTGTGCCACCGTCGCTGGCGCGGTTCGAACCACTCCATAGCTCCGTCACACGTGCGCCAGGCGACGTACTCATACATGACATTGCAGCGGCAGGCGTTGAACCTGGAGCGAAGGTCGTAGGAGGCGCTGGTCGCGGCGATTTCGACGATGAGCTCGGGCGGCCGTGGAGCGAGCGATCATCCCCACGCGGGGCGGAATAACGATTGGCATCGTACACGCCGCGGTGGGCATGCGTTGGTTGCGTCGGGGAAGGAGTGTGCCCGCGTGGTCATGGTGTTCTACCGCTGCCAGTATGCCGGGACCAGCCGGGCTTCAGCGGGAGAGTTCGTCACCGATGACAGCTTCGCGGTGGTTGGTGGGGGGGATACTGCGAGCAGTGGTAGTCCGGCGAACGGACTGGAAGAGTTCGGCGGCGAAAGCCGATAGCGGCTGGTCGGCCTGCTGAGGCAGTGAATCAATGACATGCCGGGCCTCATCGTCGCTGAGTTCATTGAGGAAGGTGAGCTGCTGAGGGGTGGCGCCGATGGCGATCACGCGGTCACCGAGAGCGACGAGGTGGATGGTCCGGCCGTTGCTGATGGCGAGGGTATCGATGACCTTGAGGAACCCGGTGGTGCTTCGAGGGCCCGAGGTCTTTCGCGCCCACCAGCGCAGGCCAACGATCGAGATGGCAATGATGACGGCCACGAGGGCGAGGCGCCAGGCGAGAGAGACGAGCTGGCCACCACCGAGGCTGAATCCGGAGCCCGACGGACTTGCCGCAGCCGAAACAGTTGCCGCGGGAGTCGCAGCGTCGGTCGCGACGCGAAGCACGGGTTCGTTCGTTGCGGTTGGAGCCGAGGGTGCGAAGAGTGACACGAAGACAAGGCAGAAGACGAGAGCGCCACCGAGAATGAGCGCCCAGAGAAGCTTCTTGCGCTGTTTCGGGTCGTTCACGCGACGGACTCCTCCGCCTCCGCTCCACGACGGACGACTTCGACGATGCGGACACCGAAGTTCTCATCGACGACGACGACCTCGCCACGCGCGATGAGGCGGTCGTTCACGAGGATGTCGACGGGTTCGCCGGCGATCCGGTCGAGTTCGATGACGGAGCCGGGGCCGAGCCCGAGGATCTCTGAGACGGTGAGTTCGGTCCGGCCAAGCTCGACCGCAACATTCATCTGGAGGCCAGCGAGGAGGTCGATCCCGGCATTGCGCGCCTGCGTCGCCGGGTCGGGCAGTGGGGCGAAACGAGCGCGCTGGGCCGGAGGTTCCTCGCGCCGTGGCTGGGGCGGAGGCGGAACAGGAGCCTGCGGCCTCGGCATCGAAAAGACGGGCGCCCGTTGTACGGGTTGTTCCTCGGGCTCCTCATCGAGCAGTTCGGCCATATTGAGATCATCGGCAGTGAGCGCAAAGGAGAGAGTCTCTTCGGCTTTGCGCTCATCCGGTGACGGCGGGATGGCTGCTGCGGTGGCGGGTGCTGCCGATGGCGCGGCAGGCAGTGCGCTGGCGATGATGTCGAGAAAGGTGCCCGGGAGGATGGCGGAGATCTCGAGAGGGGTGCCGAGGTTCGCGACGAACGTGAGGTAGAGAGCAGGCTCGTCCATGGTCTCGAGCAGCATCGGCATGGTGTTGGCGACGAGGTCATCCATGGCGACGATGAGCCCGGAAGGGGAAGCGGAGAAGACCTGGAGATTGAGCGCCTGGATGACCTGGCCGAGCATGGTGGAGGCGACCACGATGGTCTGCTGCTCCTGGTCGCCCGGGTCATCTGCCTCGGAGTTCAGTGCTTTGGCGGCTTCTATCGTCGGCAGGGTGAGGTAGGCTGCAGCTGACTGATCCTGGTCGGTGCTGAGTTCGACGGGGACGACGAGGTGTGGAGAGGCAAACTCGCGGATGACCTCATCGGGCATAACGAGGCGAGCGTCCACGGCAGTTGCCTCGGGGAGTGAGCCGAGGATGGTGCGAAGAGCGCCGGCAGCCGCGGTCCAGGCATGAAGGCCAGCATCGTTGAGCGTGGCGGCCTGGGCGGGGGAGAGCAACTGGGCAAGAATTTCATGCGGGGCGGACATGGCGCTGCCTCACTGGGTGATGAATGTTTCGAAGTAGATGTTCTGGACCCTGTGTTCCGAACCAAGCTGTTTATTTACTGCTTCGATGAGCTCGGCCTTGAGCTTGTCGCGGCCGTCAGGGGTAGCAACCTGGTCGGCCGTCTTGCCTCCTATCACCTGGATGATCGCATCCCACACCCGGGGCATCTCGGGCTTGAGGTCAGCGGCATATGCGGTGTCTTTGGCTTCGATGGCGGCACCCTTTGCACCAACGTAGGTATGCTTGGGGTCGGCGAACTCGAGGGCGATTGTCGTCTTCACGTAGTTCGGAGCCGTCGCTGGAGCCTTGAGGTTGAGGACCCGTTCTTCGAGCTTGACGGTAGGCTTGGGCGCTGCCGCGAGCTGCTCTTCGGTGTAGACGACGGGGGGCTTGGCATCCATATAGTTGGGCTTGATGTAGAACCAGAAGAGCGCGAGCACGAGGACGGCACCGCCCGCAAGCACTTTCTTGTCTTTCATGTCGCTACCTCGTGGATGAAGAGTTGCCAACGCCGGAGAGGATGCGTTGGAGGTCTTCCTGTGTTGGATAGACGATGACGATTTCGGCACGACGGTTGAGGGCGCGGCCCTCGGTGGTGCTGTTATCGGCGACGGGACGGGTGTCGGCAAAGCCAGCGAGGGAGAGCCTCGACGGGTTGAGGCCACCCTGTTCGGCAAGGAAGCGGAGGACACGCGAGGCGCGAGCGGCCGAGAGCTCCCAGTTGGAGGCGAATTCCG